>JAANMW010003588.1_pt1 | contig 11817 bp, 6 predicted proteins | sample 7279671 | NCBI WGS metagenome assembly JAANMW01 (sample SAMN14094541, study PRJNA606508) | bioreactor metagenome | isolation source: A lab-scale SPAN reactor treating ammonium-rich wastewater day 247 | place: Ireland: Galway | collected 2017-09-19
CGTGCTGAAGTCCGGTGCGGCGGGCACGCCCAGCCCGCTCGATGGGCCGGGCCTCGGCGCGCAGATTCCGGCAATCCGGGCGCGGCGGCAATGGCGCGGCGCCGCGCTGTCCGCGTTCCGGACGCCCGATGCGAAAAGGGCGGGCCCTGCGGCCCGCCCCTCGTTTCGTCGCCGGAGATGCGCCTCGGCCTAGAGCCGCATGTTGGCCGGGCACTGCTGCCAGTAGGCGTCCTTGTGCTTCTCGAAGATGGCGCCGCGCGTGACGATGGCGGGCTTGCCGTCGGCGCCCTTCACCACTTCGCGGAGATAGAAATTCTGCACCGGCACGCCGTTCACGTTGTAGCTGTGCGGGCCGCGCGTCGATTCGTAGGGCGTGTGGCGCAGCGCCTTGGCCAGCGCCATCGGGTCGTCGATCTTGCCCTTGAGCGCCTTCACCGCCGCGTCGATCAGGATCACCGCGTCGTAGGCCTGCGCCGCGAACTCCGAGGGCTGGCCGTTGTATTTCGCGACGTAGTCCTTGACGAACTTCTGGTTCGCCGGGAACGGCAGGTCGGTGCCCCAGTGCGAGGAGTGGTAGGTGCCCACCGCCGCGTCGCCGATCGCCGGCAAGGTGGCGTTATCGACCGAGAACACGGTGTAGAGCTTGATGTCCTTGCCGATCCCGGAGGCGCCCCACTGCTTCATGAACGCGATCGCCATGGCGCCGGGCATGAACGCGAACACCGCCGCCGGCTTCTCGGCGCGCAGCTTCGAAAGGTTGGCCTGGAAATCGCTCTCGCCGAGCTTGACGAGATCCTGGCCGAGCACCTTCGGGCCCTTCAAGCTGCGCATGAGGCCCGCGATCATGTCCTTTCCGGCCTGATAGTTCGGCGCGATCATGTAGATCGAAGCGAGCTTGTCGTCGCTCATGCGCTTGCCGAGCGCCTCGGGGTTCTGATCGTTGTTCCACGAGGTCGACAGGAACAGCGGATTGCACGCGGCGCCCGCGACCGGCGAGGCGCCGGCATTCGTCGTCATCAGGATCGTCTTCTGCTCGAAGGCCGGCTTCGTCACCGCCATCAGGATGTTGGACCAGATGATGCCGGCGAGGATATGCACCTTGTCCTGCTTCAGCAGCTTCTCGGCTTCCTTCACGCCGATATCGACCTTCTGCTGATCGTCGGCATAGAAGATCTTCGTCGGCACGCCGCCGATCTTGTCGCCGTCCTTGGCCCAGCCGACATGCGCGAGGCCGAGCTTCCAGCCGTTGTCCTGGTGCTTGCCGAGCACCGCGCCGCCGCCGCTGTAGGTGTTCATGAAACCGATGCGCAGCTCTTGCGCCGCAGCGGGCGCGGTAAGCGCCAGCGCCGCCACGAGCGCGGCGGCGTAGTGGGATCCCTTGCTCATGCGTTATTCTCCCAGAGTGAAGCGTTGTTGTTGATCGTGCCGTCGCCGGCCTTGCCGCCGGTCTCCCGTGATTGCCGTTATTCGGCCGCGGCCGCCGGATTGTCGTCGTTCTGCAGCAGGCGATCGATCGCGCGGCGCGCGTGCACGCGCATGGCGTCGTGCTTCACGTCGACGAGCGGGCGATGCGGATCTTCCGACAGGCGCGCCTGCTGGCCCTCGAGGAACGCCAGATCTTCGGTGAAGGTGTAGGCGATCTCCTTGTAGAGCAGCTCGGTCGCGGCCGGATCGTTCTGCTGGTAGCCGTTGGCGGGCGTCCAGAAGTAATAGCACTCGTTCTCGCTCACCGGCGTGGCGCCGTGATAGAGGCGCAGCGAGAAGCCGCCATCCTGATCGCGGTTCTGCTGCGCGCCGCGGCCGACCTCGAGCGCGCCCGACCACTGGACGACGCTGCCGGGCGCCACGTATTCGAACTCCTGCCAGCGGTCCACCTTCACGTCCGCGCTCCAGCCCGCCGCCTTCACATAGGTGGGCGGCGGCGTGTGACCGAGCATCCAGCGCATGTAGTGAACGCCCTTCTCGGTGCGCTTGATCTCGACCTTCGCGTTCACCTGCTCCATCCGGCCGCCGCCGCCGATCGTCTTCCGATGGATGAACGGGATGTGCGTGAGATCCATGAGGTTGTCGATCAGCAGCATGTAGTTGCACTTGACCGGATACATGCCGTGCTTGTGCGGCCACTTCGCGTGATCGTCGTTCCACGGATAGTCGAGGATCAACGCGGGATCGGCCTTCTCGGGATCGCCCATCCACACCCAGACGAATTCCTGCTTCTCGACGGTGGGATACGCCTTCACGCGCGCCTGCGGCGGGATCGACTCCTGGCCCGGGATCCACACGCACTTCCCGTCGCCGTCGAAGATCATGCCGTGGTAGCCGCACTGGATGCCGTTCTCCAGCACCGTGCCCATCGAGAGCGGCGCGGCGCGATGGCAGCAGCGATCCTCGAGCACGGCGGCCTTGCCGTCGGGGCCGCGGAACACGACCACCTTCTCGTTCATGATCGTGCGCGCGAGCGGCTTCTCGCTGAGCTCGCTGTTCCACGCGGCCTGATACCAAGCGTTGCGCGGCCAGGGCTGTGCAGCCTCGTTCCTCATGGCCTCCTCCCGATAGCGCTATAGAATATACGGTTCTTACCCACTTTAGAATGCCGCCTGTTCATTGAGATGTCAATGAAACCGCCGGTCACGCCGGCGCGGCGGCAGGCAGCCGCGGCCGCGGAAGGCGCGTGGCGTCGTAGCTGAACAGCCATTCGTAGCGCTCGGCGATCCGGTCCGGGTGCCAGTTCTCGGACACGAAGCGCTGCGCGGCCTCGCGCCCGGCGAGCATCGGGCTGTGGAAGAGCTGCGCGTTGGCCGCCGAGCCGCGCACCGTGCGCGCGGTGCGCTCGCGGCGCAGATCCTCGTATGCCTGCAGGCCCGCGGCCGGATCGGCATGGGCATCGAGGCACGCGGCGAGCGCGTAGCCGTCTTCGATCGCCATCACGGCGCCCTGCGCGAGAAACGGCAGCATCGGATGACACGCATCGCCGAGCAGCCCGACGCGGCCGACGCACCAGCGCGGCATCGGCTCGCGACCCATCAGCGCCCATTTCCAGGGCGTGCCGATGTTGCGGATCATCGTCTGGATGTCGTCGTGCCAGCCCTTGAAGTCGGCGAGGCACTCCTCGATCGTTCCGGCCGCCGTCCACGACTCCACCGTCCAATCGGAGCGCTCGCGCACGCCGACGAAATTCAGCAATTCGCTGCGGCGCACGAAGTAGTGGACGATGTGGCCGCCGGGGCCGACCCAGTTCGTGCCGGCCGGGCGCAGCAGATGCGGCGGCAGCCGATTGGCGGGAATTAGCCCGCGCCACGCCATGCAGCCGGTGAACTTCGGCTTGTCGGGGCCGAACAGCGCCGCGCGGATCGCCGAATGCACGCCATCGGCGCCGATCAACGCGCGGCCGCTCACGCTCTCGCCACCCACGAGCGAAAGCCTCACGCCGGCTTCGTCCTGCACGAAGCCTTCCGCGCGCGCGCCGAGGCGGATCGCCTCGGGATCGCGCGACCGCACCGCCGCGGCGAGCACGGCGTGGAAATCCGCGCGATGCGCCATCACATAGGGGAAGCCGTAGCGCTCCACCGAGACGAGGCCGAGATCGAACAGCTTCCAGGTTTCGCCGGTGTTCCAGAGGCGCACCTCTTTCCCCGCCGGCACCCAGGCGATGTCCATGAGCGCGCGCTCGAGGCCGAGCGCGAACAGCACGCGCGTGCCGTTGGCGCTGATCTGGAGGCCCGCGCCGATCTCGCGCAGCTCCGGCGCCTGCTCGAACACGCGCACGCGGAAGCCGCGCTGCTGCAGGGCGAGCGCGGCGGTGAGCCCGCCGATGCCCGCGCCGGCGATGAGGATCGCGTCTCCGCCCTTCATGTGTCCGCCGCGAGATTTGTTGATTGCTCAATGAAAATCATGCGATAAGGGCCGAGTCAACATCGCCTGCATCGCCGCATGAAGCCGCTCCCCGCCCGCGCCCCGCGCGAAACCGATGGCGCCAGCGCCGTCCCGCTCGAGGAGCTGCTGAGCTATCAGATCTGCATCCTCGCGAAGCTCATCGAGCGCACCAGCGCCTCGCAGCTCGACAAGGCCTACGAGCTCGGCGTGGCCGAATGGCGCGTGCTCGCGCAGCTCTCGGTGCAGTCGCCCTCCACGGTGCGCTGGATCGCGGCGCGCATGCGCGTGGACCGCGCCGAGGTGAGCCGCGCCGCCGCCGCCCTGATCCGCCGCCGCCTCGCGCGCCGCGAGGCCGATCCGCGCGACGCGCGCAGCGTGCTGTTTTCCGTGACCGAGAGCGGCCGCGCGCTCTATCGCGCGATCATGCCGCTGCGCCTCGCGCTGCACGAGCGCCTGATCGCGGCGCTGGCACCCGCCGAGGCCGAGGCGCTGACCGGCGCCGTGGCGAAGCTCATCCGCCTGCTCGACCGCGACGAGACCGTGGTGGCGGCGCCGCCGCGCAAGCGGGCAATCACGGCGAAGCGCGCCTGACTGGAAGAACCGCGAAGCGGTTCTTCGCCGCTACAGGATCACGTCGGTCTGCTTCAGCGGCACGAGTGTGTCGAGCGTAATGCGGAAATCGGCGGTGAGACCGGCATCGACGTTGCCCTCGACATAGGTTTTGTTCGCCGCTGCGTCGTGGACGAAGCGAACCTGGCCCGCCGCCGTGAAGTTGGCGCCCTGCGTCGCAAGGAACGAGAACGCCTGGTCGCCGGCGGCGCCGGCATTGGCGTCGATCGCGGAGAGACCGAGCTTGTCCTGCCCGGTGCGGAAATCAGTGATCACGTCGCCGAGTGCCAGCGTGCCGAAATCCTCCATCGCCGAGAACACGAACCGGTCGTTGCCGGTGCCGCCGGTCATCCGGTCCGCGCCGGCGCCGCCGGTGAGGATGTCGTTGCCGCCGTCGCCGCGCAGCGCATCGTTGCCGGCGCCGCCGAGCAGCGTATCCGCGCCCGCGCCGCCGATCAGGATGTCGTTCCCGGCGAGGCCGGTGAGCGTGTCGTTGCCGCCGCGGCCGTTGAGCGTGTCCACCTCGCCGGTGCCGGTCAGCGCATTGGCCGAGCCGTTGCCGGTGCGCGTGACGCCGAGCACGTCGCTCACCGCGACCGCCAGCGTCTGCGAATCGAACAGGCCGAGCGCGTCGGTGGCCCGCACGACGATGTCGTACACGTTGTTGCCGCCGACATCGTGCGCGGCCTCGTAGTCGGGCGCCGTCTTGAACGCGATCGCGCCCGTCGACTCGTCGATCGTGAACGAAGCGGCGTCGGCGCCGCCGACGATCGCGTATTTGAGCGCGCCCGGCTCCTGGTCCGTCGCCTTCACCGTGGTGACGGCGGTGCCGTTCTCCGGCACGAGGACCGTGGCCGTGTCGCCGCCGCCGTTGGACGTGATGACCGGCGCGTGGTTGACCGGCGTGGCTGAAAGCGTGACCGCGACATCGTGCTGGCCCAGGCCGACGAGATTGAGCTCGAGCCTGTCGCCGACGAGGCTCACGATCTCGGCGCCGGTGACGCTGACGCTCTGGCCCGCGGGATTCTTGAGGTCGATGACGAGCTTGCCCTCGCCGATGGCCGAGAACGACAGATTCGTGCCGTCGCCGGTGAGGGAAAGCAGCTCGGCCCGCGCCGGCAGCGCGCTGATGTGCGTGACGTCGTCGGCCACGGCGCCGAGCGTGATCGCGAACTGCCCGCCGTTGCGCGCCAGGAATACGCTGTCGGAATCGTAGGCGTACCAGTTCTGGACCTTCTGGATCGTCTGTCCGCCGTCGATGTCGAGCGCGAACTTGCCGACGTCGTTGCCGGTGACCGTGGCGGTGACGACGTTGCCGCTGACCGAGGTCTGAATCGACGATTTCTCGAACGATTCGATCCGCTGGGCCAGATCCGCGAGCGTCACGAACTCGGTGCCCGACGCCGCGGCGCGCGCGATGAAGTTCGTGTACATCTCGGTCGTGTAGTCCGACCCCGCCGGCGGATCGATCAGCCACTCGGTCGGACCGTAGTCGTGCCACGGCCAGAGGATGATCGGCACCTCGGCGTGGTTCGTGAGCGCGCCCCATTCCTTCGCCCAGGCCTCTTCCGCCTGCGCCGGAGTCATGTCGAGCCAGCCCGCCAGCGTGAAGTCGAACGAGACGTTGGGCGCCAAGTAGATCTTGTTCGCGAGCTCCGGCGTGAGATAGCCGAACGCGCCCGGATAGCCGGCGCCGAACGTGGAAGCGCCGCCGGAGATGTAGTCGAAGTACTGGATCACCTGAGTCGCGGTCGGCAGCTTCTCGGGATTGCCGGGCAGCGCGGCGCCGGTGACGTTGATGCCGAGCTGCTGCTCGATGACGAGCTGCGACTGGTTGAACTGGAACTCGATCTGCGACGCCGAGAGCAGGTTCGTGTCGTCGGGGTGCGTGTAGGAGTGCGTGCCGATCTCGTTCCCCATCGCCAGCATCTGCTGATAGTAGGGCTTCGAGACCGACCAGTCGGTGACCTGATCGGGCGGATTGTTGCCGACGTTGATGTAGTAGGAGCCGACGAAATTGTAATCGGCCTTCCACTGCTGGAGGATCGGCAGCATCACGTCGTAGATGCCGGGGCCGCTGTCGGGGGAGACGTCGTAGCTCTCCTGCGACTGATCCATGTCGTTGCGCGCCGCGAACAGGCTCGTCTGCCGGCTCATCTGGAGGCCGATCTCGATCGCGCCGGGCGCCTTCGTGACCTCCTGGATCGCCTGCCACAGCATATTGTTGTCGGCGAGCAGCGCGTCGGTGGCGAAGTGCACGTTGTCGCCGCCGGTCTTCGTCGCGAGCACGGCGTTGAAGGTCTGGCCGCCGACCGTTTCGGTCGCGAGCACGGTGGCGCCCGCCGTCACCGGCTGGAAGTGCAGATAGCCGACGTTCGTGTAGTCGCGGATCAGCTCGTTAGACTGGTAGCCGTCCATCATCCCGTGCGTCGTGTCGCCGGCGCGCACCGAGATGTCGCCGGTGCCGTAGCCCTCGAACGTGACGCCGAGCAGCGACTTCATGCGCGCATAGCTGTCGCCGGGCAGCGAATTGCCGGCGGCGTCGTTGGTCATGAAATCGCCGGCCGTGATCAGGCTCACGCCGTAATCATAGACGGCGGATTTCAGCGCGCCTTCGATCGCGGCGAGCTGCCCGTCGGGCACGTGCGAGAACGACGGGAAGACGATCGCGTCGTAGCCGGCCAGCTTCTGGGCGTCGGTGAGATCGGCCTCCGAGAGTACGTCGAACGGCACGCCGGCCATCGTCGCCTGGCTCTGCGCGGCCATGAAAAGCTGCGAATAGGCCGTGAGATCGAAATACTTCGCCGCCGTCGTCGCGGAATAGACGATCGCGACCTTCAAGCCGTCGTCGGCCACGGGCGGCACCGCGCTGCCGTCGCGGATCGTGAACTGGTTGACGTAATCGACCGGCAGATGGGTCTGGTCGTTGACATCGACGAGCACGTTGACGCTTCCGGTGGCGCCGCTCATCGCGGATTTCGCGACGGCGAATTCGATCACTTTGCCGTCGGCCGAGAGGCCGTGCTGGAGGCCGGATTGCAGCAGAGTCTGGCCCGCATCGCCGCTGAACAGGCCGATCTGCCCGCCGGTGCCGATGTTGACGTTGTATTCTGCGCCGCCCGAGTTCCCGAAGATCTGGTAGCCGGTGGCGGCGTTCTGATCGACGTTGAACCACGTCGTGGTGCCGGCGCCGATCACCGTGTCGGACTTGATCGCGACGACATAGTGATCGCCGGTGAGCTTGCCGTAAACCTCATAGCCCGGCACCTGGAAGCCGGGCAGGTCGATGCGGTCCGCGGCGGTCCAGTCCGCGAGATTGCCGTCGAGCGTCTTGTCGCCCACGACCGGCGTCGGGCCGGGCGCCACCGGCGCCGCCACGGAGTAGGTGTAAGAGGAATAGTCGGTCGGCACATAGACCGAGTCGTTCACGTCGACGAGCACGTCGAGCGCCTGCGTGCCGGCGAGCTGCGACGCGGAGACCGCGAATTCGACGATGCCCTTGTCGGCGCTGTAGGCATACTGGAGCGTGTTGCTCACCAGCGTTTGGCCTTCGGCGCCGGTGTAGAGATTGGGCTTGTTCGTGAAGTTCACGTTGTACTCGGCGCCACCGGCCCAGCCCCAGATCTGATGGCCGGTGGCCTTGTTCTGATCGGTGTTGAGCCAGAACGTCGTGCCGGCGCCGATCTGAGCCGCATCGGCCTTGAGCGCGAAGACGTAGGAATCGCCGGTGAACTTGCCGTAGAGCTCGTAGCCCGCGACGCCGGAGCCGGGCAGCTCGAACCGATCGGCCGCGGTCCAGTCGGCGAGGCTGCCGTCGAGCGTGACGCTGCCGACGACGGGCGTGGGGCCGGCCTGCGGCGCCTCCACCGTGAGCGTGTACACGTCGTAGTCGTTCGGAAGGTAGGTCTGCTCGTTCACGTCGGCGAGCACATCCACCGCCTGCGGCGCGCCGGCCAGCGACGCCACCGGCACCGCGAACTCGACCAGCTTGCCATCGGCCGAGCGGCCGTAGTCGATCGTGCCGTTGACGAGCGTCTGGCCCTCGGCGCCGCTGAAGAGCTTCGGCAGGCCCGCCGCATCGAAGCTGACATTGTATTCCGCGCCGCCGGCCCAGCCCCATATCTGATAGCCGGTGGCCTTGCTCTGATCGGTGTTCAGCCACACGGTCGTGCCCGCGCCGATCGCGACGGCGGAGCTGATCGCAAACACATAGGCGTCGCCGGTGAACTTGCCGTAGAGCGCGTAGCCGGTGGCGCCGGACGCCGCGGTGTCGAGCCGGTCGGCGGCGGTCCATTCGCCGAGCGCGCCGTCGAGCGTGACCGTGCCGTAGGTGGCGGCGAACTCGACCGGCGCGCTCGCGCCGGCGATCTCGATCGTGCCGTGATCGTCTTCCGCCTTGAGCGCCGCGAGCTCGGCGGGCGCGATCGCCTCGCCGAGCGCGAGCTTCGCGAAGATGGCGCCTTCGTCGCCCGGCGAATCGCCGAAGCCGAGACGCGCGTCGATCGCGTGGCCGATCTCCTCGAGCAGCACGCACTCGATCGCGGCCGCGGAGCCGCTCGCGACGAGTTGCTGCGAAATGTAGATCGTGTCGGACTGCGCATCGTAGGCGCCGCCGGCGCCGTGCAGCGTCTCGGCGGAAACGAGCTGCACCTTGGGCATGCTGCGCGCGATGAGAACGTCGGCCAGCGCGTCGGCCACCGCCTTGCGGTCCGCGCCGTCGGCAAACGCCGCACGCACGATCGCGGCGAACTCGGGCTCGGCGACGCGGCGGGCGAGCAGCCCCACGGCGCCTTCGAGCGAACGCGAAAGGATGTCTTGCGGCGATTCGGTCCCGCTCGCGGCCCACATGATGCGTGTTCCCGGATCCATTTGTTTGCGGCGGCCCCCTCGGGCGGGCGCGAGCGGGTTGGAGCCGCCGCAAAGAAATGCAGGCGCGAAAATTCAATACTTTTTTAAGCAAGTCAAAGAAAAACTCGAACCATTTCTTAAGGTTATTGATTAATTAATATGGTTAATCTTGCCCGCCGCGCCGCCGATTCTTGGGCGCTCAGCGCCGCGCGATCACGTCCTCGACTTCGAAAATCCAGCGCGGCCGCGGCGCACCTTGCACGAGCGTGCAATAGACGTGGCGGCGCCATTGCGGGATCGCGGCCGGCGGGCGCACGAGGATGCCGACGAGTTCGTAGGGGCCGGGATCGCCCTTGGCGCGGCGCGCGAGGATGCGGTCGCGCGTTTCGGGCGACAGCACCAGCATGATCTCGCCGGCGCGGCCGAACGGCGCGCGCACGTTGTAGTGCACCGCGCTTTTCACCGTCTCGTGCTGGCAGCGCGGGCCTTCGGCCGTCGTCTCGATCGTGATGCGCGCGAGCTTCGATTGCTCGAGCGTGGCCTTCATGTCGCGGATTTCCTGGAAGTGGCGCGCGCTCGAGGCAAGCTCGTTCGCGTCGATGGGAATCGCGGCGGCGATGCGCGCCGCCTGGTCGCGCTCGGTTGAGAACCACGCGAAGCCGCCCGCCACGAGGAGGATCGGCGTGATCACCGCGTAGAACGCGAAAACCGGGCGCCAGCCCTGACGCAGCACGTCTTCGGTGTGGCGCGCGGCCTCGGCGCCGGGCGCCGGCGACGGCGGGCGCAGGCCGAGCGCGTACCAGGCAAAAAGGCGCGCGACCGGCGTGAGCAGGCCGAGCGCCAGGATGATGATGCCTTCGAGTTTGCGCTCCTCCCAGCCCTCCGCCCACACTTTGTAGATGAAATAGGCGAAGCCGGCCGCGAGCGCGTCCATGAAGACGTAGGACGGGTGCGTGGACGGGAACGTGTAGGTGAGCGCCGCGCCGCTGTTCCACACCGGCAGCGGCCCAGCCTGGAAGAACGGCGTCCATTTCACGCGCCCGAGCGTCGGCCGGAAGATCGTGAGCATCAGCCAGACGAGGCACAGCGTGCCGATCGCCCAGGGCAGGAGATCGAACCAGTCGAACTTCGTCTTCAAGATGCCGGTTGTGGGCCGCGCGATCACGTTGACGAGCCGGATCACCGGATCGGACAGGAACAGCAGCACGAGCATCTGCGCCAGCCAGATCTGGACGACCGACGGAATCTTGAAGAACCCGCGCATTCCCGCTGCCTACCCCGTCATGCCGAGCGCCGCCCCGCTTGGGGCGGCAGCGAAGCATCTCTCGGCGGGTTCGCACCGCTGCAACGGCGGTTCAGCACCACAACTCTCCGTCGAGAGATGCTTCGCGGCCAAGAGGCCGCTCAGCATGACGCATACTCTTGCACGCCTATTTCACCGCCCGCCACGCGATGTCGCGGCGGCAGAAGCCTTGCGGCCAGTCGATGAGATCGACCGCGCGATAGGCCCGCGCGCGCGCTTCTTCCACGGTCTTGCCGCGCGCGGTGACGCCGAGCACGCGCCCGCCGGTGGCGAGGATGCGCCCGTCTTTCGCCGCGGTGCCGGCGTGGAACACGACCGCGCCGTCCACCTTGCCCGCGCGGTCGAGGCCCTTGATCTCGGTGTTCTTCGCGTAATCGCCGGGATAGCCCTTGGCCGCCATCACGACGCAGAGCGAGGCGTCGTCGTGCCAGCGCAGGTCGAAATCCTTGAGCTCGCCGTCGCGCGCCGCGATCAGCGCCGGCAGCAGATCGGACTTGAGCCGCACGAGCAACGCCTGGCATTCCGGATCGCCGAAGCGGACGTTGAACTCGATGAGCTTCGGCTGACCCTTGTCGATGATGACGCCCGCGTAGAGCACGCCCTTGAACGGCGTTCCGGCCGCCTTCATCGCCGCGACGGTGGGCTTGAAGATGCGCTCCATCGCGATGCGCTCGACCGCGGGCGTGACGATCGGCGCGGGCGAATAGGCGCCCATGCCGCCGGTGTTCGGCCCCGTGTCGCCGTCGCCGACGCGCTTGTGATCCTGCGCCGAGGGCAGCGGCAGCACGTGTTCGCCGTCGACGAGCGCCAGGAGGCTCGCCTCCTCGCCCTCGAGATACTCCTCGATCACCACGTCGGTGCCGGCATCTCCGAACTTGCGCGCGACCATGCGTTCGTCGATGGCGGCGAGCGCCTCCTCGACCGTCATCGCGACAACGACGCCCTTCCCGGCCGCGAGCCCATCGGCCTTGATCACGATCGGCGCGCCCTGCGCCTTCGCGTAGGCGCGCGCCGCCGCGGCGTCGGTGAAGCGCTGGTAGCGCGCGGTCGGGATATCGAGCCGCGCGCAGAGATCCTTGACGAAGCCCTTCGAGCCTTCGAGCCGCGCCGCCGCCGCCGAGGGGCCGAAGGTCTTGATGCCTGCTTCCTCGAGCCGATCGGCGAGGCCGGCCACCAGCGGCGCC
>JAANMW010003590.1_pt1 | contig 11807 bp, 9 predicted proteins | sample 7279671 | NCBI WGS metagenome assembly JAANMW01 (sample SAMN14094541, study PRJNA606508) | bioreactor metagenome | isolation source: A lab-scale SPAN reactor treating ammonium-rich wastewater day 247 | place: Ireland: Galway | collected 2017-09-19
AGTTATATCGAGGATGCGCTGCTTGTCGGCGGGACCGGTGTAGAGCGGAATCAATTTTTCCTCGAAGGCGATGCCGCCGGCCCTGAGCGCCAGCCAGGGCCGCATCGACCAAGACGAATAATTTTTGTTTCCGATCACAAGCGTCAGCGTCATGATTTCTACTCCCGCATCGGCACATCGCGCCGCGATCACCGCCATCCATCTATTCCGTTACGGATCGCGCGTCATGTCTTTCACTTAACGGCCGAGGCCGGCTCCCTCCGCGAAGATTTTTGATCGCTCTTGCAGAGAGTCCGTCAGTGCGCCATGGCACTATCCATGACCACGCAAGATTCGCATTCGACGCCCTCCCTCGAAAACGACATTCTGAAAGTCTTGACGCGCGACACCGCCAGAACGCTGAGCGCGCCGGAGCTTGCACAGGCCATTGCCGCGGAAGCCGACTGGCGCAGCCTGCTGATGCCGATCCGGCGCGCGGCCGTGGCGCTGGCTCAATCCGGACGTCTCGTGATCTATCGCAAAGGCAAGCCGGCCGATCCCCTCGACTTTCGGGGCGTATACCGGGTGGGCTTGCCACGACTGGACTGAACGCCTTTCACTGTCACCGCGATTCCGGAAAGAACGCGTCGCTGCGGCCAGTCATTCTATAAACCAGCAGCCCGACCCATTCGTGGGCTGCCGCATCGGCGCGGGCAAGACCAGCCGACAACTTGTCAAATGGCATCCACGCGTCGATCCAGCCCCCTGTGCGCCAATCGACCGGGTAAGGTTCGACAGCGAATCCCGCCTTGCGGAATACACCGATCGATCGCGGCATGTGATAGGCTGATGTCACCAGCAACCAGCGCTCACCGGGTTCCGGCGCCACCAGTTCGCGGGTAAAACGCGCATTCTCATCGGTCGTGCGGGAGCGGGTTTCGAGAACGATACGCTCGCGCGGGATTCCAAGTTGCTCGAACAGCTGTCCCATAACCGGTGCTTCGGCGCGCAAGCCGGCAATCAGGTTTCCGGTGCCTCCGCTGTAAACGATACGAGCCTTCGGAAATCGACGCGCCAGTTCGAGCGCCGCGATCACCCTTTCCGCCGACCCGTTGATTTCGACGGTGCCGCGGGCAACCGATATGTCGGCATCAACAGCGCCACCCAGAACAATGATACCGTCCGGATCGCGCCCGTCGTGCTGCCATGCCGGGAAACGCTCCGATAGCGTCAACAGCAGCACGTTGCTGAGCGGCGAATAGCCGAAGATCAAGAGCGCGGCGATCCCCGCTGCCAGCAGGCCGACGCCGGCGCGCCACCATCTCAACAGCATCAGGCAGAGCCCAAGACCGCATATGAGCGCGATCGCGTTCGACGGCAGGACGATAAATCCGACAACCTTGGAGAGCATGAAGAACATGCGGTCAGCGGCCCGGTCGATGCGGAGTCGAAAATCGTGACGTCATCCGGCCGTGGCCGTGGTTCTATTCGTGACCATCGAGGGCGGCGAACACGGTTTCGGGCGCATGCGCAACGACTGCAAGGAGTGCACGCGCGGGTCCGCGCGGAATCCGCTTGCCCTGCTCCCAGTTGCGGATGGTTTCAACGGGAACGCCCAGCCGCGCCGCGAACTCAACCTGGGTCAACCGCGCCCGCCGGCGCAGGCTTCTGACCTCAGGCACCGAACTCGGTCCAGCATCATCGGAAGCCGCGCCCGCGACATGCATGGAGGGTGATAACGGAAACTCTTTCCCGTCGCGGATTTCCACGATCCGTCCGTCTGCTTTCAATCGCAATCGCTGCATACTCACCTCCGATTCGAGAGATCGTCGGCGATGGACGTTAAGCCCGAGTGAATGCGCGCGCGGCCTCGGCACAGGCACCCTCGTTCACGACCAGTTAAGGCGGCGTTCATCGCCGGTCTTTTAGTTTTGGACGCAATTAGGACATTATCGCTTCTGATTGAATCAGAAGCGAAGCTCAGGATTGTTATTTTGACGCGTTTTCTTCACGCGAACAGGTCATCCATCCTTAGGGCTCAAGCCCGAGGACATGCTTCGCTCGAAAACGCTATAGGCGGGGCGTGAAGGTATTATCGAATGGCACGGATATCAAAAACAGCCCGGCGACGGATCCAGCGGACTCTTGGGCTCGGCCTGCTCGCCGCGACCCTCGAATTCATGGTGCTTCCCGCTTTGGCCGGCGATTGCCCGGGCAATCCCGATGCCCTCGGAACGTCCCGGACATTGGTCGTGGACCCTCGGGAACACCCCCGTATCGGCACCATGCAGTATCAGGAAACACTACCGCTTCGCGATCATGAGGTGGTGCTGACCTTCGACGACGGTCCGTTGCCGCCACACAGCCTCCGGGTTCTCGATATCCTCGCTCGTGAATGCGTGAAAGCGACTTTCTTCACGGTTGGGCGGATGGCGCGCGACTACCCGCAGCATCTGCGCCGCGTGTTCGCGGCCGGACATTCCATCGGCACCCATTCGCAGAATCATCCGCTTGGCATGAATCGGATGCCGATCGAACGGGCCCGGCAGGAAATCGACGACGGGATTGCTTCGGCGGCCGCCGCGCTGGGCGACAAGGCTGCTCTCGCACCGTTCATGCGCATTCCCGGTCTGAGGCGCGCGCAAGGGATCGAGGATTATCTGGCCTCAAGAAACATCCAGCTCTGGAGCGCCGATTTCCCGGCTGACGACTGGCGGCCTATTTCGGCTGAGCGCGTCTATCAGCTCGCGATCAGCCGGATCGAAGCCAAGGGCAAAGGTATTTTGCTGTTGCATGATATCCAGGCGCGGACAGTCGCTGCGCTGCCCAGGATCCTTCGCACGCTGAAGGAGCGCGGCTACCGCATTGTTCACGTTGTGCCAGCGACGGCGAATCGACCGAAAACGGCCACGCAGCCGCAGGATTGGCGGATGCATCCGGTGCCGGCGACCGTCGCAGCCGTCTCACCGTCGCCCGCGGTGCAGGCTCCCAACCCCGCCGAAGCCGGACCCCTCCCTGCTCCGGTAATCCCGGAATCGCAACCCAACCAGGGACAGTTCGTTCTTCCGTCGGAGGTGTTCGACCGATCGCAGCGCTTCGTTCGCGGCCTCGTGCCGCGATTGCATGACTGGGCGTTCTGGCGGCGCCCATCGCCGCTCGCCCTCGCCCCCAGTGAGAGGCTCTTCGTCCCGGGACAGAACTTTTTCGCGTTTGGAGAAAAACCCGCAGGGCCGCTCCTGGCGGCGGTTCCTCTCCAGCAGCCAGCCCGGCCAGCGGTCGACCCCATCGAGGATAATGAGCAACCGATCCCGCTCGAGGAAAGCGCCGCGAAGCGCACCATTCCTGGAAGCGCGCCGGCGTTGCGATCCACTTTTCGTTGAAGCATCTTCGGACAGGCAGAATCAAAAGACCGCCGTGAGGAATGCTCGCTCGGACTTGCGCTTACGCCTCAAATAGAACCAGAGACGGGGCTCCATAATTTTTTTGATTATGACGCATTTTCCTCGCGTGAGCCGGTATCCGCTTCGCTCGAAAACACGATAGTCCTATCACTTGCTTCAGCTTCCCTTTCGCGCAGCACGCAGTCGGACGATGTCTTCCGCCTCCAGCTGCGCCATATCGAGCAGGTAGCCGAGGGTATCCAGCCCATGACGCCGCGCAATCAGCGCCATATCGGCAACCGCCCCCGCCAGGTAACGCGCGGCCTCGTCCGGGCCGCCGTCACCGGGGGGGTCGCCCAGGCGCGACTCATCATCGCGCGACTCATCGTTACGGTTTGGTCGTTCCCTCATCCCCCGAGAACTCCTCACATCATGCCAAGGCGAAGCTTATAGCTCCGTCACCCCTTCATGAGGGCGGCAACTAAAAGTAATATTACATGAATTGTACAATTTCTAGGTGCAATCGAGACGAGAGGTTTTCACAGGAGTCTATTTGACTTAAGACCCTGCTGCACCCATGTTCGCCCCGAAACAACCCGTTCGCCTTTCGCGAATCGGTTTGAAGTTTATCCATAAAATATTGGAATAACATGAATATCGTCATTGTTGAGTCGCCTGCAAAGGCTAAGACGATCAACAAGTATCTAGGAACTTCCTATGAGGTGCTAGCGTCTTTCGGCCACGTTCGCGACCTCCCGGCCAAAAATGGATCCGTCGATCCCGATGCCAATTTCCAGATGATCTGGGAGGTCGATCCGAAGGCCGCCGGCCGGCTCAATGACATCGCCAAATCGCTCAAGGGAGCCGACAAGCTCATCCTCGCCACCGACCCTGATCGCGAGGGCGAAGCGATCTCCTGGCATGTGCTCGAGGTGCTCAAGCAGAAGCGCGCGCTGAAGGACCAGAAGATCGAGCGCGTGGTCTTCAACGCCATCACCAAGCAGGCCGTTACCGAAGCCATGAAGAGCCCGCGCCAGATCGACGGCGCGCTGGTCGATGCCTACATGGCGCGCCGCGCGCTCGACTATCTGGTCGGGTTTACCCTGTCCCCAGTGCTGTGGCGCAAGCTGCCCGGCGCGCGGTCGGCTGGCCGCGTCCAGTCGGTCGCCCTGCGCCTGGTCTGCGACCGGGAACTTGAGATCGAGAAGTTTGTCCCGCGCGAATACTGGTCACTGGTCACGACGCTCGCCACCCCTCGTGGCGAAACCTTCGATGCGCGTCTGGTCGGGGCCGACGGCAAGAAGATCCAGCGGCTCGACATCGGAAACGGCGCCGAGGCTGAGGATTTCCGGAAGGCGATCGAGGCGGCGAACTTCACCGTATCGACGGTCGAGGCCAAACCGGCGCGACGCAATCCCCAGGCGCCCTTCACCACCTCGACGCTGCAGCAGGAGGCCAGCCGCAAGCTCGGCTTCGCGCCTGCGCACACGATGCGGATCGCACAACGCCTTTATGAGGGCATAGACGTCGGCGGCGAAACCACTGGTCTCATCACCTACATGCGAACGGATGGCGTGCAGATCGACGGCTCGGCGATTACGCAGGCACGCAAGGTGATCGGCGAGGATTATGGCCACGCCTACGTGCCGGAGGCGCCTCGCCAGTATCAGACCAAGGCCAAGAACGCTCAGGAAGCCCACGAGGCGATCCGCCCGACCGACCTGTCGCGCCGACCCTCGGACATGAAGCGCCGCCTCGATGCCGATCAGGCCAGGCTTTATGAACTGATCTGGATCCGGACCATCGCCAGCCAGATGGAATCAGCGGAGCTGGAACGCACCACCGTGGACATCGCGGCACGGGCCGGTGGGCGCATGCTGGAGTTGCGCGCCAGCGGCCAGGTCGTCAAGTTCGACGGTTTCCTGGCGCTTTATCAGGAAGGCCGCGACGATGAGGAAGACGAGGACAGCCGCCGCCTTCCCGCCATGAGCGAAGGCGAAGCGTTGAGGCGCGAGAAGCTCAGCGTCACCCAGCATTTCACGGAACCGCCGCCGCGCTTTTCGGAAGCCTCGCTGGTCAAGCGCATGGAGGAACTCGGCATCGGTCGGCCCTCGACCTACGCCTCGATCCTGCAGGTGCTCAAGGATCGCGGCTACGTCAAACTCGAAAAGAAGCGGCTCTATGGCGAAGACAAGGGCCGCGTCGTCATTGCATTCCTGGAGAACTTCTTCGCGCGTTATGTCGAATACGACTTCACCGCCAATCTCGAAGAGCAGCTCGATCGCATTTCGAACAACGAAGTATCATGGCAGCAGGTCCTGAAGGATTTCTGGGACGACTTCATCGGTGTGGTCAATGAAATCAAGGATGTCCGCGTTTCCGAGGTGCTCGACGTACTCGACAACATGCTCGGGCCGCACATCTATGCGCCGCGCGAGGATGGCGGCGATCCGCGCCAGTGCCCCACTTGCGGAACCGGAAAACTGAATCTCAAGGCCGGGAAATTCGGCGCCTTCGTCGGCTGCTCCAACTATCCGGAGTGCCGCTACACCCGTCCCCTCGCCGCTGACGGCGAAACCGGCGGAGACCGCGTTCTCGGCAAGGATCCAGAGAGCGGTCTCGATGTCGCGGTGAAATCCGGCCGCTTCGGACCTTACATCCAGATCGGCGAGACCAGCGACTACGAAGATGGCGAGAAGCCGAAGCGCGCGGGCATCCCGAAAAACATGTCACACGCTGACATCGAGTTGGACCTTGCCGTGAAGCTGCTTTCGCTTCCGCGCGAGATCGGCAAGCATCCGGAGACCGGCGCGCCGATCACGGCGGGGATCGGCCGCTTCGGTCCGTTCGTCCGGCATGAAAAAACCTATGCCAGTCTCGAAGCCGGCGACGAGGTGTTCGACATCGGCCTCAACCGCGCGGTGACGCTGATCGCGGAGAAGGTCGCCAAGGGGCCGAGCCGGCGCTTTGGCTCCGATCCGGGCAAGCCTCTCGGCGACCACCCGACGCTCGGCCCGGTCGCGGTGAAGAGCGGCCGTTACGGCGCCTATGTCACCGCAGGCGGCGTCAACGCCACAATTCCGAGCGACAAGACGCAGGATACCATTACGCTGCCGGAGGCCATCGCGCTGATCGACGAGCGCGCCGCCAAGGGCGGCGGCAAGCCGAAACGCGCGGCAAAGAAAGCCAAGCCCGCGCAAACCGAAAAGGCCGGCAAGGACGGCGCGGCGACAAAAAAGCCCGCCAAAAAGGCAGCTTCGAAACAGGCTTCCACGACGCCGAAGTCTGACGCTGTGAGCAAGGCGCGAGGCTCGATCGCTGCGGCCAAAGCGCCACCCAATACAGTGAAAGCGCCTGCAAAAAAAAGCGCGGGCAAGAACGGCTGACGTGAGCCAGCCGCCGTGAGCAAGTTGACGTGAGCAAGTTGAGGTGAGCAAACCGCGCGCCAGGAATTTTCCGGATCGCGAGACCATCGTCGCTTTCATCCGCGCGCATCCCGGCCGGGCCGGCACACGTGAGATCGCCCATGAGTTCGGCCTGAAGAATGCCGATCGCGCCGAGCTTAAGCAGATCCTTCGCGCGCTCGCGGATGACGGCACAATCGTCAAACGGGGCCGCAAGCTGCGGCAGCCGGAAATGCTGCCGCCCACGCTGGTGGCCGATATCACGGGACGCGACAGTGACGGTGAACTGATCGCCACGCTGACCGAGTGGGACGATGAAGCGACGCCCGCGCCGAGAATCCTGATTCATGTGCCGCGACGGGCGAAGCCCGGCACCGTGGCCGGCGTCGGCGATCGCGCGCTGCTGCGCATCGAGACAATCGAGTCCGACGAAACTGCAAGCTATCGCGCTCGCGTCATCAGGGTCATCGATCGCACCCGCGCGCGTATCCTCGGCATCTATCGCGCCTTGCCCCAGGGTGGCGGACGCCTCGTGCCGGTCGACAAGAAGCAGGCCGGGCGCGAGCTGAACATCGCGAAAGCCGACAGCGCGGGCGCGGAGGACGGCGATCTCGTGAGTGCTGAACTCGTGCGGACCCGCGGTTTCGGACTTGCTTCTGGCAAGGTGAAGGAGCGGCTTGGCTCGCTCGCGACCGAAAAGGCCGTCAGCCTGATCGCGATCCACGCCCACGACATTCCGCAAGCCTTTGCACCGGCTGCCCTGCGCGAGGCCGAAGCTGCGAAGCCCGCCGCCTTGCAAGGCCGCGAAGACTGGCGCGCGGTGCCGCTCGTCACTATCGATCCGCCCGATGCGAAGGATCACGACGACGCGGTTCACGCCGCGCCGGACGATGATCCCAACAACACGGGCGGCGCCATCGTCACCGTCGCCATCGCTGACGTCGCCTATTACGTGCGACCTGAATCGGCGCTGGATCGTGAAGCTCTGGAGCGCGGCAATTCGGTCTATTTCCCGGATCGCGTGGTCCCGATGCTGCCCGAGCGCATTTCAAACGATCTCTGCTCCCTCGTTCCGGGCGAAGCGCGCGGGGCTCTCGCCGTGCGCCTGGTGATCGACGCCGACGGACGCAAGCGTTCGCACACCTTTCATCGCATCCTGATGCGCTCGGCGGCGAAGCTTGCTTACGCGCAGGTGCAGGCCGCGATCGACGGCAACCCGGATAACGCGACCGCCCCCCTGCTCGAACCGATCCTGAAACCGCTCTACGCGGCCTTCGCTCTGGTGAAGCGCGCGCGCGACGAGCGCGATCCGCTCGATCTTGAACTGCCCGAACGCAAGATTCTGCTGAAGAAGGACGGAACGGTCGATCGCGTGATCGTTCCGGATCGGCTTGATGCGCATCGGCTGATCGAGGAATTCATGATCCTCGCAAACGTCGCCGCAGCCGAGATGCTGGAAAAGAAGGGGCTGCCGCTGATCTATCGCGTGCATGACGAGCCAACGATCGAGAAGGTTCACAACCTGCGTGAATTCCTGAAGACTCTCGATATGTCCTTCGCCAGAAGCGGCGCGCTGAGGCCGGAGTTGTTCAATCGCGTGCTGGATCAGGTCAAGGGCCATGACTCGGAATCGCTGGTGAGCGAGGTGGTTCTTCGTTCGCAGGCGCAGGCTGAGTATTCGGCGGAGAACTATGGCCACTTCGGTCTCAACCTGCGGCGCTATGCGCATTTCACATCGCCGATCAGGCGATACGCCGATCTGGTCGTGCACCGCGCCCTGCTCCGTGCGCTCGGACTTGGTGACGGAGCGTTGCCGGACTCCGACAACGCCGAAACGCTGGCTGAAATAGCCGCGCGGATTTCCGTCACCGAACGTCGCGCCATGAAAGCCGAACGCGAGACCGCCGATCGCCTGATCGCGCATTTTCTCGCCGACCGCATCGGCAATATCTTCGAGGCGCGTATTTCCGGTGTGACCCGTGCCGGCCTCTTCGTGAAGCTGGCCGACACCGGCGCCGACGGGCTTATCCCGATCCGCTCGCTGGGGACCGAATACTTCAAGTACGATGAGACCCGGCATGCCCTGGTGGGTTCCCGCAGCGGTTCCATGCATAAGCTGGGTGACGTGGTGGAGGTTCGTCTGGTAGAAGCTGTACCCTTGGCTGGCGCTCTGCGGTTCGAACTCCTATCCGGAACCGAGGTGAGGTCGCGCTTCCCCCGCGCGCGGGGCGGAGGGAAAACAAAGACGCCGCGTGGTCGGAACGCGGGTCATCCCGATGTTCATTCGAAGGCCCATCCGGGCCGTAAATCGCGCGGGACATCGCGCAAGCCGGGCAAGAGCAAGGCCGGCAAACCGAAGAAGGGCAAATCATGACCGCGCTTCCTCCCGATACCGCGAGCACAGCCGGCAAAACCTGGACCCCGGAAGGCGAAAAGCGCGACACCTGGGCCGCGATGAGGCGCGGCTTATTCTGCCGCTGCCCGAGATGCGGCCAAGGCAAACTTTTTCGTACCTTTCTGAAAACCGCCGACAGTTGTTCGGAATGCGGACTTGATTTTACCCCCCATCGCGCCGACGACCTGCCCGCCTACCTCGTCATCGTCGTCGTCGGCCATATTGTCGTGCCGCTGGCGCTGCTGATCGAGAAAGCGTTTGCTCCGCCGCTGATCCTTCAATGGGCGATCTATCTGCCGTTGACGCTGATCATGGCGCTATGGCTGATTCAGCCGATCAAAGGTGCGGTCGTCGGCCTCCAATGGGCCCTCCGCATGCACGGCTTTGACGAGAATTTTGTCGACGACCAGGTCTGAGACCAGCCAGGTCTGAGATTGGTCTGATCACTCGACATCCTCGACGGCGCCTGGCGTGGTGCCAAAAGCTCTCTGCGCCAGCGTTGCCGCCATGAAGTCGTCGAGGTCGCCGTCGAGGACGCCCGATGTGTCCGAGGTCTGCACGCCCGTTCGGAGGTCCTTCACCATCTGGTAGGGCTGCAGGACGTAGGATCTGATCTGATGGCCCCAGCCGATATCGGTCTTGGCGGCCTGATCGGCGGCGGCCTGCTCTTCCCGCCTCTTGAGTTCGATCTCGTAAAGTCTCGCCCGCAGCATGTCCCAGGCCTGCGCGCGATTCTTGTGCTGCGAGCGCCCGGCCTGACAAACCACCGCGACTCCGGTCGGAACGTGCGTCAGCCGCACCGCCGACTCGGTCTTGTTGACATGCTGTCCGCCTGCGCCGCCGGAGCGCATGGTATCGGTGCGGACGTCTGATTCCTTGATATCTATCTTGATGCTGTCGTCGACAACCGGAAAAATCGCTACGCTCGAAAACGACGTATGACGCCTCGCATTGGAATCGAACGGCGAGATTCTCACGAGGCGATGCACGCCTGCCTCGGTCTTGAGCCAGCCATAGGCGTTGTGGCCGCTGACCTGAACCGTCGCTGATTTGATGCCCGCCTCTTCGCCGGGCGTCTCTTCCAGATACTCGACCTTGAAACCACGCTTTTCCGCCCAGCGCGTATACATGCGCAGAAGCATCGCAGCCCAGTCCTGGCTTTCGGTGCCGCCCGCGCCGGCATGAACCTCCAGATAGGTGTCGAAGCGATCCGCTTCTCCCGAGAGCAAGGCTTCGAGTTCGCGGCGGGCGACCTCCTTCTTGAGGGCTTTCAGGGCGTTCTCGGATTCATCGATGACGGACTGATCGTTCTCAGCCTCGCCGAGTTCGATCATTTCGATCTGATCTTCGAGCTCGCGCTCCACCTTACCGATGCCGGCCAGCGAATCCTCAAGGGAGGTTCGCTCCTGCATCAGCTTCTGGGCTTTCTGGGGATCGTTCCAGAGCTCTGGATCTTCGGCGAGCTTGTTCAGCTCCGCCAGGCGCGCGGTTGATGTTTCGACGTCAAAGATGCCTCCTCAGCAGCCCGACCGACTGCTTGATCTCTTCGACAAGTCTTTCGATTTCAGCGCGCATAGCTTTTCAAGTCCACCGGCTTACGCCTCATTCAACAACAGCGTGTGATTTAGCCGCGAAGCCCGCAAAGCGCAATCGTGTCGGACGTGAAACCCGAAGAGACCGCGCGCTCGCCGCAGGAAAATGCGACCACACAATAATTTCGAGAGCATGGTCGATTCAACCTGATCGGATCACGCCCTATAGCGTTTTCGAGCGAAGCATGTCCTCGGGCTTGATACGAGGATGGAATCCGGTTCGCGCGAAGAAAACGCGTCAGAACAACAATCGAGAGCTTCGTTTCTGATTCAATCAGAAGCGATCATGCTCTAGTAAAGCCCTCCGGTGCCGGGCCGGAACAGGCTGCGGTCGGCATCGGGCAGCGGCTGCGGCTCGCGTCCGTCTGCATCGGCCACGCCGATCACGGAATAGTTGTCGGGCGGCGCCGTGCCAGGCTTGAAAGCTTCAAGGATCGTCTTGCCGCCGCTGCCGGGGCCTGCGCGCATGCCGGACTTGGCATCAACGCGAACCAGCTTGATGCCGGGAGGAATCCGGAACGGAGTGGCCGGCTTGTCGGCAAGCGCAACCTTCATGAAATCCCGCGCGATCGGAGCCGCCAGATGTCCGCCCGTCGCCTTACGGCCGAGATTGCGAGGTTTATCGTATCCGAGATAGATGCCGACGACGAGGTCAGGGGAGAATCCAATGAACCAGGCATCCTTCTGGTCGTTGGTCGTGCCGGTCTTGCCGGCGATCGGCTTGCCGACCTCGCGCAGCACGGTCGCGGTGCCGCGCTGAACCACGCCTTCCATCATCGAGGTGATCTGGTAGGCGGTCATTGGATCGATGACCTGCTCGCGCCGGTCGATCAGCTGCGGCTCGGGCTGGCTCGCCCACTGGTCCGCCTTGCAGCCGCGGCATTCGCGCTGATCGTGGCGGAAGATCGTGTGGCCGTAGCGATCCTGGATGCGGTCGACGAGCGTCGGCTTGATGCGCTTGCCGCCATTGTCGAACATCGAATAGGCGGCGACCATGCGCAGCACCGTCGTCTCGCCGGCGCCGAGCGCGAACGAGGGATAGGGCGGCAGGTCGTCA
>JAANMW010003592.1_pt1 | contig 11799 bp, 9 predicted proteins | sample 7279671 | NCBI WGS metagenome assembly JAANMW01 (sample SAMN14094541, study PRJNA606508) | bioreactor metagenome | isolation source: A lab-scale SPAN reactor treating ammonium-rich wastewater day 247 | place: Ireland: Galway | collected 2017-09-19
GCGTCGTTGAGGCTGCGCACGAAGCCGGGGTTGACGGCGAGGCGCCCGGATGCGAACACGCCCATCGTCGGCAGCCGCCACTCGACGGTGACCTGCGCGGCGCCGACGAGCCCGGCCAGGTGTGGGAACGGCACCGTCACCATGCGCAGCCCCCGCTCGACGCGGCGGACGACGTCGCGGTCGGCGCGCACCGGGCGACGCTGCGCAGGATGGCGAGCATCGAGGCGTCCGCGCCCAGCGCTCCCCAGCGCTCGACGAGGTCGGCGAGGACGTTGAGCTGGTGCTCGCGCGGCAGGCTGCGCAGGAAGCGGTTGACGGCGCGCCTGCTCACCTTGCCGAGGCGGTCGTCGCGCACGCGCCTGCGGATGCAGTCGAGGATGAACCAGCGGGCGGCCTCGCCCTTCGGCAGCAGTTCGGGGGCGGCGACGTAGTCCTCGAGCGGGCGCATCGGCTGGATGGTCTCCTCGGCGAGCGCGCAGAACACGGCGGCGTCCTCGGGCGACAGGCGGCCGAACGCGAGCGCGCGGCGCGTCTCGCGCGTGAGCACGCCCGCGGCCTGCGCGAGGTCGAGCGCGCGCGACAGCGCTGCCCACGCTCGCGGCGTGGAGAACGGCACCGGGTCCTGCGGCACCGGCCGCGCGAGCGCGTCGGGAAGGTAGTGGACGAACGAGCGCACGTCGGCGCGGACGCCGTTGCGCGCCGCCCACGCCTGCCACTCGTCGACGTCGACGCGCAGGTGCAGGTTCATCGCGGTCGTCGTCAAGGCGTTCCATCCACTCGTGCCCAGGACGCGGCGGATGGACTCCCGGTCGGCCCGGAGCCCGAGGGGGCGGAGCAGGGGCTCCAACCTCAGAATCGAGGCAACCGCGGCGAGCGTCACGAGCGTCGAGCCCAGATTCGAGCACACCGAGAAGAGCACGAGCCCGCGCCCGGGTGAGGCCGGGTCCCCCACATCGAGCACGAGGAAGAGGACGATCGCGACGCCCGTGTACACGACACGTTCGAGCGTCTGTCGAACGTTGTACGAAGCGAATCGCTCCGTCACCATGTACATGTTGGACTGGGGTGAGAGCGCGACGGTGACGAACGTCGTCGCCCCCGCCGCGGTGATCGCCCACCGAGCCGCCCCGTGGAGCCCAACGGGGATCTCCAGCAGGGGAACGACGAGCAGGAGGGCCGCGAACGCGAGCAGGCTCAGCGTCGCCAGGCCCAGGGCGACGACGCACGCGGCGGCGTAGGTCCGCCGGAAAGCCGCGGGATCGCCGGAATGGAACGACGACCCGAGTTCACGGTTCATGCTCGCCCGGGAGATGTCCTTGAACATCTGCGCGAACCCGACCGAGGCCCCGACCAGCGCGTAGAGCCCGTACCCGTCGGACCCGATCCCGTGGATGAGCACCGGGACGAGGATGAGCCCGAGGAGGACGGTCGTCCCCAGCCTCGCGTAGTTCGCGACGATCCTCACCGCGCCCCTCTTGGTTTCGCTGGGCATGGGTCAGGACCGGTCGAGGGCGTAGTCCTCGTACTCCGCGGCGTATTCCTCGTGCGCGAGGTCGGGCTTCTCCTCCTCATACCCAGGCAGGGCCCTTGCGCCCATGACCCGTTCGACCGCCTTGGAGCACACGATCAGGAACCCGTACGTGAAGACGAAGGTCAAGGTGAAGTGGATCGCGAACGCGCTCGTCTCACCGCGCGCCAGCCCGATGACCTGCCCCAGCGACGACGCCGCGGACATGACCACGATCGGGCTGTCCACGTTGCCGATGATGAGCCGGTCGAAGTAGCGGATGAAGACCGCCCCGACGAAGGCGTAGATGAAGAGGACATACCACCCCCCCTCCGCGGCGACGTTGCCCAGGATCCCCGCGGGGAGCGTGATCTTGTCCTGCTGGACCTTGGGCACGTCCGCCTGGCTCGCGACGAGTTGGGACAGGGGCTTGGGCTTGGAGGGCCAGACCGACCGCGGCACGATGTAGACGAGGTAGTACTTGATCGTGAAGAGGTGCCGCTGAGCGTACCGCTCGGGGTAGGCCTCCATCGCCCACAACGTCGTCGCGCCGGTGTTCTGACCGTCGAGGAGGAGATAGACCCCGGTCTTGAGGTTCCCGGCCGACTTGATCGCCTGCACCTGCTGGCCCGCCGAACGGTTGTGCTCCTCCGAAGTCCGCACCGACGTGTAGAGCGCCACGAACAGGATCGGGGGGAGCGAGAGCAGCGCCAGCCTCGCCAGCATCGGCCCGTGCCCCATCGTCCGCCACGTCGAGTAGAACATCCCCCAGATCAACCCGCCGCCAACCGCGACGATCCCGCGTCGGCCGAACGCGTCGGACATCATCACCGCCATGTCGAACGCCACGATCCCCAGCGCCAGCGCGATCATCACCGGGTTGAAGAGGCGCTTCGCCCACACCCACCCGATCAGGCCCGCCGAAACCGCCGCCAGCCCGTTCCCCCACATCTCCGCCAGGATCCCCAGCAGGTGGAGATACTGGTCCAGCGTCCGCAGCACCGCCGCCCCGAACGCCAGCACGATCGACATCAGGATGAGCGCGGCGTCGCTCGGCCTCGCCCGCGTCGTCGGGGTCTTCCGCGCCAGCCAGTCCGCGAACCACCCGCGCTTGTACACGAACAGGAACACCCCGGCGAAGATCGTCGCCCAGACCGCCATTTGCAGCCCCGTCCCCCCGGGGTCCGAGACCCGGTACGGGTAATACGTCTCCGTCCACAGCCTCAGACCCGCGCTCGTCACCTGGAAGATGATGAACCCGACGATCGCCATGTTCCGCATCGACAGGATGTCCCTCTTCCTGCGGAAGTGCTCGATCAGCACGAACGCGACCAGCACGAACGCGAGCAGGAAGAGGTAGATGGCGACGGCCTTGGTCATGGTCCGGTCAGATTCTTCGGCTGGGTCGGGGGGGTCACCGTGATTGGACGCTCTCGGGAGGGGAGATGTTCGCCTGGCCGCCCGCGAGAACCTTCTCCCGGACCTTGTCGAACTCCCAGATCGGGGACGGGATCCCCATCAGACGCGCCAGTCGCTCGGCGTCCGGGGCCACCCGCTCGATGATCCGGTCGACCGTCTCCGGGCTCGGCGGGGATGGGCGGGGGTTCGCGCGGGGGAGCAGCGCCCGCCGCAGGCGCTCCCGGGCCTCCAGCGAGAGCACGGGTCGGACCATCTTCCGGTACGCCCAGCTCTGCTGCATCCACCTCATCGGCCCGGACTTCGCCAGCACCGGCTTGGACTCGCTCTGGTTGAAGACCTTGTCCGCTTCCACGAGTTCCGGACGGGGCGGGATCCCGAGGAACCCGGCCGCCTCGACCGCCGCTCCTCGCCGATCCTTCACGAACCGCTCGAAGATCATCACGCGGACACGCTCCGCCCCGAACGCCTCGATCCAGGGCTCGACCTGCATCGCGTAGAGGCTGTAGTCGATCAGCGACGGGACCGTCTCCACGGCCACGTCGATCGGATCGCGGATCCGCCCCGAGGTCATGAAGTGGTGGTGGTGGCTGATCGCCCGCGACACCGGCTCGCGTACGAGGTACACAAACCGCGCGTGTCCGGGCAGCAGCGCGTTCGCTCGTCCTACCACTCCGGGGTGGTCGGGAAGTTTCGTGTATCCCGTCGACGCCTCCCCGCACACCTGGTCCTCTCGCGCGCCCTCGAAGAGGGCCGCGTACGCCGCCCGACCCTCCGGCGTCAGCACCGCGTCCTCGCAGAGCGAGTGCGGCTCCTTCTCCGTAGGCATGAACACCCCGGGGTTCGTGAGGAGATCGCGGTAGAGCGTCGTCGTCCCGGACTTCATCGCTCCGATGATCAGAAAATCAGGAAACCTCATGCCGCCGGCGCCCCTTCCGACGCTCCGGCCCCCGCCGCGCACCGCTTCGCAAATCGCTCCACCCACCCGCGGTCGTTCTCATACCCCGTTCGCACGAGTTCCTCGCCGAAGTGCCGGTCGAAGAACGCCGCGGCCTCCGGGGTGAAGTGGTTCATCCAATCCCCCGCCTGCCCCTTGCGGAGGAAACTCGACCGATCCTCCGCCCCCTTCTTCCGTCCGGCCTGCCGCGCGAACGAGTACTTCTCCATCGACGCCCGGGCCCGGCCCTCGTCGATGGGACGCCCTGCGATCACGCCGAGCTCGCGCACGAGGGTCGCGGCCCCGTCCGAGAGCAGGTCCTCATAGCGGATCATCACCGTGTTCGGGTTCCTTGCCTCGAAGAACGACCGCACGTGCGCGCCCCAGGGTTTGGGCGAAGCGTGCGGGGACTTCAACTGCCCCTCAAGGAACGGGAGGAAGTTCCGCTTCGTGTCGTTCTTGTGCTTCATCCCCGGGAAGAGCCTCCGGTCGCGGGGAGAGAGCCCCGAGAGCGGCCCGTCGGGGAGGTGCCGAGAGAGGAAGAAGTACAGCGACGCCATGACGTCGCGCCCGTCGCGGACGGAGTAGATGCACTTCGGATAACCCTTGCGGACCACCTCGTGCCCGTGGACAACCGCCGGGCACCCGATCGGGAGGAGGCTGTACCGAGGGAAGGGGAGCTCGAGCAGGTCCGCCGCGAGCTGGCAGACCCACGTCGTGCCCGACTTGGGATACCCCACGACGAAGACGAGCGGGATCGCCTCCGGAAAGCGCGTCCCGAGCACCCACGTGATCCGGTGGGAGATCGTTCGGAGCCGGACGTGCCAGGTCGGAGTCTTCGCCATGGTCGTGGTTCGGAGAACAAGGGGCGGGCTGGGGACCTCGGGGCCACGATACTAGGGGAGGCCGCGTCGCAGGATGCGCAAGCCCTGCGCGTCGCGGATCGGTGAGATTCTTTCGGCCATCCCGGGACCTGGAGCAAGCGGGCGCCGGGAATAACCGATCCCGGAAACGTGTCGATCTCCGCCTCCAGTTCGCTCCTCTCGCTCGTCGCCCTCCGGGGGCTGCGCCAGGCGGATGCGGCGTACGCCAAGGCCCTCGAGCGTCTCGCCACGGGGAAACGGATCAACCGCGCCTCGGACGACCCCGCGGGCATGATGGCCGCCGGCGCCATGGAAGCACGCCAGCGCGAGATCGAGGCCAGGGTCGCGCGCTTCGAGCGCGAGAACGCCATGCTCGGCGCCCGCGAGGGGGCGCTCTCGGTCGTCTCCGAGATGATGATCGAACTCAAGGGCGTCGTCGTCCGAGCCGCCAACACCGGCGCCACCAGTCTGGCCGAACGCGAGGCCCTCCAGATCGAGGCCGACTCCATCGTCGATGGGCTTCGGCACATCGTCTCGACCACCGAGTTCAACGGCGAGAAACTCTTCTCCGGCCTCAACGCCTTCGGGTCCCACTCCATCCAGGTCGGCGACACCATGATGTCCCACCTGCTCGACTCGCTCGCCTCGGGCGGCGCCCTCAATCTTCTCACCGGCGACCTCAGCGCCGCCGACTCCCTCGTGGATCGCGCCGTCGAGAACGTCTCCGGTCTGCGCGCCGGCGTCGGCATCCGCATGAAGGAAATCGAGTCCTCCCTCACGCTCCTCGCCGAGGAGAACGAGGCCCTCGCCGGCGAGATCTCCCGCATCGTCGACGCCGACTTCGCCAAGGAGACCGCCGAACTCGTCCGCGCCCAGGTCATGCGCCAGGTCGGCATCTTCGCGATCCAGGCCGCCTTGAAGCACCGCGGGGACACGACCTCGGCCCTTCTGGGCGGGCTGGCCGGCGTATAATCAAGGTTGGAGCGGCAGCGGGCGTTGTGTGCCCCTGCCGATGAGAGATCCCTCATTGTTCCTGCGGGCGCGAGAGCGTCAGGAGGCGGGTGTGGTGCGAGCACTTTTGATCGCGTTGGCGGTGGTTTCCTCGAGCGCCTGGGCCGGTCCCCTCGATCCTCCGCTGAACGTCGGATACGTTCGGACCCTGGGCGAGGTCGAGCCTCGGATCCCCCTCAACCCCAACGACAACCCCGAAGCCCCGGGCCTCCTCATCAATGCCCCGGGCTCGTACTTCCTCACCGGGAATATCATCGGCACGTCCGGTAACAACGGAATCGAGATCAACGCGAACCACGTCACGCTCGACCTCAACGGCTTCGCCTTGCTCGGCGTGCCGGGGTCGCTCGACGGGATCGTCGTCACGGGCGGGACTCGCCTCAACATCTCCGTCTTCAACGGGACCGTCCGCGGGTGGGGCGACGACGGGATCGACGCGGGCGGTGCGATTAACTCCAACTTCAGCGACCTCCGTCTCAACAGCAACGCCGGCGATGGCATCCGGCTCCGCCAGGGCACGCTCTCACGCCTCTCCGTCCGTGGGAACGGGCTCGACGGCGTGGACGTGGGCGAGGGCTCGCTCGTGACCGACTCGACCTCCACCCACAACGGCGCACTCGGGTTCAAACTCGGGACAGGGGCCGTCATCTCCCGCTCAGCCGCGATGTCCAACATCTCCAGCGGGATCGGGACGGGCCACGCGTGCGTGATCGAATCGTGCTATGCCCGCGGCAACCAGACGGGCGGGATCGTGACGGGCGAGGACTGCTCCGTCTACGCCTCCACCGCCATGGACAACGGCTTCGTCGGGTTCAGTTCCACCAAGGGCGGGACGTTCGTCGGGTGCACCGCCAGGAGCAACACCTCCACCGGATTCCAGATCGGCACGGGCGGGCTCGCCCGCGGCTGCTCCTCCGAGGAGAACCAGCAGCAGGGCTTCATCGTCAACCGCGGCGCCCGCGCGTCGGAATGCACCGCCCGTGGCAACCTCCTCAGCGGGTTCCTCGCCACCGAGGGAACCCTCGAAGGCTGCGAGGCCACCGGCAGCATCAACGGGTTCGTCATCGACAACCGCGGCGTCGCCCGCCGGTGCACCGCCCGAGGCAACACCGATGGGTTCGACATCATGGGCACCGGAGCCCTCGTCGAAGAGTGCTTCGCCGAGGGGAACTCCGCCAAGGGCTTCGACGTGACCGGGACGGCGAACCTCATCCGCAAGAACGTCGTCCGCGGGAACCCCACCGGGTTCTCCGTCGCCGCGGGGAACGCCTCCGCCCAGATCATCGATATGACCGCGGGCGCCATCGGTTTCCAGAGCAACCAGCCCTGGGCCAACTTCCGCTTCTGATCCCGCCACCGACCCCTCACCCCGCAAGCGACCGCACCAGCGCACGCGTCAACGCGTGACCGCCCCGGTGCGATCGCACGCGCGCGGCGAGGGGGCGGCCCAGCAGCGCAAGGTCCCCGATCAGGTCCAGCAACTTGTGCCTCGCGGGCTCGTCCGGGAAGCGGAGCGGGTTCGACCAGCCTCCCCCACGCTCGTCGAACACCAGCACGTCCTGATCGGTCAGGTGAAGCCCCAGCCCCGCCGCCCGCAGAGCCTCCGCCTCCGCCCTCAGACAGAACGTCCGCGCCGGCGCCACCCCTCGAACGAACCCCATCGGGAGGTCACGCCGCGAAAGCCCCGCCGTGGCGCTCGGGATGACCCCGGCGTAGTCGATCGTGCACTCCCATGAGGCCTCGTCCGCGCCGCAGGGCTCGGCCTCGATCCACGCCCCGTCTCGCTCCACGCGCGTCACGCGCGCCGGACGCAGCGCCTCGCACGACTCCCCAAGGTCCGAGACGCCGGCCCTGGCGATCGCGTCCACCCATGGCGAGGCGCACGCGTCGGCGAGGGGGAGTTCGGGGCCCTCGACGCGGATCGTCGCGTCGGTGATGCCCATCGCCGCGAGGGCCGACATGAGGTGCTCGACCGTCGCGATCGTGCGCTCGCCGACCCGCAGCGTCGTGTTGCGAAGGCTCCTCGCCTCGTCGACGGAGGCGATGGTCGCGGGCACCCGCGCCCCGTCGGCCTCGAACACCAGCCCCTCGCCCGAGGGGAGGAGATCCACGCGCGCGGCCGCGCCGGAGAAAAGCCCGAGCCCTTCGACCCGGGCGGAGGAGGCGAGGGTTCGCCGCGGAACGATCATGGCGGGTCGAGGGCGTCGAGCCTCTGCTCGAGTTTCCGCAGCAGGCGGACGTGCTCGGCGAGATCGGCCAGCGCGACGAGGTTGGCCCGCTCGCGTTTGGCGGGCCCGGCGCGATAGCCCAGCCACGACTCGCCGGGCGGGACGGACTCGATGACTCCCGCGAACCCGCCGATGCGTGCACCCTTGCCGATCGTCACGCCGTCGCTGATCCCTGCGCCCGCGCCGATGACGACCTGGTCCTCGACGACGACCGAGCCGGCGATGCCGACGTTCCCGCAGATGAGGCACGATCGCCCGATGCGCGCGTTGTGCGCGATCTGCACAAGGTTGTCGATCTTGGTGTCGTCGCCGATCACCGTCGCGCCGAGCTTCGCGCGATCGATGCACGAGCACGCGCCGATCTCCACCCGGTCGCCCACCTCGACCGTCCCGACGTGCGGGACCTTCCTGATCCCGTTGGGCGAGGGGCGGAACCCGAAGCCGTCGGCCCCGATCACGACGTTGGGATGCAGGATGCAGTCTCGCCCGATCGAGCAGCGCTCCTGCACGACGCACCCGGGGTGGATGACCGTGCGGTCCCCCACCCGCGCCCCCGCCGCCAGTGTCACGCGAGAGAGGAGCGAGGCGTCGCGCCCCACGACGGCGCCGGGGCCCACGACGCACATCGGACCGATCGACGCCGAGGGATCCACGCTCGCCTGCGGGTCCACCCATGCCGTGGGGTGGATCCCCGCCCGCCTGGGCGGCTCGGGCGCGAGCAGTTCGAGGATGGCGATGAGGGCGAGGTCGGCATCGTCGACGCGGAGCAGCGCTCGCGTCCTCGCGTCGTGCCCGGGCACCTCGACGCTCCGCGAGACGAGCGCGGCCATGGCCCTGGACGTCGCCCAGGCCTGCGCGAACACGCCCGAGCGGATGAACGTGAGGTCGGTCGGCCCCGCGCGCTCGATCGCCTCGACCCCCGCGACGGGGAGCGAGGTGGGTCCGTCGAGCTCCGCGCCCAGCCTCGCCGCGAGCTCGCCGGTGGTGCAGGGAAGGACCATCGACCTCAGCGTCCGTTCCCGAAGTCGCTGTTGAGTTTCTGCGCGACCTGGTCCGTCACGTCGAGCCGGGCGCCCTTGTGGAGCACACGTCGCATCGTGATCGCCCCCATCACGTTCTGCTCCGACGAGCGCCCCTGGGGCAGGTCGACCGAGGAGTCGTCCACGATGACCAGGTCCCACCCGTCCTGCGTCGCGACGTACTTGCACGCCTCGATCACCTTCGGGTACATCGCCTTGAGGTCGTCCCCGCGGTCGAGGTACACCTGCTGCTGCACGAGGTCGCGCTTGTTCTTGTGCATCTGCTCATAGACCGCGATCTCGATCTGGAGGTCCTCGCGCCGCGGCCGGTTCTGCTCGTTGTTGGGGATCTTCTCCAGCGCCGCCTTGCGCTCCTGGATCTGCTCCCCCAGCTTGACCAGTTCCGCCTGGCGAGGCTCGTACTTCTTCTTCAGGTCCTCGCCCCGCTTCTTGGACTCGTCCAGCGACTGGAAGAGCCGCTCGAGGTCCACCACCGCGACCGCCGTGGGCGCGGCCGTCAGCGCCCGGGAGCCGCTCCAGGCCGCGGTCGCGGCGAGCAGTCCCGTCACGAGCGCAACAACGAACACGGATCGGATGTTCATGCCGGTTCCTCCTTTGGGTGCAGGCGAACCCGAGGATAAGCATAGGTCCGATCGGGGGCCCGTTGCCGCCCTCGACTGGGCGAGGTCCCACAAGGGACGGCATCAGTTCGGGAGTTCAAGGAAGAACGAGAAGAGCCGTTCCCGGTCCCCATCCTCCTTGCGGATCGGGAACCCGAAGTCGAACGCGAGCGGGACGGGCGAGAGCGCGGGGGCATACACCCGGAAGCCCGTGCCGATCGAGACCCGGTAGTCGTCGAACCCCGGGTCGTTGGTCACCGTGCCCGAGTCGATGAACCCGACGATCGCGAGCACGTCGTCGTACAGGGGCTGGGTCAGTTCACCACCCAGGAAGAACGACCATGTTCCACCGACCGGATCCGAGCCCGGAAGCCCCGTGTCCGCCCGGATCCCCCGCGGCGAGACCCCTCGCACGCCGAACCCGCGGAACGACCGTCCGCCCTGGTGGAACCGCTCATAGAACGGAACGTCCGGCGCATCCTGCGGGATGTAGCCCGCGCGGGTCTCCACCTTGAAGATCGTCTTGCGGCCGCGGAAATCCTCATCGACCGTGAGATAGGCGGAAAACTCCGTGCTCAGCCGCGTGAAGGAGAAATCCCCCCCGAGCGCCCCGACCTGCGCGATCCCCGCCTCGAACACCGTCCCACGCGTGGGTCGCAGGCGGCTGTCGATCGTCGAGCGGCGGAGCGTGAACCCGATCGTGTCCACGAGGTTGCGGTCGGCGACGGCGAAGTGATCAACCGGCGCGGTCGAGACGATGTCGTCGAGGTCCACCCAGTCGAGGTTGAGCGTGAGCCCGCCGGACCACCTCGACCCGAACGCACGCCCGACGCCGAGGAGCACGCCGTAACGCATCTCATCGTACTCGTTGAAGATCCTGGAGAAGTACCGCCCGCGGATCGAGGCCGAGTAATCCGAATAGAAGATGTTGGGCTCGGCGAGCGAGAGCGTGTAGGTCTGGACCTCGTTGCCGGGAGCGAGTTCGATCACCGCCGTCTGTCCCGCCCCGTGGAACGCCTGCCCGCTGAAGAGTTCGCCCCAGGAGTCCGGGAGGTCCATGAAGTCGAAGTTGCGCTGGGTGTAGGCGACCCGCCCGGTCAGGCCCGAGTCGGACCCGATCGCCCCGCCGACGGCGATGAGCCCGGTGTTGGTCTCGGTGATCTCGACGAAGACGTCTCGATACCCCGGGAAGTCGGGATCCTCGGGCTGCGGCGTGATCTTCACCGACCCGCGATCGAAGAGGTTCGCCCGCTCGAGATTGATCCTCGACTCTTCGATCCCGGGAGGGCTCAGAGGCCGCTCGGGCTTCACGAGCAGGTGCCGACGGATCACCCCGTCGAGGGTGATGTGGTTCCCGGCGATGACCACCTCGCCGGTCGTGTACCGCCTGCCCTCGGTGATCTCGAAGAGGATGTCCACGAACGGCGCGGTGGAGTCCCGGATCTCGCGCACGTCCACCCTCGCGTCCGCGAAGCCCATCTCTCCGAGGTTCCGCTGGATGTACTCGACGCTCCGCCTCATCCCCATCGCGCTGAGCACATCCCCGGGCTTGAGCGCCATGACCCCGGCGATCTGCTCCGGGGAATACACCCCGTAGGAGTAGACCAGCGCCCGCACCGGGCTCTCGACCAGCACCACCTCACCCTCGCCCGCCGCCCGCCTCGCCGCCTCGGGAGAGGGGAACGGTCTCGCCCTTTCGGGATAGAACACGCGGATGTTGCGCAGGGTATAGAGCGGCCCTTCGTTGACGACGAACGTGACGATCGCCTCCTTGCCGTTGGGCGCGAGCCGGACCAGCCGGCTCACCGCCGCGTCGATGTAGCCCCGGTCGCGGTAGTACGCCGCGAGGGCCGCCACGTCCTTGGAGAGCACGTCGTCGTCGAGGGGACCCCGAGCAAAGACCCCCGCCTCCGTCGTCTTGATCGCGGTCCTGAGTTCCGCGGGTGAGAAACTGGCATTCCCCTCGAACCGCACGTCCATGACGCGGACACGCCCGCCCTCGCGCACGCGATAGACGACGATCCCGGTCTCGTCGAGGATCGCACGATCGAAGGAGACCTCCGCGAGGTAATACCCCTGCTCACGGTAAAGGTCTTCGATCCGCCTCGCCGCCCGGTCGAGCTCGAACCGATCCACCACCACCCCGACCGCGATCCCCGCCCGCGCAAGGATCTTCTCGTCGGTCAGCCGGACGTTCC
>JAANMW010003597.1_pt1 | contig 11790 bp, 10 predicted proteins | sample 7279671 | NCBI WGS metagenome assembly JAANMW01 (sample SAMN14094541, study PRJNA606508) | bioreactor metagenome | isolation source: A lab-scale SPAN reactor treating ammonium-rich wastewater day 247 | place: Ireland: Galway | collected 2017-09-19
TCGCCGAGAACGAGCCCGTGCCGCGCGATCTGCAGGCGTGGCTGGACGAGCAGGAACGTAGCATCCTGGTACGCGCCCTGCAGGAGAACCATTTCAACCGCACAGCGACCGCTGCCCGCCTGGGGATCAGCCTGCGCCAGATTCGCTACCGCATCGCTCGTTTGAACATCGCCACCCCGGGCGATACGCCGGGCGAGCATGAATCCTGAGACGGCGCTGCCCTGGCGTGGCGGCTGGTACAGCAGGGCCCACACGCTGCCCTCGCCGCACTGCGATGCACGGCCGGAGGGTGCCGCCGTGGATCTGCTCGTCGTGCATTCCATCAGCCTGCCTCCGGGACAGTACGGCGGTGCCGATGTGGCAGCGCTCTTTCTCGGCACGCTCGACTGTGGCGCCCACCCCTATTACGAACAGCTGCGCGGCCTGCGCGTATCGGCGCATTTTTTCATTCGGCGCGACGGCGCGCTGCTGCAGTTCGTCGACTGCGAACAGCGCGCATGGCACGCCGGCGTGTCGCACTACCGCGGTCGCAGCCAATGCAACGACGACTCGATCGGCATCGAACTCGAAGGCCTCGAAGGCGAGGCCTTCGAGCCCGCGCAATACGCTGCGCTCGCAGAGCTGGCGCGCGCGCTGGCGCTGCGCTATCCCATTGCCCATGTCGCCGGACACGAGCACATCGCTCCAGGGCGCAAGGCGGATCCCGGTCCCGGCTTCGACTGGGCGCGGTTTGCCAAGCTGCTGTGCTTGCCGCACATGCGGCTTCCTGTGCGCTGAACGCAGCCGCTGCGCGTGCGCGCAGCGCTCCATCGCACGCGCGGCATCCGCACGACGTGCACCGTGCATCCCCTTCACAGCATGCACGGCACACAGTCGCTAGTGCAGTGAAGCAACAAAAGCGCACCGCACGGTGCTCGCGTGCTTTTCTTTTCGGAGCAGTGCTCTCATAATGCGAGCACTGGAAAACGCCATGCTGCACTGGGACCACGAAGTCACATCCGATTCGCCGATTACCACCGACCGCGCTGCGCGTCGGGCCATCGGTGCGACGCGCTCGCGGCGGTCTGTCGCGCGCCCGATGCGCGGTCCGTGCATGCGCAGCACCACCACACCAACTTCCATTTTTCAAGCACGCGCCGGCGCTTCGCAAGCAGTCGCAAAGTCCGCCGCAGTGCCTCCGCATTCAGAGTTGGGAGCGTCGCTCCAGGCTCGTGAATCTCTCCGTGTCCATGCAGGCGTGGAGTGCTCTTTGCTCATTGACCCAAGGAGAACATGATGGCAACTGCGAAGAAGCCGGCCGCGAAGGCCGCAACCCCTGTGAAGAAGGCTGCGCCTGCCAAGACTGCAGCAGTGAAGAAAGCTGCTGCACCCAAGGCCGCGGTAAAGAAGGCAGCGCCGGCCACGAAGGCTCCCGCGGCCAAGAAGGCGGCGCCTGCGAAGAAGGCTGCTCCTGCGAAGAAGGCTGCTCCTGCGAAGAAGGCTGCTCCTGCGAAGAAGGCCGCTCCTGCGAAGAAGGCTGCTCCCGCGAAGAAGGCTGCTCCCGCGAAGAAGGCTGCTCCCGCGAAGAAGGCCGCTCCTGCGAAGAAGGCTGCTCCTGCGAAGAAGGCCGCTCCTGCGAAGAAGGCCGCTCCTGCGAAGAAGGCTGCTCCTGCGAAGAAGGCCGCTCCCGCGAAGAAGGCCGCTCCCGCGAAGAAGGCTGCTCCTGCGAAGAAGGCTGCCCCCGCTGCCAAGCAAGCCGCCAAGGCGGCTGCACCCGCACCCAAGACGCAGCTCAATCCCCAAGCCGCCTGGCCATTTCCGACCGGCTCCAAGCCCTAAGGAAACGCAGGCTTGGCCCTACCGGCGCAGCGCGCCGGTTTTTTTTTGCCCGGCTTTCGCTGTCGTGCCGTCCAACGCACAACGTCGCGGGGACGCGGCGCCGTCTGCAGCAGCGCCTTCGCCTCCCCGCCTCGTTCCGCTTGAACGACGAACCGCAATTATTCGGGCACGAAATCGAGCTGGTAATTCTGGGGGCCCCGCGAGGCCACCTTCAAAGCACCCATGCGGTTGCCCAGCGCGGCACAGCGCGCCAATGGCCAGCCCTGTTCCAGTCCGAAAAGCAGCGCGCCGCGCCAGGCGTCCCCACAGCCGGTGGGATCGACCACCTGTTTCGGCGGCGCAGACGGCACCAGCGTTTTGCTACCGGCTTCCCATACTTCGCACCCTGCTGCGCCCAGAGTCACCACGAGCCCGCGAACGCGCATGGACAGCTGCGCGCAATCGAGCCCGGTGCGCTCGTACAGCATGCGCCCCTCGTAGTCGTTCACGGTGACCCAACTGGCCAGGTCGACAAAATGCCTGAGCTCTTCCCCCGAAAACATGGGCAGGCCCTGGCCGGGATCGAAGACGAAGGGGATGCCCGCCGCATGGAATTCCCGCGCATGGGCGAGCATGGCCTCGCGTCCGTCGGGCGCCACGATGCCGATGCGGATGTCATGCGCAACCGAACTCTCCACACGGTTGCGATGCGCCTGCATCATCGCACCGGGGTGGAACGCCGTGATCTGGTTGTTGTCCATGTCGGTCATGATCATGGCCTGGGCGGTGTAGGTGTCCTGCACCTGCCGCACGAAGCGGGTATCGATGCCCTGCTGCATGAGGCGCTCGAGGTAGTCGCCGCCATCGCTGCCCAGTGTCGCCATGGGCAGTGCCTTGCCCCCCAGCAGGTTCAGGCTGTAGGCGATGTTGCCGGCACAGCCGCCGAAATCCCGCCGCAGTGAGGGCACCAGGAACGAGACGTTGAGAATGTGCAGTTGCTCGGCCAATATCTGGTCGGCGAAACGGCCCTCGAAGGTCATGATGGTGTCAAACGCCAGGGAACCGCAAATGAGGACTGCCATAAGTGCTTGTGGTGCGAGGTCGCTGCCTCAGGGATAGAACGCCAGGACACGGTAACCCGCAATGCGCGCCGCTCCCTGGCCGATCGCCATGGGCAGCACGGTGTTCCATTCCTGCCCGGCACGCAAGGGGTTGGGGGCCGCGAGGTCGGCCGGCGAGAGGACCCGCCGCAGCACCGGCCGGTCGTCGGCGTCGGTGAGTGTCAATTCGATCGCCGGCGCCTCGACCGGCAGGCCGGAGCGGTTGCGCAGCGCCAATGAAAACTGGTAGCGGTCGCCCTGTGCGCGGTTGAACGACGAGCCCTCGACCAACACGGCGCCAATGTCGCGGTGGAGCCCCACCGAGCACTGGAGGTAGCTGCACGCTGTCTCGAGCACAGGGCGGCTCTGCGGCCAAAGCGCCGCCAAGCGGGCACGCTCCTGGAGCGCCACCTGCCCGCCAAGGCCGAGCAACAACAACAGGGCGATGGCCCCCAGACCGGCACGCACACCGGTGCCCGACCAGAAGGCGCGCCGCTGGGCGTCGCGCACGAAAGAAAGCTCCAGTTCGTCCAGCGTGGAGGGGCGGTGCTCCGGCGTGTCCGCTGCCGCATCGCTGCGCGACGGCCTCGTGTCCGCCAGCCCCACGGACACCGGCTCCGCAGCGCCGGGTGCCAGATCGCCCCCATGGTGAGTGACCTCATCGGATACCAAGGTCCAGGGCAGATCCGGTTCCGGTTCCGGTTCCGGTTCCGGTTCCGGTTCCGGTTCCGGTTGGGGTTCGGGTTCCGGTACCAGCTCCGGCTCTGCCGCCGGGTCGCTGTCGCTGAGCGTCGCGGCCTCGGTTGTGCGGCGTTCATCGTCTGCGGGCAGTGGCGCGGGCCCAGCGGGCTTGACCGAGGCGGCAGGGGCACCGGCAAGTTCAGCGATGAAATGCGCCAAGTCGAGTTCCGGGGCCTCGGGGCCCGTACCCGCCTCTGCCACCGGCGGCCGCGGCGCCGGTTCGTCGAACAGTGCCGGCCAGCCGCTGTCGCTGTCGTCCTCGGGAGCCGGCAGTTCGTAGCCGCCGAGCGGCATCGCGGGAAGCGCTGCTGCATGCTGCGAAGGGGCGGCGGTCGCGGTTCCGGTAGCCTCGGGAACAGCGGCCGGCGCAGTGGGAAGCCCCGGCGCAGGGAACTCCACGCCATGGGGTGAAAAGGCGGGGGTACGCGGCAGCGGCGCCTTCAGAAATGACGGCACATGGGTTGTCCAGGGGGCGGCCTGTTCCGGCTCCGAAAAATCGAGCAAGCCTGGCTGCGTGGGCGCAAAACCATCGCCCTCGTCGCCGTCGTCGGTCTCGTCCTCGGGAGCTGGCACCGCCGGCGCCGGCGCAGATGCGGTTCGGTGTGCCGCCGTGACGCTGCTGCCCCAGGCGCGCGCGACCGGCGCTGGCGCCGCGGCGCGCGCCACCGGCCCGCGCAGCTGGTCCAGCGGCATATCGGGCAGCATCGCCTCGGGCTCCGCAGGCTGTAGCGACAAGGTGGCGTCGAACACCTGCTGGCAATGGCCGCAGCGCACCCACCCTTCCGAGATGCGCAGCTGATCGGCGACGACCTTGAACCTCGTCTGGCAGGCGGGGCAGCGGGTGGTCTGGTTCATCGGCTGCCGATTGTAGAAAAGGCGGACGGGATGCGCCTCAGCGCTCTGCCGTCATCAGCACCCAGCCGTCCTCGGCGTCGGCCACGCCCAAAGCCAGCCAGGGGGCATAGGCCTCCCGCAATTCGTCGACCTGGCGCTCGAGTATGCCCGCCAGCACCAGATGCCCACCCGGCGCCACGTGCGCGCACAGCAAGGGCGCCAACACGCGCAGCGGTGTGGCCAGAATGTTCGCGAACACCGTGTCGTAGACCCCGGCGGCCGCTTCCGGCAGGCCGCTGCGCACGCGCACGGCATTGGCCTGGGCATTGGCGCGCGTGGATTCCACGGCCGCAGGGTCGATGTCCACGGCGTCGATGTCGGTGGCGCCGAACTTGGCTGCGCCAATTGCCAGGATTCCCGAGCCGCATCCGTAGTCGAGCACACGGCCCAGCGGTGCCGTGCGCGCGCGCGCCGCGGTCCAGCGCAGACACATGCGCGTGGTGGGATGGGTCCCCGTGCCGAAAGCCAGCCCCGGGTCCAGCCGTATCACCTGGCGTGCCTGCGGCGGCGGCTCGTGCCATGTCGGAACGATCCAGAACTCGGGCGTCACCGCTACCGGCGCGAACTGCGATTGCGTCAAGCGCACCCAGTCCTGTTCCGCCACGGGCGCCTGGCCGAGCACCTGGCAGTTGGTGAAAAAGTCCTGCGCCTGCAACAGGTCCAGCGCTTCCTGCGCCGCCTCTGGGCCGGAAAAGAGCGCGACCACGCGGCTGCGTTGCCAGCCGCTGCGCGGCGCCGGCATGCCCGGCTCGCCGAACAGGGCCTGTTCGGCGTCGGTGTGCGCGTCCGCGTCCTCGACCGAAACCGACAAGGCGTCGAGGGCTTCCAGCGCATCGCTCAGGATTTCCACCTGCTCCTGGGGGCAGGCCAAGCTCAGTTCATGCATCAATGGCCCGCTCCGGCTGCTCAGCGCTGGCGCTGCGACAGCCACTGCTCAAGGTAATGGATGTTGGTGCCACCGGTGACGAAATTCGCGTCCACCATGAGTTCCCGGTGCAGGGGCACGTTGGTGTTGATGCCCTCGATCACCGTCTCGGACAGCGCCGTGCGCATGCGCGCCAGCGCCTGCTCGCGGGTGTCGCCGTGCACGATCAGCTTGCCGATCATGGAGTCGTAGTTGGGCGGCACGTAGTAGTTGGTATAGGCGTGCGAATCCACCCGCACGCCCGGCCCGCCGGGCGCGTGCCAGGTGGTGATGCGCCCCGGCGACGGGGTGAACTTGTACGGGTCCTCGGCGTTGATGCGGCACTCGATGGCGTGGCCCCGGATCTGGATCTGCCGCTGCGTGAATGGCAGCTTCTCGCCCGCGGCCACCATGATCTGCGTGCGCACGATGTCCACCCCGGTAATCCACTCCGTGACCGGGTGCTCGACCTGCACGCGGGTGTTCATCTCGATGAAGTAGAACTCGCCGTCCTCGTACAGGAACTCGAAAGTTCCCGCACCCCGGTAACCGATCTTCTTGCAGGCCGCCACGCAGCGCTCGCCGATGCGCTCGATCAGCTTGCGCGCGATCCCGGGCGCCGGCGCCTCCTCGATCACTTTCTGGTGGCGCCGCTGCATCGAGCAGTCGCGCTCGCCCAGGTACACGGCGTTGCGGTGCTTGTCGGCCAGCACCTGGATTTCGATGTGCCGCGGGTTCTGGAGGAATTTCTCCATGTACACCGCCGGATTGCCAAACGCAGCGCCCGCTTCGGCCTTGGTCATCTGCACGGCGTTCACCAGCGCAGCCTCGGTGTGCACCACGCGCATGCCGCGCCCACCGCCACCGCCGGCGGCCTTGATGATGACGGGGTAGCCGATGCTCTTGGCGATGCGCCGGATCTGCACCGGGTCGTCGGGCAATTCACCTTCCGAGCCGGGAACACAGGGCACGCCGGCCTTGATCATGGCCTGCTTGGCGGACACCTTGTCGCCCATGATGCGGATGGACTCCGGGCTGGGGCCTATGAACTGGAAGCCGCTCTTTTCCACGCGCTCGGCGAAATCGGCGTTCTCCGACAGAAAGCCGTAGCCTGGATGGATGGCCTCGGCGTCGGTCACTTCTGCGGCCGAGATGATGGCCGGCATATTGAGGTAGCTGAGCGCCGATGGCGCCGGGCCGATGCACACCGCCTCCTCGGCCAGCTTGATGTACTTGGCATCGCGGTCGGCCTCGGAATACACCATGACCGCCTTGACGCCCAATTCGTGGCAGGCGCGTTGGATGCGAAGCGCAATCTCTCCACGATTGGCGACCAGTATCTTTTTAAACATAGCTTGTCCCGCGGCTCATCACCGGCGCGCTGGCGAAGGGGAAGCGGCAAGGCCGCTCGCGTGTTGGTTCCGTGTCATTCAATGATGAACAGCGGCTGCCCGTATTCCACTGCCTGCCCGTTCTCACCGAGGATGCGGCTGATGGTGCCGGACTTGTCCGCCTCGATCTCGTTGAGGATTTTCATGGCCTCGATGATGCAGATGGTCTCGCCTTCCTTGACCACGCTGCCGACTTCGACAAAGGCCTTGGCGCCAGGGCTGGACGCGCGGTAGAAAGTCCCCACCATGGGCGACTTCACCACATGACCGGTGGGCGCGGCGGGGGCGGGCAATTCGGCGACCGGCAGGGCGGGCGCGGCTTGCGGCGCGGCGGCGGGCGCCGGCGCTACCTGCTGCAGCACCTGGCCGCCGCTCTTGACGATGCGCACCTTGCCTTCAGCCTCCGTGATTTCCAGTTCCGAGACGTTCGATTCAGAGACCAGATCGATCAGGGTTTTGAGTTTTCGCAGGTCCATGCAAGCTCCAAGGCAAATTCGTGACAGGGCGCGAATTTACTCCAATTTGCGTGTATTTCCGGGTTCTTCGCGCAATTTCGTTCTACTGCGCAGCCGGTTTTGGCTCAAGACCGCTGGGCAGCGGCGCTTTTGGCGGCCCAGTCGACCAGGTCTCGGGGTTTGATCTGGCCCATTTTACGGTGCAGCACCCGGCCATCGGCCGCGAACACCACGGTGAAGGGCAGCCCACCCGCCAGATTGCCCAGCGAGCGCGTCAACTCCGTACCCCCCGCACCGGCCATGGCGATCGGGAAGTCCACCGGACGCTTTTCCAGGAAGCCACGCACCGCGGGAATCTGGTCCACCGCCAGCCCGAGCACCTGCCACCCCGCCGCCTGCTGCTCATGGAAGAAGGTATTGAGCAAGGGCAACTCGGCAATGCAGGGCGGGCACCAGGTCGCCCAGAAATTGAGCAGCAGCGGCTTGCCGCGGAAGGTTTCGGCCGCCAGCTGCGTCCCCTCAAGGGTTTCGAAGGAATGGGTATAGAAGGCGGCGTCGCTGGCCTGTTCGGCCGGGCTGGCGTGCGGCTGCAGGCGCCACCAGGCCCACAGGGCACCGGCGAGCGCCGCGCCACCGGCCACGCCGCCAAACAAGAGGCGCCGCCGACCGGCGTCGGGCACGGGGGAAGAAAGGTCGGGCGGATTCACTCGGGAAACTCCAACATCAGTTTGCGCAAGGCGGCCGCGTCGCCGCGCGGCGCCCGGCCATCGCTGCCGGGGCGCAGGGCACCGCGCAGGGCGTCGTGGTCGTAGACCAGCAGATGCACGCCCACGCGCTCGGCAAGCGGCGGGCAGGCATCCAGCAGGCTGAGCGTGTCCACCGGCCGGCCGTGCAGGCCGCGCGTGCTGCCGCTTTCGTAGGCGACCCCCTGGTCAATCAGGGCGAATTCGGCCGATTTGGGGTCATCGCAGAACAACTGCAGGTAAATATCGGAATGGCGCGTCGCGGTGCCGTTCCACACCGGCCCGCTGAGGTAGGGGCGAAAAGGCTGCAAACGCTCCATCCACCGCAGGGCCAGAGCGCGCAGGGCACGCAACTCCGCCGGCTGCGACTCGGCACAGAAAAGCGCGATGTGTTCCCGGATCGCCTCCTCCACCAGGGCGCTGTCCGGCAGCGGCGTGCGCGGCGGCGCACCCACTTGCTCGCAGGCCCGCCGCTTGGCCCGGCCCAGGTCGGCGCCCTCTTCCACCACCATGCGGGCAGCGGCGCGGGCGATTTCCACCGACAGGGAAGGCGACTCGGTAAACATGGCCCTATTGTCGCCGCCGGCGCGGCCAGACCTGGAAACAGGGCCATAGGCGGCAGCGAAAGCTATGCTATTGCTAGCTTCAATCCCTTACCAGAAAAGCGCTGGAGCCCTATTTGATTTGGATTCCAGGCGCCGCATGCCCTTGCGTCCTTCTAGAATCGGGCCATGCACATCCACATCCTCGGCATTTGCGGCAGCTTCATGGGCGGGCTCGCGGCCCTGGCCCGCGCCGCCGGCCACCGCGTGACGGGCTGCGACAGCGGCGTCTACCCGCCCATGAGCGACCAGCTGCGCGCGCTCGGCATCGACCTGATCGAAGGGTTCGGCGCCGACCAGCTGGCCCTGGCGCCGGACGTCTTCGTCGTCGGCAACGTGGTCAGCCGCGCGCGCCTGGCCGACGGCACGCCGAAATTCCCGCTCATGGAGGCCATTCTGGACGCCGGCGCGCGCTACACCAGCGGACCCCAGTGGCTGAGCGAGCAGGTGCTGGCCGGGCGCCATGTGCTGGCCGTCGCCGGCACGCACGGCAAGACCACCACCACGTCGATGCTGGCGTGGATTCTGGAATGCGCCGGGCTGGAGCCGGGCTTCCTGGTTGGCGGCGTGCCGCTCAATTTCGGCGTTTCGGCGCGCCTGGGGAATATGGCCCCAGCGCTCGCGCCCTTGGGGCGGCCGGGCGGCGGGCCCGGTCCGTCCTTCTGCGTCGGCGCACCCTTTGTCATCGAAGCCGACGAATACGACACCGCGTTCTTCGACAAGCGCAGCAAATTCGTGCACTACCGCCCGCGCACCGCCGTGCTGAACAACCTCGAGTTCGACCACGCCGACATCTTCGACGACCTGGCGGCCATCGAGCGCCAGTTCCAGCACTTGCTGCGCACGGTTCCCGCCTCCGGCTGCGTGGTGGTCAACGGCCTGGAGGAGAGCCTGGCGCGGGTGCTGAACGCCGGCTGCTGGAGCGAGGTCGCGAGCTTCGGCGGCGCGGTGAGCGACTGGAGCGCCCGTGGCGAGCCCGGCGCCTTCGACGTGCTGCGGCGCGGCCAGGCGGTGGCGCGCGTGGCGTGGCCGCTCACCGGCGTGCACAACCAGCTCAATGCCCTGGCGGCCATCGCCGCAGCGGCGCATGTGGGTGTCGCGCCCGAAGTTTCCGCCCAGGCGCTGGGCCGATTCGAAAACGTGCGCCGGCGCATGGAGCGCCGTGGCGCCGTGCGCGGCATCACCGTGTACGACGATTTCGCCCACCACCCGACGGCCATACGCACCACGCTGGACGGCCTGCGGCGCAGCGTGGGCCCCGGCGCGCGCATCCTGGCCGTGTTCGAGCCGCGCAGCAACACCATGAAGCTCGGCACCATGAAGGCGCAACTGCCCTGGGCGCTGGAGCAGGCCGACCTCGCCTTCTGCCACACCGCAGGCCTGGGCTGGGACGCGGCGCAGGCGCTCGCACCCATGGGCGTGGGGCCGGGTCAGCGCGCCCAGACCGCGCCCGACATCGACACGCTGGTCGCCCAGATCGCCCAGGCGGCGCGCCCTGGCGACCATGTGGTGTGCATGAGCAACGGCGCCTTCGGCGGTGTGCACGAGCGGCTGCTCGCCGCCCTGGCGGAAAGCTATTGATTAGATAGCTTTAAATCCTTACCAGATAAGCGCTGGATGCCGATTTTCCTTGAAGTTTGACCGCAAACCATCCGCTACGCACTAGTAGCTGATCGCCATGGTCTGCAGGTCGATGCGGACCACCGGCTTGGCCAGGGCGCCCTGGGTGGCGCGCGCGAAGGCCAGCAGCCAATCGGCGTTCGAGAGCAGGTCGGGCCCGGCGGCGCGCGCCACGGTCAGCACCTTGTCGGCCAGCAGGACCTTGCCGCTGGCGCGCAGCGGCTCGCATTCCAGGCGCATGAACTCGTCGTCGAGCCAGCGGCGCGCTTCCTCGTGCGGCATCGGCAGCGCGCCTTCGAGGTCGATACGGTATTGCTGGTTGTTGTCGGCGCTGACCGAGACTTCGCTGTGCATGGAAGACCTTTCTTGTCTGGAGGGTGCCCAGCCCGGACACGCGTCCGGGCCACTGGCACAAGCTTACACCGCCGCCTGGCGCCGGCTCGCGACGGCCGCCGAGAGTTCCTCCAGCGTGGCGAGCGAAGCGTCCCAGCCCAGGCAGGCGTCGGTGATGCTCTGGCCATAGACCAGGGCGGCCGGGTCGTCCTTGCCGGGGGTGAACTTCTGCGCCCCCGCCACCAGGTGGCTCTCGATCATCAGGCCGAAGATGCAGTGCGAGCCGGCGGCGATCTGCCCGGCGATGTCGCGCGCCACGTCCTGCTGGCGTTCGTGCTGCTTGTTGCTGTTGGCGTGGCTGCAATCGACCATCAGCGCGGGGGTCAGCCGCGCGGCGGCCAGGTCCTTGCAGGCGGCGGCCACGCTCGCGGCGTCGTAGTTGGGCGCCTTGCCGCCGCGCAGGATGACGTGGCAGTCCTTGTTGCCCTTGGTGTCCACGATGGCCACCTGGCCGTTCTTGTGCACCGAGAGGAAGTGGTGGCCGCGCCCGGCCGACTGGATGGCATCGGTGGCGATACGGATGTTGCCGTCGGTGCCGTTCTTGAAGCCGATCGGCGCCGACAGGCCCGAGGCGAGTTCGCGGTGCACCTGGCTTTCGGTGGTGCGCGCGCCGATGGCGCCCCAACTGATGAGGTCGCCGATGTACTGGGGCGAGATCACGTCGAGGAACTCGCTGCCGGCCGGCACGCCTATTCGGTTGATCTCGATGAGCAGTTGGCGCGCGATGCGCAGGCCTTCGTCAATACGGTAGCTCTCGTCCAGGTACGGGTCGTTGATCAGGCCCTTCCAGCCGACCGTGGTGCGGGGCTTCTCGAAGTACACGCGCATGACGATCTCCAGCGTGTCCTTGTACTTCTCGCGCGCCGCTTGCAAGTGGCGGGCGTATTCCAGCGCCGCGCCGGGGTTGTGGATGGAACACGGGCCGATCACCACCAGCAGGCGGTCGTCCTTGCCGACCATGATGTCGTGGATGGCGCGGCGCGTGCGGGTGATCAGGTTCTCCACCTTGGTGCCGCGAATCGGAAAGAAGCGGATCAGATGCTCAGGGGGGGGCAACACGGTGATTTCCTTGATGCGTTCGTCGTCGGTCAGGCTGGTTTTCTCGACGCTTCGGTACCAGGCATCGCTGGAAGGATGTGCTGCTGCGGTC
>JAANMW010003605.1_pt1 | contig 11777 bp, 9 predicted proteins | sample 7279671 | NCBI WGS metagenome assembly JAANMW01 (sample SAMN14094541, study PRJNA606508) | bioreactor metagenome | isolation source: A lab-scale SPAN reactor treating ammonium-rich wastewater day 247 | place: Ireland: Galway | collected 2017-09-19
TGTATAAATCCCTTAAGGAATAAAATACTTATAGAAATAAATTATTGGAAATAATCAGAGCCCCTTTAGTGAGGATATGTTTATAGAAAGAAGATGATTTTCCTGAGCAAATTGTAGTCCTTTGATTGTGGTCAATTTTTTAGAAATATTCTGTCCCCTATCGGGACAAGAAAAGATTCCGTTTTAAGCGGTGAGGTTTTATGTATAAATCCCTTTAGGGATAGAATACATATAGAAATAAATTGACAGAAATAACCATAGTCCCTTTAGGGACGATATGTTTAATAAATTTCAGGAGATAACATTTATGAACAACCTTAACCACAAACCATTCTGCCTTGAGGTTTGGGGAGATTACGCCTGCTTCACGCGACCGGAAATGAAAGTTGAAAGAGTGAGCTATGATGTCCCCACCCCATCATCAGTTCGTGCAGTATTCGAATCAATTTTTTGGAAACCCGCCATTCGTTGGCATCCAATAAAAATTGAAATACTAAATCCCATTAAATGGACATCAGTTAGGAGAAATGAAGTTGGAGTTGTAGCCTCAAACAAAACCGGAATCATTGTTGAAGACAATCGTCAGCAACGAGCCGGATATTTTCTTCGGGATGTTAAGTATCGTTTCTTTGCGGTGCTAGAATTTATTCCAATTGCCGAAAGAAAAAACAACAACAATCATAAAGCCGTTCCAGAATTTCTTTGGGATCCAGAAGAAAGAGAATTTATGCTTCAAGAAATTAAAGATTGGAAAGAAAGAAATGATGTTTACAAAAAAGATGAAACACCGGGAAAATATCTTTCAATTTTTGAACGACGCGCTTCAAAAGGACAATGCTTCAATCAACCTTACCTTGGAACACGTGAGTTTAGCTGCAGCTTCAAACTGATAAAAGATTTTGAAACCAATCCAGCAAATACATTTAATGAAACACGTGAACTTGGTTTTATGCTTTATGATATGGACTTTACAGATTTGAAAGACCCAAAGCCAATGTTCTTCCAAGCTAAGATTGAAAATGGCGTAGTTAATATTCCATCAATAACAAGCGAGGAGATAAGAAGATGATACTTAAAGCATTGTATGATTATTATGAAAGGAAAGCATCAGACGCCCAAAGCAATATTGCCCCAGAAGGTTGGGAATGGAAAGAAATACCTTATGTAATTGTAATAAATAATGAAGGCAAATTTGTCGCAATCGAAGATACACGTGAGGGTGAAGGGAAAAAGAAAAGAGCAAAAAAATTTTTAGTTCCACAAACTGTGAAGCGAACAGTTGGAATAAATGCTAATTTGCTATGGGATAATATTGAGTATGCTCTAGGGGCAAATCCAAGAAATCGAAGTGATATTAATGAAAGATTTAGTCTCTTTAAAAAAAGAATTAAAGATGAAATAGATATAAATAATTTTCTGAATGTTAGAACTTTATTGTTTTTCCTTGAAAATAATCCGGTTTTGCAGATTGAAAGTTCCGATTATTATCAGGTATGGAATCAAATTATTGAAGAAAACCCTTTTATTGTTTTTAAGATTGATGGTTCTGCTCATAGTTGTATCTGCGATGATTTAAGAGGTGCACTTAAAATAATAACTTCTCAAACAGGTAATGGCGTATGTTTATTAACCGGCGAAGTGAATACAGAGGTTGAGCGACTTCATCCAGCCGTGAAAGGTGTTCGGGGAGGGAATACACAAGGTGGAGCTCTTATCTCATTCAATCTTTCTTCATTTAATTCTTATGGTAAAACTCAAAATTTTAATGCCCCGATAGGAAAGCGTGGTGCATTTGCTTATACAACAGCACTCAATGTTCTGTTAGGAAAAGATTCAAAAAATAAGATTACAATTGCCGATTCAACCATAGTCTTTTGGTCAGAGAAGAAGACTGAAGATATGAATCCGGAAGAAATTTTTCCCTGGGTCATCGCTGTTCAAAAAACAGAAAAGGATAATCCTGATGCGGGCGTAGATAAAATTGAAAAATTTATTCAATCAATTTTTACTGGGACTTATCAACAAGCAAAAACCAATCATTTCTTTGTCCTTGGTCTTTCACCAAACGCTGCAAGAATATCTGTCCGCTTCTGGAAAACCCCTTCATTTGAAGATTTTGGATTAAACATAAAAAAACATTTTGATGACTTTGAAATTATCCGAGGACCGAAAGAAGTCAAGTATCTAAGTTTATATCAAATCCTTTCGGCAACTGCACTACAATACAAAATGGAAAATGTGCCTCCAAACATTGTTGGAAGAGTTATAGAAAGTATAATTGATGGAACCCCCTACCCTCAATCCTTACTTCAACAATGTATTAGAAGAATCAGAGCAGAACAAAACGTAAACCGTGTTCGCGCTGCCATTATTAAAGCATATTTCAATCGTTTAAATAGAATTCAAAAACAAAATAAAAAGGAGATTACAATGTCACTCGATCTTAACAACAAAGAAGCTGCATATCGCATCGGTCGGCTGTTTGCTGCACTAGAAAAAATACAGGAAGAAGCAAATCCGGGAATAAATGCGACCATAAGAGATAGGTTTTATGGTGCCGCCTCAACCAGTCCGGTTACTGTTTTTCCTCGGCTATTAAGCTTAAAAAACTCACACCTAAAAAAACTGAGCGAGGGAAGGAAAACTAATTTCGAGAAGCTCATTGGTGAAATTGTAAATGAAATAAAAACATTTCCCTCCAATCTTTCGCTTAATGATCAAGCAAATTTTGCAGTTGGGTATTATCACCAAAGACAAGATTTCTTTACCAAGAAATCAGACAAAGAAGATTCAAACAATAATAATTAATCAAATAAAGGAGAATAAAAAATGGAACCAATTAAAAATCGCTACGACTTTGTTTTTTACTTCGATGTAAAAGACGGCAACCCAAACGGTGATCCGGATGCTGGAAATCTACCAAGAATTGATGCAGAAACTGGTAACGGCTTAGTAACTGATGTTTGTATTAAAAGGAAAGTTAGAAATTATGTTTTGATGACAAGAGAAGAAAAATCACCTTATGATATTTTTATCAAAGAAAAAGCAGTACTCAATACTCTAATTGACAAAGCACACGAAGATGACGAAGTAAGTAAGAAAGAAAAAGGAGATAAAACAGAGGCTGCAAGAATGTGGATGTGTAAAAAATATTTTGATATAAGAACCTTTGGAGCTGTTATGAGTACAGGAAAAAATGCCGGACAAGTTCGTGGTCCAATTCAGCTTACATTTGCTCGATCAGTTGATACTATTGTCGCACTTGAACATAGCATTACTCGTTTAGCTGTAACAACAGAGAGAGAAGCAGAAGAACAAAGCGGTGATAATAGAACAATGGGACGCAAATACACAGTACCTTACGGTTTATACAGAACTCACGGATTTATTTCAGCTCATCTCGCAAACGATACAAAATTTTCTGAGGATGATCTCAAACTATTTTGGGAAGCTGTGCAGAAAATGTTCGAAGAAGACCACTCTGCTGCACGTGGTGAAATGAATACAAGAAAGATAATTGCATTCAAACACAAAACCGCTTTAGGCAGTAAACCAGCCCACGAGCTTTTTGCGCGTGTTACGCATAAAAAATTATCTGAAGCTCCGGCAAGAGATTATTCAGATTATGAAATTTATCTCGATGGTAAAACATTTCCTGAAACTTTTAAGGTTGTTGATGTTGAATAACTTCTTAATGCTTTCTTTGTACTTTGAAAGGAATATTATGGCTGACATTAAACTTTTTGAACAAAGGCAAATTCGTTCTGAGTGGAACGAAAAAGAGCAAAAATGGTTCTTCGCAATTGTAGATGTAATTGCAATATTAACCAATAGTCCGAATCCTCAGGTTTACTGGCGTGTTCTGAAAAAACGCCTGAAAGAGGAAGGAAATGAAACCGTTACAAATTGTAACGCGTTGAAAATGAAGGCTGCTGATGGCAAAATGCGCCTTACGGATGTTGCCGATGTCAATCAGTTACTACGCCTGATACAATCTATTCCCTCACCCAAAGCTGAGCCCTTTAAACTCTGGCTTGCTAAAGTGGGTCAGGAAAGATTAGAAGAAATCGAAAATCCCGAACTTGCACAACATCGAATGCGCGAAATCTACAAAGCAAAAGGATACCCGGATGAATGGATAGAAAAACGAATCCGCGGTATAGCTGTACGTGATGAGCTTACAGGTGAATGGAAAAAACGGGGAGTAAAAGAAGGACTTGAATATGCTATCCTTACATCTGAAATAAGCAAGGCAACCTTTGGCTTAACTCCCTCTGATTACAAAAAATTTAAGGGACTGACAAAACAACAGGATAATCTGCGTGATCACATAACTGATCTTGAATTGATATTTACAATGCTCGGCGAGGCATCTACAACAGAAATTGCAAAGAATAAAAACGCTCCGGGCTTCGATCAAAATAAGTATGCAGCGATTGAAGGAGGAAGTGTTGCAGGAAGAGCAAGAAAAGATTTGGAGCGAAAGTCCGGTAGAAAGGTTGTAACAAATCAGAATTATAAATCTTTTCAGCTAAAATCCGGGCAGCCTCTGACTGAAACTGAAAATCAAAAACGCCGTATTAAAAAAAGAAAAAACAAATAGCCTATGTTTACCGAAGACGATTTTATAATGATCAGTGCATTACAGCACTATGTTTATTGCCCCCGCCAATGCGGATTGATACACGTTGACGATGTTTGGCAGGAAAATCTTTTTACTGTAAGAGGCGATATCTTACATCAGAAAGTTGATACCGATACTTATGAAACGAGAGGAAGTGTAAAAACAGTCCGCGGGTTAAGAATTCATTCATTTAAATACGGACTTGTCGGCAGATGCGATGTTGTAGAGTTCCACACAAAGAAAACCAAAGGTGATTCTGAATTTATTCCGGAATATTTGAATACAGTAACTCAGCAACCCAACCCGCAGCCAGCCGGAAACATTAAGGATAACATAGCGGTTTTGCCGGTTGAATTTAAGTCGGGCGAACCAAAAGAAGATATTAGTGACAAGGTTCAGCTTTGTGCACAAATATTTTGTTTGGAAGAAATGTTGAACATAAAAATAAACGAAGGTGCTTTCTTTTATGGAAAAGTTAGAAGAAGAAACATAGTTGAAATTGATAATGAGCTTAGGACCCAAACTGAAAATATTATTTCGGCTGTAAGAAAAATTGTAGAAACAAAAATAATTCCTGCTGCCGTATATGAACAAAAATGCAGAAACTGTTCTTTACAAGCGATCTGTCAGCCAAAAGCTATGAATAAAGCCAAGCTGCAGAAATATATTAAGGAATTGTATTCTATTTAAAGAAGCTGACATCTTTTAGAAAGATGTTAACTTTATTGGAAGGATAAAATGAAAAAACATCTTAACACACTTTACATTACTTCGGATGATGCATTCGTACATAAAGAACGCGAAACATTTATTGTTGAATTAAGAGACTCCGAAGGAAACAGCAAAAAAGCATTCCAGGCTCCTATTCATTCAATTGAGAACATTGTTTGTTTTGGTTTCAAAGCCCTTACACCTCAGCTTATGGCTTTTTGTGCAGAGAATAACGTGGGTGTAAGCTATCTTACAGATACAGGTAAATTTCTGGCAAGGGTTTATGGTGCACAGAAAGGAAATGTTCTGCTTCGGAAAGCACAATACGCAATATCGGAAAATGAATTTGAGTCGCTTAAAATTGCAAGACCAATTATTGCTGCTAAGGTATCAAACTACAGATATATTCTTCTGCGTCATCAACGCAACCACCCGGATAATAGTTCTGATGCAGTAAGTAATTCAGCAGAAACACTCGGCAGCAGACTAAAAAATATTAAAGAAGCGGAAACCCTTGATGAATTGCGCGGCTACGAAGGTGAATGTGCAAATTTATATTTCAGTGTTTTATCTGATTTGATAACATCACAAAAAGAAGATTTTACATTTACAAGAAGGTCTAAACGTCCGCCTCTTGACCCGGCGAATGCGCTGCTGTCTTTTTTATATTCAATACTTGCAAATGATGTCCGCTCAGCATTAGAAACGGTTGGTTTAGATCCGCAGGTAGGATTTCTTCATCAGCTTAGATCGGGAAGACCGAGCCTTGCACTGGATATTATGGAAGAGTTCAGGGCATATCTTGGTGACAGAGTAATGTTGAACTTAATTAATCTTAAACAGGTAGCAAAAAAAGATTTTGAAATAAGAGAATCGGGAGAAGTAAGAATGTCTGATAATGCAAGAAAGGAACTTCTAACAGCATATCAAAAAAGAAAGCAGGAAGAAATCACGCATCCTTTTCTTGGTGAGAAGATGACAATAGGTTTATTGCCCCATATTCAAGCACAGCTTCTTGCAAGATATATCAGAGGTGATATGGAAACTTATCCGCCATTTTATTTGAAGTGAGAAACTTATGATGGTAGTAGTAAGCTATGATGTATCCACAACAACAAAGAGTGGACGAAAGAGATTAAAAAAAGTAGCTGATACTTGTTTGAATTTTGGTATCAGGGCACAGAACTCTGTTTTTGAATGTATTATTGACCCCGCACAATGGGAGGTTTTAAAAAACGAGTTATTAACAATATTTAAAGAAGATGAAGATAGTCTAAGGTTTTACTATCTCGGCTCCAATTATCAAAGACGAATTGAAAGCTTCGGAAAAAGTAAAAATCTTAATATTGACGACACATTAATTTTATGACTGCTAACCTAAGTGTACATAAAAATGCCGGGAGCTTAGCTCTTTGAAAATTTGATAGTTTAATGATTTATCTGTTAGAGCAGATAAAAATTAAAAATAAAGTGACCGGATAGCGAAAAACATTTTTTAAAACATTTATCTATAAACATTTAGATAAGTAACAGTCGCACGCCGTGTGCGTGCGTGGATTGAAACATCTACAGTTGATAGCTGGCTTCGTGGTTACGGCGTCGCACGCCGTGTGCGTGCGTGGATTGAAACGGCAGATATAAAATGATTGACAAACAATCTGCTGTCGCACGCCGTGTGCGTGCGTGGATTGAAACAACTGTGAAATGCCGGAATGAAAGGCGTCATACGTCGCACGCCGTGTGCGTGCGTGGATTGAAACGACTTGATATTTCTTAGCTAATATCTGATCTCCGTCGCACGCCGTGTGCGTGCGTGGATTGAAACATCTGACAGCAAGCTCAATAGTTTAAAAGAACAAGTCGCACGCCGTGTGCGTGCGTGGATTGAAACAATATAATTGGTAATAAATCTTTGGCAAACCTCGGTCGCACGCCGTGTGCGTGCGTGGATTGAAACACTGAACTTCCATTCATAGAAAGAATGCCAGGGTGTCGCACGCCGTGTGCGTGCGTGGATTGAAACGATGGAACTGACCTGCCAGAGAATGCCACCAGAGTCGCACGCCGTGTGCGTGCGTGGATTGAAACATTTTAAGGATGGGTATAATGTTAGGGAAGGAGTGTCGCACGCCGTGTGCGTGCGTGGATTGAAACTCCCGCCTCTAATTTAGAGACGTAATTTTGAGAGGTCGCACGCCGTGTGCGTGCGTGGATTGAAACAGTATCAATGATGTTAGAGGTGGTCCCCCCTGCAGTCGCACGCCGTGTGCGTGCGTGGATTGAAACACCTGATATGTGAGCAGTATATCTTGGGTTTTTGTCGCACGCCGTGTGCGTGCGTGGATTGAAACTTAGAAACACAACTTATGGAAGTGAAGAATACAGTCGCACGCCGTGTGCGTGCGTGGATTGAAACAGTATGCCATATAAGTTTATCAGATTTCATTGTGTCGCACGCCGTGTGCGTGCGTGGATTGAAACATGAACTGATTGAGGAAGCGGAAAAATATATTGATGGTCGCACGCCGTGTGCGTGCGTGGATTGAAACTTAATGCTCGGCAAATGTGCCGAAGCCTTAGCTTGTCGCACGCCGTGTGCGTGCGTGGATTGAAACTAATTTACTCTGATCGTGAACGGCGGCTCGCTGCGTCGCACGCCGTGTGCGTGCGTGGATTGAAACAGAAGTAAAAAGCTTAAAATCTTTACCTGCGCTGTCGCACGCCGTGTGCGTGCGTGGATTGAAACACAAATTAGATGGAACAACTGCACCGACAGCCAAGTCGCACGCCGTGTGCGTGCGTGGATTGAAACGATAAAACTGGAATTCCTGTTCTTAAGCTTGAGGTCGCACGCCGTGTGCGTGCGTGGATTGAAACCTGCAAAGCTTGTTAGTAACCAAAAACTTACAGAGTCGCACGCCGTGTGCGTGCGTGGATTGAAACTTTCGAACCAAATACCTCACTCTCAAAAAACTCCGTCGCACGCCGTGTGCGTGCGTGGATTGAAACTAATGTTCAGCGCAAATTATTTGCCACACCGTTGTCGCACGCCGTGTGCGTGCGTGGATTGAAACTTCCATAACCCTCTCCCTGGATAAGTCCTTGAGTGTCGCACGCCGTGTGCGTGCGTGGATTGAAACCGATCGGCATCTTTCAACACGTCTTTAACCCAGGTCGCACGCCGTGTGCGTGCGTGGATTGAAACTGGGATACTGTCTGGGATGGTAAGTGGAAGTTATTGTCGCACGCCGTGTGCGTGCGTGGATTGAAACTCTCTGATTGCTCGCTCGTAGCTGTAAGTATAAGTCGCACGCCGTGTGCGTGCGTGGATTGAAACATCTTTAGTGAGTGAGGTCGTCTCGAAAACTATCGTCGCACGCCGTGTGCGTGCGTGGATTGAAACTTAGTCCGCCAATTACATACACTCTTGGTATAACGTCGCACGCCGTGTGCGTGCGTGGATTGAAACCTGGGTATTGTTTGGCTTGGGAACACTTGGCGTGTCGCACGCCGTGTGCGTGCGTGGATTGAAACGGGATTACGAAAGGAACTAAAATCATATAGCTTGGTCGCACGCCGTGTGCGTGCGTGGATTGAAACCGATTGATTGGATGTCATTCTTGTTGCCTGTTTGGTCGCACGCCGTGTGCGTGCGTGGATTGAAACCGATTAGAAAAATAGATTATAGACTGCCGATATGTCGCACGCCGTGTGCGTGCGTGGATTGAAACCAATATACAATTGAACACTTGTAATAACTTAGAGTCGCACGCCGTGTGCGTGCGTGGATTGAAACATTGTAACCGGGAAACCATACCACTCTCTAAGTTGTCGCACGCCGTGTGCGTGCGTGGATTGAAACTCCATTACATAACAATGTGCCGGCAGGTGATTGGGTCGCACGCCGTGTGCGTGCGTGGATTGAAACCTTGGTTTGGATTTTGAGATTGCTGTAACAATGCGTCGCACGCCGTGTGCGTGCGTGGATTGAAACGGTAACATTAAAATATGCTGCACATTTTCTTTGTGTCGCACGCCGTGTGCGTGCGTGGATTGAAACAGCAACTGATAATGAGGCAATGGCATTTACAAAACGTCGCACGCCGTGTGCGTGCGTGGATTGAAACATTGTCCGGTCAATCAAAAACTGCATCGCAAAAGTCGCACGCCGTGTGCGTGCGTGGATTGAAACGGGGAAGAAACTATCGGTCAGGAAATAACGGGCGGTCGCACGCCGTGTGCGTGCGTGGATTGAAACGGTTATGATGTTGGTAATAACAAAATATCCATATCGTCGCACGCCGTGTGCGTGCGTGGATTGAAACGCCAGACCTGCAAAGTCAAGTTTAAAATAAAACTGTCGCACGCCGTGTGCGTGCGTGGATTGAAACCCGGCAATCCGGGAAGCTAAAATGAAATAACAATGTCGCACGCCGTGTGCGTGCGTGGATTGAAACTCATAGACTTAGTATGTAATTAATACAGTTTTTAGTCGCACGCCGTGTGCGTGCGTGGATTGAAACTATCGCTCTTTCAATCTCATCAAATCGTTGTTGTGTCGCACGCCGTGTGCGTGCGTGGATTGAAACCGATGTTTGATGCTAAAACTGATATACTCGGTAAGTCGCACGCCGTGTGCGTGCGTGGATTGAAACCCGTTGCCTGCACAAAAATTTGTAACCCATCTAAGTCGCACGCCGTGTGCGTGCGTGGATTGAAACCTTTTTAGGCATTTTTAATATATATTTATTGTTGTCGCACGCCGTGTGCGTGCGTGGATTGAAACAATTTCAAACTCAAAAAAATGTTTGGGAGTTTTGTCGCACGCCGTGTGCGTGCGTGGATTGAAACATCTATTTACAATAACTTTACTTCTGGATGGGCTGTCGCACGCCGTGTGCGTGCGTGGATTGAAACTTGAATCAGTTTTAACAATAGATCTATGTATAAAAGTCGCACGCCGTGTGCGTGCGTGGATTGAAACAATCAACAACACAATCATTGCAAGAAATGGTTATGGTCGCACGCCGTGTGCGTGCGTTGATTGAAACGGATAAGATTATATCATCAATATATATTCTATCGTCGCACGCCGTGTGCGTGCGTGGATTGAAACTGTTGCTATCTACCTGTTTATAATCACCTGATGAGTCGCACGCCGTGTGCGTGCGTGGATTGAAACCTTGTCCGTTGCCGAACTGTCATAATTGAAATCGTCGCACGCCGTGTGCGTGCGTGGATTGAAACCGTAAGTTTTGCCCAAGTTGAAAAAAATATTGCGTCGCACGCCGTGTGCGTGCGTGGATTGAAACACTTGCAACGGCAAAATTTAAGGGACCTGATATGTCGCACGCCGTGTGCGTGCGTGGATTGAAACAGGATACGAAGATAAATATGGTATATCCTTTATGTCGCACGCCGTGTGCGTGCGTGGATTGAAACCATACCAATCAGTAGCAAACACTTGAGTAGCTAGTCGCACGCCGTGTGCGTGCGTGGATTGAAACATCAAACGGCTTTGCTTAAGACAGATAAAAATATGTCGCACGCCGTGTGCGTGCGTGGATTGAAACATTAACCACCAAACGCCGTGGTAATGGTAATGACAGTCGCACGCCGTGTGCGTGCGTGGATTGAAACAATCTCTGTAGATAAAATAACCGAGCTTGAAAAGTCGCACGCCGTGTGCGTGCGTGGATTGAAACAGAATTATATGCTTGGCTTGATGCAACGTAACGTGGGTCGCACGCCGTGTGCGTGCGTGGATTGAAACATCCATCATATTACTGTCCGTATTTTACCCACGTCGCACGCCGTGTGCGTGCGTGGATTGAAACTTATGAAAGATAATGGAAAGGGAAAACAAATGAAGTCGCACGCCGTGTGCGTGCGTGGATTGAAACTGAAATAATCACCCAAATAATATGCTTAACATAACTTACTTTTAATATTCAAAAAATCCCGATGAAACATGAAAAACAAAAAACAACCCAGCATTATGGACTTGTTGAAGTATGATAGTTGAATTAATTATCACAAAGAAGTTTAATTATAACACAAATAAATCTACGCTGTTTACTCGCCGTAAATATCGCTTAAAAATTCAAACAAAGTTTTACCCTTTGAGATACCTTGCAGTTTTATATTTAAATCTGTCATTATCTCATTAAATGCTGCCGAAACCCTGTCATCATCACTATTTGAAAACAACACTACCATAAATCTTTTTGCGGGATTGTGGTAAACAATGTTATGAAATCCTGTGCTTTCACCAGAATGAAAACAAGCTGTGCTTCCATCAGTTTCGTTTGCTATAAACCATCCGTAGCCATAGCCGAGACCCTTTTTAATAATTGCGTGCGGCTTTAACGGATTAAGTAAATCATTATCAAATTGCTTATCCCATAACGATTGAATCCACTTTTGATATTCATTCAAAGAA
>JAANMW010003607.1_pt1 | contig 11775 bp, 5 predicted proteins | sample 7279671 | NCBI WGS metagenome assembly JAANMW01 (sample SAMN14094541, study PRJNA606508) | bioreactor metagenome | isolation source: A lab-scale SPAN reactor treating ammonium-rich wastewater day 247 | place: Ireland: Galway | collected 2017-09-19
CAGTACGCGGGCTATGGCACCGCCGCAGAAGCCAATGCACGCTTCCACTATCTGCTGGGCCAGGGCCAGACCGGGCTGAGCGTGGCCTTCGACCTGGCCCGTCAGCGAACTCCTTCGACTGGTCCGCGCGGACAAAAACCTGCTCGAACGGCCCGAGCCGGTCGGCCGGGACGACGAACTTGGCCGGTCCGGTGACGACGACAATCGTCTTGCCGGATTGCGACACGGCAAGCGGGCTGGTAGGCAGCGGCTTGTCGGACGTGACCAGGCGATAGTCCAGCTTGCCTCCTTCATCAAGGCTCGGCACGACGAAATGGACTGTCACCCACTTGAGGCTGTTGTCGTCGAGCCAGCGGCTTCGCGGCTCGATGCTGGCCAGCACGACCTGGCCGCCCGCGTCGAGCAGGCGAAGCTCGCCTGTCTCCTTCACCGCTCCCTTGGGCAGCGGCACGCCGGAGTTGACCGGGTTGCCGACTCGGGCCACGCCCGCGTTCTCGCGGACGGTCAACGGCACGTCCACCGCCAAGGCCGGTGCGCCCATGGCGATCGCTCCCACCAGAGCCATCAATGCGGTCCGCATCACATCGCTCCTGTCTGTAGGGATGCTGGATGATAGATGTTGGGGACTGTCACGCGGTGTCCGCAGAGCGCACCCCTTCCGGGGTCGCGGCTAAACGATGCGCTGGCAACCCATTATTCATCATCCATCATCCAGCATCATCTCTCCACTTACGGCAAATTGCAGTCCTTCACCTCGTCATGGTCCAGCCTCACTCGCACCACCCGCCGGTTCAGCGTATCGCCCACATAGGCGTGGGTGTCGGACACGGCGACGGCAATGGGCCATGCGAGGGGGATGCCCGGTCCCTCCCCCGGGTCGTCTTCATTCCCATATCGCCCAAACGAGGCGATGGGGTTGCCGTTGGTGTCGATCATCTCGACACGGAACTGCCCGACGTTGGGGAAGAAGACGCGTCCGAAATCGTCCACGTCAAAGCGCGAGCCCTCGCACATGCAGGTGTCGGTGCTGGTGGTCGACCAGCAGGAATAGGGGGCGAACCCGAAGCGATACCACAGGGCGCCCTGAAGCTCGGCCTCGGCCAACGGGTTATAGCCAACGTGCGCGCGGACCTTCCGGCCGGGCTTGGCCAGCAGCTCGGCCGCCGGCTCGCCCCGCACGCCCTGCGTGACGCCCTTGCGATACCAGATGGCCCCGCCCGTCGGGGGGAACTTGATGATGCTGCCGTAGATGTAGCTGTTCCAGTAGCGGTCGCCGGCCGCCCGGCTCTCTTTCGTCGGCGCCTCCAGCTTGCCGTCGAAGAACTCGGGGTAGGAGCGGTCCGGGGGCTTGACCATGTCGGCCAGGTAGATGTTGCCCTGGCGGTCGGTCCGCACAATCGCCCCGGTCATGCACTGCCAGATGACAGTGCGCTTCAGCCGCCCGTCCGGTCCGAGCACGCCGACCGAGGAGATCCGCGGATCGACCTTCTCCGCGGGCTGGGCTCCGCCGTCAGGAAAGAGAATGCCCATGGGCGCCACCTTGCCCTCGGGCTTGGCGGCGAACCAGGTCGGGTTCATCACCACCATCAGTTCCTGGGGAGAGAGCACCTCCAGTTGCCGCTGCTGGAAGTTCATGATCCCGCCCAGGGGGATACGGTAGGTGTCCAGCCCCGGCCAGTTCAGCGGCTTGCCCGCCCGGTCGAGCCGGCAGAAGCCGTAGCCCCAGGCGACGCCGTAGAGGTTGCCGTCCGGGCCGGGCACGAGCTGCGTGCCGTGGGCGCTGCTGGACAGGGCGGGCCGCTCCGGCTCCAGGCGGTCGGTCAGTTTGCCGGTCTTCTCGTCGAGGCGGTACCACCGCTCCGGGTTGGCCTTCACATACAGCTCGTCGCGGGCCCTGTCGACGTTCAGGTCGCGGGGCCCGTCGGCCCAGGGCGCCGCCAGGTCCCGCGGGTCGGACGGAGCGGTGAACTTGTCGCCCGCGTCCTCGATGCGCATCAGGTTGTGCGGGCTGTAGCTGAGCCCCGGCAGCCAGATGACGATCGGGTCGGCCGACGCGTCCACCGCGATACGGTGTTCGGCGTCCCAGGGGGCTCCTCCGGCCTTGGGCAGCTTGAGGCGATACAGCTCTTTTCCGCTCTCCAGGCTGTCGATCTTGACCAGGTCGGCGTTCCACCGGTCCGGCGGGCAGCAGGCGTAGATCGCCCCGGTCTTCGGGTCCACCCCGATCGTGTCGGGCTTGACGACCTTGACCTGGCCGGTCAGGGACCGGTCCGACTCCTTGAACGCCACGATGCGGTCGTTGTCGAAGTCGGCGACGTAGAGCAGGCCGTTGGCGACGGCGAGCCCCCGCGGCGCGCCGAACGATTTCTCGTCGGACCCGCCCTTGGCCGGGTCGCCCAGGAACACCTCAGCCGGTCCCCGCGTCGTCAGGTTCACGCGGAAGACGGCCGGCACGGGCTTGCCGTCCTTCGGGCCGGTCCCGGTCGCCAGCCCGGCGAAGTAGATCCACTTTCCGTCGGAGCTGATCGCCAGGCCGGCCCGTTCGAACCCGTGGGCGTACTGATTGCTGATCCGCAGCCCTTTGATGTCCAGGAGGGGTTCGCTGTAGAAGGTAGGGTAGGGCACGCCGCCCTGGGCGTCCAGGCACGCCAGCCGCGGGCCCAGCATCAGCCAGTAGACCCGTCCCTGCTTGTCCACCGCCGGCGAGGAGTATGCGGGCATGCTCCGCCCGCGCGAGCCGATCGGGTCGGGATAGAAGCTGAGCTGCTCGTAGTTGTGGATGCGCGGGACCAGCTCGCCGGCCTCGGTGCGGAAGACGCCCAGGGCTGCCAGGCGGTCCGCCGGCAGCGCCGCAGGCATCGGCATCAGCGTCCGCAGCGGCTTGCCGTCGCGGCTGATGACCTTCAGCTTGTTGCCGCCCATGTTGCCGTTGGCGGTCGGGTCGCCGTGGAACAGGTAGACCTCGCCGCCCGGTCCGGTCGCCAAGGCCGCGATCGACCCGGTCGCGGCGCGGTTGTGCAGCAGCAACCCGTCGAACCGCGGGCGCGTCCCGATCGCCACGCGAATTCTGAACGATTTCCCGTCGGCCTGGTCGCTTAAGCGAACCGGGCCCCCTTCGTCGTCCTTGCCGTCCCACAGCAGCGACTGTTCCAGCGAATTCGCCTTCAGCGGCGCGGGCGGGTTCTTGCCGAGCACGCCGGCGGCCAGGTGCCGAACGATCTTCCCGCCGGCGTCCTCGACGGTAACGGCCACGTCGGTGGCGGCGCTGACGGCAAAGTCGATCCGCACGCCGCCGTCCGCGCGCGTCGCGATCGGGTTTCGCGTGAAGCGGACGGTTGGCGGCTCGGCCCAGGCGGTCGAGGTCAGGATAGTCAGAATGACCGCCGACAGGGTCCGGCTGAACATGGATTGCTCCTTGCGCGGGTCGGGGCGACGATGCGTCGGGCAGTTCAGGCGTCAAGTCTAGCCGAATCCGTCGGCGAAAGCCATCGTCCCGGGGGTGGGACACCGGCCGGACCGGGCCCGGCCGGCGGGCTTGCGGGCGCGGCCGCGGACTGCGTAACATGCACTCGCGACACGACCGAGGCGGAGTCCCGAAACCGCCGCCCCGAGGGGCCTTTGCCAAGGAGATTCCGATGCGACCGATCCTGTCCGTGCTGCTTGCAACCTTCCTTGCCTCGGCGGCCGCCCGGGCCGACGGGCCCCACGTCACCGCCATCAAGGCCATCCATCACGACGGGCAGACCTTCGTAACATGGACCGACGCCGCCGAGGGCGAGGCCGGCGCGAAGTTCCGCTATTCGCTCTACCGATCCGACCGGCCGATCACGCAGGACGCCCTGGGCCAGGCCGAGCTGTGCTATCGCGGGGTGCTGAACAACTCGGCCAAGCAGTTCGGCGAGGCGTTCTGGATGCAGGACCGTCTGGACCCGGCCAAGCCGACCTCGGTGATCGTCGAGGGCGGCAAGCCGCTGCCGATGTGGTCGGGCCTGGCGGTGCGGACAGTGCCCAAGGACGGGACGAGCTTCTACGCCGTCGTCGTGACCGACGAGGCGTGGAAGCCGCTGGGCGGCGTCGAGCCGGGCCAGTCGGCGACCACCGAGCCGCTCGCGGAGAAGGTCGCGCCCATCCAGCCGATCAAGATCGGCGACTCGAAGACCCGCGGCCGCTATGCCAACTCCTCCTGCATCACCGGCACGGAAAATCTGCCGCTTCGCCTGAACCTGCACGGCAGCCAGTCCCGCGGCGGGGCGGGCGGCGACCACGGCGACCTCTACATCTACTTCGGCGCGCCGCAGATGGGCTGGCGCGACGGGCTGGGCGGCATCTTCTCGATCATGGAGAACCACAGCGCCGACGATCCGCACCTGATCCTGTTCATCCGCGACGCCATCGAGAGCCCACGCGGCGACCGCCCCATCGAGACCTGCTGGTTCGGATATTTCTGTGTGCCCGAGGGCGCCGCCCACGCCGAACCGCGGGCCTATTCGTTCACGGAGAACCGCGTCGAGTGGATCGTCCGCTGGACGACGAAGAAGTACGGCGCCGATCCGACGCGGGTGACCGCGGCCGGTCAGTCCATGGGCGGGATGGCCTCGACCCAGTTCGCCTTCCGCCACCCGGAGCTGTTCGCCGCCGTCTTTCCGCGGCTGGGGCGGGTGCGGCAGACCTGGCTGCCGGCCGCCGGGTTGGACCTGGCGCCCTCGCTTCACCAACGGAGCTGGACCAAACCGGCGCCCATGGACGACGGCAAGACCGACTATTTCGCGCGGATGGATTCGATCCGGTGGGTCCGCGAGCATCACGAGGACCTGCCGTTCTACGGCTGGTGCTTCGGGCGCAAAGACACCGTGGCGCCGTGGACCGACAACATCGAGATGGTCCGGGCCCTCACGGAGGGCCGTCACGGGTTCGCCTTTTCCTGGAACAACGGCGGGCATGACAGCATCGGGGGCTCGGCGATGCGGGAGCTGACCAGGTATTACCCGGCCGGCAAATTCGCCCTGGGCCGCAGCTATCCCGCCTTCGGCAACAGTTCGATCGACTCGGACATGGGCAGAGGCGAGCGTGACGACGGCGACCTGGTCGGCGGGGTCAATCTGGGCTTCGACTGGAGCGATGTCGCCGACCAGCCGGACCGCTGGTCGGCAAAGGTGAGCAACGCCCTGGCCAAAGTCGAGATGACCGTGGATGTGACGCCGCGGCGCTGCCAGAAGTTCAAGCCGAAGCCGGGCGAGAAGTTGAAGTGGACCAGCTCGCTCGGCGGCGCGGGCGAGGCGGTCGCCGACCGCTGGGGCCTGGTAACTGTCCCCAAGGTGATCATCAAGCCGGGCGCGCCGACTGAGCTGACGATCTCTCGCCAGTAACCGTCGGCGCGGACCCGCGGACCGTCCGCGCCGTCCGCGCTGCGACCCGCGTACTGCGCCCGTCCCGCGGACCGTGACCGACGTTCAGCCGCAACGCCGAAGGCGTGCGCGTCCGGCGCCGTCTCAATGCGCATGAGCGCGCAAAACAATCGACCCTCCCCCGACCGAAACCGGCGCTACTTCACCGTCACCGCGACGACGTTGGACAGCGGGCTGATGTTGTCGGCGTCGTCCCAGCTCTTGATCGCCAGGTTCGCCGGACCGGCCGGCAGGTTCTCGACGACCATGCTCTGCTTCGTGCCGGCGGGGCCCGGTTCGGGTTCGCCGGACACGTTGTTCGCCGCCCAGAACGACCGCTGCTTCGCGTTGAAGGCGGCGGACCGGTCGAGCCATTCCAGCCGCGTGCCGGGCAGCGGATCGGTGCGGTCCGGCCAGCCCTCGACCCGCTCGACCAGCCGCGCCGCGGTCCACTTGACCTGGTACCAGGCGGCCCGGCCTTCGGCGCCATCGCCGCCCGGGGCGGTCCAGGTCAGGCGGACCTTGCCTCCGCCCAGAGCCTCGGCGGCCAGGTCGGCGATTGCCGCCGGCGGCGTGCGATCGACCTTCGGGTGCGCCGTCGTCATCGCCAGGGCGGCCGTCGCGACGCCGTTGCCGTTGGCCTTCTGCGCCGGGGCCAGCACCGCCATCAGGTCGGCCCGCCCGGTCAGCGGGTAGATGCGGGCGATCGCGTCGCAGACCAGGCCGTTGCTGGAGGTGAAGCCGGCCGCCGCCTTGCCCGTCCGCGGATGGATCGAGTCCTCCCACGTGTAGGGGCCCCAGTAGTCGGCGAAGATGTAGCTCCAGCCGGCCGGGGCGCCCTGCGGATTGCGGATCAGCGAGTGGTGGCAGAATCGGTCGATCTGTCCGACCAGCGTGTCCAGGGCCTCGACGTCCCGGCTGACCAGGTAATATTCCCGCAGGCCGTAGATCATGATGCCTGAGTAGAAATTGCTGGAGACCAGGCTGGCGGCGCGTTTGGACTCGCGGACCTGGCTGGCGGTGCCGTCGTTGCCGCGGGTGATGTTGGCGGAGTATTCGGTCGGTTCGGTCCCGTCCTTTCCTGCCGCGTCGCGGACCATCTGCCCGATCGGGCAGGCCCGGGCCGTGTTGCGGAACGAGCGGGCGATGATGCGGGCCTCGTCCAGCAGCTCGGGTTGGCCGGTGAACTGGTAATACTGGGCCAGGCAATAGAGCGGCCAGCCGACGTAGCGGCGGTCCAGCTTGAAGTCCGCGTCGGCGTCGGGGTCGCGCTGGCCGTAGTCGGGGAACGGGTAGCCGGTCGGCCCGCTGCCGTCTTTCGGGTCGTCGTGGGTGTATCGCCACAGGTGGGCGCGGGCCATGTCGCCGAGGTGGCAGACGGCCTCGCGGGCCCGGGCGTCGCCGGTCAGCAGGTAGTACTCGACCCACATCCACATGCCCATGTGGCCGCTGTCGGGCCGGCCCCAGCCGTCGCGGTTCACGTAGCCGGGGTAGCTGAGCACCTTCATGCGAACGTGGTCGGTGTTGCCATGGCTGACGTAGGGAAAGAACGTCCACATGTTCGGCTGGTCCAGCATGATGGGGCAGTGGTCGGCCGCCCACAGGGTGTAGACCTCGGCGTTGTCGAATTCGGCGCCGTCGCCGTGCAGGGCCCAGCCGCGGAAGGCGGTCTGCTCGTTCCAGTGGCCCCCGCCGGCGTTCCAGGCGCCGATCACGCCGAACCGGTCCCAGCCGTTGGAACGCTGGAAGATGCGATCGTCCCGGCGGGCGGCCAGCCGGGCGGGGGGCTTGGTCAGGCCGATGCCTGCCGACCACGCCCCGGTCAGTCCGCCGGCCCGCACCATCCACGCCGGTTCGACGCGGAACAGCAGCAGGGCGTCCTGCTCGTCGCGGGCGGCCCCCAGGTCCGCGGCGTCGCCGCCGTGCAGCGTCAGGCGGATGTCCCAGCTCTTGCGCTGCCCCTTGTTCAGGTGGAAGGTCTGGCCGGTCTGCTCCGGGAACAGGTCGATCGCCAGCGTCTTGCCGCGGACGGCCAGCGTGCCAGGCCATTCCTCCCAGAAGTAGCGCCGCGCGACGGTGACGCCCAGGTCGCGGTTCGACGCGTCCAGCACCCCCGGATGGCGGTCGCCGTGGGCCAGCACCTTGTCGCCGAGCAGCACGTCGTATCCCCCGGGCGGCGAATCCGGCGGCGCAGGCGAGTTCCGCGGCACGAACACCGTTCCCTTCTCCGGGCGCGACTGGCGGATGACGAACTGAGCGCGATCACCCCGCTCCGACAGTCTCTTGCCATCGGCCGTCGTCGAGACGACCAGGTTGTCGCCCAGGTCCAGATCGGCGACCAGCGACGCGCCCTGGATCGGCCAGATGTAACTCATCCGGGCCTTGTTGTTCGTGCCGGGGACCGGGTAGAAGCCCGGGTCGAGCCGTCCGTTGCGCAGGGTGTAGACGATGCGTATCGACGGGCTGGCCGCCTCGAAGTAGATCCGCGCGGTGAAGTCGTAGAGCTTGCCGTCGCGGTCGCCCGGCGCAAAGCCGCCCCGGATCGCGACGACGACGCGGGCCGGGCCGGACTCTTCGACCGTCACGCCGTCCGGCTCGTGCGTGGAGGCATGGGCGGCGCCGGCCTTCAGCCCGCGGTCGGCCCAGTCGCCGCTGACGATCGTGCCGCGCAGCCCGCTCGGGCCCAGGACGTTCCGCCCGCCGATCGTCGCCGACGCCAGCAGGGCCTCGCCCCGCAGCGGGACCACGAACGTCGCGGCGCCGGTGTCGATGGTAATCGCCCCCTTGGATCGGCTGACCTTCAGCGGCGAAGCGGGCGCCGCCGACTTCCCGTCGTCGGTCAGGTAATACGTCGCCGTCCCGTTGGCCGGTACGTCGGCGGCGAAACTGACCAGGGCCCACTGCACCGAATCGTCCCAAGCCGGCTTGTGCCACCGGATCATCGGGGCCGCCTGGCAGACGACCGGCCGGCCGTCCTTGTCGATCACAGCCAGCCTGCTCGCGTCCGGCAGGAAGCCGGGCACGAAGGGCACGCCGGACGTGACGACCGCGCCGCGCCGTGCGACGCCGCTGCGTTCGTGGACGGTCAGCGGCAACTTCAGCTTGCCCGGCGCGAAGTCCGCCCCGGGCAGGTCCTGATACGCCGGCTCGCAGTGCGCGGCGGAGGCTGTCAGGGCGATGATCGCGGATGCCGCGACGAGGGTGAACGATCTGGTCATGACGGGTTCGCCTTCCTGGTGACGGGTTCGGGCCGGTTCAACGTTCAACCCGCGCCGCTGCCGCCGGTTTCTAAGTGCCCGCAGCAGCGGCCGTCTCTTTGCGGCCGGGGCGGCGGCAGGTAGAATGGTCGCAAGCCGGGAGTCGCCGGGAAGACACGACTGCCGCCGGTTGCGCTTGCACAGGGGACCCTGCCGATGCCTGAGCCGAGGCGCGTTTTGACGGGGCGGATGCTGTCAGCCGCCCTCCTTCTGCTGCTGGGTGGCTGCGAGCGATGGTTGGGCGAGAGGATCATGTCGGGGCGAATGAGCGGCCCGATTCACGTGACCATGACCCAAGCGCGCAGCTCAGCAGAGGGCGAGGAAATCGTCCTCGACGACGAAGGGCTTGAAGCGCTTTCGATCCATACGGCCCGCGCCGACGGAGTGGAGGTGTCCTTCGCGGACGAGCAATTCCGTCCGCAGGCCGAGCGGATCGCCCACCTGGCGGCCGTCGGGCTGGACGCCATCGAGGAGCTGATGGGTGGGCCGTGTCCGTTCCTCATCGAGCTGGTCGCGGTCCCGATGCCGGGGCCGCCGCGGCGGTTCCGCTACGAGGGCGATTCGCCGGACGATCGCTACCGCATGCCGTTCCCGTGTGTCGTCCGGTCCGGCGGGAGCTCGGGGAACTTGGGCGTCGACGAGACTGCACTGCATGCCCTGAGTCTCGCCTATCACGAGGTCGCCGAGTTCTGGCTGATACTCCCCCAGCATCGCCCAACCGCCCTGACCGACCTGTCCGGTTCGCTGGGCCTGCTTCCCATCCGGGTGAACTATCGGACGCGATGGTTTCGCGAGGGTCTGTCGAACTACGCGGCCTTCCTGGCCGAAGAGCGAATCCTGGCGGAAGTCCCCGACGACGTCCGCGTCGAGCGCATGGGCGGCGCCAAGCCGTTCAGCACGCTTGCGGAGGCGGGGAGCGGCCTGTTCCATTGGGTCCAGGGCGACGACCGCCACGGCCAGTATTACGACGCATCCCTCGGGCTGTTCTTGCTCCTGGAGCGGCGTCACGGCCGGCCGGCGATCGTCCAGGCGGTGGCCGCGGTGAGCTGGTTGAGTTACGCCGACGGCGCAAACATCGAGCAGGCCCTGAACCGGTCGCTGGGGTCGGACATCCGCCGGCTGGTCCGCCGGTTCACCTGGCCCCGGACGGGCCTGACGTTGGTCCTTGCCGGCGAGAAGGAGAATCCGGGGGCCTGCGTGGAGAAGGTCGCCGCCGATTCCGACGCCGCGGCCGCGGGGATTCAGCCCGGCGACATCATCCGTGCCGTCAACGGCCGAAGCGTCTCCAGCCCGTTCGACTGGGAGTGGCACGTCCTGAACGCCCTCGACGATGGCGCCGACCAGGCGAAGGTTGGCTTGGTCCGCAACGGACAGGCGAGCCAGACGACGCTGCCCTTGCGGCGGCCGTGAGCGGACGGCGGGCCGCCTGTCAGGCCGGCCTTTGCGGTCCTGAGGCGGCCAGGGTCAGCCGTCCGGCGCGGTCGCGGGCAGCGACCCGTTCCGGCCGGCCGGCACGAGCGCCGGGTCGTCGGTGATCAGACCGGTCACCCCGTGGTCGATGAGCCAAGCCATCCGGGCCGGGTCGTTGACGGTCCAGGACCACACTTCGAAGCCGGTTCGCAGGCAGGCCTTCAACGACCGCAGGTGCAGCACGCCGTCGAGGCAGACGAGCAGGTCGATGCCCAGGGCGGCGGCCTGCCGGCGGACTTGCGCCTCCGGGGGGACGACGACCAGGCAGCCCAGCCGCAGGGTCGGCCGCTCCCGCCGAAGCCTGCCCAGCGCCTCCAGGTGGAAGCTCTGCACGACGGCCGATTCGAGCAGGCCGCGGCGGTCCAGCTCGACCGCCACCCGCGGCGCCGCCGCAGGGTCCTTGACCTCAATCAGGGGCGTCTTGCCGCTGATCGCGTCGAGATACTCCGCCAGCGTCGGGATGCGCTGCCCGGCGAACTGGGGCGCGAACCACGACCCCGCGTCCAGACCGCGGAGCTGATCGAGGCTCAGCTCCGACACCTCGCCGGTCCCGTCGGTGGTCCGCTCGACCGTGCGATCGTGGATGATGACGGGCACGCCGTCGGCCGACAGCCGCACGTCGCACTCGATCAGATCGACGCCGTCCATCGCCGCCGCAGCCCGGAACGCGGCCGGCGTGTTCTCCGGCGCCGCCGCCGAATGGCCGCGATGGGCGATGATCCGCACGCCTGGACCGGTGGTGGCTGGCAAAGTCGGCGGCTCCTGCGCGGTCCGTTGGGGCGGCCCGGCTCCGTCAGGGCGTAGCCCCACTTCGCCGGTGCGAAGCCCGGCTCCTGCTCCTCAACCGCGAGTCGATTGTCGCAGACTCCGCCCGCCGCGTCGAGTGGATCGCCCCCGCCCGCCGCCTGTCCAGGAAGGGGGCGGCAGTCCTTTCTGAGAGAACGAAGATGCCCCTGCTTCCTCGCTACCCTTGCCCTCCCGGGCCAAGAGGTCTCCCGGTCCCCCACTTGCGGTCGCCTCCCGCACGGGCTGGTCACGGGTCGGCACGCCGATCAGGGGGAGTCCCGTTCTGAGCACTTCGCGTTTCCGGTCGTGCCCGAGATGACATAGTACTTGCAGGGCGGCCCATCAAACCTGCGGTCCAGCAGCGTGCTCCACGCAAATCCCCAGTGATACTGGGCGTTGATGTGGATGTTGCGGGCGTTTCCCTTCAGGAAGATCTTGTGGTTCTTGCGTATCGTGATGTCCCTCCCGTTCATGTTCCACGACTTGCGCACCGTGGTCCCGGCAGACTTCGAGGGATTCGACGCCGTTGTCCATTTGGCCGAGCTTTCGAACGACCCGCTTGGCGAGAATCGACCGGAGATCACCTACCAGATCAACCACGAAGGGTCGGTGCGGATCGCCCGAGCCGCCAAGTCGGCGGGTGTCACCCGCTTCGTCTATGCGTCGTCGTGCAGCGTCTACGGCGTCGGGTCCGGCAACGAGGTGCTCGACGAAACGTCCGCGACAAACCCGCAGACGGCGTACGCAAAGTGCAAGGTCAGGGTGGAGAGCGACGTTAAGGCGCTCGCAGACGAGAACTTCTGTGTGACCTTTCTTCGAAATGCGACGGTTTACGGCCCATCGCCACGCATGCGCTTCGACATCGTGCTCAACGACCT
>JAANMW010003613.1_pt1 | contig 11768 bp, 6 predicted proteins | sample 7279671 | NCBI WGS metagenome assembly JAANMW01 (sample SAMN14094541, study PRJNA606508) | bioreactor metagenome | isolation source: A lab-scale SPAN reactor treating ammonium-rich wastewater day 247 | place: Ireland: Galway | collected 2017-09-19
GGGGTAGTAACCCGGCAGGTTTTCCTTCTGCAGGAACACCAGCAGCTCGCCCCAGGCCTTGTAGGTGGGCGCGGCGATCTTGGGGATCTGCTGGTGGCTGAGCGATTCTCGGTAGTTCTCCACCCGGATGGTCTTGTCGCGCACCTGGTATTCGTTCACCGGATCAACGATCGACTTCAGGCGCGCCGGCCAGTCGCGCAGCAGGCGCAGGGCGTCGGAATCCAGCGACTGGATGGCGTCGTTGTAGCGCTGACGCAGGGTCTTCAGGCTGCGGTCGTCGCCCTCGGTGAGGACTTCGGCCGGGTACAGGTCCAGCGCCTTGGGCAGCGCGGCATCGCCCAGCTCCTTCAGCGCGTCCCACAGGGACTGCGCGCGGTCGGCGATCTCCGCCTGCGATTCGATGCGGGCGTTGATGCTGCGGCCCTGCTCGGCGATCTCGGCCAGGTAACGCACGCGGTTCCCGGGGATGAGGACGGTGGCGCGGGGTTCGCGCAGCGAAATGGTGTCAGGGACAACTTTCGCGAAGAGGGTGCTGCCGGTGCGATCGGTGCCGGGAAATTGTCCCTGACACCATTTCGCGTCGAGCAGGCGGCACAGGTTGGCGAACATCCAGTTCAGGCCGGGGTCGTTGAACTGGCTCGCAATCGTCGGATAGACCGGCACGTCCTCATCCCTGGTCTGGAACGCCACGCGGTTGCGCTTCCATTGCTTGCGCACGTCGCGCAGGGCGTCTTCGGCGCCGCGCTTGTCGAACTTGTTGAGCACCACGAGTTCCGCGTAGTCCAGCATGTCGATCTTCTCGAGCTGGCTGGGCGCGCCGAAGTCGCTGGTCATCACGTACATCGGGAAGTCGACCAGGTCGACGATCTCCGAATCGCTCTGGCCAATGCCGGCGGTCTCCACGATCACCAGGTCATAGCCCAGCGACTTCAGGAACGCGATGCAGTCCTTCAGCACCACGTTGGTGGCCGCATGCTGGCGGCGGGTGGCCATGGAGCGCATGAACACGCGCGGGCTGCGCAGGCTGTTCATGCGGATGCGGTCGCCCAGCAGCGCGCCGCCGGTGCGGCGGCGGGTGGGGTCCACGCTGACCACCGCCACGTGCATGTCCGGGAAGTTGGCCAGGAAGCGGTTGAGCAGTTTGTCGGTGACCGAGGACTTGCCGGCGCCGCCGGTACCGGTGATGCCCACCACGGGGGTCTTGCCGCCGGCCAGCTGCCATTCCTTGCGCAGGTGGGCCAATTCGGCCTCGTCCAGCGCCGACTCTTCGATGGCGGACAGCATCCGGCCGATCTCGATCTCGTTGTCGAATGGCGAAAAGGGGACGGAGGGAATTAAGGAGGACTTAATTCCCTCCGTCCCCTTTTCGTGACGCGCGGCTTCGGCGCGCTTGACCACGTCCTCGATCATCGCCACCAGCCCCATGTGCATGCCGTCGTTGGGGTGGTAGATGCGCTCGACGCCGTAGGCTTCCAGCTCGCGGATTTCCTCGGGCGTGATGGTGCCGCCGCCGCCGGCGAACACGCGGATGTGCGCGGCGTCGCGCTCCTTCAGCATGTCCACCATGTACTTCAGGTATTCCACGTGGCCGCCCTGATAGGACGACAGCGCGATGGCGTCGGCGTCTTCCTGCAGCGCCGCGCGCACCACGTCCTCCACGCTGCGGTTGTGGCCCAGGTGGATGACTTCCGCGCCCTGCGACTGGATCAGCCGGCGCATGATGTTGATGGCGGCGTCGTGGCCGTCGAACAGGCTGGCGGCGGTGACGAAGCGCAGCGGCGTGCGGTTTTCGTCAAGCGCGGTAGGCTGCTGCTGTTCGGAAAGGTTGGCGGCGGGGATGCTCATCGCTCGAATCCACGGGTGTTCGGGTAATCGGCGATTGTAACGCGGGGCCCCTGCCCCGCCCCCCTGCCGTGCGGCCTGGTGCGGGGCGCCGGCCACAGCCGGCGCCCGCGGTTTCACTTTACTTCGTCGAACACGTATTCGTGCTGGCCGTCGCGCACGACCAGCCGGCGCACGCCGTCCTTGTCGGCGCGCACGAAGGGGAAGCCCGCGGCCACCGGATCGATGGTGACCAGCGCCAGGCTGCCGTCCGGCTGCGGCATGGTGGCCACCGCCGAGCGGAACGCGCCGACATCGAACACCGCCTTGCCGCCTTCGCGGCTGACCACCAGCTCACCCAGCGCGGGGTTGCGGTAGCGCGGCGCCAGCGACTCCAGCGCGGCCGCGTCCGCCGGCCACTGCAGCAGCTTGCGCTGGGCATCGAAGGCGGCGCGGTTGGCGCTGGCGGTGGCCTCCGCCGCGGCCACGGCCTGCGGCTCGCCGTCGAACATCAGCTCCATCAGCCGGCGCTTGAACGGGCCGCGCAGGTACACGCCCTCGTCGGCATTGGTCAGGATCACCGCGCCGACCTTCTGCCCAGGCCACCACATCATGTTGGAGTGGAAGCCGCCCATGTCGCCGCCGTGGTCGATCACGGCCACGCCCTCGCTGCGATCCACCATCAGCGCCATTGCATAGTCCTTGTCGGCGCCCAGCGAGATCTGCGGCTGGCGCCGCTGCATGAGCGCGGCCTCGCCGATGTAGCGGCTGCCGTCCGGGAGCAGGCCGCGGTCGATCTCCATCTGCACGTACCTGAGCAGGTCGTTGACCGTGCTCCACGCCGCCCCGGCCGGACGCGATCCGACGATGGTGTCGTTCAGGCCCATGCCCATGACCTGGACCTTGTGGTCGATGTCGTAGCCGTGTGGCACGGCGTAGTTGCCGGTCTGCGCCTGGGCGTAGTTGAAGGTGGTGTTGTGCATGCCCAGCGGGTCGAACACCAGCGCCTGCATGGCCTGGTCATAGCCGGCGCCCAGCTCGGTGCCGGGATGCGCCACCTGCCCGCCGATGTAGCCGGCCGCCGCCGCCATCGGGTTGGAATACTGGAACAGCTCGCCGAAGCCGCTCGTCGGCTGCATGGTGCCCAGCGTGGCCATCACCGAGGCGGGCGTCTGTTTCTCCCCCTCGAACAGCCATTCGTAGTCCTGCCGCGGCACCCCGGTGCAGGCGCAGACCAGGTGCTTCACCAGCACCTTGCCGGTGGTGGCTGCATCCCCCAGCTTGAACGCCGGGTACACGTCCACCGCCCGCGCGTTCCAGTCCAGCTTGCCGGCGTCCACCAGCTTGGCCAGCATCAGCGTGGTCAGCGCCTTGGTGTTGGAGGCGATCATGAAGCGGGTGTTGCCATCCACCGCGGCCGGCTTGCCCAGCTCACGCACGCCGAAACCGCGAGACATCACCACCTTGCCGTCCTCGACGATGCCGATGGCCACGCCCGGCACGTCGAAGTCGCGGCGCATCTTCTCCACGAAGTCGGCCACCTGCTGCAGGCGCGCGGCATCCAGCTTGTTCGCGCTGCGGCCGGCGAAGTTCTCGCGCACGTGGCCGGCCGGCTGCAGGCGCTGGTAGATCTTGCCGAACTGCGACCCGCGTTTTTCCGCGATGGCCTGGTCGACGTCGGCCAGCACCACCGTCCAGGCCTTGCCATGGCGGTACGCGCCGGCGTTGATCACCCGCTTGGCGTTCTGCGGCACGTCGTAGTCGTAGAAGCGGCGCTGCTCCCAGCCGTCGCGCGGCGCGGCCTCGGTGGCGAGCAGGAACTTCGGCGTCATCCCCAGCGCGGCCCAGGCCTGCGCCACGGCGTCGTCGGGGCTGGCCGCGCTGGCGTCGACGATGACGATGCGCGAGCCATCGGCTTCCGGCGGGGCCAGCACCGTGGCGTTGCCCTGCACGGTGCGCGCCCAGCCGTCGGGCAACAGGAAGGTGGTGCCGCGCGGGGTGGCCTGCGGCTGTTCCGCGGCTGCGGCGGCGGGTGCCTGCGCCGTGGCGGCCGGGGCGACGAACACGGTGGGAAGCGACAGCATGGCGGCCAGCACGGCCAGCCTGGGCGAACGACGCATGGAACACCTCCGGATGGGCGGCGGCCGCCGCGGCGGCGGCCTTCCCAGCCAACGCAGCGGCCGGCGGACTCCGGCCAGCGCTGTGGCAAGCTGGGCGGATTCCGGAGGATTCCCCGTGCGTCGTCTCATCCTGCTTCCCGCCCTGCTGGCCGTCCTCGCCACCTGCGCGCACGCCGCACCGGCCAACGCGCCGCGGCTGCTGCTGCTGGGGGAAGTGCACGACAACGCCGACGGCCACGCGGCACGCGTTGCGCTGCTGCGCAGGGAACTGGAGGCCGGCTGGCGGCCGGCCATCGCGATGGAACAGTTCGACACGGGCCAACAGCCGGAGCTGGACGCGGCGATGGCCGAATGCGGCGATGCCGCCTGCGTGGTGGCGCGCGTCGCCCCGGCTAAGGCAGGCTGGACCTGGGCGCATTACCAGCCGGTGATCGCGCTGGCGCTGGAGTACAAGCTGCGGCTGCTGGCCGCCAACCTGTCGCGCGCCGATGCGTCCAAGGTGGTGAAGGAAGGCTTCGCCGCGGCGCTGCCGGCCGAACTCATCGCCCGCTACAAGCTGGATGCACTGCCGGCGGAGGTGCTGGCCGCACAGGAGGCCGAGGTGCGCGATAGCCACTGCGGCGCGCTGCCGGAATCGCTGGTGGCGCCGATGGCGAAAGCGCAGGTCGCCCGCGACGTGGTGATGGCCGAGACCATGCGCACCCACGCAGCCAGCGGCGTCGTGCTGATTGCCGGCAACGGCCATGTGCGCGGCGATATCGCGGTGCCGTCCTGGCTGCGCCGCGACGGCATGGCGCCGCGCGCGGTGGGTTTCCTGGAGCCCGATTCCAACCCGGCCGCGTTCGACGAGGTCCACCGCCTCACCGCGGCCCAGCGCCCGGATCCCTGCGCCGGCTTCAAGGCACCGGAAGCGGCCCGCTAAACGCCGTGGATGCCCGCCACCGCCGCGGGGATTAACCCGCCACCCGGCAGCCTTCGGCCTGCCGCCATTCCGCCATACCCGCCCGTATGCCGGCCCCGCTCCGGAGAATGGCCTAAAATGCCTGGCTGTGACGGGGGGTTCACCCGGCCACGGTCAACATATCCGCTTCCATTCCCACAGCCACCGGTTCTGCCGCACGCGGCGGACCCGGCCGGAGTTTTTGCAATGATCTTCGAAACGCTCGACATCTACGGCCACGAGCAGGTCGTGTTCTGCCACAACAAGGACGCTGGCCTGAAGGCGATCATCGCCATCCACAACACCGTGCTGGGCCCCGCGCTGGGCGGCACCCGCATGTGGCCGTACAAGAGCGAGGCCGAGGCGCTGAACGACGTGCTGCGCCTGTCGCGCGGCATGACCTACAAGAACGCCGTGGCCGGCCTGAACATCGGCGGTGGCAAGGCGGTGATCATCGGCAACCCGGCCACCGACAAGTCCGAGGCGCTGTTCCGCGCGTTCGGCCAGTTCGTGGAATCGCTGGGCGGCCGCTACATCACCGCCGAGGACGTCGGCATCGACGTCAACGACATGGAATATGTGTACCGCGAGACCGAGTACGTGACCGGCGTGCACCAGGTCCACGGCGGCTCGGGCGACCCCTCGCCGTTCACCGCCTACGGTTCGCTGCAGGGCCTGATGGCCACCCTGAACCGCAAGTTCGGCGACGAGGACGTGGGCAAGTATTCCTACGCCGTGCAGGGCCTGGGCCATGTCGGCATGGAATACGTGAAGCTGCTGAAGGAACGCGGCGCCAAGATCTTCGTCACCGACATCAACCAGGCGCTGGTGGACAGGGCGGTGACCGAGTACGGCGCCGAGGCCGTGGGCCTGGACGAGATCTACGACGTGCCGGCCGACGTGTATTCGCCGTGCGCGCTGGGCGGCACCGTCAACGAGCAGACCCTGCCGCGCTTCAAGTTCAAGGTCATCTGCGGCTCGGCCAACAACCAGCTGGCCAACAACGAGATCGGCGACGAGGTGGTCAAGCGCGGCATCCTGTACGCGCCGGACTACGCGGTGAACGCGGGCGGCGTGATGAACGTGGCGCTGGAACTCGACGGCTACAACCGCGAGCGTGCCATGCGGATGATGCGCACGATCTACCACAACCTGTCGCGCATCTACGAGATCGCCGACCGCGACGGCATCCCGACCTACCGCGCCGCCGACCGCCTGGCCGAAGAGCGCATCGAGAAGATCGGCAAGCTGAAGCTGCCGTTGGGCCGCGGCCGCACCCGCTTCCAGGGGCGCATCCGGGGGAACTGATCGGGCGGCGCCCGATCAGTTCTTGATGGGCTTCCACAACCCCGCCGCTGTCGCGGCGCCCCCCTTGACTCAAGGGGGGCTTGGCAAGCGGAGCTTCCTCGCTGAAACGCCCGGCTTGCCGGGCGTTTTTGTTGCAGCGCCAGATCCGTGTTGCCGGCCGACTACAATTGACCCATCCGGCCCGCCGCCAGCGGGCCTTCCGACACCTTCGAGGAATCCCATGCGCCCCTTCCCCCTTGGCGAAGACATCGATGCCCTGCGCGAGGCGGTCCGCCGCTTTGCCGAAACCGAGATCGCGCCGCGCGCCGCCAAGGCCGACGAGGACAACTGGTTCCCGCAGGAGCTGTGGCCGATGCTGGGCGAGATGGGCCTGCTAGGCATGACCATTCCCGGCGAGTACGGCGGCAGCGGGCTGGGCTACCTAGCCCATCTGGTGGCGATGGAAGAGATCAGCCGTGCCTCCGGCGCGATCGGCCTGTCCTACGGCGCGCATTCCAATCTCTGCGTCAACAACCTGTACGCCAACGGCAACGAAGCGCAGCGGGCGAAGTACCTGCCCAAGCTGTGCACCGGCGAGTTCAAGGGCGCGCTGGCGATGAGCGAGCCGGGCGCCGGCTCCGACGTGGTGGGCTCGATGGCCTGCCGCGCCGAGCTCAAGGGCGACGTGTGGGTGGCCAACGGCAACAAGATGTGGATCACCAACGGCCCCGAGGCCGACGTGCTGATCGTCTACATGCGCACCGCCAGCCGCGAGCTGGGCAGCAAGTGCATGACCGCCTTCCTCGTCGAGAAGGGCATGAAGGGGTTCTCCACCGCGCAGAAGCTGGACAAGCTGGGCATGCGCGGCAGCAACACCTGCGAGCTGGTGTTCGAGGACTGCGAGATCCCGCAGGAGAACGTGCTGGGCGAGGTCAACAACGGCGTCAAGGTGCTGATGAGCGGCCTGAATACCGAGCGCCTGGTGCTGTCCGGCGGTCCCATCGGGCTGATGCAGGCGGCGCTGGACATCGCCCTGCCCTACGTGCGCGAACGCCGCCAGTTCGGCCAGGCCATCGGCACCTTCGAGCTGATGCAGGCCAAGATCGCCGACATGTACACCTCGCTGCAGTCCAGCCGCGCCTTCGCCTACCAGGTGGCGCGCGACTACGACGCCGGCCACAAGAGCCGCATCGACGCCGCGTCCTGCCTGCTGCATGCCTCCGAGGCCGCCGTGCAGGTTGCACTGGAAGGCATCCAGACGCTGGGCGGCAACGGCTACATCAACGAATTCGCGACCGGCCGCATCCTGCGCGATGCCAAGCTGTACGCCATCGGTGCCGGCACCAACGAAATCCGCCGCATGCTGATCGGCCGCGAGCTGTTCGCCGGCAACCACTGAGGCACGCCCGCGGCAGCCGGCGCCGGCAACCGGCGTCGGCACTTGTCAGCCCTGGCTGGCCGCGCGGCATCCGGGCGGCGGCTGGTCCCAACTGTGCGCCCGCGTCGAATCCGGCTCGCTGCCGCCAGCCAGGCATTCCGCGCAGCCGGTCACCTCGAAGCGGTCGCGCCCGTTGTGCTTGGCCCGGTACAACGCCGCGTCGGCCCGCTGCAGCAGGGACGCCGCAGCCACATCGGCATCGCAAGCCTCGGCCCCACCGATGCTGATGGTCAGCGGCCGCAGCGGCCAGTCGTTGGCGCGGGCGGCATGTAGCACCCGTTCGGCGATCGCCGGCAGCTGGTACAGGTGGGCGCCGTGGATCACCAGCACGAATTCCTCGCCGCCATAGCGGAAGGCAGCGTCCTCGGGCCGCAGCGTGGCCCGCAGCAGCCGGCCGATCTCGCGCAGGGCGTCGTCGCCGGCCTGGTGGCCGAAGTCGTCGTTGTAGGCCTTGAAGTAGTCCAGGTCGAGCATCAGCAGCGAGAACGGCAGCCGCTGGCGGCGGTCCGCATGCAGCAGCCGCTGCAGCACGTCGTCCAGCTTGCGCCGGTTGCCCAGCCCGGTCAGCGCATCGGTGTCGGCGGCATCGCGAAGCCGCAGGGTGGCTTCGCGCAGGCGCTCGCTGCGATCCAGCAGCGCCGCCACCAGCCAGATCATCCACGCCAGCGATCCGCCGGTGAACACCGCGCCGAGGGTGGACGCCACCACCTGCGACACGCCGAAACGGGTCTCCAGCAGCTTGAACGCGAAGGTGTAGGCCAACGGCAGCAGCAGTGCCGGCAGCAACAGGCTGCGCGCCAGCACGCCGCCCAGCGTCGCGGCGGTACTGACCCGGGTCAGGCCGGTGGTGGGCACCGACGACATCCACCCCAGCGTACCGAACAGCAGCAGCACGCCGGTGAGGATCGGCAGGCGCTCCAGCAGGCTTTCGCCGTGCTGGGCGAGCACGAACGCGAACGAGGCCAGGCTGGCCATCGCAATGGCGAGTACGCCGAGCCCGAACATCTCACGCAGCACCAGTGCGCGTGCATTGAGGATCAGCAGCCCCTGCCCGCCCAGCAGCAGGAAGCCGATCGCCGCCAGTTCCGACATCCGCGCCGCTGGCCGCTGGCCTTCGCCCAAAGTGGCATCCAGCCCCGCGGCGATGCCGCGATAGCCGGTGCTTGTGTATTCCAGCAGCGAATCCGCCGCCAACACCACGACCATCGCGCACAGCAGGCTGGCCAAGCGGCGAACCCAACGACGGCCGGTGCCGACCATGGCCAGCGCCAGCCCCGACAGCAGGACGCACAGCGCGGCGGCCAGGCGCATGTCGCGGCCTCCCAGGCCCGGCACGAGATCGACCTGCGCCGCCCATCCGAGGCTGCTGCCAAGGCCGACCCCGACCATCAGTAGGCTGGCCAGGCGCGAATACAGCAGGTAGCCGCGCATCGCCCAGCGGCTGTGGACGAATTCCGTGTTCATCCCAGGCCCTCCCAGCAGCGGCAACCCGGGTGTCGCGGCCACGACGCGATCCGCGCCGGATCGCGCGTGCAGGTGGTGGTGAACGCCGGACTGCTACGCAAGTACCTGCCCTCCCCGTGGCCTCCGCACGGGCATGTAGCCCGACGGACAGTCCGAGCGTAGTCACGGATCGACGCCGGACTTCTTGACTGGCGTCAAAATTTTCCCGTTCCGCAACGCGCCTCAAGAATCCGCGCTGCCGGCCGATGACATGACTGCCCAAACCCTGAACCCGGATATTCCATGAATAGCCCCGCAGCGCCGCATTCCGCCACCAGCGCCTCCGCCAAGGCCGCTACCGCCGGCGAATTCCTCACCTTCACCCTCGGGCAGGAGGAATACGGGGTCGACATCCTGAAGGTGCAGGAGATCCGCGGCTACGACGCGGTCACCCGCCTGCCGGACGCGCCGGACTACATCAAGGGCGTCATCAACCTGCGCGGCACCATCGTGCCGGTGATCGACATGCGGGTGAAGTTCCGCCTGGAAGCCAAGGTCGACGCGCTGACCGTGATGATCGTCCTCAACGTGGCCGACCGCGTGGTGGGGATGGTGGTGGACAGCGTCTCCGACGTGGTGCAGCTGACCGCCGAGCAGATCCGCGCGATGCCCGAGGTGGGCACCGGCATCGACCGCCGCTTCCTGACCGGGATCGGCGCGCTGGACGAACGCATGCTGATCCTGCTCGACATCGAAGGCCTGATGACCAGCACCGAGATGGGGCTGGTGGTCGACAACGCTGCCGCCCAAGCGGCCTGACGACATCCCCTGCGACGTCGGCCAGCGCGCCGACGCCCAGGCAATGCGGCCCCCCAAGCTCCCCACTGGAATCCCCGTGCGCGCCTTCAAATCGCTGTCGAACAAGCTGGCCAACCTGTCGGTGCAGCGCAAGCTGGTCCTGCTGACCCTGGTCAGCGCGATCGGAGTAATCGCCGTCGCCGTGACCGCGGCGCGCTTCCAGTACCTGGACGTCAACAACACCCGCAAGATCGCGCTCGACATCCGCGTGCAGTTGGCCCACAGCGTGGTGGCCCACTACGAGAAGCTGGCCGAAGACGGCCAGTTGCCGCCCAAGGAAGCGCAGCAGCAGGCGCTGGCCGCGCTGGCCACCATGCACACGGACGACAACGACAACTATTTCTACGTCCTCGACACCAGCAACAGGATGCTGATGCATCCGCTGCGCAAGGACCTGGTCGGACAGGACCTGAAGGACTACCGCACCGACCACGGCGACCGCCTGTTCTTCGACCAACTGGAATCCGTACGCAAGGGCGACGGGTTCACCACCTACCACTGGGCCAAGCCCGGCCACGGTGAAGAACCGGTCCTGAAGATGGCGTACGCGCGGCTGTACAAGCCGTGGAACTGGGTGGTGGCCACCGGCGTGTACATGGACGACGTGCAGGCGCAGGCATGGCGCTTCACCGGGATCATGACGCTGGCCGGCGGCATCCTGGTACTGCTGGTGTTCGGGCTGGGTTGGCTGATCGGCGAGCGCATCGTCGGCCCGCTGCGCAAGGCCACGGCGGTGGCGGACGCGATTGCCCACGGCAAGCTGGACAACGTGGTCGTGCAGACCTCGCAAGACGAGTGCGGCCAGCTGCTGGGCAGCATGCGCGGCATGCAGGACCGCATCCAAGCGGTGCTGGCCGCGCAGCGCGAGATGGGGCGCCAGCACGAAAGCGGTGCCATCAGCTACCGGATGGACGAGAACGCCTTCCCGGGCGAATACGGCGCCATGGTGGCGGGCACCAACCAGCTGGTCGCCAGCCACATCGGCGTGAAGATGCAGGTCATCGCGCTGGCCCAGCGCTACGCCATCGGCGACTTCAGCCAGGACATGCCGGCGTTGCCCGGCGAGAAGGCCGAGATCACCGAGACCATGGCGACCATCAAGCGCAACCTCGGTGCGATCAGCCAGGGCATCCGGCAACTGGGGGATGCGGCTGCAAGGGGCGATTTCAGCCTGCGCGGCGACGCCGGCGCCTACCAGTACGAATTCCGCGAAATCCTGCTCAGCCTCAACCGCCTGATGCAGACCACCGACGACAACCTCAGCCAGATCTCCGGCCTGTTGCAGGCCATCGCCCGCGGTGACCTGACCGCGCGCATGGAGGGTGACTTCCAGGGCGTGTTCGCACGCATGCGCGACGACGCCAACGCCACCGTGGCCCAGCTGACCGGGATCGTCTCCGGCATCCAGCAGGCCGCCGGCAACATCAATGCCGCCGCCAGCGAGATCGCCGCCGGCAACGACAACCTGTCGAGCCGCACCGAACAGCAGGCTGCCTCGCTGGAAGAAACCGCTGCCTCGATGGAGGAGCTCACTTCCACCGTGAAGCAGAACGCCGACAATGCCCGCCAAGCCAACCAGCTGGCACAGGGTGCGGCGCAGGTGGCGGCGCAGGGTGGCCAGGTGGTGGATCAGGTCGTGGCCACCATGGGCGCGATCGAAACCTCGTCGAAGAAGATCGCCGACATCATCAGCGTGATCGACGGCATCGCCTTCCAGACCAATATCCTTGCGCTGAACGCGGCGGTGGAAGCCGCGCGTGCGGGCGAACAGGGCCGCGGTTTCGCGGTGGTGGCGGGCGAAGTGCGCGCGCTGGCGCAGCGCAGCGCCGGCGCGGCCAAGGAGATCAAGCAGCTGATCGAG
>JAANMW010003614.1_pt1 | contig 11760 bp, 10 predicted proteins | sample 7279671 | NCBI WGS metagenome assembly JAANMW01 (sample SAMN14094541, study PRJNA606508) | bioreactor metagenome | isolation source: A lab-scale SPAN reactor treating ammonium-rich wastewater day 247 | place: Ireland: Galway | collected 2017-09-19
GCGCGGCGAACTTGCCGGCCGGGTGGCGGTGGGCCTGCCGCCGAGCATGGCGCGGGCGCTGGCGGTGCCGCTCACACGCGCTTTTCGCGAGCGCTTGCCCGAGGCCAGCATTTCCATCAGCGAAGGGCTGTCGGCCAGCATGCAGGAGCGCCTGACGCAGGGCGGGCTCGACATCGCCGTGCTGTACAACGCGCGCCCGGTGGCAGGGCTGGACATCCAGCCGCTGTGCGAGGAGTCCCTGTTCCTGGTGGGGCGCCGCCCGGCGGGGCTGGCGGAAGACCCGCCGCCCGGGAGCGTTGCCCTGAGCGAGGTGGCCCAGCTGCCCCTGGTCATCCCCAGCCGGCCGAACGCGATCCGCATGCATGTGGAATCCAACATGGCGGCGATCGGCGTGGCGCCGCGCGTCGAGCTGGAAATGGACGGCGTGACCGCCATCCTCGACCTGGTGGCCGACGGCGCCGGCTACGCCATCCTGCCGCGCAATGCCGTGCTGCGCTCGAACAATCCGTCCGCTTTCGTGATGCGGCCGATTGCCGAGCCGGCGCTGCACATCGCGCTGTTCACCGCGGTGAGCGCACTGCGGCCGGTCACGCTCACCCAGGCCACCACCCGTGCGCTGATCCGCGAAATCATGGGGGCGCAGCAGGAAGGGCCGTGATCGCTATATTTTTATGAGCTGCTAGCGCAATATTGGTAAGCGCTGGAGGCCTATTTGGCTTGTATTTTCGTGGCCGGTGCTCATCGGCCGGGCCTGTCAGCGCGGCGCCATGCGCAGGGCCCCGTCGAGGCGGATCACTTCGCCGTTCAGGTGCCCGTTGGTGACGATGTGGCAGGCCAGCTCGGCGAACTCTTCGGGCTTGCCCAGGCGGGGCGGAAACGGAATGCTGGCCGCCAGCGACTGCTGCACCGCCTCGGGCAGCTCCTTCAGCAGCGGCGTGGCGAACAGGCCCGGCGCCACGGTGCAGACGCGAATGGCGTGCTGCGCCAGGTCGCGCGCCATGGGCAGCGTCATGCCCGCCAGGCCGGCCTTGGAGGCGCTGTAAGCCTGCTGGCCCACCTGCCCGTCGAACGCGGCCACCGAGGCGGTGAACACGATCACGCCGCGCTCGCCGTTCTCCAGTACGGGCAGCCGACTGCAGGCAGCGGCGAACAAACGACTGACGTTGTACGTGCCGATCAGGTTGATCTGCACCACGCGCACGAAGTCCTCCAGCGGCGCGGCGCTGCCATCGCGCTGCACCACCCGCTTGGCGCTGCCGATGCCGGCGACGTTCATCAGGATGCGCGCCGGACCATGCGCGGCTGCGGCCCGGTCGAGGGCGGCGGTGACGCTGGCGGTGTCGGTGATGTCGCAGGCGCAGGCGATGGCATGGCCGGCGCCGAATTCGGCATTGAGCGCCTGGGCCACCTTTTCGGCCTGCCCGGCATTGCGGTCGAGCAGCGCCACCTGGGCGCCCCGGCGCACCAGTTCGCGCGCGGTGGCCTCGCCGAGGCCCGAGGCGCCGCCGGTGACGAGCGCGGCTTGTCCTTCAATCTGCATGGGGGTCCTGCCTTTCGAGAGCGTGTCAGCGGCTGGGTTGGAGGATGTTCGGCGCGCTGCCGTCGTGCAGCGCCGCCACCAGCGCCGCGCGGTGCTTGAGCACGGCGCGCTGGTTGAGGGAGCCCTTGTCGGTGATCTCGCCCTTGTCGAGCGAGGGGGGCTCGGCCATCAGCAGCGCGCGGGCGACGCGGCTGGCGCTGCCGGTGGCTTCGCTCGCCAGGTGGTCCAGCACCGCCTCGATGCGCTGGCGCACGGCCGGGTGGGCGAGCACATCGGCCATCGGTACGTCCGGGCCGAGGCCGCTGACTTCGCGGCAGGCGGGAGACGGGTACAGCAGGGCGCCCACCTCCGCGCAATTCAGACCGGTGATCACCGCGTCCTGGAGGTAGGGCGAGCCGGCTGCGAGGATTCTGGCGCGCATCGGGCCGACGCTGACGAAGGTACCGGTGGAGAGCTTGAAATCTTCCGCAATGCGGCCGTCGAATGCCAGGCCGCGGTGGATGTCGTTCTCGTCGATCCATTTCACGGCGTCGCCGGTGCACAGGTAGCCCTCGTCGTCGAAGGCGTCGCGCGTGGCGGCGTCCGAGCGCCAGTAGCCGGGCGTCACGTTCGGGCCGCGGTAGCGCACCTCGGTCTTGCCGTCCAGATCCACCAGTTTGAGCACCATGCCAGGCACCGGCACGCCAATGTGGCCCGAGCGCACGTCGGGGCTGTTGACGAACAGGGCGGACGGGGCCGATTCGGTCATTCCCAGGCCGGTGGTCATCACGATGCGCTCACCCAGGGCGGCTTCCTGCGTGGCGTGCAGGCTGTCCCAGACCGGCTGTGACAGGCCCGCCCCGGCGTAGAAGAACATGCGCACGCGCGACAGCAGCCGGTCGCGCAGCGCAGCGTCGGTTTTCATGGCCTGGGCAATCATCTCGAAGCCGGCGGGCACATTGAAGTACACCGTAGGTGCGATCTCGCGCAGGTTGCGCAGCGTTTCGCCGATCAGCGCCGGCGTGGGCTTGCCGTCGTCGATGTAGAGCGTGCCGCCGTGCTGCAGGGTGAGGCCGAAGTTGTGGTTGCTGCCAAAGGTGTGGCTCCAGGGCAGCCAGTCCACCAGCACCGGAGGGGCTTCGGCCAGCACGGGCAGGGAGAGCGTGATCTGCTGCAGGTTGGCGCACCACATGCGCTGCGTGTTGATGACCGGCTTGGGCATCTTGGTGGAACCACTGGTGAACAGGAACTTCACGATGGTGCCGGGGCCGGTCGCGTGCATGGCGGCGTCCACGGCGGGCGTGGCGGCGGTCTGGCGCAGGCGCTGGAAGCTGCGTGTGGCGCGGCCTGCCATGGCCCCCTGCGCCAGCACCACTTCGACATCGGCCGCCACGGTGGCCGCGATGGCCTTGCCGTAGCGCGCCCCATCGGCGGCAAACACCAGGCCGGGGGTCAGCGTGTCCATGACGTGGCGCAGCTTGTCGAAATCCTGGCTCACGGTGGCGTAGGCGGGCGACACGGGGCAGTAGGGCACGCCCGCATAGATGCAGCCCAGCGCCAGCAGCGCGTGCTCGAGGGTGTTCTCGCTCAATACCACCACGGGCCGCTCGGGCGTCAGGCCCCGGTCGAGCAAGGCCTGGCCGATGCTCCGGGCAGCGTCCAGGGCTTGTGCGTAGCTCACGTGCTGCCAGTCGCCGGTCTGGCCGCCGGCGAGTTGCGCGCGTCGGGCCAGAAAGCTGCGGTCGGGCGTGTTCTCTGCCCAGTGCACGAGGTAGTCCGTCACGCGCCGGGCGAAAGCGCCGAGCGGCAGTTCGGCCTGCAGGTAGCGCACGCCCGGTGCGCCGTCCCGCAGGCTGACGCGGGTGACGCCGAAGCTCATCGGGCGGTAGCGGGCAGTGGATGCAGCGGGGGTCATTTTTCTTGTCTCCAAATCATCTTTGGTGTTTGCGCTGCGGTGGCTCAGGCATGGTTCAGGGCCAGGACCGCCGCGCAAGGGCTGCCCCGCCGCGCTGGCGGTGTCCCCCTCCCCAGGCAGCGAGAGGAGGGGGAAGCGGCGCAGCCGCTCAGGGGGTGGGTTTTACTTTCGCCGCGCGGCCTTCCAGGAAATCCGCGAGGCGGGACTTGGCCTCGGGTGCGCTCTGGGCGATCGCGGCCATCATGGCTTCGGTGAAGAAGCCCTGGTCGGCCGGCTGCTCGGCGATGCGGGGCAGGGCATGCATCAGTGCGTAGTTGGTGAGTGGGGCGTTCTGCGCCACGCGCACGGCGAGCTCCAGCGCCTTGTCGAAGGCCTGCCCTTCGGGCACGAGGTACTGGGCAAAGCCCGCCCGCTCGCCGTCCTGCGCGTTGTAGACGCGGCCGGTGAGCATCATGTCGGTCATGCGGGCCACGCCGATCAGCTTGGGAATGCGCACCGAGCCGCCCCCGCCGACGAAGATGCCGCGCGAGCCCTCGGGCAGTGCGTAAAACGTGGACGCATCGGCCACGCGCAGGTGGCAGGCGCTGGCCAGCTCCAGCCCGCCGCCCACGACGGCGCCATGCAGCGCCGCGACCACTGGCACCGGGCCGTATTGCACCCGCTCCAGCGCGGCATGCCACATGCGCGAGTGGTGCAGCCCCTGGGCGGCGTCGCGCTCCTGGAGCTCGGCCAAATCCAGCCCGGCGCAGAAATGCGGACCTTCGCCGTCCAGCACGGCGGCGCGCACGGAACCGGGCAGGGTTTCGAACACCCCGCGCAAGGCCAGGACCAGGCGGTCGCTCAATGCGTTGCGCTTGGCGGCGCGGGTGAGCCGGATCACGGCGACTTCCTGGTGGTCGCCGCGCAGCTCGAAATGGATGTCCGGATGGGTCATGAAAGCTTTCTGAATGGGCGCATTGTGGTTATAGTTAATAACCAATTCAAGCAAGCGGAGGCGGTTTTTCTTGCGTGTTTACCCTTGCTGTGCGCGGCTTCCGGCGTGCATGGCGCGGTGCGCATGCAGGCCATGAACCCCACCACCAGGAGCTACGCATGGACCACGAGAACCTGATCGCCATCGACATCCACACCCACGCCGAAGTGAGCTGCTGGAACCCGTTCGACAACTACGGCGAGGAATACGACCGCGCCGCCGACAAGTACTTCAAGAACGGCCGCCGCCCGACCATCGCCGAGACGGTGGCGTACTACCGCGCGCAGAAGATCGGCCTGGTCATGTTCACCGTGGACGCCGAGTCCAAGATGGGCCGCCGCCGCATTCCCAACGAAGAAATCGCCGAGGCGGCCAAGGCGAACAGCGACATGATGGTGGCCTTCGCCAGCATCGACCCGCACAAGGGCAGGATGGGCGCGCGCGAGGCGCGCCGCTTGATCGAGGAGCACGGCATCAAGGGCTTCAAGTTCCACCCCACGGTGCAGGCCTACCACCCCTACGACAAGATGGCCTGGCCGATCTACGAGGTGATTGCCGAGCACCGCCTGCCCGCCATCTTCCACACCGGCCACAGCGGCATCGGCAGCGGCATGCGCTGCGGCGGCGGCCTGCGGCTGGAGTACAGCAACCCCATGCACCTGGACGACGTGGCCATCGACTTCCCCGACATGCAGATCGTCATGGCGCACCCGAGCTTCCCGTGGCAGGACGAAGCCCTGAGCGTGGCCACGCACAAGCCCAACGTCTGGATCGATCTGTCCGGCTGGAGCCCCAAGTACTTTCCCAAGCAGCTCGTGCAGTACGCCAACACGCTGCTCAAGGACCGCATCCTGTTCGGCAGCGACTACCCGTTGATCACGCCCGAGCGCTGGATGAAAGACTTCCAGGAAGCGGGCTTCAAGCCCGAAGTGATGCCCGGCATCCTGAAGGGCAACGCGGTGCGTCTGCTGGGGCTGGATGCGAAGCAGCCTGCTGCGGACGCCGCCTGATCAGTCGTACACCTTCTGCAAGAGGCGGATCAGCGTCTTGCGCTCGGCGGGCGTCAGGCGGGCCGTGGCGTCGAGTTCGAGCTGCGCTGCGGTCTGCTCCGCCTCGGCGGCGAGCTGGGCGCCCGCCGGTGTCAGGTGCACGCCCATCGCGCGCCCGTCGCTGGGATGCGGGTGGCGCTCGATCAGCCCGCGCCGCTCGAGCGACGCCACCAACCCGACCAGATTGGGCGGCTGCACGTTGAGTGCGGCGCACAGCTGGCGCGAAGTGATGCCGGGGTTGTGCGCCACCAGCGAGAGCACGGAGAAATCGACCACCTTGAGGTCGTACACCGCCATGCGCTGCATGAAGAGCTCGATGATGGAAAGCGATGCGCGCCGCGCGTTGTAGCCCACCAGCGCGCGCAGATAGCCCGTGTCGACCGATGCCACCGCGCCAGGAGCGGCTCCGCCAGCCGGTGCGGGCGAAGCCTTTTCAAGCGGCGGAGTTGGGGGCGATGACGCGGGGCGGCGGGTCATGGAAAGGAGCGGTCACAGCGCGGGGTGCGCTGTGATGATTTTACTGAAAACCGGCCCTCGCGCTTGTCTGCTCTAGGTTGATAGCTATGAAAGAAATAGCTTCTGGACCTTTGCCTTCAGTAAGGCAGGCCGACGTAGTTTTCCGCCAGCGACGCCAGGGCGTGTTGGGAGGAGAACAGGTAGTCCAGCTCCACCTGCTGCATGTGCTGGTCGTACGCGCTCTGGTCGGGAAAGCTGTGCAGCAGCTGCGTCAGCCACCAGGAGAAGCGCTGGCCCTTCCACACCCTGGCGAGCGCCTTGTCCGAATAAGCGTCCAGGCCGCTGGCATCGCCCTGCTGGTAGTGCGCCAGAAACGCGTGGTAGAGGTAGTACACGTCCGATGCCGCGCTGTTGAGGCCGCGCGCGCCGGTGGGCGGCACGATGTGCGCCGCGTCGCCGGCGAGGAACAGCTTGCCGTAGCGCATCGGCTCGGCGACGAAGGAGCGCAGCGGTGCGATGCTTTTCTCGACCGACGGGCCGGTCTGCAGCTGCGCCGCCACCTCGGCGGGCAGGCGGCGGCGCAACTCGTCCCAGAAACGGTCGTCCGACCAGTCCTGCACCCGGTCGGTCAGCGGTACCTGCACGTAGTAGCGGCTCAGCACCTGCGAGCGCAGCGAACACAGCGCGAAGCCGCGCGCGTGGCGCGCATAGATCAGTTCGGGCGAGACGGGCCGCGTGTGCGAGAGCACGCCCAGCCAGCCGAACGGGTACACGCGCTCGTAGGTGCGGATGCGGTCGGCCGGAATGGAGGCCCGGCTCACGCCGTGGTAGCCGTCGCAGCCGACGATGAAGTCGCAGTCCACGCGCAGCGCTTCGCCATTCTTGCGGTAGGTGACAAAGGGCTGGGCGGTCTCCATGCCGTGCGGCTGCACGTCCTCGGCCTCGTGCACCACGATGCCCTGCATGCGGTCCCGGCCGTCGTACAGGTCGCGCGTGACTTCCGTCTGGCCGTAGACGATCACGGAGCTTCCGCCCGTCAGGGCGTGCAGGTCCACGCGCCGGCGCTCGCCCGCGTTGGCGATGTAGAAGCCCTCGTGCACCTCGCCCTCGCGGTCCATGCGCTCAGCCACGCCGGCCTCGCGCATCAGGTCGGTGAAGCCGTGTTCCAGGACCCCGGCGCGGATCCGGGCCAGCACGTAGTCGCGCGTGTGCTTTTCCAGCACCACGTTGGCGATGCCCTGGCGGTCCAGCAACTGGGAAAGCAGCAGCCCCGAGGGGCCGCCGCCAATGATGGCGACTTGGGTTTTCATATATCTCCTGTGTTTTTGATGTGGCTCAACATCTGCATTCTGAAAATTCCTCGCGCATTTCGTGCGGACGAAGCGCCTTCAATAGTTGGACTTTTCCCGTACAGTGACTGACATGCCTGCAGCCCCTGCCAGACCTTCCCCCCTGCGCCGCCGGCTCAAGCGGCTGCCGGTGTTCGGGCTGTACGGGGAAGGGCGCGCGCCCGCCGTGCGCATGCTCCACGTCGAATCGATCGATTCGCGCAGCCGCCTCTACGACTGGGAAATCGACGCCCACGTGCACCACGGCCTGCACCAGCTGATCTGGCTGCAGCAGGGCCGCGTGCATGCACTTTTGGACGAAGCGCACTCCGACGCCTCGGGACCGGTGGCGCTGGCGATACCGCCCGGCGTGGCCCATGCGTTTCGCTTCGCGCCGCACACCGTGGGCCATGTCCTCACTTTCGATGCGGCGCTTCTGGCCGAGCGTGGCGGGGACGACATCGGCACCGCGCTGCGCCAGCTGTACCTCACGCCCACCGTCCTGCCGCTGGACGCGGACGATGCCGCCGTACTGCGTTGGCAGGTGCTCTGGCAGGCCCTGCACGCCGAGATGCACGCGCCGCAGCCCACGCTGCCGCCGGGGTCCGAGAGCCCGGTGCGTTTGTGGCTGGCGCGCAGCCTGGTGTGGCAAGCGGCGCAGTGGTGCGAGCGCCAGCGGCAGTCCGCCGGCCAGCAGGGCGTGCAGGGGCGGCACGCGCTCTACACACGCTGGCTCGTGCTGGTGGAAGAGCATTACCTCGAACACTGGCCGATCACGGCGTATTGCGCACAGCTCGGCCTTTCGGCCGAGCGGCTCAACCGCCTGGTGCGGGCGGAAACCGGGCTGTCCGCCCAGCAGGTGTTGCACGAGCGCCTGGCGCGCGAAGCCTGCCGGCGCCTCGTGCATGTGCATGCACCGGTGTCGCAGCTGGCGTTCGAGCTCGGCTTCGCAGACCCGGCCTATTTCAGCCGCTTCTTCAAGCGCCACTTCGGCAAGGCGCCGGCCGCCTACCGCGGTGCGGCGGGGACCCACCGCGGGCCCAACACCTGAACCGTCGCCCCGTTCGGGAGCGGCCGCACCGGGGCAGGCCGAATGCCGCGAACACTACACTTGGCCATGCCCATCCCCCCCATCGTCCCGGCGCCTGCGGGCGTTGCCGGCCACCCTGCGCCGCAGCGCGACATCCAGCACTACATGCGCCCCGGTTTGCTGCAACTGCGCGCGCTGCCGCCGCTGTCGCTCTATGTGCACCTGCCCTGGTGCCTGAAGAAATGCCCGTACTGCGACTTCAATTCGCACGCGGTGGGTGCGGACTTGCCCGAGGCGCGCTACCTGCAGGCCCTGCGCGCGGATCTGGAAGCGGCGCTGCCGCTCATCTGGGGCCGGCCGGTGCAGACGGTGTTCATCGGCGGCGGCACGCCCAGCCTGTTCTCGCCCGCGTCCATCGACCAGTTGCTGGGCGACATCCGCGCCCTGCTGCCGCTGGCCGCGGGGGCGGAAGTGACGCTGGAAGCCAACCCCGGCACGTTCGAGAAGGACCGCTTTCGCGCCTACCGCGCGGCCGGTGTCACGCGCCTGTCGGTCGGCGTGCAAAGTTTCAACGACGCGCACCTGGCCAGGCTCGGCCGCGTGCACGACGGCGCCCAGGCGCGCGCCGCGGTGGAGGAGGCCGCCCAGGCCTTCGAGACCTTCAACCTCGACCTGATGTACGCGTTGCCCGGCCAGGACATGGCCGCGCTGGACGCCGACCTCGACATGGCCCTGGCGCTGGCGCCGCCGCACCTGTCGATCTACCACCTGACGATCGAGCCGAACACCTTCTTCGCCAAGCACCCGCCGGCCATCCCCGAGGACGACCTGGCCTACGCCATGCTCGACCGCATCACCGAGCGCACCGCGGCCACGGGCCTCGCGCGCTACGAAATCTCGGCCTACGCCCAGGCAGGGCACGAATGCATGCACAACCTCAACTACTGGCAGTTCGGCGACTACCTGGGCATCGGCGCCGGCGCGCACAGCAAGATCAGCTTCGCGCACCGCGTGGTGCGCCAGACGCGTTTTCGCGAGCCCGCGCGCTACATGGACAACGCGCTCGCCGGCCATGCGCTGGCGCAGGACGAGGACGTGCGCCGCGCCGACCTGGCGTTCGAATTCATGCTCAACGCGCTGCGCCTCAAGGGCGGCTTCGCGCTGCAGGATTTCACCGAGCGCACCGGCCAGAGCGTTGCTTCCATCGCGCAGGCGCTCGGCGAGGCCGAAGCCAAGGGCCTGATCACCCGCGACATGGTGCAGGTGCGCCCGACGGAGCGCGGTTTCGACTTCCTCAGCGACCTGCAGGCGCTGTTTCTCCCCGACTAGCCGTTCCGGCCTAGCCGCAGCGCGCCGCGACGATGCGGCCCTTGGCGTCCACTTCCAGGTTCAGCCGCTCGGCGTCGAATTCCTTGGTCACCATCTCTCCGGGCCGAAGCGTGCGCGCCAGGCGCGCGCCGGCGGCCACGCGCGCCGCTTCCACGTTGCGCGCTGTGCTGGCCTGGCCGATGGCCGACTGGGCCGGACCGGCGTTGCAGCGCCCGCCCGGTGGCGGAATGTTGGGGCGCACGTCAATCGGCGCAGGTGCTGGCGGACTGGCGCAGGCGGCCAGCAAGGCGGCTGTGCCCAGGGCAGGGAGAAGGCGGCGGTGCATGCAGAAAATCCTTGTGTGGTGTTGAAGGCGCCACCATAGCGCGCGGCGGCCTACTGCGGCGTGAGAAGGCGTAACCGGGGCCCCTCAGGCGCGGCCCGGGTCCAGCATGCCGCGCGCCACGATAAAGGCGATCACTTCGCGCAGACCGTCGAGCGTTCTCAAGTTGGTCATGACAAAAGGCTTGAGGCCCTGCGCGTTGGTGCGCATGCGCACCGTGTCGGTGCGCATTACCTCGAGGTTGGCGCCCACATGGGGAGCCAGGTCGGTCTTGTTGATCACGAACAGGTCGCTCTTGGTGATGCCCGGGCCACCCTTGCGTGGGATTTTTTCGCCGGCGGCCACGTCGACGACGTAGATGGTCAGGTCCGAGAGCTCGGGACTGAAGGTGGCGGCCAGGTTGTCGCCGCCGCTTTCCACGAACACGATGTCGGCGTCGGGGAAATCGGCCAGCATGCGGTCGATGGCTTCCAGGTTGATGGAACAGTCTTCGCGGATCGCGGTGTGCGGGCAGCCGCCGGTTTCCACGCCCAGGATGCGCTCTGCGGGCAGGGCGCCACTCACGGTGAGCAGGCGCTGGTCTTCCTTGGTGTAGATGTCGTTGGTGATGGCGATGAGGTCGTAGTCGGCCCGCATCGCCTTGCAGAGCATTTCGAGGAGCGTGGTTTTTCCGGAACCGACGGGCCCGCCAATGCCCACCCGCAGTGGGGGCAGGTGCTTGGTACGGCCCGGGATGTGGTGCAGTGCGCTTGCGCTTGTGGTGGTCATGATCGGAAGAGGCGCGAGTATTGGGTTTCGTGCTGGGCGCTCAGGATGGCGAGCATGGGAGAAAACGCCTGGCGTTCGCTTTCCGTCAGGGCGATGGCGTGGTCTGCGGCGGCGGGAACGGCGAGGGCCAGCTGCGCCAGGATGCGCTGGCCTGCACTTTGGCCGAGCTGCATGGATTTGAGCGCCGCCTGCACCATGTTTTCGGCCCAGCCAAAAGCGTAGGCCAGGAGTGCTTCGTGCACCGGGGCCTGCGTGACCGTGGCGGCCAAGGCGAATGCGACCGGGTAGGTGGGCGGCAGCGCAGCGAGGTCGCGCACCGCAGGCATCCATGCGCCGTCGCCCCGATGCCGATTGCGCAGCCATTCCGCCATGGACCGGCCCATCTGTTCGGCCTGCACAATGGCATTCACGAGCGAACGGAGCTCTTCGACGCCCGTGCGGTTCGCCATATCCTGGAAAGCATCGCGGCGCGCCCGGCCCATGGTTATCTCCCGCATGGTGCGCGTGAGCTCGGCGGCAAATGGCCCCTGCACCTTCTCGATTACGCGCGAGAAAGCGGCGTCAATGCCGAGCCCTGCCTCGACCGAGGCCGTGATCAGGTCGAACGCATCGGGCAGCGACCGCCAGATCGCCTTCTGGCGCTTCTTCATTTTCGAACCGAGCCAGAGCCGCGGCCCGTAGAGGCCGAGTGCCGTCAGCACTCCCCAGTAGATGAGCACAGTCTGCGAGGAAGTCCCCGTGCCTAGCAGGAAGACCGCCGCCAGGACGGGGAACACCCCGCCCGCCAGCGCCACGATCACCAGGAACTGCCCGGCGGTCATTCTCAGACCGGCCTGGAGCATGGAAGTCTCGAGCCGCTCGGAAATGGACGACGGCAGGACCGAATTCGCCCTCCGGCTGATGTTGCGCACGAGCGGGCGCAGAACCCTCGCCGAAAATGCCGCATCCGCATCGGGGAGCGCCTCGCGTCGCCGCTGGTAGCGGAGGCCTCCCAGGCGAGCATCCATGGCGGTGTTCTCGGTTCGCGCCAGCAAACCGTAGGCGGCAAGGGTCACGGAGACGAAGGTGGCC
>JAANMW010003618.1_pt1 | contig 11723 bp, 6 predicted proteins | sample 7279671 | NCBI WGS metagenome assembly JAANMW01 (sample SAMN14094541, study PRJNA606508) | bioreactor metagenome | isolation source: A lab-scale SPAN reactor treating ammonium-rich wastewater day 247 | place: Ireland: Galway | collected 2017-09-19
CGTCGTGGTCGGCGTGGGCGTGACCGTGAAGGTCGGCGTCACCGTGGGCGTGGGCGTGGGCGTGGGGGTGGGCGTCGGCGTTGTGGTCGGCGTGGGTGTGGATGTGGGCGAGGGTGTGGCAGTGGGCGTTGGCGTCGCAGTCGGCGTGGGCGTGACGGTGGGGGTGTGGGTGGGGGTTGGCGTCGTGGTCGGCGTGGGCGTGACCGTGAAGGTCGGCGTCACCGTGGGCGTGGGCGTGGGCGTGGGGGTCAGCGTCGGCGTGGGTGTGATCGTGGGCGTGGGCGTGACCGTGAAGGTCGGCGTCACCGTGGGCGTGGGGGAGGGTGTGGGGGTCAGCGTCGGCGTGGGCGTGACCGTGGGTGTGGGCGTGACTGTGGGCGTGGGTGTGACCGTGGGTGTGGCAGTGGCGGTTGGGGTCGGTGTGGGCGTGGGCGTGGATGTGGGCGTGGGCGTGGGTGTGGATGTCGGCGTGGGTGTGGGCGTGGGTGTGGGCGTGGATGTCGGCGTGGGGGTCGGCGTGGGTGTCGGTGTCGGTGTGGGCGTGGGCGTGGGCGTGGCCGTGGGCGTGGGTGTCGGCGTGGGTGTCGGTGTGGGTGTGGGTGTGCGCGTCGGCGTGGGTGTCGGTGTGGGTGTGGGTGTGCGCGTCGGCGTAGGCGTGGCTGTGGGCGTGTGGGTGGGGGTGGGCGTGTGCGTCGGCGTGGGGGTGCGGGTGGGCGTGGGGGTGTGCGTCGGCGTGGGCGTGGCCGTGGGGGTGGCCGTGGGTGTGGGTGTGGGCGTGCGCACCACCACCGGCGCCACATCGATGCGGCTTTCGATGGCGGTGTTGACCGCGGTGGCGCTGACGCTGTTGTAGAAGGTGCCATTGGCATCAGGCGGCCAGGCCTGGAAGCTGATCGTCACCACCGCCGCCTGGAAGGGATAGCCCTTGTCCAGCGCTGCCACCGCGTTGTACTGCGGCCGCGTCAGCCCCGACGTGTAGATCCAGTCCCAGGCCACCCATTCTGGCCGTGAGAGTGGATCATTGAGTTGGTAGGGGGCGACGCCGATCACCTCTGGCCAGGCCGCCCAATAGTCGCGGAAGCTGCGCTGCATGTACTCCGCCCGATTCGTCTCACCGATCGGGGCATAGCCCTCGAAAGCGAAGACATTGTTGCCCAGATTATGCCCCGTCTCCGATAGAAAAACCCTGACATTGCTGCGGCCATACGCGGCCAGCACGCTCAATTCCTTGCGATAGGAATCGATCGTCGCCCATTGATACGTGGCTGTGCCGCGATGCAGATTGTACTCTGGCGGGTGATTGCCTGGATAGGTGTGCGCGGCCCACAGATCCCATTTCCACAGCGACGCCGGCGTCTGGCTAACCATCTGCTGGATGAAAGTGTCCGGCTTGATGGTGGCGCCCGGCGACATCGGCCCATTCAGCACCACGATGCGCGGGTCGTTGTAAGCCTTGATAGCGTCATAGGCCTGACCGAGAAAGACGCCGTACTCGCGGGCGTTGGGCGCCAGCCCCCATTCCGTGTCCAGATTCGGCTCATTCCAGATCTGAATGTAGAGTTTATGGCCATCGCGGCGGGGCAGGCTGTTCACCACCCGGCCCAAGGCCCAGGCATAGCTCTGATAATTCAGCGGCCCATCCGCCGGGGGCTTGTGCCAGTAAGATCCGGCATGCGCGCCCGCCAGCCGGATCACCGGTTTCAGCCCGCGGTTGTAGGCCTCGGTGACGAAATCCTTGTAACACTGCGGCGCGCTCTGCCAGCTTGTCTCGATGCCGGGCAGCAGTTGTTTCACCCAGCCCCCCCAGCCGGCCAGCCCCGCCGCCCGATCCAGTTGGAAGATCAGCGTGTGCGTATCGGTGCACTTATCTTGAATGAAGGTGTTGATGCCAAAATAGCTATCCCCCCGCCGCGCCGGCACGGTCAGGCCGGTCCAGCGCAAGGTGTCGCCGCTGATCGCGGGGTTGGTGGTGGCGACTTGCAGGCCGTTGATCAGGATGCGGCTGCTGCCTGGCTGATAGCTGAACCCCGCCGGCAAGGTGTCGATCACAGTCACGCCGGTGGCATCGACATCGCCGTTGTTGGTCAGGGTGATGGTGTAGGTGACCGCCTGACCGGGCATCACCCAGGTGGGCGAGGCCGATTTGCCCAGCGTGACCACAGGATAGGGCACACCCGCCGGCGCAGCTGCACTCGGATCTGGCGCAGCCACAAAGGCCAGACTGAGCAACAAAGCAAGCAAGGCGAGGCGTTTGAACATGTCGAGCAGGGAGCAACCGGGGAAGGGAGGCCGAGAAGGGCGGCGTTCATTGTACACCATCGCGGGATCGGTGACACAGCGTGGGCAGGGATGCGCGCCGCCTATAAGGACGCCACCGGCGGCAGGGCCAAGACGCTCCCCCCGCTCAATCTGGCAGCAGCCCGGCCAGAATGACCAGCCCGAAGAGGGCGATCATCGCCCCCGCCCCCACATTCAGCAGATGCAGATGCTGTGGGCGAATGCGCCGGCGCCACAGCCCCACCACCGTGCTCAACAGCAGCCACCACAAAGCCGAGCCGCTGAACACGCCCGCCACCAATCCCGCCGCCTCGCTGTAGGCCCCACTGCCCGCGGCCAGCCCCAGGCCGGCAAAGACCAGGGTGAAGGAGAGGATGGTCAGGGGATTGGTCAGGGTGAACAGGAAGGTGGAGGCGAAATCTGCGGCCAGTTGCGCCCGGCGCGGCCTTGCCATCACAGATGCCGCGCCCAGCACGGTTGGCCGCGCCCGCGCCGCGCGCACGCCTACCCAGATCAAGAAGATCCCGCCCACCAGCCGCAGCGCCATCTGCTGCGCGGTCAAGAAATCGGCCACAAAAGCCAGCCCGAACGCCGCCACACTGCCATAGAAAGCATCGGCCGAGGCCGCGCCCAGCCCCGACGCCAGCCCCGAACCGCGGCCCTGATTCAGCGTGCGGCGAATACAGAGCAGGCCGATCGGCCCCACCGGCGCGGCGATGGCAAAACCCAACACAAGCCCCCGCCAGAACCAGGCGATCATCACTTCCCCGGCAAGCGCGAACGCCGTTCGATCGAGCGCACCAACAGTGACAGCAGCAGCGTCATCACCAGATAGACCAGCATCACCGAGTTGTAGCCCTCGAACGCCCGGAAATTGCGCGAGACCCACAACCGGCCCTGCTGCAACACCTCCGGCAGCGCAATCACCGAGATCAGAGAGGAATCCTTCAGCATGGCGATAAAGTCATTGCCCAGCGGCGGCAGGATCAGGCGGATGGCCTGGGGCAGGATGATGAAGCGCATCGCCTGGAAATAATTCATCCCCACCGAACGGGCCGCCTCCATCTGCCCGCGCGGGATCGATTCGATGCCCGCGCGGAAGACCTCGGCCAGATACGCGCCATAGCCAAAGGCCAGCCCGATCACCGCTGCGGGCAGGCCGCGCAGATCCAGGGCGCCTTCCGTGGCAGTGCGCAGCGCCGGTGTGACGGCAAACCCCATGTAGAGGATGATCACCAGCATCGGCACCCCGCGCACGATCTCCACATACAATGTAGAGATCGTATAGGGCATGGCCGGCAGCAGGAAGAAAAAGGCCTCCACCAGCAGCAGGATCAGCGCCGCCGCGGGCAAGCTGCGCCACCCCGGCTGCCAAAGCAACACCAGCGCTACCACAGGCAGCCCAAAGAGCAATCGCCGGCCTAGCCCCTCTCGCAGATCGGGCGAGCCGCTGCTGACGCGCATGATGCCGAAGAGCAGTCCCACCACGATGGCAGCCAGGAAAGCGATGAAAGTCACCTTCAGAGTCAGGATCACCCCGTTGGCGTTCCAGATGCGGCGGAGGATGCGCAGCGGCTGATCGCGGAAGTCATCGATCATCCGCACCCGATCCGTGCCCGCCGGCGCCTGCCCGCTCATCGTGGGTGTGCTGGTGGCCAGGGTGTAAGAAGTCACCACCATGCCCTGATCTGTCAGCATGGGCGCGTCCGCGCCTGGCGTAGCATCTGCTGCGATCTGCACCTTGAACACCGTGCCCCGCCCCAGAAACGCCCCTTCTGCATCCTGGTATTCGGTGTAGAGTGTGTAATTGCCCGGCGCCAGGGGCAGGGCAAAGGTGTGAGACCAACTGCCATCCGCGCTCAGGTCGCCGGCGCGCAACTCTTTGACCACGCCCTTGTGCCAGGGCAGATCAAAGATGAAAGAGAGCGCATCCTGATAGCGGGCCGAGGTGAACACCGAAAACCCAACGATCACCCCGACGATGAGGATGATGATCCCCCACCAGGGAAGGTGTTCCCAGGAGGGCGCCAATCCCATCCGGCCACGGCGGCGGGTCTTGGCATCCGTCTGCAAACTGGATTGCGGGCCGGGAGCGGTCATGGTTGCATCCTCCTGGGAACGAGAGCAGAGAAAAGGTCAGCGCAGGGCTGTGACGGCGGCCAGGGCCGCCTCGTAATCAGGGTGCTGGGCGATGTCGGGGCAGTACTCGCTGTGGCGCACCATCCCTGCGGCGTCGACAACGATCACTGCTCGCTGATCCAGCCGTAGATCGGTCAGGTGCGCGCCATAGGCCTCGCCGATGGCCATATCATAATGATCGGAGACCATGATCGCCCCTTCCAGGCCGGCGGTTCCGCACCAGTTCTGCTGCATGAAAGGCAGATCCGCGCTGATCGTGACCACAGCCACCGCGTCGTCGCCCGCGAGCGCCTCATTGAAGCGCCGCGTCTGCGCATCGCAGATGCCGGTGTTGAGGCTGGGCACGAAATTGAGCACACGGATCTTGCCCGCGGTATCGCCAATCACGTCGAAGGTATCGTTGCCAAAGCCTTTGGTGCGCCCCGCGGCCGCGGGCGCGCGGTCTCCGGGCTGCAACGGTTGCCCAGAGATGGCAGAGACAGGTTTATTCTTCAGAGTTACAAAGCGTGAGGTCATGATCGTTTGGGGGGGATGAGCGTGGATCGAGGGAGGGAAGATCGGCGCAGCAGAGAGCCCTCTGCTGACCGTGCGCTATTATGGCATGTTCCTTCCTCTACGACAATGTCGACCCAGCGCACGGCGCTGCTTGCACGGCGCTGTGGCAGATTCAGCTCGCGGGCGCAAGTCATGGCTACCCCCCACGAACGCTGCCGGTGTATAATCTTGCCACCCCCCAAAAAACCTCCCATTTACACACCCCAAGGACAGACCTATGGCAAAGCGCAAACACGCCCCTCGCGGCTACCAATCCCCCGGCGCCCGGCCCAAAGGTGGACTGGGCGGCATGGGCGGCGGCGGCATGCTTTCCCAAATCCAGCAAATGCAAGCACAGATGATGCAGGCCCAGGAAGGCCTGGCCGACGAGACCGTCGAAGTCAGCGTCGGCGGCGGCGTCGTCAGCGTCGTTGCCAACGGCCAGCAAGCAATCCAGGCCATCACCATCGCCCCCGAAGCCGTCGATCCCGACGACGTGGAAATGTTGCAAGACCTCATCCTCGCCGCCGTCAACCAGGCCCTCGAAAAATCCCGCGACCTCGCCAGCGAGCGCATGGGCGACCTCACCGCCGGCCTCAACCTCCCCCCCGGCCTCCTCTAACCCCTCCCCCCTCCCTGAATTCTCACCCTGCCCCCTGCACCCTGCATGCAACTCGTCGCCGAACCGATCCAACGCCTGATCGACGCCCTGGTGCGGCTGCCGGGCGTCGGCCCCAAGAGCGCCTCCCGCCTGGCCTTCTATCTGCTGCGCGCGCCCGCCGAACAGGTGCGCGACCTGGCTGCGGCCATCGGCGAACTGCAAGCCGCCATCCGCTATTGCAGCCGCTGCCACAACCTGACCACCACCGACCCCTGCGCCCTCTGCGCCGACCCCACCCGCGACATCCACCTCCTCTGCGTGGTGGAAGAGCCATTGGATGTGGTCGCCATCGAGCGCACCGGCGCCTATCGCGGCCGGTACCATGTCCTACACGGCGTCATCAACCCCATCGAGGGCATCGGGCCGGAGAACCTGCGCATCGACGCCCTGCTTGCCCGCCAGCAAACCGAGCCGATCACCGAGATCCTGGTTGCCACCAATCCCACCATGGAGGGAGAGGCGACGGCCATGTATCTGGCCCGGCTGCTGCGATCCACGGGCGTGCGCGTCACCCGGCTGGCCCGGGGGCTGCCTGTGGGCGGCGATCTGGAATATGCCGACGAAGTCACCCTGAGCCGGGCGCTGGAGGGGCGGCGCGACATTTGAGATTCGATCGTCTGTTTTAAGGTTGGATTCAACGACAGGGTATTGACAACCCCCTGCTGCTGTGCTATAGTTCCACCTGTTGCCCCGCGAGCGGAGCGACGAACCATTAAGAAACGCACGGTCAACCTCGTGCAAAAACACTTGACAGTGGCAAGCCACAGTGCTACAATGGGTAGCAGTCAAGCACAAGGATTCGCAGCAAGAATTCTTAACAAGGAGCCACAGCCCTTCGGAAGCAACACTAACAGGATCGTGTAGCACCCTCTCCGGATTGTTAGTGCGTCGGCACGTCTTGCACGTAGTCGGCGTTTTTGTTTCTCTACAGACTGAGCGCCTCCGGCTTGATCGTGGCAAGTCCTTTAACAATTGAAGAGTGATAGGAAAGTAAGGTTTAGAAGCTAGGGCTCTCAAAAGACCTGTACCTACAGGCAAAAATTTATTCGGAGAGTTTGATCCTGGCTCAGGATGAACGTTGGCGGCGTGCCTGACACATGCAAGTCGAACGAAGAGGATAGCAATATGCTCTTAGTGGCGCACGGGTGAGTAACACGTTGGTGACCTGCCTCGAAGTGGGGGATAACTGCTAGAAATGGCAGCTAATACCGCATGTGCTTGACCATTCGTTTGGTTAAGTAAAGTTCCGGCGCTTCGAGAAGGGCCTGCGGTCGATTAGCTAGTTGGTAGGGTAATGGCCTACCAAGGCGATGATCGATAGGGGGCGTGAGAGCGCGACCCCCCACACTGGGACTGAGACACGGCCCAGACTCCTACGGGAGGCAGCAGTGAGGAATATTGCACAATGGGCGCAAGCCTGATGCAGCAACGCCGCGTGGAGGATGAAGGCCTTCGGGTTGTAAACTCCTTTTCTGGGGGAAGAGAACGGACGGTACCCCAGGAAGAAGTCTCGGCTAACTACGTGCCAGCAGCCGCGGTAAAACGTAGGAGGCGAACGTTATCCGGAATTACTGGGCGTAAAGCGCGCGCAGGCGGCTTCGTAAGTCCGACGTGAAAGCTCCCGGCTTAACTGGGAGAGGCCGTTGGATACTGCGGGGCTTGAGGTTAGGAGAGGAAAGTGGAATTCCCGGTGTAGTGGTGGAATGCGTAGATATCGGGAGGAACTCCAGTGGCGAAAGCGACTTTCTGGCCTACACCTAACGCTGAGGCGCGAAAGCGTGGGGAGCGAACAGGATTAGATACCCTGGTAGTCCACGCTGTAAACGATGTGAACTAGGTGTCAGTGGTATAGACCCTGCTGGCGCCGTAGCTAACGCGTTAAGTTCACCGCCTGGGGAGTACGGCCGCAAGGCTAAAACTCAAAGGAATTGACGGGGGCCCGCACAAGCAGCGGAGCGTGTGGTTTAATTCGATGCGACGCGAAGAACCTTACCTGGGCTTGACATGCACGTAGTAGGGATCCGAAAGGTGACCGACCCTCGGGAGCGTGCACAGGTGCTGCATGGCTGTCGTCAGCTCGTGTCGTGAGATGTTGGGTTAAGTCCCGCAACGAGCGCAACCCCTGTTGCCAGTTACATGTGTCTGGCGAAACTGCCGGTTTAACACCGGAGGAAGGCGGGGATGACGTCAAGTCAGCATGGCCTTTATGTCCAGGGCTACACACACGCTACAATGGCCGGTACAATGGGTTGCCAAGTCGCGAGGCGGAGCTAATCCCACCAAAGCCGGTCTCAGTTCGGATTGCAGGCTGCAACTCGCCTGCATGAAGTTGGAGTTGCTAGTAACCGCGCGTCAGCATAGTGCGGTGAATACGTTCCCGGGCCTTGTACACACCGCCCGTCACGTCATGGGAGCTGGTAACACCTGAAGTCGGTTTGCTAACCCGCAAGGGAAGCGGCTGCCTAGGGTGGGGCTGGTGACTGGGACGAAGTCGTAACAAGGTAGCTGTAGCGGAAGCTGCGGCTGGATCACCTCCTTTTTAGGGAGCACTGCCTCCCGTCTGCGCCACAGGCGTGTGACGGATGGCCACTCCCAGGTCTATCGCCATCTACGGATGGTGACTCCCTGGCTCTTCCCCTTTCCTATCACTCTTCAGTTGTTAAAGACGGATGCCGTTCGCGGGCCTGTAGCTCAGTTGGTTAGAGCACTGTGCTGATAACGCAGGGGTCAGTGGTTCGAGTCCACTCAGGCCCACTCGCTTGACAGACCTCCCTGGCAGTGATATACTCTGCTCCCTACACTTCCGCACCTCCATTCACCAGAAACTCGATTTGACACGCGCTACCCATATCCCCTAGAAGCATAGCTGTTGATGGTAGTTGTCTGGATTCCAGCCCGGCACACTGCCGGGCTGTGTTCGTCTTTAGGAAGGGTGCTAATTCCTTCTCTGTCCCCAATCACCGATTGGAGGCGCAGAAGGGTGTAGCACCACCCTGCGGGGGGTTCGCCCCCCAAGCTGGCACCTTAAAAACTGGATAGGATATTTACTTCAATTGAAACGTTTTTCATAAAGGTTAAGCTACTAAGAGCTCACGGCGGATGCCTTGGCGTCAAATGCCGAAGAAGGACGTGGTTAGCTGCGAAAAGCCTCGGGGAGCCGCGACAGGCGTTGATCCGGGGATGTCCGAATGGGGAAACCCACCTGGGGGAATGCCCAGGTACCGCCCGTTGAACACATAGACGGGACGGAGGGAACCGAGGGAACTGAAACATCTAAGTACCTCGAGGAAAAGAAATGATTCCCTGAGTAGTGGCGAGCGAAAAGGGAAAAGCCTAAACCTGTACAGCGTGATAGCTCGTAGGCGTTGCTGTGCGGGTGTTGTAGGACGCGGCGGGGGTCGCTACGGAGATCCCAAAGAGTTACAAATCTGGCTGATAGTTGAACGACACTGGAAAGGTCGGGCAGAGCGGGTGATACCCCCGTAAACGAAATTAGACCAGACTCTTGCCGATGATCCTGAGTACCACGGGGCACGCTAATCCTGTGGGAAGCTGGGAAGTCCACTTTCCAAGGCTAAACACATTTGATGACCGATAGTGAACCAGTACCGTGAGGGAAAGGTGAAAAGCACCCCAGTGCGGGGAGTGAAATAGAACCTGAAACCGTGAGCTTACAACCAGTCGAAGCACTATGGCGGCTTGTCCGCCAGTGTAACGGCGTGCCTTTTGGAGAATGAGCCAGCGAGTTACTTCTCAGTGGCGAGGTTAAGCCAGTAACAGGCGGAGCCGTAGCGAAAGCGAGTCTGAATAGGGCGTGGGCGACCTCTGTGTCGTCTTAGTCGCTGGGAGTAGACCCGAAACCGGGTGAGCTATCCATGGCCAGGGTGAAGCGAGAGTAATGTCTCGTGAAGGCCCGAACACACCAATGTTGCAAAATTGGGTGATGAGCTGTGGATAGGGGTGAAATGCCAATCGAACTCGGAAATAGCTGGTTCTCCCCGAAATAGCTTTAGGGCTAGCCTCAAGCGTTCAGTACCGGAGGTAGAGCACTGGATGGGCTAGGGGGCTTATCGCTTACCAAACCCAACCAAACTCCGAATGCCGGTATTTTAGAGCTTGGGAGTCGGACGGCGGGAGATGAGTTTCGTCGTCGAGAGGGAAACAACCCAGATCACCAGCTAAGGTCCCCAAGTACAAGCTAAGTGGGAAAGGATGTGGGGTTACTGTGACAGCCAGGAGGTTGGCTTAGAAGCAGCCATCCTTCAAAGAGTGCGTAATAGCTTACTGGTCTAGTGATCCTGCGCCGAAAATGTAACGGGGCTCAAGCTTGTCACCGAAGCTGTGGGTTTGTCCGTTCTACGGATGAACAGTAGGGGAGCGTTCTGTCCAGCTGCGAAGGTCGATCGTAAGGACGGCTGGAGCGGACAGAAGTGAGAATGCTGGCATGAGTAGCGTAAAACATGTGAGAAACGTGTTCCCCGTAAGTCTAAGGTTTCCGACGGAAGGTTAATCCGCGTCGGGTTAGTCGGTCCTAAGGCGAGGCCGAAAGGCGTAGCCGATGGATATCCGGTTAATATTCCGGAACCACGTCGAGTCGTTTGAGCGAGGGGGGGACGCAGAAGGGTAGCCCAGCCTGTTATTGGATTCAGGTGCCAAGCCTTTAGGCGATGAAGTGGGGGTTAAAAGACCCACCGAGCTGAGGGGTGATGGCGGTGCGCTTTAGCGCCACAAGTGGGTGAGCCCAGGCTGCCGAGAAAAGCCCCTAGCGAGACTCACGTGACCGTACCGCAAACCGACACTGGTAGACGGGTAGAAAATACCAAGGGGATCGGGAGAACCCTCGTTAAGGAACTAGGCAAAATAGATCCGTAACTTCGGGAGAAGGATCGCCGCATTAGGGTGAGATGACATGCTCTTTCGAGCCCGAAGCGGCCGCAGTGAAATGGCTCTGCCGACTGTTTATCAAAATCACAGGTCTCTGCAAAACCGAAAGGTGATGTATAGGGGCTGACGCCTGCCCAGTGCCGGAAGGTTAAGGGGAGAGGTTAGCGCAAGCGAAGCTTTGAACCGAAGCCCCGGTGAACGGCGGCCGTAACTATAACGGTCCTAAGGTAGATTTCAAGCTGCCTGCCTCGGCGGCAACGTCGAGGGCAATAGCCGGCTGTATGCGGGAAACCCCTGAGAGCCTGATCTACTCGGAGGCAAACGTCCTCCAGTAACAATGATCAGGATTGGGCAATCCGCAGGAAACCCACGCATGTGGGGATCCTCAGAGACTAAACGCCGGCCATCCAGTCGCGAAGGAGAAGATCATGGAACTCGATCCGCAATGGGTCGTTGGTTTCGTAGATGGCGAAGGTTGTTTTTACGTGGACGTCAATCCCCATCAAGAAATGGCGATTGGCTACCAGGTTCTGCCTGAGTTTCGCGTGGTTCAACACGAACGTGATGTGCAAGTGCTGTACAGTTTGAAGCGATTTTTTCACTGTGGCGTCGTCCGCCGCAATCATGAAGATCGCTACGAATTGCGAATTCGTAAGTTGTCTTGCTTGTTGGAAGTCGTGGCGTTCTTCGAACGCTATCCCCTGAAAACAAAAAAGCAGGTAGACTTCAGAAAATTCGCTCAGATCATCCGCATGATGACTGAAAAACGGCATCTGGCACAGGATGGTCTGGAACAGATTATTGACATCACGTTGACCATGAACCGGGCGGATAAGCAGAAAGCTGCCACCATCTTACAAGATCTTCACACTAAGACTGGATGAAGAGATAGTCCACGCCTGCCAGAAATGGCTGGAATCAGTGAGCGAAATTCCTTGTCGGGTAAGTTCCGACCCGCACGAATGGCGTAACGAGCGGAGCACTGTCTCAACGAGGGACCCGGTGAAATTGAAGTACGCGTAAAGATGCGCGTTACCCGCAGAAGGACAAAAAGACCCCGTGGAGCTTTACTGTAGCTTGGCATTGCGTTAGGGCTTGGTTTGTAGAGGATAGCTGGGAGACTGAGAAGCTGGGGCGCTAGCCTCGGTGGAGTCGTCAGTGGAATACCAGCCTGGCGAAGTCTTGGCCCTAACCTGCGTCCGTGATCCGGCGTGGGAACAGTGCCAGG
>JAANMW010003625.1_pt1 | contig 11694 bp, 9 predicted proteins | sample 7279671 | NCBI WGS metagenome assembly JAANMW01 (sample SAMN14094541, study PRJNA606508) | bioreactor metagenome | isolation source: A lab-scale SPAN reactor treating ammonium-rich wastewater day 247 | place: Ireland: Galway | collected 2017-09-19
GATCGGCACACGGATGGTAAAACCCTGCTCAACTTTCGCCTCTTTGGTGACATTCCCGCCGGCCGTATCGCCTTTGGTCGCCGGTTCGGTTTCGACGATCTTGAATGTCATTTTTTTCGGGAGCGACATGGCGATGGGCTTGCCTTCATAAAAGGACAAAATCACATTCATGCCGTCCTGCAGATACTTCGCGGAGTCTCCCAGCTAATCTTCGCGCATGGAATGCTGCTCATACGATTCGGGATCCATAAAATGAAATCCGCTGTCATCATGGTACAGATACTGCATGGTTTTATGCTCCACATCCACAAAGGTAACGCTTTCGGAAACTTTGTACGTCTGTTCCAATGTATTGCCGGTGCGGACGTTCTTGATGCGGCATCGAACGAACGCCGCGCCTTTGCCTGGGTTGATATGCTGGAATTCCGTCACCACCCACGGATCATTATTGTGGAGGAGAACGACGCCTTTTTTTATTTCATTCGGACTTGCCATATACGGGCGTGAGTATGCGCGAAGCTTTGCGTTTCGTCAACGGCTGAAACGTTCGCGGGCAGAGAACGGAATAACCTCGTTTATGGACGCCGCACCCGTAAGAAGCATAGCGAATCGATCCACGCCGAATGCCGTGCCCACCGTATTTCCCATGTCCGGCAATGCCCGGAGAAGCGCTTCGTCAACCGGCCAGACGTCTTTTCCGAGCTTCCGACGCATCTCTTGCTCTTCAAGAAAGCGCTTGCGTTGTTCGTTCGCATCCGTAAGTTCCGCAAAGCCGTTCGCGAGTTCCAGGCCGCCGATATAGAGCTCAACACGGTCCGCAAAACGTTGGTCGTTCGTCGTGCGTCGAGCAAGCGCGGCCTGCGAGGCAGGATAGCGATACAGAAAGGTCGGTTCGCTCCCGAGCTTCGGCTCGATTGCGGAGAGGAAGATCTTGAAATAGATGTCGTCCCAACTGTCGCTCTCTGAAACGGTCTGGCCATGTTCCAACGCGACGCGCGCCATTGCTTCCCGATCTTCGAGCAGCGGAGCGAGTTCGGTGCCCGCATACATTCTCCACGCCTCTTCGCATGTCACTCTCCGGAACGGCCCGTCAGGTATCAGCGAGCTCTGCCCCACGGCCCACGGCTCACGCCTCACGGCCTTCACCATTTCCTCCGTCTCATCCATTAATGAATCGAGGTCGGCATTTTTCCGATACCACTCAAGCATTAAAAACTCCGGGTCATGCGAGCCGTCGAACGGTTCTTCATTTCGAAAACACGGGCCGAGGTCGTAGATACGATCCATTCCCGCGGCCAGGAGTTTCTTCATGGAATATTCCGGGCTCGTGACGAGAGCGGCGGGATGCGGCGCGCCACCCTGTTCGATAACTTCCGTCCAGAACGGTTCGAGATGCGGCTCCTGACCGGGAAGCCCCACGAGCCGCGGCGTATGCATTTCCGTATATCCGCGCTCATCAAAAAACTGCCGAATGGCCTTCACCGCGGCAGCCTTTTGTTTTAACCATTCAATATTCATGATTCGTGCCGAAAAAACATCCGCAATACTATCGCACCAAATACGGCAAAAGACCCATAAAACGGCTGCGCTCGATGGCGTTCGCAAGCTTGCGCTGATGCCAGGCGCACACGCCGGAACGCTTGCGCGGCACGATTTTCCCGAAACTCGAAAGGTAACGCCGGAGCTGATCCGTGTCTTTGTAATCGATGACGTCCTTATTGTTCTTGCAGAAGAAACACTGGCGGTCTTTTACTGGCTGTTTGGCCATAATAGGGGGTCACGAGTCTCGCAGCATGCCGGATCCGGGTGAATCGCGGCACCGGAGATTGGTGATGGCTCAGGGGTAGTTAGTAGTTCGTAGTACGTAGTTTATAGGCGGTGGTTCGTGGAGCGGTTCTAAGGTTCCAGAATTTTAGGGTTAGGATTTTTGAACGCTACAACCCTGAAACCCTGGAACTTTGGAACGGTCGCTTCTAGACGGAGATATGATGGACCTCTGCGGTTCGTGGATGCTAGAACGGGATGTCCTCGACTTTTATTTCTTCCTCTCCCATGGTCTTCTCGACCGCCGGGGCCCCGGCGTGAGCCGGGACCGGGGCGGCGGCCTGCAGAGGTTCTCCGCTCTGCGGGGCCTTATCGAGCATAATCACGTTTTCGGCGACGATTTCCGTGCGCTGGCGCTTTTGTCCGTCCGGCGTTTCCCAGTCGCGAGTCTGCAGGCGTCCTTCCACATACACCTTTCGGCCCTTGGTAAGGTATTGACCGACGATTTCGCCGAGGCGCGCCCAGGCGACCACATTGTGAAATTCGGTGCGTTCCTGTTTTTGCCCCTGCGCATCCGTCCACATACTGTTCGTGGCGACGGCGAAGTTGGCGACGGTCTGGCCGCTTGTGGTGGTCCGGACCTCTGGATCGCGCGTAAGATTGCCGATAATCATGGCTCGATTGAGATTCATCATATGAATGAAACGTAATAGTGAGGCGGGGGGATACTTTTAGCGTGACAGGTCAGGATATCCTGTCAAGCGAGACAAATTTCCGCTTTGTTACGCCTTTTCATCCAAAGCCTCATCAATCTTTTTCTGAAGATCCTCGGCGGAAAGCTGTTCAAGCTTTGCTTCCGCTTCGGCAGGCCGAACCTCCTTTGAACCTTCCAGGGCCGCGACGCCGGCTTTTTGTTCCTCTCGCTCCTTTTCAGGACTCTCCTGCTTTGTCGGCGCTCCTTTTCGAGGACGCATCTTTCGCTTGTCCTCCACCACAACCGGCTGGAATTGCACGAGCCTGAACTCCCCGCCCGCCTCCTCGGCATTCAGAATAATGTATCGGAGGACTTCCTTCGGAATCAGACGGAGGCCTTCGCTTACGCCAATAACCGCGCCCGGTTCGGACTGAAAGCGCAAAAGCACATAGTGTCCGTACGTTTCATGCTTTATCGGGTACGCGAAACGGAGCTTTCCGAGACGGAGCGTTTTTACAACCGTCGCCGCATTCTTTTCGAGAATGGCGGAGACATTTTTTTCCACGTTTCCAAGCTCTTCCTCCGTAAAGCTCGTCGGCACAATATACAGAAGTTCGTACTCTCGCATGTCTTTAGGCACGTCTCCCTGAAACCCGCGGGCGGATGTTCGGGAGCAAACCGGCCGGAGCCGGAATATGGACGGCCTCTTATGTTTAGAAGTGGGGCGAGCATAGGGAACATTGCGCATATTGTCAAGCATGACGGCGTATCGAAAACACCCAGCTCGAGTCCGGAGCTGGGTGTTATCATGAGACCGTTTCGTCCGCCGGCGGCGGAACGGGCAGGCGGGCCCGAAGGTGCGACAGTTCCACGAAATCGTGGCCGGGACGCACGGCGCTTACCCGGAGGCTTCTTTTCCAATATTCAAACCCTGATACACCCGCGGGTCGGAAAGCTGAAAGAGCCGGATGCAGTCATGGCCGCATCGAATGCTGAGCCCTGCCAGACGGTACAGGCAGGAAAGCTCGTGCGACGTACGGATTTCAAACGGCCGTGAAGAGGTGACCTTTTGCAGGATATCCGTGAACAGCGCCACGATGTCTTTGCGCGTCATTTCCACCGGAGCTGGATCGGGTCCGTTTTCCTCCGGCGGCGACAGCGACTCGCACACGCCCGGCCGCGACAGCTCGCCGAGCTGAAGAAGGCGGCCATTGGAGTACACATGCATTTTGCACAGAAGGCTGAACGCGGACAGTTCCACGGCCGTACCGACTGTAAACGGCATTTCGTGGGAATACCGGCTCGTCATCCAGTCGATCGCGCCGATAAAATGCCTGCGTTCCGCGAGTGTCAGGGCGTTCATGGAGACGGCCGCCATCCCCATGGTGGTGGTTCCCGTGGACCGATGGGCAGGAGCCGAATCGTCGGAAAGCTCGTGCTCCCGCCGATCGGGAACCTGCGCCTCCTCGGAGGCATGCTCCCCGCTTTCGGATTTTAGAATGACGGCGCTCCGCATGCGGTCGCGCGCCCGCGTTTCTTGCAGCGCGTTCCGGACAAGCGTCTGCTCATCCTGGAAATCATCATCCAGAGCTCCGCGAACGGAGCCCGGAGCATAGGTTTCTTCCACGGGATCAGCGATGAGCGCGGCGACGATGTCCTGATGGCCGGAGCCGCCCTGCGGATCGGCATTTTCATCCACCGTAGGCATGGGTTCGCCGTGCGGAGCATCCGGGGATGCTGGCTCGGACGCGATGCGCTCCTGCCCTCGGGAGGCGAGCTGCGCCTTGAGCGACGCATTCTCTTCCAAAAGCTCCGCATAGGTTCGAACGCGTTCTTCCGGCTCACCGTCCAATTCGGGAATCGCGGCCACTCTCGCGAGCAGTTCGGACTGCGACTCCACGGAGTCGTAGAAACGCTGAATCTTGTGCGAAAGCGCATCCAGCGGCGCAAAATCCAGCTGACCCGCCTCGTGATCCGGCGGATCCAGGCGCGCCGCCATATACACGCGCGTGGCGCTGTCCTTCAGGCGCGCTGCCGAAGCTTCGAGAAGGCGTTGTACGTGCCGCGCCCGTTCTCCCACGGGCAAATCGCGCGATGACGGTGCAGAGCCGCCCAGGAGGCGCTCCATGACGTCGAATGACGTCCGTGTCGCCATGATTTCCGAAACCATGGCTGGCGGAATGGCTTCTCTCGCGCGGGGAAGGTCTTCGTCCCGCAATTTCGCGAACTCGGACGCCATACGCGTCCGTTCACGTTCTTTTTGTACCAACGCCGCATTCGCGCGGACGAGATCTTCTTGAGCCCGGCTCAATTCTGCGGTTTTGGCGTCGTATTTCCGCATGAGACGCGCGTGTTCCGCATGGAGTCCGTCGCGTTCGTTCACGACCTCGTCGCGTTCATGGCGCATGCGGCGGAGTCCTGCCGCGTTCCGCGACGCATTCCGCCACAATACGCCAAAGGCGAGCATGAGGAATGCGCAAATGACGAGAAAAGCGGTGCGGAGACGATTGTCCGCCTCCAGCGCATGAATGCGTTCGGCTTGCAATGCAAGATCGCGGCGGAGCGCCGCCACGTCTTCACGATCGCCGGCGGCCGAAATCTTTTCCGGAGCCGGCGGAAGCGCTGGCGCCCCGGACATGGGGGCGGATGTTGGCGCCGTAAATGGAGCCGGAACAGGTTCCGAGGCCTTCGGTTCCGGCGATGGCGGCGGCGCTTCATCCAGAGATTCCACGTTCGTCTCGGGAAGTTCTCCGCGCAGGCGGATAGCAGATCCCGGGACAATGAAGACGAAGCGCTGCTCTTCCGGGCAATTGTCCCAAATGGCATTGCTCCGGCGCAGCTCCAGGCCCGAAAGACCGGGCGACACTTTCATCTTCCCCTTGATGAGGCAGGTCGCAATGGTTCCTTCGGGGTTCAGCGCGCGGATAGTGAACGGATCCACCTTGAACGTCCGCGCGAAATTGTCCGTGGTGAATTGAGCCCCTTCGTGGACAATGACGCGATCTGGATCTTTCGGATCCATGTGAAAATCAATGCCGGGATCGACACGCGCTGGGTGCGCGAGAGCCATCCCGGCCATGGCGGTAAGCGTACAGCCGGTTGCGAGGACAGCGATCACGAGATGATTGACTCGCTTCATGTCCCCTCCTTTCCTGTTGTCGAAGTCCAATGCAGTGACGGCATATTCCGTCTCTGCGGTTCTACTGCACATGTTCCTGAAAATCATGTCAAGAAATGGTGGTGAGGGACAGAGAGTGTGGGAGGTTGGCCGTGGGCCATGAGCCTTGGACCATACGGTGAACGGGATGCGAAAAGGACATAGTGCGTAGGACGTAGTTATGTAGGGGGAGCATAATTCTCCCCGAACCCCATAACCCTTCCCTTTGCCCTCTTTCCCAATTCACAAAAGCTCACATCTATAATCTTCTCCATAACCCATAACTCGTAACCTGTTTCCCTTAGCCCTTGGCTCTGTGCCCTTAGCTTTGCCATAGCCCCGAGGCCCATGATTCTTAGCTCTGAGTCATTCGCGTAATTCAAAAACGCCCGTTCCGCGGAAGTTGGGCGTTTTGAGTAGACGTTTTTTTCGCCACCGGCGAAGAGGGTCGTCACCCATGAGATTGGAGGTTGTGTGCTTCGCCGCCGGCGAAACGCGGTGTCCTTTCACCGAAGGTGCATGATATGCGCATATCTGTTCAAACAAGCAGACCGGTCATCCCAATTCATGCAAGACAAGAGAAGCTGAATGGCGTTCGGAGGCTTCGATGCATCTTGTGTCAGGCGGCCGTGATTCCCGAAGTAGGGGCCTTGGGAATGCGTCGCTCGCCGATGCCGAGCTTGGTGCTGCCAGGCCATTGATACGGAGCCGACGCATCGGCTTCGTACTCCCAGGCGGGTTCGCCTGCATGAACGAGCGGCAGTTTCACCACCGGCATGTTCCGCTCGGTTTTGACGATGCTCGGAAAGCTCGACTGATACTCCCGTCCGATGATGGAGGAAGATGCCGTTTCGGAAGCTGCGAGGGACTCCGAAACATTCACCTTGCGTCGAATGCCGGAATCCTCCTTGGATGCCGACAGGGTTGTCCGGGCAGACGGCATCACCGCAAACATGCGCTGGGTTACATGACCCGGTTTCTCGCCCTCAATCGATGCCGGCAGCCCGAGCTTTGAGCGAATGAGCTCGACCGCGCCGCGCGCGAGCAAAGGCGCGGGCATGCGATCGATATACACGGGAGCGCTTTCTTCGCCGCAGGCGGTCCGAACAGAGCGCACGAGGTTCCGGAACTCGGCATCCAACGCATTGGCGCGCTTCCGTTCCGACTCCGATGCGCGGCGATACTCCTCGCGTTCACCGCGGAGCTGCTCCGCGGCGCTTCGGGATTGCGCTGCCGGAAGATTCGACTGCGCGACAAGGCGTTCCGCGACATACTGGTGGGCCTTCTTGTAGTAGTCGCGCTCCGTTGCGAGCTGATGGCTGTGGAGCTCCAAACGGTCCTTTGTGATGCGGAGCTGTACGATCTCTCGTTCTGCGGCGCCCTTTGCGGATCGCATTCTCCGCAACTTATGCACGGCGCCGAGGAATCCGATGAAACATACCGCGAGAAGTCCCGCGAGGCTCCCCATGAGATGGAGACTGATGCCGCGAATCACAGGGACGAGCGCGGCAAGGAATGTCGTGCGGGCAGCTGAGAAAGTGGACATGGACGGCTGTGCCGGCAACGGGCGCGACGGGGTGGTCTCGCCAACGCGGACGACGGACGGGGCGTCGGAACCGTTCACGTTCTCGATGATTGGCCATTCACGTACGCCGACCGCGATCTTTTTTACTTCTTCGATCGCGCACGCGGCGGTGGAGCATCGTCCCATGTTTCCGAGCACGTCCTGCTGTTCGGAAAAACTGCGGTATGTGCTGCCGGATACGGTAAGCGTGCTCGAAGGCAGCATGTATACGTACTGCTGTTCCGTGGAACAGCGTTCCCACACGGCATTGGACCGCCGATCTTCCACCGTGCGCAGGCCCGGGCTCATGGCGAAGCGTCCGCCGGTTTTGCAAAGCGCCAGGGTTTTCGTGGGGTTTTCTGCCCGAATGGCATGCGGCGTGATGCCGATGGCCTTGGCCATTTTGCGCGTGTCGATATTGGCCCCGGCATGCGTACGAATACGCAATGCCTGCGACCCATTCTCGCGTTCGATGGTATATCCCGCTCCGCCGGCGATACTGCTGTCCTTCGCGGACGAAATACCGCTCGACGATACAAGTGCGGCCGCCGCGAAAAACGCGGACCAAATGTGACGATTTCGTCTCATCGTTCGCTCCTTTTTGTTGATGGTTTTAAGGTTCGGTTCTCGTGTTTGTGGAAAGGAAACGTTTGAAAGAGTGAGAGAATATCCAAAAGAGGAAGAGTGTTTTTATCACAAAAAGACGATTCTGTCAAGGGAGACAGGGGCGGTTTCGCTCGGGGTTCGAGTCTAGGGTGAACAGCACATGACCTACGAACCTACGGTCTTACGGACCTACGAACCTACAGACACAAGGGCCAAAGGGAAGGAGTTATGGGGAAGATTGTGGGTGGGAGCTATTGGCAATTGGGAAAAGGGCACAGGGCTAAGGGCGAAGAGAACGGGTTTCGGATCTCGGTTAGAATTATGCCCCCTACGCAACTACGTACTCTTCCCCCTCCACAACCACGTACTACGCCCTACGTAAAACCCTGCACCATACTTCCCGTTCTCTATATACCTCGCGATTCGTACAACGCAAAACGCCCCTCACAATAGGGGGCGCTTGGAAGTGCGTTCTTTCGCTCGCCTCCGGCGAACGGGGTCCCGCGAACCCGAATGTGCTTTGGACGTTATATTCCGCCGGCGGCGGTTTGCGGTGTCCGAACCGCGATGTGCAACATACTGGAAAGGGCTGTTGCCGCCCCTGATCGCCTACCCGGCGATCGCGGCCCAGTACTGCTCGTTCAGCAGCTTACCGGGCTTGAAGGTGTGTGTCTCGCCTTTCGCGCTCTCCCACTGAAAGTTGCGGTTGAGCAGTTGGGCGAGACGGCGGATGATCGGGAGTTCCGAATCATGTTCGAGCCTGAACGTGACGTGTCCCTCCACGATGTCTGCGAAGGCGTGAATGCCGGAAAAGGCCGCGCGCCGCTTTGGACTTCTGGTGTCGAGTGTCGAGATGGTTCCCACGGCCGGAGGGGTCATGGTTCTGCCGCTCTTTGCCGGTTCGAGACCGATGGATTCGATCTCGGCCGATGCGGGCTTTTCCCCGCCAACCTGAATGTCATGGAAGGTCGGCATGCGATTGGTGGTCGGCTGCCTCTCCGCCTCATAGAGGCGGATCCGAAGACCGGCATTCTGCCCTTCGAGCTCCGCGAGGCGGATTTCGAGCGCAGCATGTTCGGTTACGAGCCTCTCGATGTCCTCCGACGCCGTACGCTGCTCCTGCCCTGTCGGAGTTTCCGCCGGCTTGGCAGACGCCTTGAGATGGAAGAGCTTTTCCGCGAGCTCTTCGCAGCGACGGCGGAACCGTTCCAGCGTGCTGTCCGAGGACACGAAGTCGATGCGCTCCGAGAGCGTTGTAAGCTCCGTCTCGCTCGAGGCCGCGAGAGACTCGAGAAGCATGCGCTTCTCTTCGAGCGCTTCGTGGATGTCTTCCAGCGCTCCCGCATCGAAGCAGGCTTGCGCCTGATCGATGGCGGGAAGGCCGATGACCTGCCGGACTTCGTCGATGCCGCGACGATAGGATTCGTCTGCGGTTTCGACAAGCCGGAGCACATCCCGTTCGAGTTCGTCGGCAGGACGTTCCTGATAGCCGTCCGGAGGAGCGCCTCGGAAGCGCACGTAGAGCTCCGCAAGAAAGTCCTTGAAGGACCGTTCCTGCTTCTGCCGTTCGTGCACCGCCGAGATTTCCTCGAGCCGAAGCTTGGTCTCCACCTCCTGCGCCACGGCCGCGGTCCGGCTCGACTTGAGCACCGTTACGCGCTCATTGATGCGTGCGATGTCGGACGGTTCGAGCGCGGCGGAAAGCGATACCTGACCGCCATTCACGTTCCGCGCCAATTCCCCGAGCGCGCCGTGGACGCCGTAGAACCGTTCGACGACCCTGTCGGCGATGACGGACAGGAGCTTTTTCGGATCCTGTCGTACGCCCGGGAGCGGCCCGTTTCCGAGCACACTCTTGTTGAGCTTCAGCACAGCGTTCCGAATGGCATCCTGCAGGTCCGAACATTCCGAGGACAGGTGCGCGGATTGCGCCTCGATCTTCGGGAAAGCCGTGCTGTAGCGCTGAAAGCGCATGGCGCGGCTTCGTTCGCGGACGGCGACGACGAGACCGATGAGCGCCAGGACGATCGCGCCCCAAAACGGTCCGTCCCCCGTACCTTCCGTCTTCACGATGGCCAATGCAGGCGGCGGTGGCGCTGGAGGCGGCGGAGGTTGAATCGCGGCCGGTTTGTCCGGCGGCGGCGCAACAACCGTATTTCCGATACCGGATCCGGGATGCGCCAGCGCATCCTTGCCCGAAACGCGGCTGGCCGTCTCGAGGAGGCATGTACGATCCGTGCAGCTTTCGAGCGTCGAAAGCACCTGTTGCTTTTCATCGAAGCTCAAATGCTTCTTGCCCTTCAGCACCAAAACGGTGCTGTACAGCATGTACACGTACTGCTTTTCCTTGGGACAATTCGCCCACACGGCATTGGTTCGCCGTCCCTCGGGATCCTTGATCCCGCGGCTCATGTCGAAGTGCCCCGGACGCGTCTCGCAGACTGCGAGCGTGCCCGTGGGATTGTCCTCCCGTATGGACCACTGGTCCGTACGGAATATCTCCGCCAACTTGTGCGTGTTGACGTTCTTGTGGGGGAGAATCATGAAGTAGGTCCACTCCGGATTCCCATCCCTCGGATGTATGACCTTGAAGTTCACGCCTTCCACCGGAGGATTGCCCTGTGCGGACACCCTCGCGGCAAAGAAGAGAACGGCAAGGAACCCCGAGAGAAGCACACACCACAGATGTCTGAGGCGATGCATCAGGCTCTCCTTTCACTGTTTGGTTTCAAAGGTTCAAGCAAAGCTTCCATAGTCTCAACCTGACATTCGGCTTCCCGAACGTCAACCCGAGACGACATACCCGCCTGTCAAAGCGGATGTGACACTCCATCATACAATGGCGGCTATGTCAAGCTACCTCGCCTCGAAAAACAATGCATTTCAAAGGGTTTCAAGGTAGGATACAGTCCATGAAACATTTCCTGATTTTCGGGAATCATCCCCGTATTGCGCTTGCCGAGTACAGGATTGTGACGCATGCGGAGCAAAAACCGATCCTGGTGGACTATGGAGCTATTGAGGAGAACCAGGAATGGGACGGCAATGGGTTGATGGATAGGCTGGCGGGAACCGTAAAGCTCGGAGATATCGTGAACAGCATCCCCTCCCGCGACATACGGACGGAAACGTTCGCGGATATCATTCAGTCCTTCCCTCGCGGTTCGAATATCGCCTTCGGTTTCACCGTCCTCGGAGGAACGGAGAAGGAACGCCGTTCGCTGTTGCATATTCCGATTGCCCTAAAACAGGTTCTGAAAGATCGCGGCATACGCTGCCGCTGGGTAACAAGCAAGGACGGCAAGCCTCTTACTCCCGCTGCCGTCGCAAAATTGAATCTGACGACGGACGGATATGATTTTGTCGTTCTTGCTGACCGCGCGCATGTTCATATCGGACTCACAACGCATGTGCAGAATGCGGACGCATGGAGCGAACGCGACTACGGAAGGCCGGTCCGCGACGAAACCGCGGGCATGCTCCCGCCCAAGCTTGCGCGCATCTTGGTGAATCTTGCTGATATCCGGCCGGGGCAAACCGTGCTCGATCCCTTTTGCGGAAACGGCACCGTGCTCATGGAAGCGGCTCTGGCCACGCAAGCGGCGCGCATTATCGGTACCGATATCGATGCAAAACAGACGGCGTCGTCCACACAAAATATCGAATGGCTCATTACGCGGGGTATTCTTTCGCGCAGTGATCAAAAACGCATCGAGCATGCCACGGCGGATGCGCGTTTTCTTTCAAAACGTTTTGCGGAGGGGAGCCTGGACCGGATTGTGACGGAGGGATCTCTCGGCCCCCCACTCAAAGGAAGCGAGGACGAACGTGCGCTTAATATCGTTCGAAAAAACATTGTGTCAAAGAATACAAAGGCATCCCTGTTGTGAATCGGTTGATAGCTTTCCC
>JAANMW010003627.1_pt1 | contig 11689 bp, 7 predicted proteins | sample 7279671 | NCBI WGS metagenome assembly JAANMW01 (sample SAMN14094541, study PRJNA606508) | bioreactor metagenome | isolation source: A lab-scale SPAN reactor treating ammonium-rich wastewater day 247 | place: Ireland: Galway | collected 2017-09-19
ATCAAACCGCGAGGGACTGCGCGAAGGCGCTGGAGGGGCATTTGGAGGATCCGCAGGGGAGCCTGGAGTTATTGGCCCGCTACGAGGCGTCTTTGGAGAGCAAGCTCTCCTTCCTGCGAGACATCCCCTCGGAGCTCTCGCATCCGGCGGGCCTGGAGCTGCTCAACGCCGAAATCAGGAATGTCCGCGAGCTGAGCCGAGCGATTCGGGCTGGGGTTTTCGATACGGCGGCTAATGACGGTGAATACGGCCTACTTCCGCCACGCATCGAGGTGAAGGCCCATGTCGACGATGCCGCCAACGATGGCAAGTATCCGACCTTCATTTCACCTCGTATGCGATTAGCCTCCGGCGCCGAAGAATATCACTCCGATTCTCGCGATACGTTTTCACCGGAAAGGGTGGGGACGGATGCGTCGGATGCAGCCTTCCACGGCTTGCGGACCATGGCGATGGGGGCGGGAGATTCTTCGCAAGGAGTTTGGCATAGGTTGGGACGTTCAATAGGCCGTCTTTTCGGTAAATCGAGCGAAGTGCCGGACCCTCAGCCGTTTGCCTTGCGAGGGGGGGGGTCTGGAGATGGGGCTACTTCCCCAATGCGGGAGGTTCCAATTCTGGATCAGCTTGTCCCCAAAGGGATGGAAAACGGCAGAGGGAAAATCACAGTCACTCCGGATGCCAAAATATCGCTTCTTGGACAAAGACTAAGTCATTATCTTTTTTGTCAAATTATAGAATTTTCACCGAGGCCCGAATTAATCAAGCGTGGCCAATACGCCGTCATGTCTTGGTTCGCCGAAGCATTTGCCGAGCCCGCCCTGTCTTCCCTGCAAGTCATCGACCTATCCGCCTGGAACCTGGAACCCAGTTGGGAGTCGGCTATCAGGACCTTCGCCTTTGCGCACCCCAATCTAGTCCAACTCAAGGAGATTCGCATCGGTCGCAGGGCATTCCACGCCAAGGGAGACGTCGAAGCGTGGGAACAAACCAAAAATGCGGCAATGCAAGAGGTTGCGGATGAATACGAAAACGGCCCCGGTAAAGGGCTATACCTGGATAAGGACGCCCATCCCGCTCAACGCCTCCAGTGGTTGCGTTTTGCCCAATTATATCACCTGGTGAAATTAGGGGATCCGGCTTACGTGCAAGAGGTATCCGAGGTGTTGAAAGTGATCCGCGATCCTAGCGTGTCAAAAAATGCGATGCGGGGTTCCGTGCTCCCCATGGAAAGGCCGGGGGGCTACCCGCACGCGCTTCGCCTGGAGGCCGCGAGGGTCTTCGTGGAAGCGGTCGAATTGTCCGGATCCGGAGAGCTTGCCGAAGTGGGGGCCAAAAACCTTCGAGAGATCCTGATGAAGCCCACGGCCTTGTCGAAGGACGAGGGGATGATACGGGAGGATCTATTCCCATTCTTGCTTCGGCTTTTGCCTTACCTTCCTACCGACTCGATCGAAGTGACAGCCGGCTTTTCGATGTTGGCTACAGCGGATTGGATTAGGGGTTGGGGCGAGGCCGGTCCGAACCTTCAGGTCGCCGATCCGCCCGTTGCCCCGGAGAAAAATCTGGACGAGGTCTATCGGGAGCGGCCCGAGGCCGTCGTTGCAGAACCTCGGAAAATTCACCCATGCGTCCAGGTGGGTTTGGCTTACGCCGGTTATTTGGCGGCGGCCTCGCCCTTCCAGCTGGAATTGTCCAGAGACCTCCGGGCCGACATCAGCAAGCAGTGGTCGGCTTGGATATTGTCGGATATGGGCGCCCCCTCCGAAGAAGTCGTTCGCGCCGTGGCCATATGGGCCAAACATCACGATAAGGTTGCCCGGGATGTCGAGCGCCTTCCCATCAACAGCGGATTGCGCGACGGCGTAGCCAAGGCCCGAAATGAAGTCGAACGAGTCTCCAGGCGCCGTCTCGATGAATTGATGGACAAGAGGGCGCGGGAGTGGGGGGCTAACACCGGGATCGGGTTTTTTATGAAGTTCCTGTTAGGCTTGCATTCTCCATGGGATAGCCTGTCGCAGTCGAATCAGAGTAAATCGGAAAAATCGGACCGACGAAAATAATCGGGATGCTGGGACGGCGGAAAGGAGTAGCGAAAGTCCGTTTTTCTCGAAAGAACAATGCGATAAGAGTTCAAGCGAGGCTATTGTCTGTAGAAATGCCATCCGAAGTCGTCACTCGGTCTTATAAATGGTACTTCTGCAACAGATGGCGGGCTTGAGCGATAATAGCCTCTCGACAGGGCAGGCTATGAAACTCATTGCGTCGGTATCTCGAAGCGAAACTGCGTCACGGGCGCAGGCCCCACTTCGCTCAGAGCGCTTGGATCAGGCCATATTGCCCAAGATCTGCGACAAGGCCCTGTCATCCGAGTGGTCCCAAATACAAAGAGAAAGCGATCCCGAACTGCGTAGCCAAGGGCTATGGAACGCCGCAACCCGGGAAGAACTGCGCGGCAACCTCGCCTTCGCCTCCGAGGTCTACGTTTGGCTTTCGGAACATGGAAACGGGGCGGCGCGAGAGAAGGCCCGGGAGCGGTTGGCTCTATTGGAAGGCCAGGGGGCCTTCGGGCAGCGCGCCGAGCACCTGCTGCGAGGCTTTGCCAGGGATGCGAGCGACCCCGCGATGCTGTTGGCGATGGGAATCGGCGGGGGCGTCTACAAGGCGACGAAGCTGGCGACGATGAGCCGGTTGGTCGGCGGCTCGGGATATTTAGGCCGAGGCCTGGGAATGAAACTAGCCGGCGGCATGGCGGGCTATGCCCTGGAGGCGCCGGTATTCACGGCGGTGGGGCGTTGGGGCCGGGGCGAGGAGTTATTAGGGCCCGGAATAAAAGAAGAGCTCTTGTCGAGCTATCTCGTCCTAGGCGCGATGAAGGGCGTGGGAGGCCTGTCGAGGGAATTGAGCCGAGGGTGGGGTCATCCCCGATTGGAGAGGTTTGCGGGAGACGTCGGCCTCTACGGCGGGATCCTGTTGGGCCACAAGCTCGAAGCCAAAACCGGCTTAAGACCCTGGCAGGAAGGGGGACAGGAGTGGGCCGATGGGCTGGCGATGTTTTTCCAATTGAAGGCCTCGGGTCGGCTGCTGAATCAGCTGGCAGGCGAACGATACCGCGGGATGGAGCGGGAGCTGGAATATCGCTCGGAACGCTTGGCGGCCTGGGGCGACATCCAGCGGGCCAAGGCGGCCAACGACGGCGCTTATCAAACGCCGCTTCCGAGAATCGGCCGGGCTGCGGATCCAAGCGAGCGGGCGGCCAACGATGCGAAGTATGAGGAGCCGAACTCCCTGGCCATGCCCTTGGCCTCCGGCGCGGAGCCATTCCATACCATAGGCGATAAAAGCGGTTTCGAATCGGAGTTGCCATCGCAAGGCCTCGGGTCGGAGCATGCGGAGCCTTTCAAAGTTTATGCGGCGGACACGAAGGGGTCCGATCCAAACCTTTGGCAAAGGGTCGTCCAGGTCGTGAGGGGATTTTCAGGCTCAGGGCAGACCCTTCATTACGGCACGATGTCGGCGATGGGCGAAGGCAGGGGGGTAGCCGAGAAGGCTGCGCCGAGCGGGTTCCAAGCGGAATATTCCGAGCTGGAATTTATGGATGTCAGGTTGATCGCCGACCCTGGCGTTTTTCTTTTACGGGACCTGGAGGGATCCTTCTGGATCGGGCTGGGGAAAGCCGTGGGTCGCGGAGACATCTCCCATTGGAAGGAAACCTTCCCCTATTTTTCAAAATTTCAGGTCCTTCCTTCCCCTAAAATCGTCAAGCAGGGCCAATACGCGACGGTGTCTTGGTTCGGGGAGTTGTTTTCCTCGGAGGCGATCGCCGCCATCCGGACGCTGGATCTCTCGGAATGGGATCTTGAGTCGCGTTGGGTCCAATCCATCAGGAAACTCGCCTTTACCCACCCCAATATGGATTTTCTCGAGGAGGTGCGGATCGGAGGCGAGGTGTTTCGCCCCTCCGAGGCGGAAAAGCGGTTGCGGGAAAAATTACTCGAATTTCGGCACGGCGACACGGAATATAACGACTTCACCGATAAGGATGTCCATCCCTTCCGACGCATGCAAGCGCTGCGCGAGGCCGAATGGGACCAAACTTTCACTTTCGGAGATTTCGCCTATCTTGACTCCGTCCGCCAGGTGCTTGACGTCTTTCTCGACCCGACGGTCTCCAAACAGGCGATGGCGGATTCCGTCCGGCCTTTGCGGCGCCCGGGCGGCTACCCCCACGCCCTGCGCCTGGAAACGGCGCGCATCTTCGTCGACGCGGTCGAATTGTCTGGATCCACCGAATTGGCCGAGGCCGGCACGAAGGCCTTTTGGAAAGTCTTAGACGATCCCCGCGTCGTCTCCGAATACGGGGTGCCTCGCCAAGAAAAGGCGGCCATGGAGGCGCAGGTGAGAAGAGACTTATTCCCCATGCTGCTGCGCCTTTTGCCATACCTCCCCACCGATTCGATCGAGGTGACCCAAGGATTCCTGAGGTTGGACCGAGCTAAGTGGCTGAGAAGTTGGGATGCAATAAGTTTGGAAAACCTTCAGGCGCGCCGAAATATTCCGGAGCGGGAGGATTCCGCGTATCGCCACGATGGGCCGGACCGCCTTGCGCCTCTTGGGGGCTTTGTCCCCGCGGGCTTGGCCTACGCCTACTACCTCGAGGCGGCCTCGCCCTATCAGTTGGAGCTATCCCTGCCCGTGCGAAAAAATGCCGGGCATTGGTTTTCCGGACTGCTGTTGGCCGCGGAAAACGGCCATCCCGAGGCCCTGCGGGCCCTGACCATCTGGGCCCGGCACGATCCGTGGGCCGCGCAGGTCATCGATTCCCTTCCGGTGGAAGGGGGGATACGCCGCGCTTTGGAAGCGCCTTGGCGCGAGACGGACCGGATCGCCGAGCGCCGCCTTCACGAATTGACGGAGAAGAGAAAATCGGAGTTGGAATCCACATTGGTGGGCCTGTGGGTAAAAGCGATGTTTCCCGAGAAGCTTACAAGATCCGCCGCCGCTTCCGAAGAGAAATGATCCGCGACGCCCGACGCACCTTTCGGGGAAAACCCATGCGGGCTCGTTTTTCCGGATTACTTATGAAAGAAAATTACGAAAAGCAGATAGGTCAAATATATGGTGACGAACAAGCCGCCTTCGATCCTGGAGATTCGTCTTCCGGTTGCAAATACGGGAATGCAGGCGACGGCCACTCCGGCCATGAGCGGGACATCGAAGTATACCAACTCGATATTCACCGGCAACCCCTTTGGTGCGATCAGGCAGGTGAGGGCCAAGATCACCAAGATGTTGTAGATGCTGCTGCCTAGAAGATTGCCGACGGCTACATCCCGATCGTCCTTGAAGGTCGCGACAAGGGTGGTGGCTATTTCAGGCGCGGAGGTGCCGATGGCGACTATGGTCAGCCCGATCATGGCTTCCGTCACGCCCAAGGCGCGGGCCATATCGATAGCGCCGGTGACTAAAAAGTCGGCGCCTAGCACGAGAAATCCCATGCCGAACACCAATAGAACGAAATTCAAGCCCCGGTTCCGAATCATGGCTCGCCGTCCCATTTTTCCGGGGGCGCCGCCGTACATTTCCTTGAACTCCTCTTTCACCGCCCTGGATTCGCTTCGGCTGATGCGGATGAGCGCCGCAGTATAGAGTATAGCGGCGCCGAACAGGATGCCGCCGTCGACGCGCGTCAGGGTTCCGTCCCAGGCCATGACGGTCATCAAGGCCGCGGTGACGACGATCATCGGCAGCTCGAATTTGAGAATCCGCGATTGGAGCGGCAAGGGCTTCACCAGCGCGCTCAAGCCCAGTATGAATAAGATATTGAATACGTTAGTGCCGGCGATGTTGCCGACAGCGAGCGATCCGCTGCCTTGTATGCTGGCGGTGATCCCCACGGCTAGTTCCGGAAAGCTGGTGCCGATGGCGACGACGGTGAGCCCCAGCACCAATGGCCTGACCCCCAATGACACGGCCAATTGCGTTGTCTGCCGGACCACCAGGTCCGCTCCCACGATAAGAAAGGCGAGACCCGCGAGGAACCACGCCACGATTTCCCAACTCATGGAAGTCCCCTCTTTGTATTTGACGAAGGAATGGTCATGAAAATCGGAACATCCTTGGGGCGGCGCTTATTCGGGTCGGTAAATCCAAATTGGGCACGTAGCCATCTTGGCCACGTATCGGGATGTGCTTCCCAGCAATATGGAAGAAGGTCGTACGCTTTTTCCCGCCAGGGCTATCATTCTGATTTTATGTTGCTTCGCGAAATTCAAAATAACCCTAGAAACGGAGGTTTCGGCGAAAGCCATTTGAAAACTGGCGCGGATTTTCCATTTTGCTGCGATTTCCAGATATGGCAGGGCTCGTTTTTTGCACCATGATCGTATCCTGTGGAGGTATTCTTTTTGGGACACACTGTTTTTTTGACGAGAAAACCCGACGGAAAAAGGATCGGGTTCAGGAAGGCTCCACTGAAAATAGTCGGGGATCACGTGAAAAATAATCAGGGTGGCGTTCAGCGGAGAGACGAATCGGCAATAGTTCCGAAAGGCACGCAGGGAGTTGGGGACTAGGTCGGTGGCAAAGAGAACTTTTGTGCGTGGGAAAGGGATTGCGGGCGTTTTTTTCACCAATATCACCGGGATCTTGGATCGATACAGCAGGGCTTCGGCGAAACTTCCCAAAACCCAGCGGGTGAAATGAATCCCTCCCTGGGTCCCGACTGCAATGAATTTCGCTTTTTTCCGGGCCGCATATGCGACCAAGATATCCGCGCCTTGCGATTGTTGGGACCCTTGAGATTGCAGGACCAGTGGGTGAAGGAGATGGGGGATGTCGACGTTCGCAAAAAGGGCTTTGAGTTTCTTTTTCGCCTTTTGAGCCAGATCCTTCTTTGCTGGAATGGGCGTCATGGAAAATACCGGTGTCAATTCCCATCCGGCCCTGGCCGAGAGAAATTTTAAGAGATCGAGAGTGCTCTTAAATACTGCAGGGTGAACTTGAAATGGATTGAGAGCCCATATGGCTTTTCTTCTTTGCATCCACGATACCTTTTGGAGAATGGGGGCGATTTTTACCCGTATCGTCCTGGGCCTCAAGGAAATTATGATGGCGCCGCAGGAGAGAGCGGCGGCATTTTCCTGCAAAGATATTGGGAAACCGGCTCGTCGTTAAGGCGACGAAAATGCGAAGACGAAATGGGCGGTCGATGTTATCGCCGCCGTCCCAGCTTGGTCTGGCGGGTCCCGCGGTCCTCGCGGACGTCGCGCGACTCCTTGAAGTTGCCCTTGAGCTTGCGGGGCTTGACGGCGATCTCGTTGCGGTCGTCTCCCAATTTTTTCGGGGCGAGCTTGGTTTTTTTCTTGGTGGGCATGGGGCTCCTTTCCGGGATCGGTTTCCCTTCAGCATGGACGAATCGGCGCACGGCGCCCATGACGGAAATCAGTTTTTTTCAGGAATCCAGGGCGAGTCGCGCCTGATAGAACCCGTCCTTGGCCGAATAGGCCAGCTGGAAGCCCAGCCTTTGGCAAATCTCCTGCATGGCGCGGTTCTCCGGCAGCATCACCGCCGTCACCGGCCCCCAGCCTTCCGCCCGGGCGACGTCGATCAGGCGCTGCAGCGTCGCGGTGCCGAGCCCGCGCCGCTGGAAGGCGTCGGCCAACAAGAGGGCGAACTCCGAACCGGGGGCGCCGCGCATGCGGATCAAATGGCCCAGGCCCACGACGGCGTTGTTTCCCGCCGCATCCTCCGTCTCCGCCACTAGGACCATCTGCCGCGCGTAATCGATGAAGCAGAGCTGGGCCAGGCGGTCGTGGCGGGTGCGCTCGTGCAGGTTGGGCGTGCTGAAGTAACGCGAGAAGACGCTCTCGGGCGAAAGCCCCCTTTCGAAGGCGGCGACCCGCGGTTCGTCCTCCGGCCGGATGGGGCGCAGGCGGACCGTGGTCCCGTCTCGGGTTCGAAACTCCCAGCGATACTGAAGCGGGTAGGGCCGGACCGCGGCGCGCGGCAGCTCCGAGGACTTTTGCTTCGGTTCGTGCAGCAGCACCCGGGCGTCGAGGGCCAACATCCCGGTCTCCGACACGAGGAGCGGGTTGATGTCGAGCTCGCGGATCCAGGGCTGCTCGAGGATCAAGCGGCTGAAATCGACCAAGAGCCCCTCCAAGGCCTTCATGTCGACGGGCGGTCTGCCCCGGACTCCCAGCAGGGCCCGGTAGATGCGGGTCTGTGACATCAGCGAGCGGGCCAGCGTCGTGGTCAGCGGCGGCAGCGCCAGGGCCCGGTCGCGATATACCTCCACGAGGGTCCCGCCGGAACCGAACAGCATGACCGGGCCGAACTGCGGGTCGCAGCTCGAGCCCAGGATGAGCTCGTAGCCCCGCGTCTCCACCATCGGCTGCACGGTGACGCCCTCGAAGGCCTTCGGCCCCACGCGGTCGGCGACGTTGGCGGCGATCTTGCGAAAGGCCTCGCGCACCGCGACCGCGTCGAGCAGGTTCAGCTGAACCCCGCCGACGTCGCTCTTGTGCGTGACGCTGCGGGAAAAGATTTTCAGCACGACGGGAAAGCCCAGCGACTCGGCGATGGCGACGGCTTCCTCCTCGTCGCGGGCGATACGCGTCGGGACGGTGGGGATGCGATAGGCCCCCAGCAGGGCCTTGGATTCGGCCTCGTCCAGCAGGGTGCGGCCTTCCGCCAGCGCCCGCTCCAGCAGGGCACGGGCGGCCTCGCGGTCCGGGGCGCCGGCGCCGTCCCCCGGCGGGAGGCTGGGCGTCTCATACAGATTCTTCAGGTGGGCGCTGTACTGCCACATATAATGGAAGACCTGCGCCGCAGTGTCCGGGTAGGGGAAGGTCGGGATCCCGCCCTCATTGAAAAAATCGATGCCCGCCGCGACGTCCTCGCCTCCCATCCAGCTTGCCAGGAGGGGTTTGCCCTGGCGGTCGCCGATTTGGGTCAGGGCCTCGGCCGTTCGGGTCGGCTCGCTCATCTGCTGCGGGGTGAGAACGGCCAGGACGCCGTCCACGCCCGGGTCTTGCAAGACGACGGCGACGCCGCGCCGGTAGCGCTCGGGGTCCGCGTCGCCCAATAAATCCACAGGATTGCCGCGGCTCCAGTGCGGGGGCAGGAAGCCGTTCAGCTTTTTCATGGTTTCCGGAGCCAGGTCGGCCAGCTCGCCGCCGACCGAGGCCAGGGCGTCGGTCGCCAGGACGCCGGGGCCGCCCGCGTTGGTCACGATGGCGAGGCGCGGTCCGGCGGGGCGCGGCTGCTTGGCGAGGGTCTCGGCCATCAGGAAGAGCTCGGCGATGCGCCGCACGCGCAGGACGCCGACGCGCCGGAAAGCGGCGTCCAAGACCTCGTCGCTGCCGGTGAGGGCGCCGGTATGCGAGGCGGCCGCGTGGGCCGCGGCGGGGCTGGCGCCGGCCTTCAGGACGATGATCGGCTTTTTCAGCGCCGCCTCGCGCGCCGCCGAGAGGAAGGCGGAGGCGTCGCCGATCGATTCCATGTAGATCAGCAGGCTTTGCGTCTCGGGGTCGTCGCTGAAGTAGTCGATGAAATCGCCCCAGCCCAAGTCCAGCATCGAGCCGATGGAGACGAAGCCGCTGAAGCCCACCCTTTCTTTCAAACTCCAATCCAAGATGGAGGTGCAGAGCGCGCCGCTCTGGCTGATGAGCGCCACCTTGCCGGGGAGGGCTAAGCGCGAGGCGAAGGTGGCGTTGAGGCCGGTGGAAGGGCGCATCAGACCGAGACAGTTGGGGCCGACCAGGCGCAGGCCGCCGCGCCGGGCCTCCGCCAACACGCGCCTTTCCAGCTCGGCGCCCGCGGGACCGGTCTCGCGGAAGCCCGCCGAGAGGACGATGGCACCCCGCACCTGGGCGGCGACGCACTCGGAGACGAGGCCGGGGACGGTGGCGGCCGGCGTGGCGATCAGGGCCAGGTCGACGGGACCGGGTAGGGAGGCTAGAGAAGGGTAGGCCCTTTGACCCAGGATCTCCGAGCGTTTCGGATTGACGGGATAGACCCGCCCCGCGAAGCTCCGGGCGAGGTTCTCAAGGAGGGCGCGACCGACGCTCCCCTCGCGCTCGGTGGCGCCGATCACGGCGATGGCGGCCGGCGCGAAGATCGGGTCGAGCGGACTGGGCGGCCGGCCCCAGAGGTTATGGATGGGTTCGGGTTGAGATCTTTGTAAATTCACTATTAAAAACTATAAATAAATTGATTTTAAAACATTAATTCATTATAATTTTTCTTGTTAAACTCGTTACAAGTGATCATTAGGATATTTTCTTCTTTAGAGAAAATGCCAATTCTCATCTGTGTCCGGGTAAGGGCCAGAGAGGGATTTAAGATATCCTAAATTCTATTTTTCTCCCTCTAACATCTTAACCGTCAGTTACTTATTTTTCGAAACTAATTTACAATTCTTTCGAAATTATCAATGCCGTGTATTTTCATAAAATGTAGGTCTGGAGGGGATTATGAGTAAATTTAGTTGGTTGAAATGTGAAATTACCAGGGGAATGTTTCCTGACGAATGGGCTGTAAAAACGAATGTAGCAAATAATGAAGTTATTTCTTTATTTGCACCAGAAAGTGTTTTGTCATTTTCAAAATCAAAAAATAGTAATGAAAAAATGGACGGTTTTTTGAAAGTTGAGATTATCGACAAGACTAATGATTTCAGTTTAGTTTCTTTGCCTAGGCCAAGCTTGGAAGAATCTAATTATGTTAAGGTTCCTAATAGCGAGTTGCAAGAGGTGGCTGGGTGATTCTGAGCAATGTGGAAATTCATAGAGCAATTGACGAGGGAAGATTAAAAATTACACCTGAACCAAGCCCGCGATTTCCAAGTCTAGAACAACCAAATTGTCCATTCGACTCTAGTTCTGTAAATTTAAAATTAAGCAATACAGTTTCAATCCCAAAAACTAATAAGCCTTTCACATTTGATTTAAGACAAGGTGGAATAAGTGAGTTTTTAGCCGAGGCATATGATGAAGTAGATTTATCGAAGGTTGGAAGTTATACTCTTCAGCCGAACAAATTTATTTTATCAAATACTCTAGAATTTGTTGAATTACCAATAAATCAAGATGGAACATGTCTTGCGGCTCGTGTTGAGGGGAGGAGTAGCTTTGCTCGCTGCGGTTTAATAGTCCATTTTACGGCTCCAACGATTCATGCGGGTTTTGGCGGAAAAATAACATTAGAAATGATCAATTTAGGAACGTACCCTATCACTCTTTATCCAGGGCAAAATATTTGCCAATTAATCCTCGAAGAGGTCAGAGGTATTCCTATTCAGAATCCTAGTGAATTTCAGGGACAGACTAAGCCCAGCGGGAAAAAATAGTTAAAGAGCCTCCCGCCTCGATTTTTCAATTTTCATATGGTGATCGCCGGTTGACAGCCCCGCGGGCCGAGTTTAGGACCCGCCCATGCTTATCGAAAAGATGGCCCTCGGGCCCTTCCAATGCAACTGCAGCATCCTCGCCTGCGAGACCACGAAAGAGGCGATCGTCGTCGACCCCGGCGCCGAGGCGGAGCGTATCCTTCAAGACTTAAGGGAGCGGGGTTGGAAGCCGAAATATCTCGTCCACACCCACGCGCACTTGGACCACGTCGGCGCGACGGAGGGCCTGCATCGGGCCACCCATGCCGAGGTCTGCCTGCACCGCGAGGACGCCTTCCT
>JAANMW010003637.1_pt1 | contig 11632 bp, 9 predicted proteins | sample 7279671 | NCBI WGS metagenome assembly JAANMW01 (sample SAMN14094541, study PRJNA606508) | bioreactor metagenome | isolation source: A lab-scale SPAN reactor treating ammonium-rich wastewater day 247 | place: Ireland: Galway | collected 2017-09-19
ATCCGCGGCGAGTACCACCACCAGGCCATGGTCGTCGAGGAGGCCATCCGCGAGGCCTACGCCAACGGCATCTTCGGCGACAAGGGACTCATCAACTCCGACGCCAACACCGGCGGCGAGCGCTTCATCGTCGACTGCCACCTCCACCGCGGCGCGGGCGCGTACATCTGCGGCGAAGAGACCGGCCTGCTCGAAGCCATCGAGGGCAAACGCGGCTGGCCCCGCATCAAGCCCCCCTTCCCAGCCGTCAAGGGCCTCTTCGGACGCCCCACCATCATCAACAACGTCGAGACGCTCGCCCACCTGCCCTTCATCCTCGCCGAGGGTGCGCACGCCTTCATGGCCCAGGGCGTCGAGAGCACCGTCGGCGGCCCGTCCAGTTACGGCACCAAACTCATGGGCGTCAGCGGCCACGTCAACCGCCCCGGATGCTACGAGTTCGAACTCGGCATCCCCCTGCGCACACTCGTCGAGGAGCACTGCGGCGGCATCCGCAACGGCAAGAGGTTCAAGGCCGCCATCCCCGGCGGCGTCAGCATGGGCATCCTCGACACCGACCAGTACGACGCCGAACTCGACTTCGACATCGGACGAAAGCACAACGTCCTCGGCCTCGGCACCGCCTGCCCCACCGTCTTCGACGAGGACACCGACATGGTCGCCGTCGCACGCAACATCGCACGCTTCTTCAAGCACGAGTCCTGCGGCCAGTGCACGCCCTGCCGCGAGGGCAGCGGCTGGCTCTACCAACTCCTCTGCCGAATCGAGGAGGGACACGCCAAGACCCGCGATCTCGACCTCGCCCTCGAAATCGCCACCAGCATGGGCACGATGCCCGGCACGACCATCTGCGGCCTGGCCGACGGCAACAACTGGGCCGTCCGCACCATCATGAACAAGTTCCGCGACGAGTTCGAACGCCGCGTCGAACGCACCGCCGTCCCCGTCAAAATGACCATCGGCGCGGGGGCGAAGGGGTAGGGAGCCGGCGGCGGATAGGGTCTTGACAGGGACAATTTGTTCGGTATATGATCGGTCCATGGCGAACCAACGGATCAAACCGGGCGGAAAGGTCTTTAGAGACCCCATCCACCAGTTGATCCGGATCGACCAGGACGACGAGTTCATTCTCGACATGATTGACACCCCCGAGTTTCAGCGGCTCCGGAGGATCCGCCAACTCGGCGTGAGCTGGATCACCTACCCCGGGGCTGAACACTCACGCTTCGCGCACAGCCTCGGCGTCTTCAACTTCGTCCAGCGGATGCTGGATGTGCTTCGACGCCGCTACGCCCGCCACGAGGTCGCGAAGTACCTTGAGAAGAATGCGAAGCTCGTCAAGGCGGCCGCGCTCCTTCACGACATCGGCCATGGTCCATTCTCCCACATGATCGAGCGAGCATTCGAAGATAAACCGAAGAAGCACGAGTTGAAAACCGCCGAGCTGATCGGAGACAAGGAAGGCACCATTGCGGGAATCTTGTCGGGGGCGGAACTGAACCCCGAAGATGTCGCGGCGCTGATTGGCCATCTCAGTCCCCACCAGCTCTTGATCGACCTGGTGACGAGCCAACTGGACGCGGATCGCATGGACTATCTTCTGCGCGATTCGCACGCGACCGGAGTTCAATACGGCGTCTACGACGCCGAGTGGCTACTGAACGCGATGTGCATCGGGCGCAATCCGGGCAGTCAGAACAACACCGATCCCCACTGTGTCTGGCGGCTCGCGCTCGACGAGCGAAGAGGCGAGCGGGCGGCGGAGCAGTTCATCTTGGCCCGCGCGCATATGAACGAGCAGGTCTACTTCCATCGCGTCACGAGGGGATTCGAGGCGCTCCTGCTGAATGTGTTTCGACTCGCCGCAAAGGCCGCGGAGAGCGGCGGTCTGCCTGCGGCCACGCCGGACGTCGTCGTCCAGTACTTCAAGCAGAAGGGAGCTCTGAACCGCGAGGCGTGGCTTCATTTTGACGAACCCATGGTCCTCGCCTCCCTGCACGCGTGGTCAACCGGCGGCGACTCTTCCGACCCGGCGCTTGCGAGGCTGTCTCGGGCCTTCTTGAATCGAGATCGTGTCTACTCCAGCGCTTCTCTGCACGGGATCAAGACGCTTGATGCACCGAAGCTCTATGATGCTCTTCAGGACACCGGTCTGGAAAAGGGTGTGGACTGGTGTACGGACGACGCGGAATCGGCCGTATACAAGGGCATTCTCTACTCGAGTCAGTCCCGCGGTGCAGACGAGGAGGAGTCGCTCGCGGAGTCGATCCTGCTCTCGAGCGGAAAGCCCGATCATAAAGCAAGAGCGATCGAGACGTCATCTGGTCTCATGGCCCACCTTGACAAGCAGCGCCAGTCGATCGTGCGGCTGTACTTTGATCGCGACCGTTACGAAGACATCAAACCAGTGCTCACCCGGTTCAAGCTTCGGGCCGAGTCCAAAGGAGAACCCGAATGAACGCCATCCTCAATCTCGCCAAGCTGATCGCGGTGTGCAACGGTGTCGATGGACGCAAGAAAGTCCAGAAAATCGTGCATCTGCTCCAGCACGCCGGGTACCGGAAGGAGTTTCCCTACGAGTTCGGGTACCTTCACTTCGGGCCGTATTCCCACGCCGTGAAGCACGACCTGGATTTGCTCACACAGGAAAAAGCGGTCCACGAGGAACAATTAAACGTCGGTGGGCACACGGCCTACCGCTACCGTGTCGATCCTGGAATCGTTGATGGCCTGAGACGAGTGGTTCCTGATTCAGGGTGGAACCAACACGCCGAGCGCCTCAACACGTACTCGCCTCAGTTGTTGGAAGCAGCATCGACCATCGCGTTCCTTCGCGAACACGGGATCGGTGACGACCAGCTGCAGTCTCGCTTCAAGGATCTCAAGCCCTCCCTGACGACGAACTATGACAAGGCCCTCGAAATCGTTGGCTCGCTCCGCAGCGATTCAAGCGCTCCTCGACCGCCTCGCCGCAGCTCCCACCCGCGATGAGATCGAAACTGCCTTCGCCGCCGTCTGGGACGCCGTCGAAGCCGACGAAACCCAACTCACCCTCCTCTGCTGCGGCCAAGCCCGCGCCGAGCGCAACGCCTGGCGGCACTCCCTCGCCGAACACACCCGCACCCTCGACCTCATCGACCGCCTCGCCCGGCTCGGGGAATAAGGGCCGGTTTACTCCCCCGATCCCCTGTCTTCGCGAACATCTATCAGTTTGTGTCAAACTGATAGTTCATGCGGATCATCGGTCGCCGGTTTGAGTTCAGGCCGACGCGTAAACTGCTCCGGCTCGCCTGAGCAACTCCCGGAACTCGCCAGGAGCCGCGACGCATGCCCCCTCCCGCCTGCCCAGCCTGCGGCATCCAGCTCCCAGACCGGCGCGGCCATCAACCCCGGCGTGGAAGCGAACCTCGCCGTGCTGCTGTTCGCCGCGCCCGTGCCATGAAGCATCCGTACCCGCTCGCGGACCCAAGCCGGCGCCCCTGCACACACCCGAACCGACGATGCGCGGGTGCTCGACAATGCGGCGCGCGCCACGCGTGGACCCAAAGAAAAACCGCCGCAGGCGTGTTCGGCCCGCGGCGGCATGAGATCAGAACAGGTCGGGCATCAGCGACGACGACGCGCCGCAACCAGCCCGCCCAGGCCCATGAGCGCCAGCGCGCCGGGGGCCGGGACCATGTGAACCGCGAACGCCATCTGCGGCGTCAGGTTCTGGCCGTCGAAGAACATCCCGGTCGGGTCGTTCGAGTACCAGAACGTCCCGTTGTCGTTGTAGACCGAGTTCTGCGTGTGGCCGCCCGTCTGGTACCCGCCGCCGCCGCCCTCGCTCACCACCGTGGCGATGAACCAGTAGCGGTTCCCGGGCACGAGGTTCGCGCTGAACGCCGCCGGAGCCTCGTGGTAGTCCAGGTTCGGCGTCACCGCCGGATGGATCGAGCCGGTGCTCGCCAGCACGTCGTTCGGGTTCGGCCCGAAGCCGCCCGTGTCGCCCCACACCTCGAAGCGGATGTTCTGCGTGCCGCCCCAGATCAGGCTCAGCCACGTCCCCATCCGATCGACCTTCGTGTCCGTCCCCGTCAGCACGAAGTCGCTGGCGTAGACGTACGTGCCGAAGTCGCCATCGATCGGGTGCCACCACGGCCCGATGTCCGGGGGCTTCACGATGCTGGTGGCCGCCGCGCTGGTCGCGAGACCAGCGAGCACTGCAAGAGCGATCATCTTCTTCATAGGACTGTCTCCCTCTATTGCCTCGAACACGGGCTATGACGCCGTGACCAAGGGTTGACGACGGACACCCGTCGCCGAGGCCACTCGGTTCCCCCGCGACCGGCCTCTGTTGGCCGCGGTTCGGCACGACACGCGTGCTTAACGCCCCTTCCGGGACGAACACATGACCTGTCGCTGAAATGCTGTCACTCTCTCCAACCCGACCGGTGTTCCGTCAGCCCGTCTTCCCCATCTCCACCTTGCCTCACACCCACGATCGTACTGCACCCGGCCGGCCCCACGAAACCGAATCCGGCCAGCCCGAGCAAAACGGGGGAAACCGTTCCTCGGATTGCCCCTCACCCCGACCGAGGACCGCGTCCGAAAATACCGAACAATACACAATCACCGCGCGATCAACCCTTCGGCTTGCGCTCGCCGGATTTCACAACCACCACCCACTTTGACTTCCAGACACGGGTCTTCCCCCGGCGACGACCCGTCGGCCACTTCACTTTCCGGCGAACTGGTTCGCTCATCCTGATCCTCCTGACCCCGGCTTTCTGTTCGGGGGGTTCGGAATCATCCGCCCACACGACGCACATGTCCACCTGCACCGCCCGCCCCGACCCGCCCCGGCATCGGCGACCCCGGATTGGCATGGCGGTATACACGGGGTCTTCGACCTCCCGTCCCAAACCCGGCCTTCCCTCCTCTCCTTGGCGGGAGCGCGTGCATAAATTGGGTTCCCCGGCTTTGGGAGGCACGGGGGACGGACGATGCAGTTGATCGGCGGCCGGATGCAACGCATCCCCCCGCGGAGACCGTGCCATGCGACAGGTTGCCTCGATCTTCCTTGTTCTCACCCTGACCGGCGCGACCGGACTCGCCCAGGTTGCTCCCCCTCCGCCGACCCAGCCGGAGGAGCGACCCGCCGTCGAGCCGCCCGCCCCGCCGGTCCGCAGCCATCCCGTCGAAGAACGCCCGCCTCGCCCCACCGTCACCCGCGCGCCGAGCGTGGACTTCGACCCGATCGCCGTGCCCGGACCCGACGGCCGCATCATCCGCATCGATGAGCCGCTCGAATACGCCGCGCTCGCCCACAACCCGCTCATCGGCTTCGCGTCCCTCGCGCGCATGGCCCCCGCGCTCTACGAGAGACGGCTGAACGTCGAGAACCTCGTGATCGACAAGCTCGACATGCTCGAACAACTCGAGCCCGGCGGCCTGATCGACACCGTCAGGCTCGGCGGCGACCAGATCGAAGCCGCTGGCACGCTCACCAAGGTGATGACCGCCATCCAGACGATCAACAGCGACGGCCTGCTCGTCCAGTACCTCGAGCGCAGGGGCATGATGGGACGACAGGCCGTCGCCCTCAACCAGCGCATCCAGAACGACTACCAGTCCAAGGTCATCGCCGAAATCCAGGCCACCCCACCCGTCGACGGCGCGGCCGAGCCGATGGACCTGCTCACGCGCCAGGCGCTCTACGACTCCGTCTCCGAGGTCATGTACTGGCGCAAGCGCCTCTTCCTCGAGGCCGCCGACAACCTCGACACCGCCCTCGCCGGCATCGACCTCTCGGCGGACGTCCGCGCTCAGATCGAGACGCTCAGCGCCTCTCTCGACGCCGAGAACGACACCGACAAGCGCGTCGAACTCATGAAGCGCATCCTCGCGCTCCTCGCGCCCGAGCAGCGCAAGGCCGCCCTCCGAGCCGTCGTCGCGGCCCGCCCGCCCGTTGACACCGCCCACCTCGTTGCCGCGCCGGGGCCGACCGACGCCATGATGCCCCTCACCACCGAGGTCCGCCACGAGATCGTGTGGTCCATCCTCGAAGGACAGCCCTACGACATCTCGCCGTTCATCGAGAACGTCCCCGAGAACGCGCCCCGACGCAGAGTGAACTGAACGCCGCCGCCCTCACCCGCACCCCGCCCCACCCTCGGGGCGCATGAACGGGAACAGCAGCACGTCACGGATCGAACGCTGGTCCGTCAGCAGCATCACCAGCCGGTCGATCCCCAGCCCCATCCCCCCGGCCGGCGGCATCCCCACCTTCAATGCACGCACGAAGTCCTCGTCGAACGTCCTGAACGTGGACTCCTCCTCGTCCAGCCCCGCCAGCTGCGCTCGGAACTTCTCCGCCTGCACGTCCGGGTCGTTCAACTCCGTGTACATCGGCGCGATCTCCATGTGACCGATGAACAGGTCCGCACGGTCCGCCAGCGCGGGGTTCGAAGGCTTCGGGCGCGTCAACGGCGAGATCGCCGCGGGGTAGTCCGTGATGAACGTCGGACGCCCGGGGTCCAGCGTCGGTTCCGCGAACGCCTCGAACAGCTCGTTCACCACCAGCGCGTCGTCCACCCGCCCGCGCAGCGTGCCGCCCGCCGGCGCACGCCCCTCTTCCGCAAGATGCCGAGCGTACTTCGCCGTCACGCCGCGCGACTCCGCCTCGCGCCATACGCGGTCGAGGTCCGTCGGCCCGAACCCCAGCGCCCGCTCGAACAGGTCCGCGTACGCGACCCGCTCGAACGGACTCCCGTAGTCGATGTCCGTCTCGCCGAAGGGAAGCCGCAGACCGTGCGGCATCCCCCGCTCCCCCGCCACGAGCAGCGCGGACTCACGCACCAGCCGCTCCGTCAGGTCCATCATCGTCGTCACGTCGCCGAAGGCCTCGTACGCCTCCAGCATCGTGAACTCGGGGTTGTGCTGCCGGTCCAGCCCCTCGTTGCGGAAGTTGCGGTTGATCTCGTACACCCGCGAGAACCCGCCCACCAGCAGCCGCTTCAGGTACAGCTCCGGCGCGATCCGCAGGAAGACATCGATCCCCAGCGCGTTGAGCCGCGTGCGGAACGGGCGCGCCGCCGCTCCACCCGCCAGCGCCTGCAGCATCGGCGTTTCCACCTCCAGGAACCCCAGCCCGTCCATGATCTCCCGGATGCGCGACACGATCCGAGAACGCAGCGTGAACACCCCCTTCGTCTCGGGGTTCGCCCACAGGTCAACGTACCGCTGCCGGTAGCGCAGTTCCGTGTCGATCAGCCCCTCGTGCTTCGAGGGGGGGGGCACGAGACTCTTCGACGCCGGACGCAGCGACGACGCCCACACCGTCACCTCGCCCGTCCGAGTCCGCATCAGCGGCCCCTCGACCACCACCACGTCGCCAAGGTCCGTCAGTTTCGCCGCCTCGAAGCCACGCTCCTCGCAGTCCTTCCGGCTCACCGCCGCCTGAAGGTCGCCCGTCTCGTCGCGAAGGTTCATCCACACCAGCCTGCCCGTGTCCCGCAGCAGCACCACGCGACCCGCCACCCTCACCCGCGGCCGGCCGTCCGCACCGCCCGCCTGGTGCGCCGCGTCCGCCCTCTCGTCGTACCTCGCCCGCGCCTCACGCAGCGGCACGATCCCCGGTGTGCACACCCCGTACGGATCAAGCCCCAGCGCGCGAACCTGCTCTCGCTTCACGCGTCGGGCCAACTCCTGCTCGTGCAGGCTCTCGGCGTTCGTGGGCGGGGGACGGTCAGACACGCGGGGATGCTACGCCGACGCCCCTCATCGGCGAGCGGGCGCGGAAATGCGCAGGCTCGTTCCCGTGTCGCACAGCGGACGCTGCGCCACGTTCGAGTCGCTCACCACGTCCTGCAGCGTCACCCCGCCGTATATCTTGATCAGCGCCTCCGCCGCCGCGTCGATGCGCCGGTGCAGCGGGCACAGGTTCGGCCCGTGCGTCTCCAGACCCAGCGGGCAGGTGCGGATGCGCTCCACCCGGCTGATCGCGTTGATCACGTCCAGCAGCCGGATCGACGCCGGCGACCTCGCCAGCCGGTACCCCCCGCCCACCCCGCGCCGACCGACAATCAGGTCCGCGCTCGCCAGCTCCTGCAGCACCTTCGCCAGGTAGTTCGGCGGCACCTTCGTCAGCCGCGCCAACTCCGTCGTCGGCACCATCGACTCCGGCTGGTACGCCAGACACGCCATCGCCCGCAGTGCATACTCCGTCGTCTGGTTGAACATCGGGGAAGGCTCCGGGGCCATGATTGGGGATTATAGCATCTACAAGCGGTTTATACGGGTTCGGGTCGGTGTGTGCCCCTCCTACGCCTCGGTTTTCGCTGGTGAACGCCCACACCCACCGGTACGCTGACCCTCGCGGGGGAGGAGGTGCGTCGTGCGCCGGATCGCGACCGCAATCACACTCGTGCTCGGTTCGGGCATCGCGGCGGCACAGCCTCTCGCCACCGGCCCCGTCGCCCGCATCGACGGACACAAGGTCGTGCGCCTGGACATCCGCGGCCCGGCCGACCTGCGCTTCATGGAGGCCATCGGCGCGGACCAGTGGTCCCACGGCATCCGCCCCGGCGTGCCCACCGACTTCATGGTCTCACCCGACGCCATCGCCGCCATCGACCAGGCCGGGCTGCGCTACCGCGTCGTCGTCCACGACGTCCAGTCGCTCATCGACGCCGAGAACGAGCGCCTGCGCCGCGGCGGTGAGGGGGGCAAACGCGCCTGGTTCGACGACTTCCGAACCCTCGCCGAGATCGACGCCTACATGGGCGCACTCGCCGCCCAGCGGCCCGACATCGCCTCCGTCTTCAACGTCGGCCTCTCCATCGAAGGACGCTCCATCCGCGCCCTGCGCATCGCCAACGACGCCTTCGGCGACCCGGCCTGCAAACCCACCGTCGTCTTCAACGCCTGCCAGCACTCGCGCGAATGGATCAGCCCGATGGTCGCCATGTACGCCGCCGACAGGCTCGTCGCCGCCCACGGCTCCGACCACGACCTCACCACACTCCTCGACCGCGCCGAGATTATCTTCATCCCCGTCGTCAATCCCGACGGTTACCACTACACCTGGACCACCAACCGACTCTGGCGCAAGAACCGACGCAACAACGGCAACGGCACCTTCGGCGTCGACCTCAACCGCAACTGGGGCGTCGGCTGGGGGCTGAACAACGGCTCGTCGGGGAGCGGGTCGAGCGAGACCTACCGCGGCACCGCGCCCTTCTCCGAGCCGGAGACCGACGTGGTCCGCGCCCTCGCCGAGTCGCGCCCGCGGCTGGCCGCGCACGTCGACCTGCACTCCTACGGGCAGCTGCTGCTCGCGCCGTGGGGCTACACCGCCGACCTGCCGCCGGGGCACGCGACGTTCCAGATGCTCGGCGCGGAGATGCAGCAGATCATCAAGAGCGTCCACAACCGCACGTACGTCCACGGCCCGACCTACACCGTGCTGTACCCCATCTCCGGCGGCGCGACCGACTGGTTCTGGGGCGACCGCGACGCGCACAGTTTCCTCTTCGAGCTCCGCGGCAACAACTTCATCCTGCCCCCGGAGGAGATCATCCCCAACGGCGAGGATATCCTGCCCGCGCTGGTCTTCCTGGCCGCGTGGGCGCGCGAGGGAGCGAGGCCGCTCGCCGACTTCAACGACGACGCGAGCGTGAACACGCTGGACGTGCTCGCGTTCCTCAACGCCTGGGTGGCGCAGGACGATTCGGCGGACATGAACGGCGACGGCACGATCGACTCGCTGGACGTTCTGGCGTTTCTCAACGCCTGGGCGGGAGGGTGCTGACCTTCCTCCGCACCTGCTGACCGGCACCCTGTACGCCTTGGGAGTTCACGCCACCCCCGGGGGGAGTGGCGCGCGGGGGCCGTCTGCCCGAGAATCTGTGTGTAATCCGGCTCGGACGTGCAAGAAGACCGGGGCGTGCGCCAAGTCCCGGGTGTCCGGCCCGTCGTCGCGTGGATGGCGGGAGGCGGAGACCCCACGCGGGATTGGCCCGCTCGTGCGCGCACAGTCAAGGCAGGAGAAGCATCATGCTGAGCAAGACGTTCGGGATCGCGGTCGCATCGGCCCTCGGCGCGTTCGGCGCGGCGGCCGTCGGACAGACGATGACGTTCTATTGGAGTCCGAACCGCATCACCATCAGTCCGGCGAACCCGTCCGGCACCTCCTGGCTCCTGGCGACGTGGAACACGAACGGTCCGCCCGAGGTCGGCTTCGCCCAGGACCTTCTGGATGTTCTCGCCACGAACTTCGACGGCACGACCGACTCCGTCGTCTGGACGCCGAACCCTACGATCAGTGCGTACACCAACGGCTTCGGCTCTCCGCAGCCTAACGGCGACGTCATCGACATCGACCTGTTCCAGTTGCCTCCGTTCTATAACCCGTACTTCGATGCAACCCACCCGCTCGTCCTCGGCGCGTTGACGTTCAGCACCGTCGGCTTCACGCCTCGGACGATCATGTTCAAGGACCAGAACCATCGGAATACGGCTGTCTATGCCGACGACTTCGGCACGCTCCTCTACCTCGTGCCCATCGACCCCGGCGTGGATTTCATCGTCGTGCCCACGCCCGGCACGCTTGCCACTCTCGGTCTGGCCCTCGGCGTCGCGGCACGCAGGCGACGCTGACCGCGCCGACGACACGAGCCGCTCACGCCGACTCGTGGAGCCGTATAGGCGACCTGCCGCGTCGGCAATCTGATGCCCAGAGTGAACGTCTGCTCACGGCTGCTGCTCGTGCGCGACGCTTCTCACAAGGGCGCCTTGTTGGTGTACTCTGTCGTGCTTCCTCCGCGCTCGCAACGGCGCCCGCCCAAGGTCTTCGGTGAGTAACGCCATGCGAAGACGGTCGCTCATCTTCCATGCTGGAGCACTCTGCCTCGCCGTCGCGTCGGCGTCCGGGCAATAAGCGCCCGACGCACGCCCCCTCGCGGAGAACCCGACACCCGCCGTCGGGATTGCGCGGTTCGCGAGGGGGGGGGGTTGGACACCTCCGGCCCCGCGAGCAAGCACGAGTTCCTCTCGCAGCACATCGGCGAGTGGACCGGCACGTTGCGCACATGGCCAAGGCCCGGCTCGCCGCCCGTCGAGAGCGAGTGCACGATGACCGTCTCGTCGATGCTCGAAGGCCGTTTCATCCGTGTGGAGACCTCGGCCGAAATCCCCGGCGTCGGCCCGTTCGTCGGCCTCGGCGTTCACGGCTTCGACAACGCGACGCGGCGCTTCCAGGGGTCGTGGATCGACTCGCTCCACGCCTCCGTGCTCTCCGGCGCCGGCGAACTGAACCCCGACGCCGACACGCTCACCTGGACGATCACGTTCATTTGTCCGCTGGCGAAGCAGCCGACGACGCTCCGCAGGATCGAACGCCGCACCGGCAAGGACGCCATGTCCATCGAGTTCATCGAGACGGACCCCGCGAGCGGCGCGGAGCGCGACACGGGCCTTCGAAGTTGTCTTCCCATCCTCGAAGGCGTTGCTGATCGATTCCCAGTCGGAGTTGCTGCGGAGAAGGTCGCCCGGCTCGGCTGGGGGCACGCCCGTCGGGGCTGCAATTGCAGACGGCGCGGTTCATAATGTGCCGTACGACGCATTTCTTCGTGGCTATCCCAAAGGAACT
>JAANMW010003639.1_pt1 | contig 11627 bp, 10 predicted proteins | sample 7279671 | NCBI WGS metagenome assembly JAANMW01 (sample SAMN14094541, study PRJNA606508) | bioreactor metagenome | isolation source: A lab-scale SPAN reactor treating ammonium-rich wastewater day 247 | place: Ireland: Galway | collected 2017-09-19
CGAGGTTATCGTTTATGGGAATGCCATGTCCGAACGTGTTTGCCGGCGAACACGGTATCCACAGCAAGCAGGAGTGGTGCAGTGTACAGGATATGCAGAAAGCGGTAGAAACAATAGTTCATTTATGCACTATATGGGAGGAAAAAGCATAGAAAACTAACCACGGATTACACAAATTAACACAAATTTAAAATTAATTTATAACCTAATGTAAATTTTATGAAAACAACATTATCCTTAATCCTATTTTTTATTTCCTTTAACATTTTCACACAATCAAACCGTATTTTTTCAATTTCTCTAAATGGCGGGCTTATTATTCCGGTAGAAAAATTATCCGGCATTATAAATTCCGGCTATAATGCAGGATTAGATATTGAAACGCTTAAAAATAATTTCGCTGTTTTTGCAGCAGGCAAATTAAATATCTTAAAAAACAAAATTATTGTAATAGAATTTGAGTATTATTCTAAAGAAAAGAAATGGGAGCGAACAATTGGAGAAATTACAGCAGGAGGAAGGTGGTATTTAGGTGATTCAAAACCTTTTAGCGCTAATGTTGACCTGGCAATCAGCATTTATACAGGTAATTTTTTTCAAAAAATTCCCTGGGGCTTTCAGCCCGGTATTGGAGGAAATTTTAATATTACCAAAAAATTATCGGCAAATCTGAATATGAAAGCTAACGTAATTGAGGGTGAGGATTGGGTAACGTATTTAGGATTTTATTCCGGAGTAAGATATAGTTTTTGAATTTATAACATCTCCCCCTTACTGGGGGAGATGAAAATCAATTGTAAATTCTATAATACTGTCTTTCCTTCTGCTTTTGCTTCTTATCATTTCCCCCTGGAAGGAGGAACAAAAGGGATCTCTCAATGACTACGGTTATTTGAAATGACCCCCTCTAAGTCTCCCCCTGTCAGGGGGAGATGAAAATCATTTGAAAACTCTTTAATATTGCCTTTGTTTCTGATTTTGCCTTTTTATCATTTCCCCCTGAAAGGGGGAACACAAGGGGGTAATACATTAGTTAAGAACTAATTTTACGCTTTTCACGAAATATCGCTTCAACCTCGTAGTTAATAATCCTCAAAACTTCATTTATATTTTCGTAAACATCTTCATTTGTAAATCTTAAAAATCTAACCCCATAGCTTTCGAGTTTATTTTGTCTCCAATAATCATATTTTATTTCTTCTTCGGTTAAGTGTGTATATCCATCTATCTCAATTGCAAGTTTGATCTGTGGTGAGTAGAAATCAACAATAAACAGTTCTATGCTGAATTGCCTTCTGAAACGGATATTTTGTATTTGTTTCCTTCTTATATAATTCCAAAGCAATACTTCAGCATGGGTCATATTATTACGAAGTTTTCGTCTTCGTTCTTCAAGATCTTTAATATTATATTTTAAACTAAGCTGATTAATTTTTAAACCCCCTCTGTATCTCCCCCTTACAGGGGGAGATGGAAAACGATTTTACTTTTGCTTCTGATCATTTCCCCCTGGAAAGGGGGAACACAAGGAGGTTGCTGAATGAGTACAGTAATTTTAAATGACCCCCTCTGTATCTCCCCCTTTTAAGGGGAGATGAAAAACATATTAAATTCACGGATTATCCGGGAATGCGCCTTCTTCCCAAACGTGGAAGTTCATTCCGAAAGGATCGCTGAACATTATTGAGTGTTCATTGTACTCTGCAGTAACTTCACAGCCTTCGGCAAGCAGTGCCTGCTTAGCTTCTGCCAGGTTATCGGTCTTGAACTCAAAAAATACCGAACCTGCCCCTTCGGGATTATTTTCACAAACAAAATTAATACCGTCTTTATTCAGGTAGGTATCAGTACCGCGTTCATCAACAAACTCCATTCCAAGTACACGCTTATAAAAATCAACAGCCTTTGGATGCTCCTGCACCTGAACAGCTATATACGGTGAAAATTCAAATTTCATAATTATGCCTCCAATTTCATTAATAATGAAATTATTTTGAAATTTTTCTGATTATTTAATATTATTATACTTAAATTTACAGAATTATTTCTTAAAAATATACTGCACAAATGGAATTTAGATCACTGAAATCATTACTCCTTTTAATAATTTTTTTTAGCGGCATTTTATACGGGCAAAATGAGTTCCTGCTGCAGCCGGGAACTGTAGTCGTTGCGGTGGAAGGTGACAGGGCAAAAGAACTGCTGAAAACTGAGGATGAATATACCGCTGTACTCAGTAAATTTGACCTTATGAGCAAATGTTTAACCAAAAGTGATAGTGTAAAAGTACAGGATTACCTGGATAATGCCGTAAAAACCGTCAAAAAATGGGATGAAAGTTACATAGAGAGTCTAAAGAAAACAGTTGAATCAGTCAGTAAAAAAATAAGCTCACTAGGCTTAAATATTAAAATGCCTGATAAGATCGAAGTGATACTATCGGATATGTCAAATGAAGGCGGGGCATCAGGATATACCCGTGCAAATTATATCGTTCTGCCGGTAGGAAATATTTCTGAAAGTACATTTATTCATGAACTATTTCATATTTTTTCCAGGTATGATAATATAATGAGTGAAAAGGTATACAATACCATTGGATTTAAAAAGTGCAATGAAGTCCCTTATCCGCCGGAAATAGCTGATTTAAGGATATCGAATCCGGACGCTCCGTTTAATAATTATTACATCACATTAAAATATAATGATAAGCCTATTGATGCTATGCTGGTTTTATTTTCAGGCAGGCAGTATACAGGCGGCAGCTTTTTTGGGTATATGCAATTGGGACTGCTGGTAGTGGAAGGGTATGATACCAATAAAAAAGCCGTTTATGAAAACGGCAAACCCCTGATCCTGAAATTAAAGGAGGTAAAAGGATTTTATGAGCAGACAGGCAGGAACACTTCATACAATATTCACGCCGAAGAGCTTTCTGCTGATCATTTTGTAATGCTGCTTAACAGGGAAGAGGGAATTCCTGATAAACATTTAATTGATGCGATGAAAAAAATTATGACTGAAAATTAAAAATTAAAAATTACAGTAGAATTTGCCTGAAATAACTTAATTTTCCCCGGTGATATATGGCTATCCATTAGTGATAAGGATATATCTACATTATTGAATTTATATGTAAATCCGCCTGTCAGGAAATATTGCGAAAAATCTCCTTCACTTCCGGGAAAACCAACTTCAGGATTATGAAAATCCCTTATATCAAAAATTGTAAAAAATCCGCTTCTTAAAGTAACGTTTTTATTCAAAAAGTATTCAACACCGAAATTTATATCATTTTTATCAATGTAACCTGTAATTTCAGAAGTTCTGCGGAAGTTATAATCAAATGAAATTCCCAGTTTATTGCTAAGGGTCAGAAAATTTACTCCGGCAGTTACTTTAAACGGATTGGTTGAAATGAATTTGAAAAATGGAGAAATACTGTATGATTCTGAATGATTAATATCTGATTTAAAGCCCGGTGTAAATGTTAATCCGGCAGAAAAAGTATTGACCGGCTTAAAAAATAAGCCAACCTGAAAGTTAAACCGTTCAAACGAATCTGTAATATCGTGGGGAGTGTTTGGCTCAACAATAGTCGTTGCTCCCGTAATATCATCCCTGTATAAGTTATAAAATAAATTCACACCAATTCCAAATTTCCCATACCGTAAATTTACAGGCAGTACAAATGAATGAATATTAAGGTTTAAAGAATAATTTTCAGAACTGGATATGACATTATCAAACTTATATTTTAAATTGTTTGTATTACTGTAAAAAACACCGCAATTCAGATATTTGTTTAACTTTAATGCAAGTCCACCTGAAAAGCTGTTAGGTTTATGAATCAATTGATAACTGTTACTACCAAATGAATTAACATAAGTAACGGTGTTATTTGTTTTATATGAATACTGCAAAAATACAGAGAATTTTTTGTTTAGTTTAAATGCTGCCGGATTCAGCAATGCAGCAGAAAAATCATTTTCACTTCCAATCCCGGTATTTCCTTTACCTGTATTTGAGCCAAATAAATAATTATTAGAATAAAAATCGTTTGTCGGGCTTATAACAAAATCATCAAATTCCCTTACTGTTTGTGATTCTGTAATGAAACATAATAACAATAATGATAATAAAATAATTTTCTTCATTGATTTAGAAATTTAAATTCACCCCGCCTGTTAAAAATGTATATTTTAAAGTAGCCGAAGAAATACGGCTATCCATAACTGCAAGTGAAAAAGTAACATTGTCTTTTTTTACACTTGCACCAGCAGTAAGGAACAGCTGATTAAACGACTCTTCTTTGTTGCCGTAATTTGTATTTAAGTCTCTGGGATCAGGTGTATTGAATAATCCGCCCCTTATTGTCCAGTATTTATTTAACGGGTATTGCATACCGAAATTGAACCAATGCTGGTCAACCTGGCCTTTAAGCTTTGCCCCGTTGATAAATTTATAATCCATTGCGAAGCTCAGCTTATTATTAGGTATAGTGTAAGAAAGACCTGCTCCAAACTGCATTGGCAGAATAACATCAATTTCTTCATTCATCAGCGGATTAATATCACTGTAATATTTTGCTTTGCCATTAACTTCAGGTCTGAATTTTAATCCAAAATTCAGTCCGTTAAAAATTTCAAACAATATCCCGGCATCTGCATTAAACCTGTCAAATTTGATAACAATAATTTCTTCAGGTATATAAAAATACCTTCTGTGTAAAGTGTAGTTTAAAGCAAGCCCGAAACGGAAATTTTTATATTTATATGTTAAAGGTACAGAAAAATTATGAGAATTATATCCGTCTAAAGATTCAAATCTGCCAATTTCTTCTCCAAATTCATTTGTCATTATAATAAATTCGGAATTTAAATCATAACTTGAAGGATTGCTGTAAATAATGCCAGCATTAAAATTTTTATTTATTTTATAACCAATCCCTGCAGAACCCGAAAAAGCATTTTGTTTTAAATATAAATTATCAATTCCAAGTGAAGTAAGCCATGCCTGTTTTGTTTTATAAGTATAGTTTAAACTCACCTGGTATTTTTTTTCAATTTCAAAAGCAGCCGGATTCAGTACTGTAGAAGAGATATCACCAACTGAACCAACTCCGGTTCTTCCTTTACCTGATGATACTGCATCTAAATTATTATCTGAATAAAAATTCCAGTATGGATTTATATATGGATCGTAATATTGAGACAATAAATTTACGGGAAGGAAAATAAAAGTTATTAATGCAAGAAGAGTTTTCATAAATTTTCAGGTTTGATTTTGGAATTATTTTAAGATTATATAACAAAATTAGTAATTAAAATATAAGTATAAAATGATATGAATCATAAAAAAACAGGGCATTTATCCCTGTTTATATAAATTCTATTATTTTTCTATTTTTTTCGTTTATCAATCACTATAACAACAAGCAGCAATATTACAAAAAATAATATAGCTGAAAGGAATCCAAGTGAGATTTTTGATGGTCCGGCTGAAGAGCCTTTACTGCTGCCATCAACTTTTACAACACCCCGCATATACGGATGCGGTGTGCACATGTATTTATATTCACCTTCTTCTGAAAATTCAAAAGTAAATTTTTCTGTATGGGCAAGCAGATTGGATGAAAAAGGCTGGGGACCGCCTTCAAATGATACTACATTATGAATTCCGCCAAACTCGCCGTCCATATAAGTAAATACATCTTCATTAACCCAGGTAACTTTAGTACCCGGGGCAATGTGAAGTACTTTAGGACTGAATGAATTCCCGATGATCTTCACTGTAACTTCATTTGTTTCACTTCCGTAAATTGCAGGCGGATCTACATCTGCACTGCCCGGTTCAAATGTGGATACAACCCTCGTTACTTTACTTTTTATATCATTGAATTCAGATTCAGAATATTTGGGACCTTCACTCATAACAGTAACAGGAGTTTGAGCGCTGTCATCGCATACCAATAGCCCTATTGCGCCTCTATCGGCAGAACCGACTGCATGAGTAAGCATTGTATAATATCCTTCATCAGGAGGCATACGGAAATCAATGACCCATGAATCTGACGGTCCAGCATTTACTGTTTGCCCGTTAGGTAAAACTGCATCAGGGTTTCCCTGCCAATAAACATAATCCCAAATAATTCCAACTATATGAAAGGTAGAAAGCAGGTTAGGTCCGGCATTTAAAAAATATATCCTGATAAAGTCACCCGGCTTAGCTTTGACCGGATTTTTAACATACCTGAAAAGCTCTCCGTTAAACATTGTATAAATTGGCTTGCTGTTTATAGCATCTTCTCCGCTTGAATACAGTTCATGCTGCAGCAAATATATTTCAACATCAGGTTTTTTGTTCAGAACCTGTTCAAGCTTGTATTGTTTTTTGGGTTTAACAACCATCATACCGTACTGCCCAAAGATAATATGCATAGGTATTGCATGTCCGCCCGGCGCGCAATGATACATATAAACACCCGGTACAGAAGCTTTGAATAAAACAGTTCTTGATTCACCAGCCGGAATTTTCCCGAGATATTTTGAGGTTTGCGTATATGCTGCATGAATCGAAGCCCCATGTGGAATATTACCTTTATTTACAACTGTGAACTCAACAATATCTCCTTCATCAACAATTATTGTAGGTCCCGGAATACCTCCGTTTGTAACAAATCCGTTGAACATCACGCCATTTCCGATATATACTTCACCCTGAGCAAGCTCAATGGTTACTTTTTTATCCGGCTGTGTGTTCTGAGGTACATAACTTGTGGGGGGAATTGAAAGACCATTATCACGGTTAATGATCTCAATAAATTCAGTTTTGGAATTTTCTTTCTGTACGGGAGTTGATTTTATTCTTTCAGTAACTTGAGTGTTTACCAAATTGCTGCTGTTTGTACTGAATGAAGATAATTGATTATTAATTGCTGCAAGCAGCTCTTTTCCAATTAAAGTATTAGATCTGTATCCGGTTAGCTCATTGTAAAAATTTGTATTACAATATGGACAGGAATAAACAGTATAATAGGGGATTGAAAAGAAAATGATAAATATGAATATTTTTTTCATGACCTAAATAATTAAGTTTATGAATAAATAAAAATAACGATAAAAATCATAAATTAAACTGATTAATATCGTTACATTATTTAAACTTAATTAATGTCTGTAATAATATTTCTTTATTTTCTATAACTTATCTTTCGAGGCACAGTAAACTGCCTTATGCCTTCAACTGAACCGATAAATCCAAACCCGCTTTGTTTTATTCCAACCCACGGTGTACCGCTTACACTGCCGATTCCCTGGTTAACTCCTATCATTCCTGATTCTATCTTACGCGCAAGCTCAACACCTTTCTTTTTATTTTTTGTCCATATAGTAGCACCCAAACCAAACGGAGAGTCATTTGCCAGCTTAACAGCTTCATCTTCGGTTTTAACTTTCTGCACGGCTACTACGGGTCCGAATGTTTCCTCACGCATTATTTTATGCTTGTGGTTCAGGTTTGTTACCAGTGTAGGCTCCATAAAATATCCTTTTTTATTTTTAGGAATGCCTCCTCCTGTAACCAGCTTTGCGCCGTTTTTAACTGCATCTTTTACCTGTTCAATTACATTTTTACGCTGCCGCTCGCTTACCAGCGGACCCATCTGTGCTGATTCATCATATCCATCGCCGTACCTGTAATTCTTTACTCCTTCGGCAACAAGCTTTGTGAATTTATCAGCTATTCTATCCTGTACATAAATTCTTTCAACCGAAACACATACCTGCCCTGAATTCCTGAGCGAAGCATTAACAGCAAAGCTTGCTGCTTTATTAATATCAGCATCATTCAGAACAATCATCGGGTCTTTGCCGCCAAGCTCCAGCACAAGGCGTTTTAATTTATCACCGGCTGCTTTCATTATAATTTTACCTACTGCCTGTGAACCGACAAATGCTATCATATCGATATTGCTGTTAATCAGGTAACTGCCAACCTCATCAGCGCCCTGAACTAAATTTATAACACCCGGCGGCAAATGTTTATTAAAAATATCATATATAGCTTTACCTGTCAGCGGAACCATCTCAGAAGGCTTAAAGACTACGGTATTTCCAGCTATCAAGGCAGGGGATAGAAGTGATTCAGGCATACTTACCGGGAAATTCCACGGTGTAATTACTGCGCAGACTCCAATAGGTGTACGGTGAAGCTCTGTAACCAGGTTTTCTTCATGCAGAATTTCAGTTTTTAAAGCAGTTTTTGCCTGCTGTATTGTTTCCCTGATACCATAAGCAACAGCATGAGTTTCACCTACAGCATTTTTATAGAGCTTGCCCATTTCATTAGTGATAAGCCTGCCGATATTTTCTTTTTCCCTCACAAAATCCTTTGCACATGCTTCAAGCAACCTGCTTCTTTGAGCAAGTGATAATGCCCCCCAATTTTTCTGCGCCTCCCGGGCTTTTTTGACAGCTCTATCAATTTCTTTAGGGGTTGAACATTTTATCTTAGCAAAAACTTTTCCCGTTGCCGGATTAATATCGCTGATGTATTTTAGTTTCATATTTCTTTAATTTTTACCCTGAACCCGTTTCAGTGTCTGATTAATTAAAAATTTAGATGCTGAAACGAGTTCAGCATGACATTAATTTAAAAATTTACTTTTCTAAAGAACTTTCTTTTTCTGCAGTAATGTTTTCATGCGGCAGACCCAATATATCCCTTGACCTGTTTAATGCATCATCAATATTACCCCTGATGTTTTCTTCGCCGATCTTTTCAAGTAAACCGGCACGTTCACATGCAAACATTGGCTGTGCGTGAATTCCGGATAAAATCAGTGTGGTTGAATTATTTTTACAATCATAATAAAAATCTTCCAGTGTTGCAATGCCGGTTGAATCAATTGCCGGAACATTTCTAAGCCTTAAAATAAGTACTTTTGTTGATTTGCCGACTATCCTGATAGCTTCCTTAAATTTACTTGCTGCACCAAAGAAAAACGGTCCGTTGACTTCATAAATAAGTACACCTTTCGGAATATTTTTACCCTGAACAGCATTAGCACCTGAATCATCTGTTTCAGCATTTTCATCAAATTCCCGGTTTATCATCCCTACATTTGTTACTTCAGCCATTCGTTTCATAAACAGCATTGCAGAAAGCACCATACCTACTTCAATTGCAATCGTAAGATCGAATATTACCGTTAAAAAGAATGTTGTCAGCAGAACAATTACATCACTTTTAGGCATTTTAAGCTGCGCTTTAAATTCACGCCATTCGCTCATATTATATGCAACAACAACCAGAATTGAAGCCAGTACAGCCATTGGAATCATTCCGGCATATTTGCCGAAAAACAACATAAATATCAGCAATACTATTGAGTGTGTTATACCTGAAACCGGTGTTTTTCCGCCATTCCGGATATTTGTTACAGTTCGTGCAATTGCTCCCGTTGCGGGAATCCCCCCAAAAACCGGTGTAATGATATTTGCTGCACCGTTTGCAATAAGCTCCATATTGCTCCTGTGCCTTCCGCCTGTCATACCATCTGCAACTACTGCTGAAAGCAGCGATTCTATAGCCCCAAGTATTGCAATTGTGAATGCTGGTCCGGCCAGATTGTAAACAATATCAAAGGTTATAACCGGAATTTTTGGTGCCGGAAACGATGATGAAATCTCCCCGAATCTTGATGAAATAGTTTCAACATTTAAACCGAATAAGTGTACAATTGCTGTACCTAAAATTAAAGCAATAAATGTTGAAGGTATCTTCTTGATAAATTTCCCTAAAACAATTATAGTGAAAACAGATACAGCTGAAACGATTAATGTATCGTAATTTAAAGTAGTTATATGATTTACGTAAACCGGAATTTTGGCTAAAAATTCTGACGGAAGCTCGATGATTTTCAATCCCAGCAGATCCTTTATTTGAGTTGTAAAGATTATCAGTGCAATACCCGAGGTAAAGCCGGTAATAATTGGCAGGGGAATGAACTTAATTAATGTGCCAAGCTTCATAAACCCCATTAAAACCAGAATAATACCTGCCATGATTGTTGCAATCATCAATCCTTCGAAACCGTATTTCTGTACTATTCCGTATACAATAACAATAAATGCTCCGGTTGGTCCGCCAATCTGAACCCTGCTTCCCCCTAGGGCTGAAATCAGAAATCCTGCAATTACGGCTGTTATCAATCCATTTGCGGGTGAAACCCCGGAGGCAATACCAAATGCAATAGCAAGCGGTAAAGCAACAATGCCAACAATAACACCGCTGGAAACATCGCTGTAAAATGTCTGCTTATTATAAGTTTTAAGGGTAGTAACAAGTTTTGGGATTAACATTTTTTTATTTTACCTCGCTGCGCACCTGTTCGGCCCAATTTCAAGGTCTTCGGCATAATCAAGCGGTATCATAACCCCGGCTTTGTTGAATTTTTTTATTGTTTCAAAATTTGGCGGGGTATTAGGAATATTTGAGGTTATAAAATCGATAAATTCATTTTTATCTTCAATATTTAATGCTGCCGTAGCTCTTTTAAGCTCGCCAAATGCCATCATTACCGGTCTTATACCGGTTTTAGTAAAATGCGAAGGTAAAATTTTAATATTATCATTCAGCTTTTGCTTTAACTGCTGCAGTGTATTAAACAGTATTCCGGCACCGGCTAGCGATTCATCCTTAGTTCTGGCAAGGTCAGGTCTGCCGGGTGACTCCAGCAGCAGCAGGTCTCCGCATAACAATGCTTCATTGTTTACCAGGAAAGACAAGCTACCGTCAGTATGTCCGGGGGTAAATAAAATTTCTATATTTGATTCACCAAGCTTTATATTTTTTACTGCTTTTAATGACTTAAAATGAAATCCGCTATCTACTTCTGTTTCATTAACATAGTAATCAAGATTTAATTTTTTAGCCAGCTCCATTCCGCCTGAAAAATGATCAGCATGCGCATGGGTATCAATGATATATTTTAAATGCAGGGCATTTGGCCTGATGTAATCTTCGTATTCATTAATAAATATGGCAGGTTCAAATAATGCTGTTTGACCAGTAGCTTTATCGATGACAAGGTAACTAAGGCACCCTTTACCTATCCTTACGAACTGAATTACATCAAATTTCTCAAAATATATCCTGTAAATATCAAAATTCTCATTCCAGCCTTTCATCCCTTTATCCAGGCTTACGGCATTATAGCCCATTTCACGCAAAACAGAAGCGGCAACCTGTGAATTAATGCCTTTTGCGCATATGGTAATTATCATTTTATCTTTAGGTAAAACCTCAAGCTTCGACCTTATTTCAGTGTAATTACCCTGTGCGATAAAGTTATTTACCGGAATATTAACGGCACCGGGAATTTTCCAGTCGTTAAATTCATCAGATTCCCTTATATCAACAAGTATATAACCGTTAATGTTGGAATTTAATCTTTCTTTAACCTCTTTTGGAGAAATCAGTAAATTATCCATAAAATTAATGAATTAAGTGCGAAATTAATTTATAAATACCATAAATAAAATACACTTAATGTTACTTAATATTTGATTATTCCTATAATTTTACAGTGGCTTATAACCGAAATTCAGCAGAATAAATCCCTT
>JAANMW010003642.1_pt1 | contig 11617 bp, 8 predicted proteins | sample 7279671 | NCBI WGS metagenome assembly JAANMW01 (sample SAMN14094541, study PRJNA606508) | bioreactor metagenome | isolation source: A lab-scale SPAN reactor treating ammonium-rich wastewater day 247 | place: Ireland: Galway | collected 2017-09-19
AAAGAAATGTAAATGTAAAAAAATTATACAAAACGAGAATAAGAGGGTATATTATAAAGGTCTTTGATATTTTTGGTTTTTCTTAAATTAACATGAAGATAATAAGAAATGGTATTCCATTCATAAAGGATGAGAGTTTTAATTCAGAGCGGATAGGCGACCCGTGCATCCTTGATGTCTGTATCCCTGAAGGGAATAACTTGAGGACATCTGGCGAGGGGCTTCAACTGGTAAACAGAAACGAGTTGCGGCATGCCGTTGGGATCGTTGCTGCAAGGTCTCTGCGGTATTTCAGTACCAATGGAGAAGGGTTTAATATTTTTCGTTTACGCAACATGGCTATTTGGTGGCTCAGGCATATCTATAACAGTTTCAACTGGTGGAAGGCTTATGTGGTGAATGCAGAGGGTGAACGAAAGGATATGCCTATGTTATATATCGGGGAAGAATTTGGCGCTGTTACCGGATGGGGGGATAATGAAGCGGATATTGTGCTCAGCGCTTTTGAGAATGACCGGTGTTTGGTCAGTCAGGAATTCGCAGGAGGGGCAATCTTTGCTGTTGGATACAGCGAAAGGGGAGGATTATTCAACTCTCCCGATATGTATGGGGTCAAGACAATCGTTGGAAGTAAATATAAAGGCGCTGGTGTTAGTGTAATCAATGGCATTACAAGAAATTTGTACCTCATGGCTGAACATATTCTGAAAAGGGAAGGCAAAGAAATTGTTGAGTACAATATCCGTAGTGAAATCAAGCAAATGGAAATTGTTGTCCTGGACAGATTAAGGCATGAGAAGCTTGTCAGAACAATTAAAGATCATGGCGCTCAATTAAGCCTTGTCAAGGATGACGACCTTACCCCTACCCTGGCGGCTGCGAGAGATGAAATTGATCTGATCATAGGTGTGGGTGGAGTTCCTGAGGCGATTTTAAGCGCCATTATTGTTGAAGAATTAGGTGGTGAGATGACCCTGAGAATATTGCCCGCTGATGTGGCGCAAGATGGAAAATTATTGGGAAGGATCGATAACTGGAATCACTTCAGAAAGAACGAAGTGGACGTTTTAAAGAATTTTAAAATTGTCAGACCCGGCACGGAAAAAGGAAATGAGATGTCGTGGGATACCGTCTTATCCTCAAGGGTATTAGCCAGAGGTAAGGATAAGGTCTTTACGGCAAGTATTATAAAAAAAACCCCATGGATAAGATTCCCGGATGGAAGAGAGGTGCCAGGTGTGGAGATAGAACCTGAAACAGGAAAAATTACCGTACACGTAATTCGCATTTATGCTGGAAAGATCGAGATTGTACCGGTTATTTATACAACAGCAATCAGCAAATACATGAAACAATACAGGCGTTTTGCTGAAGTACATGATAAGGCGGTTGGGGATATCCTTGTCCGGTTGGGAGAGGCGTATGCAGAGTTTGGCATGTTTCAAAGGGCAAAAGATTGTATACAAAAGGCCAGAATGTGTGGGGGGGTAAGTAAGGATTTAGCCCAAAAATGTGATTTTTTGTATGAATATATAGAAGGACTGGATGATCTTACGAATAAGCCTGTTCAAGATGCAAAAGCAGTAATAAGTCATTTTGAAAAGATATACCGTTTAGGCAAGGAAGATGATGTAGGAATCAGATCTGCAAGAATGATAAAAAGATTCTACGAGTATCTCGGCGATAAGTATTGCCATTACCGCCAATATGGGGAAGCTATCAATTACTATAAAGAAGCTTTGAAATATAGCACACATGAATTGAAACTTTATCGGAAGGTGGATTCTATCCATATGAAGGGGATGATGGAAGAATATTTTCATCTGATTGACAGAGTATATGAGGAACATGAATATAAAGAACCAGAAGGTTGGGAACGATATAAGCTGGGAATTGCACTGGAAGTTTTTTATGGGAATGAAGGATATGTAAAGCCCTTTTGTAGAGCGCCCTGGCTTATTTTTCTTAGGAGGACGGTATTACATGGGAAAAAACCTTCCTATAAATTAGCCATTCTTACCAAATTACTTGGATTACAGAAGAAGTTGAATCTGGCAAACGATGATGAACTTTCTCTATTCCTGAGGAAAGAATTCGGAATGATACAAGACGAGATAGACAGTATTCTTAATTATAAAAGGGAAAAGAAGACATTTCGTTCCGTAAGTGATCTTTACCGTGTTCAAGGATTGGGTCTGGACAGTCTCACAAAATTACTCCTTCCACGGATAAGAATAGAAAGCCAAAATGAACTGGAAGATGCTCATATTCCCCTGAGTATTAGTCTTGTCGAAGCGATGGAAAGAAGATATGAGAATATGATGGATGAACTGAAGGAAGGGCATATAAAAGAAGCGCAGGAACACTCATATGCACTGGCAGAAGCATATCACTACGTAGGTCTTGCACTCTATGATATTGGTGATGATGAAGGTGCAAAAATATATTATAAAAAAGCGATAGTAAAGTTTGGCGAGATAATAGAGAAGTTCGAAGGGATAACACCTGTGAATGCGCAGTACCGTATCGGAAATCTTTATGAAGAATTAGCCTTGCTGTATGAGAAAGAACAGGAGGATTACTATAACAAGGCGACAGATGCTTATACGTGCATTGTAGATGAACAGCAATCAAAGGAATTATTTGGTTCTATACGGGGATTGATTTCCATTAGAATAAAACAGGCTACAGAGAGGATTGAATATTTAAAAAAGATTCAATTATCAGTATAAATTTATTTACTTTTCAAAAAGGAGGTACGACAATGCTTTTACCTATGATGCGAAGTAAAACCCTTGCGACTGTTATCATTTCGTTGTTTATCCTGGGAGGGATTGTTTCCTGTGCTCATGAGCATCCAACCGGTATGAGGGAATTTGAAGAAGGGAGTGCTGAGGAAGAGAGTGAACGTCCGTCAGCTATAGAGGAGCGAGAGGAGGAATCTGGAGAAGAAAATGAATATACGGCAGAGGAACAAACGGAGCGCCTACCCGAACATCCTGAATATGCCGCAGGCCTCAGCGAAGAGGTAACCCTGGAGGATGTAGCAAATGTTGTTGAGAAATATATTCAGGATGATTCCGAGAATGATGTCTTTAAATTTTACGATGAGAAGACAGATACCTGGTTAGCGTTAAATCTTGTAAAGATACATCAAGACAGACTTGCGCAAACAAAAGATAATAAATATTTTGTTTGTGCTGAGTTTAGAGGGATGGATGATAGCAGGTATGATCTGGATTTCTTTGTGCATAATGGAACGAGATATGAACTGGAGGTTGATGAAGACAACATTTCTATCCACAAGATAAACAATAGGGAGAGGTATACCTGGGGATATAACAGGATGGAGGATGTCTGGGAGAAGCAGCCTGTTCCCAAAGGAAAGGAATATCCGAAATAATCCAAACTCAATAGGGAGTTAGCTATTCTGAACAGTGTAAAGGCAATTGCTACTATAGGAGTGTTATTACTCATCTGGAGTCTTGAAATGTGGATTCCCTTTTTTAAGGGCAGAAAAGGAAGAATCAAACATGCGGGGCGTAATTTGAGTATTGCACTCATTAACACATTGGTGCTCGGCTTGTTATTTTTGAAACCGACTGCTATAGCGCTTGGTTGGGGAGAATCCCTTTCTCTGGGAATTACTCGCGGTTTGGATATGAACATCTGGTTCAGCACTATACTGGCTATTGTCCTTATGGATGGGTGGATGTACCTATGGCATCTTGGCAATCATCGCATTCCTTTTTTATGGCGCTTTCACCGTATGCATCATAGCGACAACGAAATGGATGTAACTACTGCCTTGCGGTTCCATACCGGAGAAATGGTATTCTCGTCTCTTTTGAGGTTTGCCGTTGTTCCTTTGATTGGTATGAGCCTGTGGCAATTAATCCTGTATGAAATTATCTTATTACCTATAATCCAACTTCATCATAGTAATGTCAATATCCCGGAACGATGGGATCGATATCTCCGAACTATTATTGTCATGCCAAATATGCATAGGGTACACCATTCGCGGTGGAGGCCGGAGACCGATTCAGACTATGCAAGTGTTTTTTCTTTTTGGGATCGTATTTTTGGGAGTTTCCGTTTACGGGAGGATTTCCACTCCCTTCGCTACGGGCTTAATGCCTATGATGCAGATGAATGGCAAACAACCTGGGGCATGCTTAAGACACCGTTTGTTGAACCTTTCCGTCATAAAAAAGGTTGAAGATTCAATCCGCATCAGTCTGATAAAAAAACAGATATCTCTTTATTGCGTAAAACGGAAAGGTTAAAATAGTTGCTTGAAATTTTTGGATAATCCAGATACAGGATATCATATCAGAAGAAAAGGATTTTAATGATGAAAAAGAAATTATTGCTCGTTCTCTTGTTGAAATTGCCGTTTATCTTTTCAGGTATATTTTCGTCAACCAGCCATGCGGATTCACCAATTACATCTACCAGTTTTTATAAACCTTATCTGGATGTCAAAATGGTTCAAAGGGCGCATTTAGAAGGTGTGATGGGTATAGAAATTGCGGAATTTCTATCGTCCCCGGAGAATCCTATAGATGTTAAGGCTGCGGTAATTAATGCCCTCTCGTGGAAGTTTGAAGGAAAGAACAATGCGGAGTTTTATATGTATTATCTGTCATTATTATACCATGTACCGTTTACAGAACTGGACACCGATTTCCTCAGCGCAGATGAAATATTTTGCCTTGGTTATCTTATGGTAATAGATAACTATTTTCATCCGGAGATTGCCATACCGTTACTTGAGGAGGCGTACGAGATGAAGAAGGATAGTTTTACTGTTTCAATTATTCTGGCCCTTGCAAAAGCACAAACGGTGCTTGATAAAGATTGGTGCGAAGTATGGAAACTTACAGAAAGGGTCTTAAGAAATAAGAATCTTAAGCAGGACTTACGCCCTGAGGCAACGAAATTAATTCTAAACTATATGATTTTATATAAAGAATATTGTAAATAATTCATGCCAAACGCCATGCATGCGGCAAGAGAACTGGATAAAAAATAATTGAGATAGTTCAGGCTAAATATAATCCATATAGATAACTTTATCAGAATTTATGGTATATCCTCGTTTAACGCTGAGGAATTTCCAATTCCGTAGGGCAACCCTTCAGGGTTGCCTGGCAAGGCTAAAGCCTCGCCCTATATATGATCTACGTAACTACAGAGTAAGAGAACAACAACCAGGAGTGTTTCTCTTTAAGGTATCTATAGAAAAAACAGGCAAAAGGGGAAAACGATGTCTTCGAATGCTTTCATTACCCGGCAAATTCCTGAAGAGGGTATTACCTTATTAAAGAAGTTTTGCCAAACAGTAGAAATGAATCCCTATGACAGGCCGTTAACCTATTATGAGCTTCTGAAACAGGTAAAAGGCAGGGATGCAATACTTACGATGCTTTCAGATAAGATAGATGCACATTTGATACATGAGGCAAAAGGCCTGAAAGTTATTGCCAATTATGCCGTGGGATATGATAATATTGATATCAACGCTGCTACTGAGAAGGGCATTGTGGTAACGAATACACCGGGCGTATTGACAGATAGCACGGCCGATATGGCCTGGGCATTGCTTTTTTCCGTTGCCCGGAGGATTATCGAAGGTGATAAACTTACCCGTGCCGGTAAATTTACCGGTTGGGCGCCTATGTTTCTGCTGGGTGGTGATATTATAGGAAGGACCCTTGGTATTATCGGAGCAGGCAGAATTGGGACGGCTATGGCAATGAGGTCGCGAGGATGGAATATGAAGATCCTTTACACGACACAAGGGAACAGAAATGTTCTCTTGGAGGAAAAATTTGGCGCTAAAAGAGTAGAATTAGAGACGTTATTACGGGAATCTGATTTCATTTCTATCCATACCCCTTTTTCTGAGAAAACGAAACACCTCATGAGCGCAAAAGAATTTTCTCTGATGAAGAGAACAGCGTATCTTATTAATACGGCACGTGGGGCAGTTATTGACGAAGTCGCTTTAGTAAGTGCGTTAAGGAATAGGCAAATTGCAGGAGCAGGGTTAGATGTCTATGAGGATGAGCCAAAATTGAAGCCAGGTTTAGCAGAGCTAGACAATGTTGTACTTGCGCCCCATCTTGGGAGCGCTACCATAGAGACACGTACCAGGATGTCTATCATGGCTGCTGAGAGTATCATTACAGTATTAAGTAAGCGGAAGCCTGAAAATTGTGTAAATCCGGTGGTGTTTACCTCATGGGTATAGCTATAACAAGTATAGCGTGTTGCTAGTTACGAGTTGTATGGTACGGGGTTTATCTGATCAAAATATGATTAAGATTCGGAAAGCAAAAGAAGCGGATTTTGAAGATATATGGGATATTTTCCATCAAGTGGTGAAAAGGGGAGATACCTTTGCCTTTGATCCAAAATCAAGGAAAGAAGATTGCAGAATCTTATGGATGTCGCCTCCTGTCCATACATATGTTGCAGAATTACAGGATAAGATTCTGGGAACATACATCCTGAGGAAAAATCAACCTGGACTTGGCGCTCATGTTGCAAATGCAGCTTATATGGTACATCCTGAAGCCCGTAGACATGGTATTGGCAGGGCTATGGGGAGTCATTCCATAAAACAAGCGAAAAAATCGGGCTTTTCTGCACTACAATTTAATTTTGTTGTTAGCACAAATATTGTTGCAGTACAGTTGTGGTTAAAACTTGGATTTAAGATTGCAGGTACTATACCGAAGGCATTTAATCATCAGAAGCTGGGTCTTGTTGATATTTATATTATGCATAGATTTGTGTAGAATTTCAGTTAAAAATTTCGGATTTACGATTTTAGATTCTTTCAGTCTTACGCCGGAATTCATAAATTTCGTTAAGAGACTAATCTTTCATTGTCATGGACAAGTCATATGTTAATGTCATTACTTTTTCTGCCTCATCAATTGTCAGTGTTCCTGTTCCACAACTGGGTGTGATAATAGATCTTTCCTGGATCAATGTTCTGGGTATTCCTTTCTCAACAAGAAATTGGATACCTTCCTTCAGTTTTTTTACCAGATCATGTAAAGATATGCTATTGATTTTTGAAGAAGTTGGTACAATGCCCCATGCCAGGTAACCTCCTCTGTCAAGGAATGTCTTAATTTCACGCCAAAACATCAGGTACTTGTCCATAAACTCATAAGCGTCAAAACTGACGATATCTACTTTCGAGTCCATAAGCATGGCCCAATCCGTATTACCACAACAATGGGTTCCTGTTAATCCTCCCTGTGTTTGAACGACTTCATAAGCTTCGTTGAGGGCATGAATTGCCCTTTCCCGGCTTATATTCATAAATGCCGAACCAAAACTGGTAAGATAAGGCTCGTCTATGAAGATAATAACCGGAAGGCCATATTGGGATAATTTCGTAAATTGCCAGTAGGCCTTCATTGATATTAATTTAATAATTACATCGAAAAATTGCTCATCATACAGAGCGGTAATGCCAGTCGATAATTTTAAAGATCCTGCCAGGGTAATTGGGCCGGCAACCTGTCCTTTTACTGCACGGGGAGATGCTTGGGGAGATTTATTGAGCTGGTCAATCATTGTGTAAAATCCTACTGCATAATCGGGGCTTATCAGGAATACATCAGGATCATTTTTTAGAAATGCTTCATCGCAACCTTCACAGCAGAATCCGATTAACACGTTATTAAAAATTATGAACGGCACTTCTTCATTTACTTTTAAATTTTCTACCGGACAGTTTTCATTAATTGGCTTCAAAGCATTTCTTTCTAAAGTGTTTACTGAAATTATTTTTTCATCATTGTCCAGAGGATTTTCTTTGGTTTGCGCAGTATTTAAAGAAGCAAACAACAAAGCCATTATTGATAAAGCTATTACTTTCATTTTATTTCTCCTTAATTAATAGCGGGATTTAGTTGTTCCTGATTCTTCCACATCTTTTTGACCTCACGTCTTTTGAGTGCATAAAAAATTGCCGGATAAACCGTTAATTCCATTATAAAACTTGTTAAGATTCCGCCAACCATTGGGGCAGCAATTCTTTTCATGGTATCTGAGCCGACTCCTGCACCTATTAAGATTGGCAGAAGACCGAGCATAGTTGTCATTACAGTCATCATTTTGGGACGAACTCTTTTTACTGCACCTTCAAAAATTGATTCTTTCAGATCTGCCATAGTTTTTAATAACCCATTTTTCTTGAATTTTTCATAAGATATATCAAGATAAAGTAGCATCACTACACCCGTTTCGGCATCAACACCAAGCAGCGCAATTATACCTACCCATACTGCCACACTTAAATTGAATCCTGCTAGATATAAGAACCAAACAGCACCTACCATTGAGAAAGGAAGTGCAAGAAGAACGATTCCAGTTTTAATCATTGATTTGGTATTCATATACAGCAGTACAATTACGATGAGTAGTGTTAACGGAATAACCATAGAAAGATGTTTTGAAGCCCTTTCCATATATTCATACTGACCGCTCCATTTGATTGAATATCCCGGAGGCAAAGTAACATGTTTGTCAATGGCATCTTTTGCGGCTTGTATGTATGTTCCTATATCAGATGTTTCAAGGTCAACAAACACCCAGGTGTTGGGTCTTGCATTTTCTGATTTGATCATCGGCGGACCCTTAACAATTTCAATTTCCCCAAGTTCTTCAAGAGGTATATTCCCCCCTGATGTTAATGGAACCAGTACTCTTTTAAGTGACTCGATATTTTCTCTGTAATCTCTTTGATATCTTAAATTAACAGGATAGCGTTCAAGCCCTTCAACTGTTTTTGTAATATTCATCCCTCCGACTGCAGACATAAATACATCTTGCACATCCTGAATATTCAATCCGTATCTTGCAATTGCATCTCTGTCAATTCTAAAATCAACATAGTTTCCACCAACAGATCTTTCTGCATAAGCCGAGCGGGTGCCGGGAACAGTCTTTGCTACTTCTTCAATTTGTTTACCTAGATCTTGCAGCACATTTAAATCAGGTCCGGCGATTTTAATTCCTACGGGAGTTTTGATCCCTGTCGATAGCATATCAATTCTTGTTTTGATAGGCATTGTCCAAGCATTTGTTAAACCAGAAATTTGAACTGCATTATTTAATTCTTCAATTAATTTATCCGGTGTCATTCCTTCCCGCCATTGATCTTGTGGTTTAAGCTGAATGGTTGTTTCAATCATTGTTAGAGGAGCCGGATCGGTTGCGGTTTCGGCACGACCTATTTTACCAAAAACAGTTTCAACTTCCGGAAAGGATTTAATAATCTTATCAGTTTGTTGTAATATTTCTCTGGCTTTAGTAATTGAAATACCCGGAAGAGTGGTTGGCATATAAAGAAGATCTCCTTCATATAGAGGGGGCATAAATTCAGAACCGAGTTTCGAGAAAGGAATTACGGTTACAAGAATAATTACAAGAGCGCCTCCCATCACCCAATATCTTCTCCTCATTACAAAATCAACGACTGGATGATACAGCTTAACCAGAAATTTTGTTATGGGATTTTCGTTTTCTTTTCTCATCCTTCCACGGACAAAGTAGCCTAAAAGAACCGGCACTATAGTAACTGCAAGAATTGCCGCGGCACCCATTGCATAAGTTTTAGTGAATGCTAATGGTTTGAATAATCTTCCTTCCTGCTGCTCAAGAGTAAACACAGGAAGAAATGATACCGTTATTACAAGAAGTGAATAGAAAATTGAAGGACCAACTTCTTTTGCTGATTCAAGAATAATTTGCCAATGCTGCCGTTGTTTATCTTTGGGTTTGTCTTGTTCTTCAGACATATGCGAGGCAGCGTTTTCCACCAATACTATTGAAGCATCCACCATCGCTCCGATGGCAATTGCGATTCCTCCGAGAGACATAATGTTTGCATTAATTCCCTGAAGCTTCATAATTAAAAATGAAACCAAAACTGCAGTTGGAAGTGTGAAGATTGCAACAAGTGAGCTTCTTACGTGAAGTAAGAACGCAATAATTACAAGAGCTACAATTATTGTTTCTTCGGTGAGTTTATCTTTCAGATTATCAATTGCACTCTCAATCAAAGTTGAACGATCATAAGCTGGAAGAATTTTAATGTCTTCCGGCATTGATTTTTTTAACTCCTCAAGTCTTTCTTTTACTCTATCAATAACAGCAAGAGCATTTTCACCGAATCGAATAATAATGATACCACCAACAGTTTCTCCTTCTCCATTCCATTCAGCAAGTCCTCTTCTTAGTTCCGGCCCTATTGTAACATTTGCAACATCGGATAAATAAACTGGAGAGCCGGTACTCGGCGAAACTCCAATGGAAACATTTTTAAGATCGCCCTCACTTTTTATGTAACCTAGCCCGCGAACCATATATTCCATTTCGCCCATTTCCATTAGGCGTCCGCCAACATCATTGTTGCTTCTCTGGATAGCCATTTTAACTTTTTGTAGCGGAATATTATATGATGCAAGTTTAGTCGGGTCAATATTTACCTGGTATTGCTTTACGAAACCACCAATGCTTGCTACTTCAGCCACTCCTGAAAGGGAGGTGAGTTCATACTTTAAGAAGAAATCCTGAATTGAACGTAGCTCCTGAAGATCTCTTTTATCTGATTGAAGCACATATTGATAAACCCATCCCAATCCAGTAGCATCAGGTCCAAGCTGTGGGCTGACACCATCCGGCAAAGCACCTTTTAAGCCGCTAAGATATTCTAGAACTCTGCTTCGTGCCCAGTATATATCTGTTCCGTCTTCAAATATTATATACACCATTGAGTAGCCAAACATTGAATAACCACGAACATCTTTGGCGTAAGGAACAGAAAGCATTTTGGTAGTAAGAGGATATGTTACCTGGTCTTCAACTATGCGTGGGCCTTGTCCAGGGTATTCTGTTAAAATTATTACCTGTACATCACTTAGATCAGGAAGTGCATCAATTGGTGTATTGACAACAGCCCAGATTCCCGCAAAAATTAAGGCAGAGGTCAATATTATAACCATCACTTTATTATTTATTGACCATTCAATTAGCTTGGCAATTAAACTATCTTTATTTCCGCTACCAGTTACCATTTATAAACTCCAGTTTCATTTATTTTACCTTAAATCCATTTTCAATTAAATTTTTCTTTGCTTCATCAAGAGTAACTTCCTGAAGAATCATATTACAGATTGGGCATCTGCCAGGTTCATCGGAGATAACATTCCAATCCATAAAATCCTGAAAGACTTTTCCATCTTTATTTTTATCAATTGATTTTAAATCAATCACACTTGTTCTAATTAACGGAGAAGAATGTTCGTGTTCTGAGTGAGAATCCATATCATTATTCATTTCCCTATCACTTTGTTCCGGCATATCCATTTCCCCTTTATCACCAGACATTGTATCGTGGTTGTGTTCAGGTATTTCTTCTTTTTCAGGTGTTTTCAGTTTATCATCACCTTTAAACTGGCTGACTGCTGCTCTTAGATTGCTTTCAGAATCAATTAAGAATTGAGCTGATGTTACTATCTTACTTCCTTCAGATAATCCTCTTATAACTTGATAATATCCATCTGAATAATCACCTAGAGTAATT
>JAANMW010003647.1_pt1 | contig 11609 bp, 9 predicted proteins | sample 7279671 | NCBI WGS metagenome assembly JAANMW01 (sample SAMN14094541, study PRJNA606508) | bioreactor metagenome | isolation source: A lab-scale SPAN reactor treating ammonium-rich wastewater day 247 | place: Ireland: Galway | collected 2017-09-19
TGCGCCTGCTTGACCAGCTTGCGGGCCAGGGCCACGTCGGGGTGGTTGGCCACCAGCAAGTCGAGGGTATGAGCCTGCAACTCGGGCGAAACGCGCGCGGGATGCCCCAGCCGGATGGCGTTCTCACCGGCGGCAATCAGTCGCTCGAGCAGATTGTCGACGGCCAAATTACTGGGCGCGCAGGCCAGCACCTTTTCTCCCCGGCAGATGGCTTGCCGAATCAGTTCCACCACGGTGGTGGTCTTGCCGGTGCCAGGCGGACCGTGAATGATCGCCACGTCTTCGGCCGCTAGCGCGAATTCCACGGCCTCCCGCTGCGAGGCATTCAACTCTTGGTTCAGCGCTGCGAGAGTTTCTTGCTGCCGAAAACGCGGAGCCCGCTCACCCAACAGCACGTCGCGCAGTTGCGCCAACCGGCCGCGCTCGGCGCGGGCGGCCTGCTCCAGCGCCGCGCGTTGCCTGCGCCGGGCCACTTCGTCAAACGATAAATCCACCCGCAGCGGCGGAGGATCGGCGCTCAACTCGGGCAGGTCTTCAAAGGCAATTTGAATCGTGTTTTCATTGCGGGCACAAACGACCCCGCGCCACGATTCGTCGCGGCGACGCTCAGGTTCGGAAAGCAGCACTGGCGTGCCGACTCCCAATCGGTTCCACGGCAGCAACTGCCGCTGATCGCGTTTGCCCAGCGTGAGCAGCGCCCGGCCGCCCAGGGCCACGTCGTGATCGCGCACGACCAATCCACGGAGGCTGTTGCCCGTTTGTTCGGCCTCGTCGTCGGCAAGCCGCTGAAGTTGCTCGACCAGTTGCCGGGCCTCGGCCTCGGCTTCCAGTTCCAACAGCCAAATCAAATGTGGAAAGTGCTCGGCAGACGGCATAAACCGCGGATCCTGCTTGCTGCGAGGAGCGCCCGGACGCGCATGAAACCATGCCAGCCCCGATGGACTGTACCAAATGCGTGCGCTACGCAGTGGTCAGCGCGTCGCGGCACACCCGCATCATATTGCCGCCCAGGATTTTGCGAATGTCGTCGTCGCTGTAGCCGCGCTGCACCAGGCCCACGGTATACAGGGGCCAGTTCGACCACGAGACGGTTACCGCGCGCGGAAATCGCTCGCCTCCCCGCGATCCCTCGGGCCACAAGGCGCCAAAACGTGTGCGCCGCTTGGCGCGGCTGGCGGTGACCTTGGCCTCGGGCTCCGACGCGTAACGCGACTGGTAGGCAACGTCGGTTCCAATTCCCACGTGCTCCACGCCGAATTTCTTGGCGGCGTAATCCACGTGGTCGATCAGGGCCGTAATATCCCCGCCGCCGCCCAAAAAGTGCGGAATGCAGCACATGCCTACCAGACCGCCCGTGTCGCAAATCGCCCGAATCACTTCGTCGGGCTTCGAGCGAATATGCTTGTTGAGCGCGGCGCACGTGGTGTGGCTGGCAACCATTGGTTTGGTGGAAGCCTGGGCGGCTTCCAGGCTGGTTTGCCAGCCGCTGTGGGCCACGTCGACAATCACGCCCACCCGGTTCATTTCGGCAATCGCCTCGCGGCCCAGGTCGCTGATGCCGCCGTTGGCCGCTTCGGCGCAGCCGTCGCCCAGCATGTTGCGGCGGTTATAGGTGAGATGCATCATCCGAATGCCGAGTTGAAAGAACACTCGGATCAGCGTCAACTCAGCCGGCGCCGACTCCCATTGCTGCGCCAGCGGCACGCCATTGCCCGTGAGATACAGACAGTGCTTTTCTTCCCGCTTGGCCGCTTCGATATCTTCCGGCAGCGATGCCCGCACCAGCGTGTCGCGGGCCATGTCGGTCAGGTAGGTGAATCGGGCGAGGCGTTTGATCAGTGTTTGCGGGTCTTGGCCTTCTTCGCCGGCGTTCTGAAAAATGCAGGTGACCCCGGCGGCGTCGAACGCGTGCTTCAACTCGGCCCGCTCTTTGGCCACGACCGCCGCCCGAGTCATGCTCATGTCTTCCTGCATGTCCTGCAACTCGCGGTCCGATGCTCCGGCCTCGATGGCGGCTGTTATCGAAGCGCCGTCGATCGCCGCCCGCGGAGCAAAACCATACGTATCGAACACCAGCGAGCTGTAATGCAATTCCAGCCCTCGCTGCAACTCGGCAGGGCTGGGCTTGAGCACGTCGAGCGCTGCATCGCGGGCGGCGATAATGCTGGGGCTGTCCGAAATCAGAATGGGAAACCGCATTTCCGGGTCCTTCGCGGCGTCTTCTGCCCGAAGCGTGCCGCGGCCCCTCGCGCCGCCCAGCGCGGCCGCCACCGCGGCGGCCGAACAACCTTGGAGAAACTCGCGGCGACGAAGCGGGAACGAAGATGCGTGCGTCATGTCGGAAAACTCTCTGGAACTTTACCGGGCGGCGGACACCAACCGCGTGGATTGCCTTAGGGCCGTATTTCAGCAGAATAAATGGAAAGCGGCGCCGAAGCGACGATTTTTGTCGATGGCTTCTCCCGGTTGCTACCCCCCGCCTGCCTGACAACGGCTCATTCTCATGGCCAAATGCGACGAAGGATACATCTGCGACGTGTGCGGCCAAGATGTCGCGGCCATCACCGAGAGCGACTTGTACCTGCGGTACGTGATCGGCATGATCGAGCCCGAGGTGCTGCACACCGCGCGCGAACGCCACATCGCTTGCAATCCGGCGTTGGCGCAGTTCATCGTCGATGCACGTTTCACCCCGCCCCCGGTAAGCGGCCCGTTCAACAAGAGTGAACTCGACCCCGACTTTGTCCGCGAGCGCGAGGAACTGGTCACCCGCGGTTACCAACGCCTCTGGGAACTGGCCCGCGGCGCCGAATCAAAAATCATCGACTACCCGTTGCCCGAGGTGCGCGCGAAACTGCAGCGCGAATACGGAGAGTAATCCAAGTTCGCCGTGCGTAACGACACGGCATGGCGCGGGGACGACGTTTTTCGCCGGGCCATCACCCCGGCACCGCGGCCAAGCCTTCTTCCAGCGCCGCAATCACCCCCTCGGCCGATTCAATTCCGACCGACAGCCGGATGGTTCCCCCGGTAATGTCCAAGGCTTGCCTCGCGGCTTCGCTCAGCTTGCGATGGCTGGTGGTGGCAGGGTGGCTGAGCGTGGTGCAGAGGTCGCCCAGCGAAGGGCAAAAGGGAATGTTCCTGGCCGCGCGAATGAACGCATCGGCGGCGGTCCTGCCGCCCGCCAACGTGAAGGTAACCATCGAACCAAAGCAATCGCCAAAGAGTTGCTTCGCCAGCGGATGGTCGGGGTGGCTCGCCAAACCAGGGTAATGCACGGCGGCAACCTGGCCCGCCGAGGTGCGGTTGGCGTCCAAATGCCGGGCGGCGCGTAGCGCGTTGGCCGCCGCTCGGTCGGCTCGCAGCGCCAAGGTACCCATTCCCCGCAACGCCAACCAGCAATCGAACGGCGGGGCCGAGAAACCCCAGGCGGAAACCACGCCGGGCACGCGTTCCCAATCGTCCGACTTTCCGCACAGAGCCCCCAGCAGCACGTCGCTATGGCCGTTCATCTGCTTGGTGAGGCTTTCCAGCACCAGGTCGGCTCCGTGTTCCAAAGGACGAAACATGGCGGGGCTGGCAAATGAATTGTCGACCAGCAGCCGCGCCCCGCGCTCGCGCGACAGCTCTGCCAACCGCGGCACATTGCTCACCCGCAGCGTGGGGTTGGTCAATGTTTCCACCACGACCAGCCGGGTGCGCGGTTGAAACGCCGCCGCGGTAGCCGCCAGGTCGCAGGTGTCGACCACGCTGCTGCTGATTCCCAGCCGGCCGGCCTCGTGGACCAGCAGGTTCAAACTTTGACCATACAATCGATTGCTCACCACCAGGTGGTCGCCCTGCGCGGCGAGGGCCAGCAAGGCCGAAGACAACGCGGCCATGCCGGAACTGCAAACCACGGCTTTCTCGGCCGCGTGCAGTTCGGCGCAGCGGCTCGCCAATTGCCGCCCATTCGGATGGCCTTCGCGGCTGTAGATGTCGCCCGCCAGTTCGCCGGCCATCAGGGCTTCGGCCTGGGCCGTGTCCTCGCAGCGATAAACGGCCGCCGGATAAATGGCCGGCGCCAAAGGCATGGTAGGCTGCGGCGGCAAGAAATGCGGCCGCACGCAGCGATCGTCAAACGCGTCCATCGCGGAAGTGCCTCGAAAAGAAACCTCGTGCAAGTTGTGTCGGTTCACGATTTGCCCGGTGACAAAGCCATGGCCTGGCGGGGCAGAGTGGCGGGCATATTGCCTGCCGAACGTCGCCTGCCAGTCCCCACGGCAGGCGGCGGAGCGCGGCCCCGGCACCTCGATTCCCTGCCGGCAACGTGCCCGCGCCAGGCGTACTATCGGGCTGGCTGTTTCTTCAGTTCCCGCATCAGGAAGGTTACCGCGCGGCAGTATTCCCGCACCGCCGCAGGGTAGTCGCCACTGGCTCGGGCGGCGCCGGCCGAGCGCTCGATGCCATCGAGCCGGTTCCAGTCGACCACGCGATCCTGGTCGATCGCGGCCGAGCGCAGTTGTTGATGGATGTCGGATATCGCCTGCACCGTCGATTCCTTGGGTGCGCCATCGTAAACGCAATATGGCCCGTTGCCGCGGCGCCCTGCCGAACGTCGCCGGGTTCCGCCGCGAGCGCTCAGCAGCAAGTGCAGAACCGTGCTCAACGCAAGCCCCAATCCGGTGGTAATCAGCCCAAACAGCGGGCGGACAATCGCCATCCCCAGCGCGCCCAGCGCCGTGCCGCCCAGGGCGCCCCAAACGGCCGGGTGTACCTTGGGTTGCGACGAACTCACCACGTGGCTGAACAGGTCGTCTTCATTGGCTGCCAATTGCGTCAGGGCTTGCACAATAATCACCGTGATGTTGTCCGGCCCGCCGCGAAGATTGGCCAAATGCACCAGCGCCTCGACCGCTTCGCCGGGCGGCAGGGCATACAACACGGCGCCCATTTCCTCGTCGCTGAGCTGTCCGCACAATCCATCGCTGCAGAGCAAAAAGCGATCGCCGGCGTCCACGGAAAACGGACCCTCGATGTCCACCTCGACCGTCGCGTTGGGGCCCAACGAGCGGGTAATGATGTTGCGGGGAATCACGTTTTCCCCAACCGGCATGGGATGCTTGCCTCCCTGGGTGAGCTCCCACACGTAGCTGTGATCGGCGGTGAGCTGCTCGAACGTCGTGCCGTGCAGCCGATAAACCCGGCTATCGCCCACGTGCGCCACCAGCGCCCCGCCCGGCGTGATCAGCAGGCAACTGCTGGTCGTGCCCATCCCTTGAAATTCGGGATTAACCTTTCCCCGGTTGAAAATCACCTGGTTGGCTTCTTCGACCGCGGTGCGAATGGCTTCCGCCGTGGGCTTGTCGCGCTGCTTCTGAAACGAGAGCGGAATGGTGTCGACGGCCAGCTTGCTGGCCAACTCGCCGGCCGCATGACCGCCCATCCCGTCGGCGACGATGAACAAATGGCCCCGTCGCCGCCATTGCTCGTCGCTGCTGGCCAGCACCGAAACCATGGAGTCCTGGTTGTTGCTGCGGCGAAACCCAACATCGGTGAGCGCGGCGTACTCGACGCAATTCGTCGTCGCTAATACCCCCGTTTCGGCCATATTCATCGGCACATCAATAGCGTGGCAGAGCGGAAAACAACACGGCAGCAGACGAGATCACCGACGGCGACATCGTTTCACCAGCGGACTCGGATCGAGAGGCGCTCCTGGCGTGTCGCGCGCCAACTCCACCGAAAGCGTATCGCGCTCACCCTCGGACAGAATCCAACGTCGCACATTCGCCTCGCGGCCAACTCCCCAAGGCTAAAATTCTAATCGCCCGCCACAAGCATGGATAGCGTTTTGCCGCAACGTCGATCGGCACGACCTTGCCTTTCGTCGGGCCCAGCCGGCAAATCCCCTCCGAAAACAGGTGCCAGGTCGAACCCCGCTTGGCGGTTTCCGGCCGAAAGGGAGCGGTGGAGAAATCGCCCTCCGAAGAGCGACTTATGGAGTGCCGGTTCGCGAACGACGGCGAAACGGCAACGTGCACACGTAGGCAATAAATCCGACTGGAATCGCCACCAGGCCGATCACGGTCATCACAACCGCCATGGCCACAAAGAGCAGGTAGCTCAGCGTTATTTTGAAGGCGCTCTTCAACCGCGACTCTTGTTGAATGTCGGTTGCCATGTCGACTTCCACCGCTGGTTCGAATTGGTTTCGTTTCACCCGGAACCGGCAGCAAACCCAGTCAGGTCGCCGCCGGCGGCACAATCCATCTCCGACTCGCCAGGCACGGTGCGCGCAGCGCAAGCGCCAACGTTCCTCAATGGTAGTTATCGAAATATTTCGTGCAATTTCTTTATTTTTCCAGCCGGATGCGGCGCAACCGCAGCGCGTTGCCGATGACCGACACCGAACTGAAGCTCATCGCCGCTCCCGCGATCATCGGATTGAGCAACAGTCCCAGCACGGGATACAGCACGCCCGCCGCGACGGGGATGAGCGTCACGTTATAGGCGAACGCCCAGAACAGGTTCTGCTTGATGGCGCGCACCGTCTTTTTGCTGAGGGCGATGGCGCGCGGCACGCCGTGCAGGTCGCCGCTCATCAGCGTGACATCAGCGGTCTCCATCGCCACATCCGTGCCAGTGCCCATGGCAATCCCAACATCGGCGGCAGCCAGCGCCGGGGCATCATTGGTGCCGTCCCCCGCCATAGCAACAACGCGGCCTTCATCGCGTAATTTTTTAACGATCTTGCCTTTATCTTCCGGCAAAATTTCAGCCTCAACCTCTGTGATGCCCAGCGTTTTTGCCACGGCCTCGGCAGTACGACGATTATCGCCGGTAAGCATGACAATGCGAATGCCCTGAGCGTGCAGGGCTTTGATAGCGGCGGGCGTTGTTTCTTTGATCGGATCAGCAATAGCCAGAAGCCCAGCGATTTTTCCATCAACGGCTATAAAAATCACCGTTGCCCCGTCGCTGCGCAGTTCATCGGCTTGTGCAGACAAAGCTGATACATTAATGGATTTTTCTTCCATCAGCATCACATTGCCGAGCGCAATATCTTGGGCTTTTATTTTACCGATAACACCTTTACCTGTTGGAGAGTCAAAATCTTGCGTCTGTGATAAATCCAGTCCCTTGTCCTTCGCCGCCATAACAATGGCATGAGCCAGCGGGTGTTCGCTTCCCTGTTCCAGTGATGCCGCCAGCGCCAGCAATTCATCCTCGCCAAAACCTTCGGCGGCGACACTTTTTGTGACAGTCGGTTTGCCTTCTGTCAGCGTGCCAGTTTTATCAATCACCAGTGTATCGACCTTTTCCATGCGTTCCAGCGCCTCGGCGTTTTTAATCAGCACGCCCGCCTGCGCCCCTTTACCAACCCCGACCATGATAGACATAGGCGTGGCCAACCCCAAAGCGCAGGGACAAGCGATAATCAGAACACTGACGGCGGCGATCAGGCCGTAACTAAAGGCAGGCACAGGGCCAAATATGAGCCATGCAATAAAGGCTATAACGGCAACCAGAATAACCGCAGGCACAAACCATCCTGAAACAATATCGGCCAGCCTTTGAATAGGTGCGCGGCTGCGCTGCGCCTCGGCAACCATATGCACAATTTGCGAGAGCATAGTGTCTTTACCGACACGCTCGGCTTTCATGACAAAACTGCCGGTCTGGTTCATTGTTGCGCCAATGACTTTGTCGCCCGCTTCTTTCATTACAGGCATGGACTCGCCCGTGACCATGGACTCATCAACGGCGCTTTTTCCTTCCGTCACGATACCGTCCAGCGGCACTTTCTCGCCGGGGCGAACGCGCAAGAGATCACCAACCTTGATTTGATCCAGCGGCACATCTTCATCATCGCCATTCTCACTGACCCGCCGGGCGGTTTTCGGAGCGAGATCAAGCAGTGCGCGAATTGCGCCGCCCGTTTGTTCGCGGGCTTTAAGCTCCAATACCTGACCCAGCAACACCAGCACCGTAATCACGGCGGCGGCTTCAAAATAAACCGCAACGGCGCCATCTTGCCGGAATGTATCGGGGAAGATGCCGGGAACAAGGGTTGCCACAACGCTGTAAAGCCAGGCCACGCCTGTTCCCATGGCAATTAACGTGAACATATTCAGATTGCGGGTTTTTAAGGATGCCCAGCCGCGTTCAAAAAACGGTTTTCCGGCCCATAGGACGACAGGCGTAGCCAGCACAAGCTGTATCCAGTTAGATGCTGTGCCGCTGATATAATGGTGCAAATCCAGAAGATGCGCGCCCATCTCCAAGGCAAAAACAGGCAGAGTTAAAATCAAACCAATCCAGAAGCGTCTTTTAAAATCAGTTAATTCAGGATTTTCACCTTCCGCGCCGGTAATCGTTTCCGGCTCCAGCGCCATGCCGCAAATCGGGCAGTTGCCGGGGCCGCTTTGCCGCACTTCCGGATGCATGGGACAGATATAAATCACATCCCCGCCAGCAGGCACCGTGACAGGTTTCGCTTTGTCGCCATGCTCGTGATGACAACAAGAATGCTCTTCTACTCCGTGTTTATCGTGTTCCTGTCCCATATGTATCTCCTTGTTTTCTATTTTTCTTTCCACCCGCCGCCCATGGCTTTGAATAGCTCAATGCAGGCGGACAGCGTTTCGTATCGGGCGCGTTCATACTGATCTTCGGACTCCAGCATCATGCGCTGTGAATCTAAAACATCCTGAAACTCAATAACGCTCAAACTATATTGGTTTTTTGCTATATCGTACGCTTCATGCGCTTTAGCGGCTGTCTGTTTCAAAGCTTTTTCCCTTTCCAGAGTTTTTTGTACTTTCGTCAACGCATTTTCTGCCTCCTGAAAAGCCACAAGCACCGTTTGCTGATAATTCTCTGCCAGTTCTTTTTGACGCGCCGTCACGCGATCCAGCTTGCCTTCCAGACGCCCGCCCTGAAAAATCGGCACAAATATCGATCCTGCCATTGTGAAGGCGGACCCCGACGGGTTGGCAGCAAACAACAAACTGGGGCCAATATTCATCGATGGATAAAAAGCCGCCCGCGCCGCGCCGATATCCGCATTGGCAGCCTTTAGACTTGCTTCCATGCTTTTAATATCTGGTCTGCGTTCCAGCAAATCGGAGGGCTGCACTACGGCCACGTTCGGAATATGCAGTCCCTTATAACTTTTTGCCTCAACATTAAAACTCTGCGGCGGCTCACCCACCAAAACAGCCAGCGCATTTTGTGCCAAGGCCAGTTCCTGCTCTAAAGCCGTTACAACAGCACCAGCCTTAGACACTTGCATTTCCTGCCTTGTGATATCCAACTGTGTACGCGCCCCGGTTTGAAAGCGAGCTTCGGCTACTTCCAGCAAATCGTGCGTGGCTTCAAGATTATTCTGCGCTATACGGCGGCGCTCTTTTAAATTCAGGACATTGAAATAATTTTGCGCCACATCACCCATGATAACTAGCGCCAACGCATCGTGGGCATATTGGGTTCCTTTAAGCCCGGATTTTGATGCATCAACTTTCGCACGGTTTGCACCGAACAAATCCAGCTCATAGGAAAGACCTGCATCGGCTGTGTAATCAGGAATGCCTTTATTTCGCATATCGGTGATATTCATCGCTTGCGTAGAACCGCTCATATAAGAGGCCGTCACATCGGCGGAAGGTAAAAGCGATGCCCCGGCAATTTTTAAATCCGCGCGCGCTTGTTCGATACGCTGCAAAGACGCTTGTAGATTATTGTTATTGACAAGGGCGCGCTCCATCAACTGCCAGCCCAGCTTCTGCAGGCCCAGCTCCTCCAGCCAGCGCCCCAGCCCGAAGTCGGCCAGCCCCTCGCGGGGTTGCTCGGGCTGCTCCAGGCAGCCTCTCAGGGCCCCCACCAGGCCCATCAGGGCCAGGAGATCGCGGCGATTGTGCTCCAGGACGCGGCGCAGCGAGCCCAGGTTCTGCGAGCGCAGGAAGTTGAAGTAGATGCGCGGGATCAGCCAGCCGGGCACGTCGTGGCTGCGGGGCTGGCCCAAAAGCTCGGTTTCCAGCGTCTCCAGGCGACAGTCGGCATAGCTCGACCCCCAGATGCGCCGGCAGGGGTGCAGCAGGTCAAGATGCGGGATGCTCTCCAGGTCGACCTTGAGCCGCTTCATGATAAAGCGGGTCTGCAGGAGCTGCATGTCGAAACTCTTGCCGTTGTAGGTGACCAGCCCCCCGCAGCCCTCCAGCCGCTCTTTGAGGTAGCCCAGCAGCGCCGCCTCCTCCTTGTACTCGCGCATCAAGAGCTGCTCGACTACCAGGCGGCCGTCCTCCACCCAGGCAAGCCCGATCAAGAAGGCGTAGGTGCCGGTGCCGCCCGAAAGACCGGTGGTCTCGGTATCCAGGAAGATGACCCGCTCGGGGTCGAGCTCGGGCAAGCCCAGGCGCTCGAGCCAGGAGCGCGAGAAGCCGCGCACCGAGGTGAGCGGCCAGGGACCGTGGGCGTGACCGGTATCGGCCTCCCAGGAGCGCCGCAGGAAGGGTCCATCCTCCTCGCGAGGATCGGGCGGCTGGGCAGGCGCGGCCGGTCGGGTGCGCTGCAATAGCTCGAGCTGGCGCCGCACCGAGCTCAACGCAGAGCCTCCTCGATGCGGGCCTTCAGGCCCACCAGCTCGTGGCCCGAGGCCTGGCACAGCGAGAGGCCGTGGTGCAGGTCGCCCTCGCGCATGGCCTCCAGCCCCTCCATGTAATTGCTCATTTGCTCGATGAAAAAATGCACGTAGGCGTCCAGAGCCTCGTTCTGGCCCGTGAGCGGGCTGACCTGGGCCTCGAACTGGCGCCAGATATGATCGGCCCGGTCCATCTGCTTGTCGATCTCCGCGATCAGCTCCTCGCGAATGGAGGAGCCGAGCTCGACGCCAGCCACCAGTTGCTCGAGCCGGGCCAGGTGAGCCGGCGAGCCTCCTCGCGGCGGGCCGCCGGTGATGTCGGTGTATTCGGTGGGGCCGGTGCTGGAGCCCAGCACCGCCTTGCAGGAGCGACAGAATCCCTGGCCGGGCGGATTGACGGCTCCGCACCGAAAGCAGGAGACCTGTAGGGGGGGCCTGAGCCCCCAGCGACTGGCGCGAGGCCTGCACCAGCTCGATCATCCGGGGCAAAGTGGCATCCAGCCGGAGCCACCCCTGCAACAGGTGCGCGGGGTCGTCATCTTGCAAGAAGCGGGCCATCTCGGCGTAGGCCTCGCCCTGGGCCGCCAGGAGCTCGGCCAGCTCGCCCCCGACCTCGGACAAGAGCTCCTCTTGCAGATTGCGGTTGTGCTCCAGGGCGCGCTCGAGATCCTGACGTGAGGCCCGCCCCCGGGATACCTGCAGCACCAGCTCGCGCAGCAGCTCGAACTGGGGTGCCTCGGCCAGCCTGGCCATCTCGAACTCCAACCGGCGCCACAGCTCATCCAGGCCCTGGCGCACCCGCTCGAATCCGCCCTCCAGGGCACCCAGCGGAGCGGTGCGAGGGCTCTCGGCGTAGAGGGGAGCCACCCGGGTCAGCTCGCGACCGAGCTCGCGGGTGGCCGTGTCGGTTCGCGACCATTCCGCCTCGAGCAGGGGGAAGAGCGACAGCTCGCGCACTGAGCGCACTTCGTTCTCGTAGTGGTAGAAG
>JAANMW010003657.1_pt1 | contig 11556 bp, 8 predicted proteins | sample 7279671 | NCBI WGS metagenome assembly JAANMW01 (sample SAMN14094541, study PRJNA606508) | bioreactor metagenome | isolation source: A lab-scale SPAN reactor treating ammonium-rich wastewater day 247 | place: Ireland: Galway | collected 2017-09-19
TGAAGTGCCAGTTTCGGGCACAGTCTCGATCCATGGACACCACCTGGTCATCGGACTTCCGGGTGATCCCGGCGGATGCGCTGGTCGCCGCCTGGGCACTCAAGCAGGAGGCCGAAGGCCGCGAGGGGTTCAAGTGACGGTTCGGGAGCCCCGGCCGGTGAGTGACAATCGATGCGCCGGGGAGGAGCGCTCTCGGCGAAAGGTCGATATGCGATGGTGCGACCGGAGGACGTGTCCCCTCCCTCACGGGTGGGGGCTCGCCGGGTGGCCGGGCGAACTCAATCCCGGGACTGCGCCCCCACCTTCAGTGGTTCGGAGGGCTCAGCCGGTAGTGCCATGTCCGTGCCTGCGGCCGTGCCGCCACAGAATGACTGGTACTTGTCGACGTACGCGAGGACCGTCCAGACGAACGCCGAGTGGCTCCACGTCAGCGGCGAAACCGAGAGCGGAGCGCCCGTCAGCGGATGCACCTGTTCGGCCAGTACGCCCGACGGGAGGGCGTTGCGCACGCACCACTGGAGGTAGGGCACTGCATCGTGGAGCTGCTCCAACGTCTGCGCCCCAGCGATTATCGTGTCAGCTACCCAGAGGGTGGCGATGAACCACGGATTGCCCGGGACATCGCGCGGCACGTCCTCCTCACGCTGGTAGTTGTCGTCCGTGTACCGGGCCACGCCGCCGATCGGCGTCTGGAGCCCCAGTTGCTGCCGTACAGCTTCGACGGTCGCGGCGACGCGCGGATCGCCCGGCGGGAACGTTTCGAGAGTCACGAGTCCCAGCAGGCTTACGTCGATGACGCGGTCCAGTTCGTATCCGTCAGGCCGGCGATAACCCGACCGCGCGTACCGCTGTTGCTGCTCGTCGAACAGGCACGCCGAGAGGCCCGCGGCCATTTCGTTCGCCACGGATTCGTACGCCTTGACGCGCCCCGCATCCTGGAAGACGCCGGCGAACTTCGCCGCCGCCCTCAGCCCGGCGATAACGGCCGAGACCGTGAACATGTGGACCCCGAAGCGCTCCTCCCAGAGGTCGTACGACGGTTCCGGCAGGCCCGTCTGCGGGTCGCGGTAGGACGTGAGGAAGTCGGCACACCTCAGGACGAACGTCTCGTAGAGGGGGCGGATGAATTCGAGGTCCTTGGAGCACTCGTAGTAAAGCCAGAGCGCCCACAGCAGCAGCGCCGTCGAGTCTTCCTGGATCGGAAGCACCTCTTCGCCGTCCACCAGCCAGGAGTGCCAGTTGCTCGCCACCGAGCCGTCAGGGTTATAGTGCTGCAGCAGATATCCGGGCTCGGCCAACACCCGTTTGCAGAAATCGAAGAACGGCCTGCACAGCTCGGAATACCCCGCACGGCACAGGGCCGCGGCAACGAACGCGCCATCCCGCCCCCACATATACGAATAGGTGTCGCCACCGAAGCGGACGATGTCCGAGTCGTTGGCGGCGATGATGGCCCCTCGGTTGTCGATCTGCGAACGGAGGATCAGCAGGCTGCGGTTGTACACGTCGCAGACTTCAGAGGGCAGGTCGCCGAACGTGCGGACTTCCTTGCGAGCCCAGGCGCGCCAGTAGCTCGAAGTCCGCTCGATGAGCGCGTCTGGCGTGTGAGCCAGGACGAGGTCGTTCAAAGCTGCTACGTCCGCATACCGCCTGCCGGCGGCCAGCCAGTAGTGGGCAACAGCGCTGCCTCCGGCCGGGACCGAGAGCCGGGCGCCGACGTACGACTCCGTCGCCCCCCAGGCTATCGGGCTTCCGATGCTGCCACCGCTCTCAATCTCGCTGCTGATGGCCGGGGAGGCCTTTCGACCGCACGAGTAGTAGTCGGGCACGGCGCTTTCGGCCGTCCGGCATCTCGCGAGGAAATAGCGGTTCACCTTGTAGTGAATCACCGAGCTGGAACGCGGATCGAAAAACGCTGTGTCCCCAACGGCTTGGCCGTAGAGGTGGAAGTCGTGGAGGAAAAAGAGGCGGACGTCCCGCTCTTTGCCCAGCAGGTCCGTCACCTCGACGCGGCGCAAATAGACGTCCAGTTGAACGTCAATAGCGTCCTGGCAGCGAACCTCGAGTCCGAGAGTGGCGTTCGTCAGGCAAACGTCCGTGACAAGGCTGTCATCTCGATAGCGGAGGACCTTCTCCCAATCCGGCCCCATCCAGGACAGTTGGCCGTCGGCCCAGATACCGAATCGGAACTGCTCGCCGCGGGTGTGGTTCTCCTGGCCGATTCTCGGGAAGTAGATGTCGCGGATACGATAGTCGAGGTCGAAATTTACGAGGAGGTTCCCGTTGCTGACGGGGAGGTCCCTAGGCACCGGCGGTCACGCGCGGAGGGGTCAGCACCGGTTGACGCTGGCCGTACGTCGCCCAGGGCTGCGACCGGAGGCGGCCAGGGACAGCCACGCGATCCCCACGGATGATCTCTTCGTATAGGGCCGCGTACCGGCGAGCCATGATGTCGACCGAGAAATGGCGCTCCACGTGCTCCCGGGTGGCGCGGCGGTCGAGGTTCCCGGCGTTACCGACCGCGCGAACCATCGCATCGACGGAGTCCACGATGAACCCCGTCTTCCCGTCGACGAGGATCTCGGGCACAGCACCCTCGCGGAATGCCAGCACCGGGGTGCCCGAAGCCATCGATTCGATCAGGACCATCCCGAACGGCTCGCCCCAGCGAATCGGGAAGACCGTGGCCAGGGCGTGGCGATACCAGTACTTCTTGGAGGCATCGTTTAGTTCGCCGACGTAAACGATTTGCTTGTCAGAAGAGAGGATCGGCTTCATCACGCGGTCGTAGTAGCTGGCATCGACCGGAACGTCACTGAGGTCGACCGTGAAGTCGATCGACGGACGCAGTTGTTCGAAGAACGCGCGGTCCTCTGCCTTGTCCTGAACACATCCAGCCAGGATCAGCTTCGTACCACTCCGCTTCGCGACTTCAATGGCGGTGTCCTGGCCCTTGACCTGCGTAATCCGCCCAATGCTGAACAAGTACGGTGTAGGGGCCGGCACGGCGCCAAATTCGTAGCGGTCCACGTCGATGCCGTGGGGAATGGTGTGCGCAATCGGTATCAGTCCCGCGTATTGGCGCCGCTGGTACTCGCTGATGGCCACCCAGTGCACGGAAGACCTCGAGGCGAGGGGAGTCGCGGGGTGCCGGTCGTGGAAATCCACCATCCCGCTGTCGGAGCCGGGCACGTGCAAGGTCATGACGATCGGGACGGAGGGGTTGAAGCTGCCCGAATAGATGTGCTCGTACCACTCATGCATGTGGACAACACCGATATCGCCGGAGCGCGACCGCGCGAGCGAAGAGGCCAGGTGGCGCCCGATACGTTCCTGGGCGGCTTCAGTGTTCGCGGAGCAGTACGCTCCGAGGCTTTCCGCCACGGTTTCGTGCTTCTCGCCGTTGACGATTGCGTCAGCCGAGCACGCGACGATGGACCTGTATCCCAGGTTGTGGAGACCCTTATCAAGTCCATGGATCACAGTCTCGATTGGGCCGTAGCCCGTCTCGAGCCCAATCGCTTTGTTAAGTGTGGCAACGTGGAGTACAGCTTTCATTGGTTTCGACCTCCTTGTTCTGGTTCCATGGTCCCCAACCGTTGCGAGAGCGCCCAAACCATGTTGAGAGGGCTTGCGGGGCGCACCTTCAGGACGATGCCACGCATTGCGTGGTCGACATTCCCGTCGATCTGGAGGGTTCGGGCTGGAGATGTTGGGCCAGGCATCCGTGGTTCGGGGCATCAGTCAGGGCGGGAGGCTGGCCTATTCGGACCGCCGTGTTCGTGGCGGCATCAAGGCGCTGAGTTCTTCGGAATTGTCTCCGGATCCAGACTGGGAATCACCGGCACGGGCTTTTCACAATTTCACCCGGGCCTTCGTTCTGTTCGCTGCCTCCAGTCCACTGTGCGCTGGATCGCCGCGATTAGCAATCTCTGGCATTGCAGCGCGTGAAGAGGGCATTGCCGCCTGCGGTTTCACCCGCCCCTTGACACTCTCACGGACTGCACCAACCCTCGGGTCCATGAACCCGCCCCCGTTTCCGATGCGCATCGCACCGCCGCCGCCCCGAACTCGATCCGCTCGTGCCGGTGATACTCTTGTGACCGAGGTTCCTGAGTGAAGTCTGCCGATCCGTTTTCGAACTTCCAATCGAATGAGCAAGCGCCGGGCGAGGCTTGCTCCTACCTACCAACGTGCTGGCGCGTAAACCAGTGGTGAGACCGTCCCGCAAGCTCGCCGTCGCAGCCGTCATGGGCATGGCCATATCCTTCGGGGCGGCCGCCTGCGGGAATGGGGACCGCGGCGCCGCGCCGGACTGGTTTCTCCGGTACAACGGGCCGGACTGGTTTCCGCGGTACAGCGGGGGAGGTCAATGGCGACGACGCCCTGTTGGACGGAACGCTCGAAGTCCAGGGTCGGTGCCTGTACGTAACCGCTGGACCGGGCCAGCGTACACTCCCGATCTTCCCCAGGGATTCGTCGTTCTCTCCGGGCACAGGAAGGCTCGTGGTCCTGGGCAAGACATTCCATGTGGGCCAACAATTCAGGTCGGGGGGAAGTGGGGATGGGCCGGAGTACATGAACCTCATGAACCTGATAACTCAGCCCGATCCGAGCTGTTCGACGACGCATGTCTGGATCGTGGGTGCGGTCGACTGAGGAGCCGGGCACTGGAGTTGGCGTTGGCTGAGGACTCCACTTTTCCGCCCGCTCCGCCGCCCCTTGGCGCTCTCACGGCGCGTGCCGACCCTCGGCAATAAACCCCGCCCGCCTTCGCGATACCCGTTCCCGGTGCCTCGCCGGTTGGGGGTGGTGGCGACGGGCAGGAAAAGCGGACCTGCGATGGTGGGCCGGGAGTACGTGTCCCCTCCTTCACAGTCGGGGCTCGCCGCGGTGGTCCGCACGAGCGCGGTTCCCTACGGCTCGCCGATCCGCTCCTCGATCCAGGGCACGATCATGTCGATGAGCCGCTCGCGCGGGTCCGCCAGCTTCGCGCCCTCTTCGCCGACCGGGTGCAGGTAGTGGTCGGCCCAGGGCAGCACCCGCAGCAGCTTGTCGTCGGCGCCGCTCTTCTCCAACAGCTCCTCCTGCTCGGCCGGGAAGATGTCGCAGTCGCCGTCGGCGTACACGATGAGCGTCGGTACCGTCACGTGGTGGATGGTGTTCGGAAGGTCGGCCTGGGAACTGGTGCCGCTCCAGGTGCTCAGCCAGCCGCGGGGGGTCATCACGCGCGCCAGCCCGCCCGGGCCGTAGTTCCCGATGATTGGGTCGCCCGGCGAGAAGATGCTCCCGAGGGGCCGGTTGCTCGGGTCGATGGTGGGGTCGAGGTAGGCCGGGTTCGCCAGCGTCCGGTAGATGACCATATAGCGGCCGAGCCGGGCACGCCGCGCGACGAGCGACCGCGTAGCGTCCGCCAGTTCGCCAAACCGCGGCGACCGCAGCTCTCCCCGGAAGTAGGCGTGCTCGGCCAGGTACTCGCGGGCGATGGCGTCGAGCCGCCGCGAGCGCTCGTACTGGAGTTCGCGGTAGGCAGCCAGCCAGCTCCTCTCGTACGAACTCGGCTCCGGGAACGGCCGGTAGCCGTTCGCCGGGTTGTACATGTCCCACGCGGGGTCGTAGCTCGTCGGGTCCGTTTCGCTGGTCACGCTGGGGTCGAGGACGTTGAGCATGAAGCGGCCCTCGCCGAGGTGCGCCGCGACGGCGACATAGAGGTCCCCCCCGGGCATCTGCTCGCCGGTCAGGTCGATCGGTTCGCCTCCCGGGGTGGCGGTCAGGCGGTGGTGGGGCATCCGCGAGGCCTGCGCCTGGTAGAAGCCCAGAAGCGACCCGCCGCCGCTATTGCCGAGGAGGACGATGCGCTCGAAGCCCTGTTCCTTCAGCCAGCGCATCCCCGCGGCGATGTCCAACAGCAGCCGCTCGTGGACCATGTCGGTGTCGTTGTTCAGGTAGCGGCTGTTCTGGCCGAAGACCGCGTAGCCGCGCGCGGTCAGCCCGGGGACCACATAGTGGCGCGTGAACTCGCCCCGCGGGTGCATCAGGTAGACCGCGGTCTTCGGGTCGCGGTTCGCCGGGCGATAGAGGATTCCGAAGCTCTGGGCCGTGTCTGTCGCGTCGAGGTACACGACATCGCGCCGCACCGACGGGTCGAGCGAGGAGAAGGCGAACGGCAAGCGGCGGGCGCGTTCTTCGGTGGGGTGGCTCATCGGGCACTCCTGCGGGTGGCGCGGCGCGGATTGTACGCCAGCCAATCACCCCGCGACGGACCTCGCCCGCCGGCTACCTACTTTGCTTTGGCCGAGATCTTCTCCGCGATGTCCTTGCGGGTCTCAGCGGCGGCCGCGGGGTCGTTGCTGATGAGGTAGACGATCACCACCGCCCGGCCGAACCGGTAGGCATCGGTGTAGACGAGGTTGCCATCGCCGTCGGGTTTGGTCGTCACGTAGCTGCGCGACTGGTCGCCCTGGAACACGGCCTGGTTGTCGGCCTGGGTCGCATTTGGGCCGAAGAGGTCTGGCGGGGGGTTCTTCAGTGCCTCGGAGATTGCGCCGAACTGGTCCGCCGCGGCCTCGGCAGCGGGGTGCATGTTGACCTCGACCCGGGCGGAGCTGACGGCGCCCTGCCTGGCATAGATGGCGACGTGGGCGTCCTGGCTCTCGGCCGCGCCGGGGACTCGCCCGGTCTCGACAAGCGAGAAGCCATCGCCCGAAAGGTCCGGGAGGAGATCGGCGGCCGTGGCGCCGGTGGCGCCGTCGCCCGGCGCGGCCGCGCCGTCGTCATCGCCGCAGGCGGCGCCAAGTGCCAGTGTCAGCGCCGCGAGGGCCGCTAACGCAATTCCGCGAAGCGCGCGATGACTTCGGCGCACTGCTCGGGTTTGAGGTGGTCGGTACTGATGCAGAGGTCGTAGGTGCTGGGAGAGAGCCATCCGGTTTCGTAGAAACGGCGGAAGTAATCCAGCCGTTCGTTGTCGGTCCTTTCGATGATTTTGAGCGCTTCCTTGTCCTCCACGCCCATGCCGGCCGCAATGCGGCGGGTCCGCGAGGCAGCCGATGCCGTCACCAGCACCCGTACCGTATCGAATCGGTCGCGAAGGATCACCTGCGCGGCATGGCCGACGATGACGCAGTCGCCCTGGCCGGCCAGGTCGCGGATGACGTCCTCGATGAACTTCCGGTAGTCGGCGGAGGTGAAGAGTGGGCTGGCGGCGAGCGGCACCGGGTCGGCCCAGGCGGCGACCGGCATGCTCGGGTTGCGTGCCAGTGCTTCGAGGAGCCTTGTCATGAGGGAGGGGGTGCGCTCCGCCTCGCTCACGGTCTCCGGCGAAACGCCCGCTTCCTCGGCGGCCCGCTGGATGACCTGGTAGTCAATGAGCCGCAGTCCAAGCTTCTTCGCGACGGCCTCTGCGACTTCCTCACCGGCCGTGCCGACCTGGCGAGAAATGGAAATGACACGCGTGTTCAAACTGCGGCCTCCGGCGATGTTGCGCGGATTGTAATTGAGAACCGCGATTGCGGGGGAGCGCCGGCCGGCGGTGGCCAGGGGGCGAAGGCAGGTACGAAGAAGGCCCGCGTGGGCGGGCCTTCTTCAAAGCGGGTGGTGCCTGGGTTACCAGGGCGGGATGGCTGCCCGCCGTCAGGCCTCGAATGGGTAGGCGACGCTTTCGAAGCGGGCCAACAGGTAGGGGTCGAATCGGGTTCCGGCCAGGCCGCGCATCACTTCGACGGCATCGGCCTGGGACATGGCACGCCGGTACGGCCGGTCACTGGTGAGCGCGTCGAACGCCTCCGACATGCCGATGATCTGGGCTTCGGCGGGCACTTCGGCGCCTTCGAGCATGCCGGGGTAGCCCTTGCCGTCGATGCGTTCGTGGTGGCAGCCGACCCACCAGGCCGCGGCGCCAAGCCCGGGAATCTCGCTGAGGATGTCGCGCGCATAGACCGGGTGGAGCTGGACCGACGCCATCTCGTCCACACTCAGGATGTCTGGCTTGCTCAGGAAGTGCGCCGGGACACCAAGCGTGCCCACGTCCTGGAGCAGCGCGGCAACCCTCACCAGGTCGGCCCGGCGCTCGGTCATGTCACAGGTGAGTGCAACGCGGCGGGCGAGTTCGGCGACACGCCTGCCCCGGCCCTGTTCGCGGCCGTTCCGGCCATCGACGACGTCGCTCATGACGCCAAGGAAGTCGAACAGCTCGTCGCGGTTCATCATGCCGCCATAGTTGAGCGACATGAGCGCGGCGGGCAGGTCGTTGTCATAAAAGCCGAGCCAGAAGTCATCGCGCTCGGCGATTTCGGCCATCTTGCCCGCGAGTTCGGGATCGATCTCGCTGCCGCCCATTTCCTTGACCAGGGCGGGGCCCCGGCGGCGGACGAGCAGTGGCGAACCTTCGGCGTCGATCATCGACTCGACCCGGTCGGAGAGGGCGACAATGCGGGCAACGATCGGCGCCCGGTCGCCGGGCTGTGCGCCGGGCCTGCCGGAGCCGTCCCAGCAGTCGTGATGGCTCGCAACCGCGCGGGCAACCGGTTCGCCGAAACCCATCTTGCGCACGATCTTCGAGCCGAGATCGCAGTGCTGGGCGATGGCTGCGACGACCTGCGTCCAGCCACCCGGGGGCACCTGGGAAAGCACGTCGGCGGCGCCGCTTCGGCCAGAGATGATTCTGCTGCCCCGCGAGCCGTCCATCTTTGGCGGCTGGCTGCTGGCAGCCATGCCGATGTCATGGAGAAGGCAGCCGAAGAAGACATCTTCGACCCGTTGGGCCTCCAGCCCGAGCTCGCTGGCGAGGAACACGCCGATGTAGGCGACTCGTTGGGCGTGGCCCGGACGGCGTCCTTCCGCGAGGTCGAAGGCGCGGCTGAGGGCGGCCAGGATGGTGCCACGGCTGAGCCGGGGAACGCCCGACAGCCCCGCGTCGTCATAGAGCGACGGGTCCAGGAAGTCTGCCTTGACAGTCTGAATCTGTGCTTTGGAAGCCATAGTGCGCCGTTCTCCCGGGGAGGGACCGTACCGGGAATATCGGCCGTGGTTTCGTGAACCTGCAGAGACAGAGCGGTGAAGGCCTGCGGAAATAGGGAAGAGTCGTAGGGTGTATGTATCCGGCTGCCCATCGCCGGGACACATCGGATACGGAGCGGGGCGCAGTCGCCTGCACGATCGGCGGCAAAGGGGTACACTGAGCCCACAGCGTGATGCGCGGCGTCCCCGCCTGCTCAATCCCGCAGAAACCGCCCAGGCGAACGAACAAGACACATGGATCGCTCCCGGCTCAGCCGGTTCGTTAACCAACGATTGCAAGAGTTGCCGCTCACAGCGCCAGCCATCGTTTCGCCATTTACCTCTGTCAGAACAGCCGTCGAGATGATGCGTGAGGGCGCCGGCTCATGCGTCCTCGCGGTCGACGGTGGCCGGATTGCCGGCATCTTCACAGAGCGCGATGTGCTGACGAAATGCATGGAGGACGGTTTTGACTGGGACCAGCCGCTCGAGACAGCGGTGCTCACCAAACAGCCTCGCACGATTCAGGCCACGAGGACGGTGGCCGAGGCAATCGCGACGATGCAGCAGCACCAGTACCGGACACTGCCCGTGGTAGAGGGCGAAACGGTGGTCGGTCTCGTCCGGCTTGGGGATCTCTTGAAGGACCTCGCAGAAGCGTACCCGGAAGACGTCCTCAACCTGCCTCCTCGCCCTCACCAGGTGATGGAGAGACCAGAGGGTGGATAGCAGAGGTTCCATGACCACAGAATCGCAAACCAAGCCCGAGCACACGGTCGAAGACCTCGAACGTGTGACGATTCGCTTCGCCGGAGACTCGGGCGACGGCATGCAGCTCACTGGTACACAGTTCACCAAGACCGCGGCCGTCTTCGGGAATGACCTGGCGACCTTGCCGGACTTCCCCGCCGAAATCCGGGCCCCCACCGGCTCGCTCCCCGGCGTGTCTGGCTTCCAGCTTTCTTTCTCCAGCTCTGATATCCACACGCCGGGCGACCACCCGGACGTCCTTGTCGCGATGAACCCCGCAGCGCTCAAGACCAACGTTGCCGACCTGCGTCCCGGCGGCCTCCTCATCGTCGACGAGGACGAGTTCAACGTTACTAACCTCAAGAAAGCCGCGTATCCGGTCAATCCTCTTGAGGACGGCTCGCTTTCGAAGTACCAGCTGGTCCCGATCGCGATCACGCGCTTCAACGAGCTTGCCCTTGAGGGCCTGCCACTCAACGCGAAAGACAAGTTCCGCTCGCGCAACTTCTACGCGCTGGGGCTGATTCTCTGGCTCTACGGCCGCTCGATGGACACAACCATCAAGTGGGCCTCCGAGCAGTTCAAACGGCGGCCGGACATCCTCGATGCCAACCTGCGCGCCCTGCGCGCCGGATACAACTTCGGCGAGACCACCGAGTTGTTCCGCGTGCAGTACCATGTCGCGCCGGCAACCGTCGCGCCGGGCACGTATCGCCACATCAGCGGAAACGAAGCAACCGCCCTGGGATTCGTAGCCGCTTCAGTCCTGAGCGGGCTCCCGCTCTTCTACGGGAGCTACCCGATTACACCGGCTTCGGACGTACTCCACGAGCTTTCGAAGTTGAAGTCGTTCGGGATCAAGACCTTCCAGGCGGAGGACGAGATCGCCGCGATTGGGGCCACCATCGGCGCAGCCTACGGCGGCCACCTCGGCCTCACCGGTACCAGCGGCCCCGGCCTGGCGCTCAAGAGCGAGGCGCTCAACCTCGCCGTGATGACGGAGCTGCCGCTTGTCGTCATTGACGTCCAGCGCGCCGGCCCGAGCACGGGCATGCCGACCAAGACCGAGCAATCGGACCTGCTCCAGGCAATGTTCGGACGCAACGGCGATAGCTTCGTCGGCATCGTCGCGCCGTGCACCCCGTCCGATTGCTTTACCATGGCCATCGAGGCTGCCCGCCTCGCGCTCAAGTACATGGTCCCGGTCATCTTCCTGAGCGACGGGTATCTCGGGAACGGTTCCGAACCGTGGCGCATCCCGGATGTTGCCAGCCTTCCGAAGATCGAATGGAACTACGCCACCGAACAGGACGGCGAGTTCAATCCCTATGAACGGGACCCGAAGACGCTCGCCCGCCCCTGGGCCGTGCCCGGTCAGAAAGGCCTGACCCACCGCATCGGTGGCCTCGAGAAGTCCGGCCAGACAGGCGATATTAGCTACGACCCGCGCAACCACCACGAAATGACTCTCGCCCGGCAGGGCCGCGTCGACCGCATGGTCCAGGATATCCCGGACCTCGAGGTTACGGGGCCGGAGACGGGCGACCTGCTCGTGCTGGGGTGGGGCGGCACATATGGCGCCATCACCAGCGCGGTGGAAGGCGCCCGCAAGCGCGGTCTCAGCGTCGCAGCGGCGCACCTGCGCTACCTCAATCCGTTCCCGGGCAACCTGGAGGCGGTGATGAAGCGCTACAAGCGCGTGCTCATTCCCGAGGCAACGAGTGTCTTGCGGTCCCCGGCGATGCTGGACTCGATCACCGTTCGCTCTTCGTCGGTCAGCCGGGCCAGGGCGGCTTTGGGGTCTTTGTTGCC
>JAANMW010003661.1_pt1 | contig 11550 bp, 11 predicted proteins | sample 7279671 | NCBI WGS metagenome assembly JAANMW01 (sample SAMN14094541, study PRJNA606508) | bioreactor metagenome | isolation source: A lab-scale SPAN reactor treating ammonium-rich wastewater day 247 | place: Ireland: Galway | collected 2017-09-19
AGTAGTATTCATGTCCTGTGGCCAAGCGCCCGCGGGCCGGAGCAGAAACCGGGCTGCCGGGTCCACGCGGCGCCACGCGCAGCTAGCAAATATAGAGCAGTTTGAGGAAAAAAGGGGCGCCGCGGCCCAGGCGGGATGACCTGGGGCAAGCATGTCCTGCCGGGTATCAACGCCGCTTGCGGCTGCCCTTGCGGCGGCCAGGCGGGTTGGCGGCCTTGGGCGCCAGCCCCAGTGCCGCGCGTGCCAGCGCATCGGCGGCGCCATTGCGGTGGCGGGGAATCCACTGCAGATCGGCGCCCTGGAATGCCTGCAGCAGCCGGCGCGCCGCGTCGAACAGGGGCGACAGCCGCTCGATGGGCGCTATCGCCCGGCCCCCGAGCTGCTCGACCAGCACGCTGTTGTCGCTGAACACCCGCACCGTGGTCGATGCCGGCACCCCCTGCCGCGCGAGCCAGTCCAGCGCGGCAAGCAACGCGCGCAGTTCCGCCTCGTTGTTGCAGCCGGTGAAGGGGGTGGCTTCGGAGATCTGGTGCCGCACGGTTCCGTCCGGCCCCGTCAGCACCGCGCCCAGGCCCATGCGGCCGGGGTTGGGCCAGGCACTGGCGTCGCAGTGAATCACCCAGTCGGCCGGCGGGAGCGGCGCAGCCGCTTGGGGGGAGGTCACCGATAAAACGCCTCGACCTTGCCCTTGAGCTTGAGCATCAGCGGCTGGCCCTTGCGGTCCACGGTCTTGCCCGCAGGCACCTTGACCCAGCCTTCGCTGACGCAGTATTCCTCCACGTCGCTGCGGTCCTTGCCGTTGAAGCGGATGCCAATGGGGTGCTGGAACACGTCGGCCACATGGTGCGGGCTGCGGGGGTCCACGGACAGACGGTCGGGCAAGGGGGGCAGGTTGGGGGTGGAATCGGTCATGCAAAAGGCCCGGGATCAGAAAAAACAGGAGAAGAGGGAAACCCACAGAACAGCGCGGATTTTCCGGGATTTGTGCACCACCGGCGCCACCGGCCCCTAGCACCCCAGACAGCTGCCTGGTTCAGGCCTTTTTCAGGAACTCCGACTTGAGCAGCATGCTGCCCAGGTCCGTCTTGCAGTCCACGTTGTGGCCGTCGGCGCCATCGACCAGGCGGATGCCCTTGATCTTGGTGCCCTTCTTGAGGGTGGAGGACGAGCCCTTGACCTTGAGGTCTTTCACCAGGATCACCGCGTCGCCATCGGCGAGGGGATTGCCGTTGGCGTCGCGCGCGATGCCGTCGCCCGCATCGGCGTCTGTGTCCGGGGTGTCGGCGGCCTGCGGCCATTCCAACGCGCAGTCGGGGCACACGTAGTTGCTGCCGTCGGGGTAGGTGTTCTCCAGGCCGCATTGGGGGCAGGCAGGCGCGGTTTGGGGCATGGGATGATTTCTGATCGTGGTGGTGGAAAAGGCTGGCGACTCTACAGCGGCTGCAGCGGCGCGCGTTGCTCCAGCGCAAACGGCGGCAGGCCCTTGAGGAACTGCTGGCCGTAGCGGGTGCGCGTGAGGCGCTTGTCGTAGCAGTACACATGCGCCCGGTCGTCTTCGCTGCGGATCGCGCGGCCGGCCCACTGCGCCAGGCGCAGGGCGGTGGCCGGCACCACCAGCTCGGTGAACGGGTCGCGGCCGACGCTGCGCAGCCACTCGGCACGCGCCTCGGCCACGGGGTCGTCCGGTGGGGCGAAGGGCAGCTTGGTGATGAACACCGATTCGCACAGCGCGCCCGGCAGGTCCAGGCCCTCGCCGAAGGATTGCATGCCGAACACGATGGACGGCTCGCCGGCCGCCACGCGCTCGCGGTGCCGCGCCAGCAGCTGCGGGCGCGGCAGCTGGTTCTGCACCAGCACGCGCGGACGCATGTCGGTGGCCAGGGCGTCCACGGCGCGGCGCATCTGCTCGCGCGAGGTGAACAGCACCAGCGCGCCGGCGCGTACGCGCGTCAGGTCTTCGAGCAGGGCGTCGACCATCTCGGCGTTGAAACGGTCGGCGTCCTTGGGGTCGGCGCGGGTCTCGGCCAGCACCAACGTGCCCTGGGCGGCGTAGTCGAAGGGGCAGCAGGATGAGAATCGCGGCGAATCCGGCCAGAACAAAGCGCTTCTCCACCAATTCCAGCCCGATCAGGCGGAGATCGAAGCCGTAATCCAGGCCTACGAAGATGCCGAGATGCAGCAGGGCGTAGCCGAAGGCATACAGTCCCAACGCCCGCCGCGCCTTGATCGCCGGGCGGAACCGGAACAGGGCATTCGCAGGCGTCGCGGCCAGCGAGAGGGTCAGCAGCGCCAGCGCCGTCTTGCCCGTGCGCAGGGTGAGATCCTGGATCGGGTTGACGCTGAGCCGGCCAGCCGCGGCATCGCCGATCAGCCAGAGCAAGGGCAGCCAGGCCCCGAGGTGCACCGCCATCTGCCAGGGGCCGAAACGGGTGAGAGCCTTCACGATCAGTAATTGCGGCGCAGATCCATGCCCGCGTAGAGGCCGGCCACCTGCTCGGCGTAGCCGTTGAAGGGCAGGGTGGGGCGGCGGCTCAATTCGCCGATGCGGCGTTCGCTGCGCTGCGACCAGCGCGGGTGGGGCACATCGGGGTTGACGTTGGCGTAGAAGCCATATTCCTGCGGCGCCGCCGCCACCCAAAAGGTGTCCGGTATCTCCGCGGTCAGGTCGATGCGCACGATCGATTTGACGCTCTTGAAGCCATATTTCCAGGGCACGACCAGGCGAATGGGCGCGCCATTTTGCGGCAGCAGGGTCTGGCCATAGAGGCCGGTGGCCAACAACGTCAGCGGGTGCATGGCTTCGTCCAGGCGCAGGCCCTCGGTGTAAGGCCACTCGTACCAGAGGGAACGCACGCCGGGCATGTTGTCACGGTCGAGCGCGGTCTGGAAGCGCACGAACTGCGCGTCTGAGGTGGGTTCCACCTCTTTCAGCAGTCGGGCCAGGGGGAAGCCCAGCCAGGGGATGACCATCGACCAGCCCTCGACGCAGCGCAGGCGGTAGATGCGCTCTTCCTGGTCGAATTTGAGCAGGTCTTCGATGCCGAAGGTGCGGGGTTTGTTGACCAAGCCGCCCACCTCCACCTGCCAGGGCCGCACAGGGAAGGCGGCGGCCAGCCGCGCCACTCCTTCCTTGTTGGTGGTGAACTCGTAGAAGTTGTTGTAGGTGGTGACGGCGTCGAAGGGGGTGGCCGGGTCGCCCAATTCATCGGCAAGCGCAGACCCGGCCGCGCCCGCAGACCCGGCTGCGCCCGCAGGCCCGGCCGCGGGCGTCGCCGTGGGTGTGGATGTGGGCGCGCACGCGGCCAGGGCCAGCGCCGCCGCGCCCAGGCCCAAGCCTTTCAAAAAGGCGCGGCGGGAGCGAAAGACTTCGTAGGGGGTGATCTCGGAGGAGGGGATGCGGGGATAGGAGGTCATGGCGATAAAAAACGGGGGAGTGGGCCGGAACTGTGGCCTGGGTCGAGGGAACTGCCGTCATTTATGCCAGAAAACTTGCTCCCTGTCTGTGAGCAGCGCTGCAAGCACAAAAAAGGTGCGGCGCGCTGGGCAGCGCGCCGCACCTGGCGAGGGGGGGGAGGGCAGGGTTACATGGGCGGGCAGGAAGCCGCGGCCCACGGGCTGCTGCGGGCGGGCGCGGCGCCGGGTGGAGCCACCCGCTGCCCCGCGATCTGGCCGATCACGTTGTGATCCTTGTCGGTGAGGTAGATGGTGAGGAAGTCGCCCACTTCTGGGGGCATGGGCAGGATGGGGAAATGCATCGGTTCGCAACGCCGCAGGGGGTTCTCAGCCGTCACCCAGCGGATGCCGATGATCTGGCCCTGATTATCTGTGATCGGCTCCGGCTGCCAGCCGGGGGGCCAGGTGGAGGGGTCGCCCGGCTGCGCGCCCTGCCAGGGCGGGTTTTGCAGGCCCCAGTAGATCTCGAAATCGTAGATGATGTTGTCGACATCCTCATACACAACATGGATGGCGAGATCGATCTGGCCGGTGGCCGGATCCTGCCAGAAGGTGGAAGAGATGCCGGTCAGCACCGGCGGCGGCGTCGGCGTGGGCGTGGTCTTGTTGATGTTGACGAAGATGAGGATGATCTCCTTCGGGGGCAAGGGCACGTGGATCACGCGGCGCAGATAGCCCACGACCTGGTTCTGCTGGTTGCGGATGGGCGTTTGCAGCAGTTGCGGGGTGCGGTAGAGGGCGAGGATCGGGGGGATATCGTGGATGACCGCTTCCATCCGCACCGGCTCCTGGTGATGCAGCATGCCCATGCCCGTGTCCAATTCGACGAAGACATCGAAGAAGCTATCGGCCGGGTAATCGGCGCCAGGCGTCTGCTGTTGGATCTTGCCAACCGAGGCGCGGGTGGGGCTTTCGCGCACCCCGACCGGGCCGAGCGGCGTCATGCCGGTCAGGTTCATGGCCAGGATCTCGGTGTCGATCGCGCTGTGACCACCGGCATCGTAGGGTTCGCCGCGGCGCACGACGGTGGGGCCGTTCGTCGTCAACAGGGTGGGCGCCTGACCGATCATCTGCACCAACAGGCCGGCGCCGGAGGGGAAGGTGTCATCCCCGGCGGGGGGGAACCCGAGGACGCTGGCAGCAGTGGGCGGATCCGGATCGGCGAGGGTGACATCCTGGCAGGGCGGGGTGAAGGGATCGTAGCCATCCTGCTGCTGCTCGGCCACGGAGTAGGGGCCGGGGGCCAGATCGATGAAATCGGTGATGCCATCCTGATCGGTGGTCTGCTCCGCCAGCACCTGGCCAGAGCAGCCATGCCCGGCGTGGAGGGTCATACGCCAGTTCGGGATCGGCAGCCAGGTATCCAGATCGAGCTTGATTACGATGATCGAGGGCAGTTTCTTGGTGGGTGTGGCTGTGGGCGTGGCCGTCGAGGTCGGTGTGGCCGTGGGGGTGGGCGTGGCCGTGGGCGTGGATGTGGCCGTCGGGGTGGGGGTGCGCGTGGGGGTGGCGGTGGGGGTGGGCGTACGCGTCGGGGTGGATGTGGAGGTGGGGGTGGGGGTGCGCGTCGGCGTGTGCGTGCGCGTGGGTGTGTGCGTGGGGGTGGGGGTATCGGTGGGTGGGATGTGACGCGTGGGCGTGGGGGTGGGGGTGTGGGTGGGCGGGATGTGGCGGGTGGGCGTGGGCGTGGGCGTGTAGGTGGGCGTGGGCGTCGGGGTGGGCGTGGGTGTGACGTTCGGATCCATGCAGGCGTAATAGTCTTCGGTCTCGCCGTACTCGTAGCCGTTGGCCGGCCCCCGCCCATCGATGGCCGCAGCCGCGGCGGGGATTTCGGAGAGGGTGATCCGCCACCACATGCAGGGCATGTCCGCGGCGAAGCCCCACCAGGGCAAGAACACCGGCGTGTTGAAGGTGTAGAGGCCCGGCCCACTGCTGAGGGCGATGACCTGATTCTGCACGGCCCATTCCGGCGCCGACCCGGTGGCGCACTGGAAGTTCTGGCCCCAGTCGCCGCTGCGGTTGTAATCGAACCAGAGGTTGACGTAGGCCTGCGTGAACGTCGAGCCGACCGGCACGGTCACCTGATATTGCACTTGCGCCGGTTGGCAATGCGCCAGCCAGGGCAGCGTCAGCACGCCATCATCCGCAAGATCTAGATCGGGCGCGTCGTTGGGGGGGATGAGATTGTTGGTGGGATCGACATCCGGGCCGATGTCGGCTTCGGTTTCGTGGGTGATCTGCGGGCCCAGCCAGAACTGCAGGGTGCTGTTGTGGTGTTTGGGGCCGTGCGGCGGCGATCCCAGGCCGAAGACGGTGGGGAAACGGGCGAACACGCCGGGCGGGCCGCCGGCGGGATAGGCGGTCATGGGGCCGCCATAGCTGTTGCTGCTATCCGGCGCGTCGCCCAGATCGGTGGCTGGTTGGCCGACCGGGCCTTTGGTGGGAGTGGCGGTGGGGGTGGCGGTGGGGCGGGGGGTGGGGGTGGCGGTAGCAGTTTTGGTGGGCCGCGGGGTAGGCGTCGGGGTGTGATCCTGATCCCCGCAACTGTAATAATCCTCGGTCTCGCCATGCTTGTAGCCGCCGAGCGGGCCGCTGCCATCCGCAGCGGTCGCGGGCTGGTCGCTGAGCTTGATCCGCCACCACAGGCATTCATTCGGATGGGGGTTGTAGGGCAGGAAACTGTCGGTGGTGAAGGTGTAGGTTCCTGGCCCCGGCAGGGAGAGGATCTGATTTTGCACGGCCCATTCGGACACGGCCACGCCGGTCTGGCAATTGAACATCTGGCCCCAATCACCGCTGCGATCCCAGTCGAAATAGAGGTTGAGATAGGGTTTGCTGGCCGGGCCGCCGGGGGGCACGGTGACGGTGAAAGTCAACTGCGTCGGCGTGCAGTGAGGCAGGATGGGGGGCAAGCTGACGCCGTCATCCTTCAGATCGCGGTCGGGCGCGTCGTAGAGGGGCAGGATGTTGTTGGAGGGGTCGGCGTCCGGGCCGATGTCCGCCTCCCGCTCCCGGCTCAGGCCCGGGCCCAGGTGATAGATCAGGGGGTTGTTGTGGTGCAGCGGGCCATACGGGGGCGATCCCAGGCCGAAGACGGTGGGGAAACGGGCGAACACGCCGGGCGGGCCGCCGGCGGGATAGGCGGTCATGGGCCAGCCGTGGCTGTTGGAGCTATCGGGCGCGTCGCCCAGGTCGGGCTGCGGGACGGGGGGCTCCTGCTGCTGGCCGCACTGGTAATAATCTTCGGTCTCGCCGAAGTCCAGGCCATTGGCAGGGCCGCTGCCATCGGCAGCAGTGGCTTTCAGATTGCCCAGGGTGATGCGCCACCACAGGCATTCATCCGGATTGGGGTTGGAGGGCAGGAAAGAGGTGGTGGTGAAGGTGTAGGTTCCCGGCCCCGGCAGAAAGATGACCTGATTCTGCACCGCCCACTCGTTGGCCACGGCCCCAGGGCAGACCGGCTTGTCGCCCCATCTGCCGTTGCGGTTCCAATCGAACCAGACATTGACAAAGGCGTCGCTGGCCGGCGCGCCTGCGGGCACTGTCACCATAAAGGTGAAGGTGGTGGGCTGGCAGTGCGGCAGGGTGGGCGGGGGGATGACTCCGTCATCGAAACGATCCTGATCGGGGCGATCGAGGAGAGGCTCGATGTTGTGGGTGGGATCGGCGTCCGGCCCGATGTCTGCCTCCCGCTCGCGGGAGATGCCCGCGCCCAGATGGTAGCGCAGGGTGGCGTTGCGGTGGCGGGGGCCGTAGGGCGGGGACCCGGCAGCATAGACGGTGGGGAAATGCGCCAAAGTGCCAGGCGGGCCGCCGGCAGGATACGCGGTCATGGCCACGCCGTGGCTGTTCGTGCTGTCAGGAGCATCTCCCAGATCCTCGGTGGGCGCAGTTGAAAGCACCTGCCGGCCAGACCAGGGCAGGTGGATGAGATTGACCGCGGGCGTGAGCTGTGGCTCGATGGCCGCCGCGGGCGTGGGCGGCGCGGAGGCAACCGCCGCGGCCAACCCCAACAGGAGCAGCAGCGCCAGAGCCACGCCTCCCAGCCAAAAACGGGCGTGTGGAAATCGCATGGTGAAATCCTCCGAAGTGTGTGTGTGGGGTTGGACAGACGCCGCCGACAGCGGATTCCCAATGCCCAGGCGACTCCACAAAGACAACAACAGATCACAGTGGCGACCCACCTGGCCAGCGCCTGCCCGATTCGATGTGGGGGATCGATTATGCGGCTATTGTAGCACAAACGGGGAGGGGAATTCAATGGGAGGAAACCCGGCAATCCCAAAGATGACAGAAATGAAATAATCGGCAATCGGCCTGGCGCACTTCGCCGCAGTTTGTGCTTGACAAAGGAGTCAAGGATTAAAGCGCCGTGTACGCGAGCGGCTTTGAATCATCAATCATCAATCAGCAATCATCAATTTTTGATCCGTTACTTCCGGGCACTTGTCAAGATGCCCCGGCTGCGGCCAGCGACCGCTGTTGGGTCGCCGGTATCCGGCTGCGTGAACCTTGCTAGCGAAGCATCATACCAGCGGGCGCCGTAGAAGTACAGGCGCGTACCGCTATCCCAGCGCTGACCGGTGAAACGATAGGTCGTCTGCAAGGGGGATTGTGTCCGGGTTCTGTTGCCAGAGCGCCCCGTCGGAGAAAATGAAAAACGTCATTCTTCCGGGCATTCCTGATAGAACGTTACATACTCCGGCGCATCCAGATCGCCGATGGGCAAATGCTGCAAAACAAGGTCATATTCTCGGCCACAGGGCGACTGCGATCTCAGAAGCAGGCGTGTCGCATAGAGAATCATCTTTCCTCGCTCACCTGTAATTCGAACATGCTCATTTGTGACATTATCCCACGCGAGGATGCCGGATGCCGGATCTCCTCCAAAGAGAAATCTCTGTGGATAGTAGACCGCATCATCTAAATAGACACGAGTCCAGTATTTTCCTACTTCTTCTGCTCTCCATTGACCTGAGTCTTGTTCGAGGGCTCCCGATCCAGGTTGAAACTCTTGAATAAACGTGCCATCGGAATGTAAAACGATTGTCTCTTTCGCATTGTGAATATCGACCTCTGTATAGAGGCTGTAATCCGCAACCCATCTTCCCACTAGATCATCTGGGGTAATGGGCGGGATTTCGGGAGTTTCGCCGAGTACAAGACAACCTGCCGTAAGCAATGAGGCTGCCAGTATCATCAGAACGGCAAATAGGATATGTCTTTTCATGGTTTATCTCATGCTAATTGCAATCGGTGCAAAGGGCTTCTGTCCACATAAACCAAGTTGCCATGTTGCCACCCCATACGCCTGGGACAATGCCGGTGGAGGAAGGCTCGCCGCGGTTGGTGCTATTCAAAATCGAGACAGGCCATACCTTTCGAACATCTTGTAAGGAACCCTCCCCAGCAGAATATTTTTGAAGCTCATTGACCAAAGCAGTCGCGTAGCTTGTGATTTCCCCTGATGCTACCAAGTCTTCTATGCTAGGTGCTTTGCCAAGTAGCCGAGTGCCTGACTCGCGACTAACGATATTGTGAACCCATATGGTTATCGTCCTATCACCATTATTCTGGATATAGACGCCATAACTTCCCAGGATAGAGCCAATCCCAATTCTGTCCTCTTGATCAACCCATTGTATCCCCTCACGAATGGGTTGTTTTGGATCCGTAAAGCGATACCGGTACGATGTTTCACCGGTTGAATAGAAATGCTCGCGAGCCTGTTGCACGCCTTCATCGCGCCTCAAATCCCGCGTCATTGGCGCAGATGCGCCGTAATAGCGCGTTTGCGGCCCGCTTTCCGTAAGCCAATCGCTCACCATTTCCAGGCCACTTTGGTAATACCACCTGGCTGCCCCACGTCCTCTGGGGATCAGCCTTCTCTGGTGCGGTTCGAAAACTATATCGCAGGATTCATCAACGCACTCCGCATGCCCCGATGGATCACGATATCTGAGCGGATTGTTCAGGACATAGCTGTACCGGTTCAGGCCGCCGGGATTGCCGGGCTGGGGCACAATCGTATCCGGCTGCGTGAACCGGCCCAGCGCGGGGTCGTAGTATCTTGCATTGTAAAAGTACAGCCCGATCGTAGCATCTTCCCGCTGGCCTGTAAAGCGATGGCCGGTGGGGGGTGATGGGCATATTGCCGCTGCGGTACCGCTTCAGCGCCTGCGGGTTGCCGGGCTGGGGCCAGCGACCGCTGTTGGGTCGCCGGTATCCGGCTGCGTGAACCGGCCCAGCGCGGGGTCGTAGTATCTCGCGTTGTAAAAGTACAGCCCGATGGTAGCATCTTCCCGCTGGCCTGTAAAGCGATGGCTGGTGGGGGGTGGGCATATTGCCGCTGCGGTCCCGCTTCAGCGCCTGCGGGTTGCCGGGCTGCGGCACAATCGTATCCGGCTGCGTGAACCGGCCCAGCGCGGCGTCATAGTATCTTGCATTGTAAAAGTACAGCCCGATGGTAGCATCTTCCCGCTGGCCTGTAAAGCGAAGGCCGGTGGGGGGTGGGCATATTGCCGCTGCGGTCCCGCTTCAGCGCCGCTGGCGTTCGTCCGTGTAACGGTTGACTGAATTAGCTAATGTGCAGTCCAGGGGTAGTCTTTCTGGGTTTTAATCTCTTTTCCATAACCAGGCCAATTCTGGTAATCATTCATGACACCGTCCAATCCATCTTCAGAAACGCCACGGATGTCCATCAAGTATTGTGCAAGATTTCTGGGAGCAAAGTAATAAGCTTCGTCTATCTGAATGTCTGGTATCACAATAACAGTTTCGGGCATTGGGCTATTATCTCCGTACATCTGACTCTCCAACATCAACCCCAGTTCTTCAAATACAAAACGGAAGAAATGATGATTGCCCGCTCCGCCTACACGGCCTGCCCACACCCAATCTGGTTCGCCGATTGATGCGACAATATCTTCCAGTACTAAATAGTTGGGATGGTCAACGCGAAACCATTTGACGACGTCCTCAGCAATATAAATTCCACCTCCGAAATCTTTTGTTCCCCGATAACTCCATCTAATAGCATCATCAGTTCCAGAATACACGGCTTGGTTTGTTCTTTCAACCGAAGTTGGATTGACGAATTCCAGAAGTCTAACTTTTTCTAGAACCGCAGTTGTGGTTGTGCTATCCGGTAAAATATCATACCAGCAAGGAGGTATACAGGGTTCTACCGTCACAAGAGAGCCATCACTCACAACAGGCCTTATCCTCGTGTCAAACATCGGGAGAGGAAAGGCACAACTATTTGTTGTCAAAATGACAATGATTGCTGCGACAATGCCAACAAATTGCTTCTTCCGTTTCATTTCTCATCTCCACTTAATTACCAGATTTTCGATGAATGTTTGTCTATCAATCATGAGACCTTTTTCGTTGTAAATCCAATATCTCCAACTTTCGGCAAAATCTTCGATTTGGTTCGTAGTTCCGTAGTTTGTAGGAGATTCATTACGGATAACTATTCTCGCCATGTCGCCCGACACGTAATCATTGCGATAATCGATAATATGCCCGCTTTCATGCACCGGCGTTGTTTCATCCATCGGGTCGAAGAAGTAGATTGTGTCGGCATCGTTGTCGAGTAGAGGATAGTGCGCCGGCAAGGCCAAACCCGTTGGGCCATGCTGCCACGGCGTCTTTCCCCCTGTCATCCTGTTGATCAAAGTGTGAATGCCTGTGAGCAGCAGGATGGGGTGGGACGGTTTGCGGCTGTTTGGCCATCGCACAAATTCGGTTCCGCCCAGCGCCGATCGAACCCATTCATCGCCTTGCCCTCGACTCCCTAATTCACTACCCACCCGTTCGGCCATGGTGTTCATACCTTCATACACAACCCAGGCGTTATCTGTCTCCCAAGAACTTACCATGACGATACCCCACTTCTGCCGCATTCCAACTGGCTGTCCACTCACTGGGTGTACACGCACGATGCAGTCCTCATCCACACATTCAGCATGCCCCGACGGGTCGGTATATTTGATGGGAGCACAATCAACAAAAGGCCCCTGAACAGGATGCGTCTGTGAGGTATGTGCGGGTGATCCATCCGCATCATCCGCTGACGGGCCAGGTTGTTAAGGT
>JAANMW010003665.1_pt1 | contig 11537 bp, 11 predicted proteins | sample 7279671 | NCBI WGS metagenome assembly JAANMW01 (sample SAMN14094541, study PRJNA606508) | bioreactor metagenome | isolation source: A lab-scale SPAN reactor treating ammonium-rich wastewater day 247 | place: Ireland: Galway | collected 2017-09-19
AAGGGCCATCTCGATCGCGACGCGATGATTCGCCAGTACCTTCCGCTGGTTCGTCGATTAGCGCACCATATGATTGCCAAGCTCCCTGCCAATGTAGAGCTGGACGATCTGATCCAGGTAGGAATGATCGGATTGTCTGAGGCACTCACACGCTACGAGGTGGCACAAGGTGTGCAGTTCGAAACTTTTGCCACACAGCGCATCCGCGGCGCCATGCTCGATGAATTGCGTGAGAGCGACTGGATGTCGCGCAGCTCGCGCAAAAGCCAAAAAGATATTGAAAAAGCCCTGCGCCGCCTGGAGCAAAAGCTGGGGCGCAGCCCGCTGGAGTCTGAAATCGCTGCAGAACTGGATATGGCACTGGTCGACTACCAAAGCCTGCTGAGCAAGGTGCGCGGCACCCAACTGGTGTATCTGGAAGACATGTCGCACAGCGAAGATAACGACGGGTTCCTGGAACACCACGATGCCGCAGATCCCGCAGGCGACCCCATGGCCATGCTGCGTAACCAGCGCCTGCGCTCCTCACTGGTCACTGCCATTCAATCATTGCCCGAGCGCGAACAGTACATCATGGGCATGTACTACGAACACGACATGAATCTCAAGGAAATTGCGGCTGTGCTGGGTGTGACCGAATCACGGGTTTGCCAGTTGCACAGCCAGTCGATTGCCCGATTACGCGCAAAAATGCGCAGCCACTGATCTTGCGCCCCGGTATCTCTACCAGCAGGGCGGCACAATCACCCGGCAGACCGGTAAATACGCGCACCTGAAGAGCCGCCCCGACCTGGGCTACCGTAGGTCGACGCATTGTCGACAGGGGGCAAAACCACCGCAAGCTGTTTTTCTACCAAGGCGGCTACGCGGGCCAGTTGGTCTCTCTGCAATGCCAACTCGGCACTTACCTGGCGGATTCTGGGAACCAATTCAGCAGGCATTTCACCTTGCACGCGCTCCATGGCATTGGAAAAATCAACAGCAGCCTGCCGTAGCGAGCTGCTGAATTTCTCCAGTGCCAATGCATCTGTCGACTTGAGTGCAGCCGATGCCTGCGTCAGTTGTTCCTCAACGGCCTCCAAAGCCTGGACAAGAAGCATGGTGTGCGCGCGCCTTTAACGGTCTTTCGAGTAAAAAGTGATCGATTCAGGTGCGACTCAGAAGGCTAGACCATCAGCCCTTTGCGCGGGAAAAGAATTCCTGGGAATTCGCCAGCATTTTGTCTGCCACGACTTCGGCATTCACCTTGAAGGAGCCACTTTCGATGGCAGAGCGTACGGCTTTGACCTTACCCGCGTCAAAATCGCCCTGATTGCGACTGGCTTGATCGAGCGACTTGGTTGCCGATGAAAAGGTTACCGGCACACCGGCGGCGGCCACAGCGGACGAAGCGCTTGCTGCCAACCCTCCTGCGGCCTGTGCGGCCGCTTTTGCCTGCTGCTTGGCAGGCGCTGCCTGCGCTAGTGCGCCCGGCAGTTCCGGTTTTTGTCCTATTTTCATCGCTCTCTCCGCTGCCCCTTGAAATATGGGACCAGGTAGCAATGTTTTCGACCTGTCGTGCGCAGACTTTAGCGGTAAATCGCAAAAACAACCTAAAGCTGGACGCCTATCGTCCCGTCATCATTCACAATACCGGTCACTATCTTCCCATTATCCATTCTAATGCGCACAGTTTGGCCTGCGGCTCCGGCCGTCATTGCCTGCCCTCCCGCACTGATGGCATAGCCCCGTCCTTGGGCTACAACCCTCACCAGAGCACCAGCCTGGAAGATTTGGGGCGCACGCAACATTGGCTGGCGCAGGGCTTGGCCTGCCTTGAGGTGGCGCGCAGCGACCTGTCCAACCCATAAGCTGGGCTCGGCAACGATGGAGGCATTTTCCGCCGCCCAATCCACTTCCGTCTCGGTCGCGTCGGCCGCAGTGAGCACTGAGCCCATGGTGACATCACCCGTCAGAACCCAGGCAGGGCCGTAAGCTTTGATCGTCACGGGGAGAAACACATTCCAGCGCACTGCAGCGTCTTGGCACCGCAAACCCAAACGGGTGCGCCCCCACAGACGAGCACCTGCGGGCAGGTAGGGCTCCACACGGGTACATGGCGCCAGGCGCAGGCGCTCGTCCAACGCACCCACGCTCACCTCCATGCGCAAGGGCGATTGCGCAGGCATGTTGCGCGCCAGGGCCTCATCCAGCCATTGCTGGGTCATCTGCTCCAGGTTCACCTGCGCTTGAGCAGCACTCGCAGCCACACACAAGACAGCCGCCCCTACGGCGCGCAGTAAATAGGCAAATCGGTATGTCATGGGAGGCCTCCTGGAAATTCGGTGCCCGCAAGCAAGCCACAAGCCATTGAACTATAGGCGGCACACCGCCCGGGGAAACACCGAACTGCACACCAATTCCTCCGTTCTTCCCCCTTTAGAAAAAACGTGGCGTTTCCATAATCAGCCCACGCCAGCAGTCCATTCAGGGCCCTGGCGTTACTGCAACTTACGGTGTGAGGCGCCCCATGCTTGACAAGATGACCAACCAGCTGAATTTCCACAGCAACGCACTGATCCTGCGTGGCGAGCGTCAGCGCATCATTGCCAGCAACATCGCCAACGCTGACACCCCCGGCTATGTCGGCCGCGACATGCATTTCACCGACGCACTGCGCGAAGCGAATGCAGCGGGCAGCCAGTTGCCTGGTGCAGCCAATCCCCAGACAGGCGCCACCAGCCCACGCCACATACCCTTGTCGTCCACCCTGCCCGGCAGCAGCAGCACCGACAACAAGCTGGGCTACACCGTGCAGACACAACCGTCTCTGGACAAAAACACCGTGGACATGGATCGCGAACGTGCCAACTTCACGGACAACGCAGTGCGCTACGAAGCCACACTGCGCTTCCTCAACGGCCAGGCCAAGACCATGCTGAGCGCCATTCAAGGCCAGTGACATTCTTTGAGAAGCGGGTACTGCCATGTCAATGTTCTCCATCTTCAATGTCTCGGGAAGCGCCGTGAGTGCGCAATCCCAGCGCCTGAACACCGTGGCCAGCAACCTGGCCAACGTGGACGCTGTGGCCGGCCCCGACGGTCAGGCTTACAAGGCACGGCAACTGGTTTTTCAGACCACACCCATGGGGCCCGACAACGCTGCGGGCGTGCGCGTGAGCGCCGTCAAGGAAAGCGAAGTACCAGGCCGCCGCGTGCACGACCCCAGCCATCCGTCGGCGGATGCCGAGGGCTATGTGACGCATTCCAATGTCAACGCGGTGGAGGAAATGGTGAACATGATTTCTGCCTCGCGGTCCTACCAGAACAACATTGAAGTCATGAACACAGCCAAAACGCTGCTGCTCAAGACTTTGCAAATGGGCCAGTAAGCCTGCAGGAGTTTCCCCATGATCACCAGCGCCACCGCCGCCACTTCAGCAACTACCAGCACGAGCACGACCAAAGCCGACGCAGCCTCCGACCCGGCGGCGGCCCAGGACCGCTTTCTCAAGCTGCTCGTAGCCCAGCTGAACAACCAGGACCCGATGAACCCGCTGGACAACGCCCAGATGACATCGCAGATCGCGCAGATCAATACCGTCACCGGTATCCAGCAGTTGAACGAGACCGTCAAGGGCCTGGCAGGCCAGTTCGCAGCCCAGCAACTCATGCAGGGCAGCGCCATGGTCGGTCGCAACGTGCTGATCGCAGACAACACCCTCGCCATGGACACCACCAACCACGTAGGCGGCGGCGCGTTCGACCTGGCAGGTTCTGCCGCCAGCGTGTCTGTGCAGGTGCTCGACGCCAATGAAAAGCTGGTGGGCACCGTGGAACTGGGCGCTCTCAAGGAAGGCCGCTACAACTTCGAATGGGATGCATCGACATACACCGGCACCGGCCCGCTGCATTTCAAGGTGCTCGCCGCCAACGGCAAGACGGCTGTCGATGCCACCGCACTCTCGGTCGATCAGGTGACTGCGGTCAGCCTGGACAACGGCACGCTGTCCCTGCAACTCTCGCGCGGTGGCAGCACCAATTACAACGCCATCAAGGCCATTCTCTAACCACCCTCACGTCACATTTTCAGGAGCACACCATGGGTTTTCAACAAGGTCTCTCGGGCCTGAACGCTGCCAGCAAGAACCTGGACGTGATCGGCCACAACATCGCCAACACCAACACGGTAGGGTTCAAGGCATCGCGCGCCGAATTTGCGGAAATGGTGGCCTCGGCCATCGGCGCTGCCGGCGGCAGCAATGCCGGCATCGGGGTGGAAGTGTCGGCCGTGGCGCAGCAGTTCGGCCAGGGCAACATCACCATCACCGGCAATACGCTGGACGTGGCCATCAACGGCAGCGGTTTTTTCAAGCTGCAGCAGCCTGACGGCTCTTCCGCCTACACAAGGGCCGGCAACTTCAAGCTCGACAAGATAGGCAACCTGGTGACCAACAATGGCGCCAAGGTCATGGGCTTTCCAATTGATCCGATCACGGGCCTGCGAACCGCCAGCGACCCCTCGCCACTCAGCTTTCCCACGGGCGCGCCCATTCCGGCAAAGCAGACCACCAAGATCGTCGCCGAGTTCAACCTCGACGCCCGCGCCAAGGATGCTGCTGGAGACCCGGCCGCTGTACCGCCCGTAGCCCCCACACCCCGCGCCACTTACGGCACTTCCATCAACGTCTACGACAGCCAGGGCGTTGCCAAACCGGTGAACCTTTATTTCCAGAAAACCGCCACCGCCAACACCTGGGACGTGTACGACACGCTGGACGACCCCTCGGCCACACCACCCGTGGTGGGCGTTGTGATTGGCCAGATCACGTTCGACAACAACGGCGCCATCACCGGCCCGGCCGCCACGCCCCCCGCCACAGGATTCATCCTGCCTCTGACGGGCATCAATCCCAGTCCGCCCAACCCCAACAATCTCCCGCCCTTTGATGTGGAGATCAGCCTCGATGGCGTGACCCAGTTCGGCAGCAAGTTTTCTGTCTCCGACCTGAGCCAGGACGGCTATGCCTCGGGAACGCTGACGGGCATCAACGTGGAAGCCAGCGGCATGGTCATGGCCCGTTACTCCAACGGCGTGACGCGCGCAGAAGGCCAGGTTGCCCTGGCCAATTTCCGCAACCCGCAAGGCCTTCTTGCCGTTGGCGACAACGCCTGGGTCGAAACATTTGAATCCGGCGCGTCGGTCATCGGCACCCCCACGGACGGCAACTTTGGCGCGCTGCGCTCGGGCGCACTGGAAGACTCAAACGTCGATCTGACCGCCGAGCTGGTCAACATGATGACGGCGCAGCGCACCTACCAGGCCAACGCGCAAACCATCAAAACCCAGGACCAGGTGATGTCCACCCTGGTCAACCTGCGCTAACGCGCCCGCCTGAAACAACGGAGTCACCATGGACCGCATCATCTACACCTCCATGACCGGCGCCAACGCTGCCGCACACCGGCAGGCGGTGCTGTCCAACAACCTGGCCAACATCTCGACCAACGGCTTTCGTGCCGAGATGTCGACCTTTCGCTCCGTACCCCTGCAGGGCGATGGGGCATCCACGCGCGTCTTCGCGCTGGAAGCCACCTCGGGCCACCGGGACACCGCTGGTCCGGTACAGCGCACGGGGCGCAACCTCGATGCCATGGCCGTGGGCAACGCCTGGTTTGCCGTACAGGGCGTCGACGGCACCGAGGCCTACACCCGCAACGGCGGTTTCGAAGTTTCTGCTGCAGGGCAGTTGCTCACGTCCACCGGCTTGCCCGTGCTCTCCGATGGTGGTGCGCCCATCGACATTCCACCGGGCGCAGAGGTTTCGCTGGGTTCTGACGGCACCGTAACGGCCAAATCGGCGGGGCAGCCGGCAGCCGCTGTCGGGCGTCTCAAGCTGGCCACTCCCACGCTGGAAGACCCCCTCAAACGCGGCGACGACGGGCTGTTCCGCGCAGCATCGGGCGACCCGATTCCCAGCGATGCCAACGCACGCATGCTCAGCGGCGCCATTGAAGGCTCCAACGTGAACCCGGTCGAATGCATGGTCGGCATGATTGCCGCGTCACGCCAGTTCGAGCAGCAGATGCGCCTGTTGCAAACCGCCGAAACCAACGATAAATCCGCCAGCCAGCTGCTGGGCATGAACGGCTGAAGAGGCAAACGACAGCGCCCCGAGCGACTTTGGCCACGCCAGTCCCACAGGCACTGAAACATTGATACGACCGAGGTAATCCACCATGATCAACTCCCTTTGGATCGCCAAGACCGGCATGTCTGCCCAGCAGACACAGCTCGACGTCATCTCGCACAACCTGGCCAACGTATCGACCACCGGCTTCAAGCGCAACAACGCCGTGTTCGAAGACCTGATTTACCAGAACCTGCGCCAGGTCGGCTCCAACACCACCGAGCAAAACCAGCTGCCCACCGGCCTGCACCTGGGCCTGGGTGTGCGCACGGTCGCGACCAGCCGTAATTTCACGCAAGGCTCGCTCCAGGAGACCAAGAACAACCTGGACGTCGCCATCAACGGCAACGGCTTCTTCGAGGTCACCATGCCCGACGGCAGCATCGGCTACACACGCGACGGCTCCTTCCAGGTCGATGCCCAAGGCCGCCTGGTCACCTCCAGCGGCCTGCCCGTGGCCAACGGCATCACGATTCCGACGGGCGCCACCAGCGTAAGCATCAGCACGGAAGGCGCGGTATCGGCCATCGTGGGCAACAACCCAGCACCCCAGCCGCTGGGAAACCTGGCGATGTCCAGCTTTATCAATTCAGCGGGCCTGGAGCCCATCGGGCAGAACCTGTTCAAGGAATCGGCCGCCTCGGGCCAGCCCCAGCAGGGAACACCAGGCTCCAACGGATTGGGCTACATCCGCCAGGGTTTTCTGGAAGCATCGAACGTGAATGTGGTGGAAGAACTGGTCACCATGATCCAGACCCAGCGCGCCTACGAGATGAATTCCAAAGCCATCCAGACCTCCGACCAGATGCTGGCCAAGCTCAGCCAGCTCTGATCACAGGATTGGGAGAGCACCACCATGAGAACAATTTCCTCCTCCATGGCCCGTCTGCGCGCAGGCTGCCTGGCCCTGGTGGCCGCACTGGTCTTGCCAGGCTGCGCCAGCCTTTCGCCCACGCCGCCGGTCGATATCCTGCCCACGACACCGCCGCCGCTGGCCGTCGTGCCCCGCACACCACCGCCGGTCACAGGCAGTCTGTACCAGCAGGCCAGCTACCGACCCGCCTTTGAAGACCGGCGCGCTCGCATGGTGGGCGACAACGTCACCATCCAGATCGTGGAAAACGTAACGGCGAGCCAGAAATCCTCGTCCAGCGTAGATCGCAACTCTGAAATTTCTGCCGGTATCAGCGCCCTGCCCTTCGTGAACAAATCCCTCACCGACAAGACCACGCTGGGGGCCAAGTCCGACAATACCTTTGCAGGCAAGGGCGGCACTGAAAGCGCCAATACCTTCTCGGGATCGATTACGGCCACCGTCATCGATGTGCTTCCCAACGGCCACCTGGTGGTGGCCGGAGAAAAGCAGATCGGCGTGAACCAGAACGTGGATGTGCTGCGCTTCTCAGGCACCATCGACCCGCGCGCCTTGCAGCCCGGCAGCATCATCAACTCCACCCAGGTAGCCAACGTGCGCGTGGAATCTCGGGGCCGCGGCGCACAAAGCGAAGCGCAGGTGATGGGCTGGCTAGGCCGGTTCTTTCTCACGATATTGCCGTTCTAAGAGACACACTCCAAAACATCAAAAACAATAGCTGCTACCGCTTACTGTATAAGCGTTAGCGGCTGTTTTTATGTGTTTTTTCTTATCGTGAAGAAGCACCATCTACAAGCCCTTGGCACAGGCAATAGACCGGTGAACCGGCTTCTTTTTGGGTTTTAGTTCTGGCGGCAGAGAACCACAATCGAGGCATGAAAGCCCCGTCCTGCTCCTTTTTGCCACGCCCTTTGCGCCTGCTGCGCGTCTTGCTGGCCACGGCAGTACTGTGCGGCATGGTGCCGGCCCACGCGCTGCGCATCAAGGAAGTGGCTGCTGTTCAAGGCGTGCGAAGCAACCAGCTGACGGGTTACGGCCTGGTGGTCGGCCTGGACGGCACGGGCGACCAAACGACCCAAATGCCCTACACCACGCAGGCCATGCAGAACTACCTGCAAAACATCGGTATCAGCCTGCCTCCCAGCGCCGCCGGGCAACTGCAGTTGAAGAACGTGGCAGCGGTGATCGTCACGGCCCAGTTGCCGGCATTCGCCCAACCCGGCCAGTTGATTGACGTCAACGTTTCCTCCATGGGCAATTCCAAATCCCTCAAGGGCGGCATGCTCATGACCACCCCGCTGCGCGGCGCCGATGGCGAAATCTACGCCCTGGCCCAAGGCAATCTCGCGGTCAGTGGCGCAGGCGCATCGTCGGGCGGCAGCAAGGTGCAGATCAACCACCTGAGCGCAGGCCGCATTCCGCAGGGCGCGCAGGTTGAACGCTCGGTGCCGACGCCACTACACGAGGGCGATTCGATCACCCTGGGCCTGAACGCCTCCGACTTCCAAACGGCGCAGCACGTGGCCCAGGCCATTAACACCCGCATGGGTGCGGGGCGTGCCACCGCTATCGATGGCCGCACGGTGCAGGTGCAGGCACCATCCGCACCCGGGGAGCGGGTCGGCTTCATTGCCCAGATCGAAGAACTACCGCTGGAGGCCATGGTGCCGGCCGCCAAGGTGGTCATCAATGCGCGCACCGGATCGGTCGTGCTGAACCAAGCCGTCACGCTGGGGCCCTGCGCCGTGGCGCATGGCAACCTGTCGATCATCATCAGCTCGCGGCCCGTGATCAGCCAGCCCAACCCGTTATCGCAAGGGCAAACGGTGGTTGCGCAACAAAGCGACATTCAGATCAACCAGGAACCCGGCAACGTCATCCAGGTTCCTCCGTCAGCCCAATTGACCGATGTGGTGCGCGCGCTCAATGCGCTGGGTGCCACGCCCGGCGACCTGCTCGCCATCCTGCAAGCCATCAAGGCCGCTGGCGCACTCAACGCAGAGCTGGAGGTCATCTGATGCATGCACAGCCCCCTGTGCCTGCAGAAGCACCGCCCAAGGAGTGCTAAGCCATGGCCCTTTCCCTTCCTTCCTCCAACAGCCTCAACACCTCCAATGCGCTTGCGGCAGACGTACGGTCACTCGACCGCCTGAAGTTTTCCGCAGGCGATAGTCCGCAAGCCACGCGCGAGGCGGCCAAACAGTTCGAATCGCTTTTCATGCGCGAGATGATCAAGAGCATGCGCGAGGCCACCATGAAGTCAGGCTTGCTCGACAGCGCCCAGGGCGATCTGAGCACCGACCTGCTGGACCAGCAGCTTTCTGTGCAGATGTCTGGCCAGCCGGGCGGCCTGTCCGAGGCCATTGCACGCCAGCTCTCGATGCTGATGGGCGGCGGTGCGTTGCAATCCTCGCCCCCTTCCACGCTCAGCCTCGCTGCCCCCAGCCTGCGCACCCCGGCCGCCGCCCCTGCAGCGCCCGCCAGTGGGCCAGCCCCCAAGGGTCGCGATGATTTTGTGCAGCACCTGGGTGCCACGGCCGAGCGCGTTGCCCAGGACAGCGGCATTCCGGCCAGCTTCATGCTCGGCCAGGCCGGGCACGAAACCGGCTGGGGCAAAAGCGAGATCAAAAATGCCGATGGTTCCAGCTCATTCAACCTGTTCGGCATCAAGGCGGGCAAGGGCTGGACCGGCAAGGTGGCCGAAGTGACGACCACCGAATACATCGATGGCACTCCCCGCAAAGTGGTCGCTAAATTTCGCGCCTACGACTCGTATGAGGATTCGTTCCGGGACTACGCCAAGCTGATCAACAACAACCCGCGCTACGAAAAAGCCCGGGCCCAGACCGATTCGGCCACCGCCTATGCCATGGAACTGCAGAAGGCCGGCTACGCCACCGACCCCGCCTACGCTCGCAAACTGAGCGGCGCCATCCAGAGCGCGCTACGCGCCATGGCATGACCCCGGGAGAAACACCATGAGCCTGCTCAACGTCGGATCCCGGGCCTTGTTGGCCAACCAAACTGCGCTGCAAACCGCAGGCCACAACATCGCCAATGTCAGCACGCCTGGTTATTCGCGCCAGAACGTTGTGCTGGAGACTGTGCAGGGCCAGTTCACCGGCGGTGGCTACATCGGCAAGGGCGTGAACGTCGCCACCATTTTGCGCAACCACAGCGAACTGCTGACACGGCAAGCGGCGTCGGCTGGTGCGGTGTCTTCGGCCGACACGGCGCGTGCCATCCGCCTCAACGAACTGCAGGACGTTTTCAGTGGCGGCGCCACGGGCCTGGGCGCGGCCATCAACGACATGGTCAACGCCTTTTCAGACGTTGTGACCGCTCCCACCGACCTGGCGGCGCGCAGCCTAGTGCTTACGCGCATCGACGAAACCGCCGGACGCATGCGCGCAGCCTCCGCCCGGCTCGATGAAATTCAGAGCACGGTGCGCTACGAACTGACCGGCGCGGTGCAGGAAATCAACAAACTGGCCAAAGGCATCGCGGCCATCAACGAAGAAATTGCCCGCGCAAAGGGCAACGGCCAAAGTCCCAATGACCTACTGGACCAGCGCGACACGCTGATTCGCAACCTGAACAACTACGTGCAGACCTCGCAGATCCCTGCCGACGATGGCTCTGTGGGCATTTTCGTGGCAGGTAGCCAACCGCTGGTGCTGGGCAATACGGCAACGCCCCTGTCGATCGGAGATTCCTCGGAGTTCGCGGGCAGCGGCAAGGTCAAGCTGTTTTTCAACAACCCGGGCAGCGCACCCATCGAGCTCAATGAAGACATGCTGGGCGGCGGCGAAGTCGCTGGCCTGCTGCGCTTTCACAACAGCGACCTGACCGAAGGCCGCAACCTGCTGGGCCGCATGGCCGTGGCGATCAGCGAAACCATGAACGCCCAGCACAAGCTGGGCGTGACGCTCGACGGCCAGGCAGGGAGCAACCTGTTCACCCCCGTGAACCTGCCTGATGCCCGGCCCGGCCTGAAAAACACCTCCGGGGCCACCATCGGTCTGGCGGTTTCAGACCCCACGCTGTTGGCGGCTTCCAACTACCGCATCAACTACAGCGCGCCCGGCGCGGGCACGGTGCAGCGCGAGTCTGATGGCAAGATTTTCCAGTTTGGCCCCGCCCTGCCCCCGCCAGGTTTTGCCACGGTAAACGATTTTTTTGCCACCCAGGGGCTGTCGCTCACCCTCACCGGCGCCCCGGCCGCCAATGACCAGTTCCTGGTCAATCCGCTACAAAGTGCGGCCACCGATCTCAAGGCCATGGTGTACTCACCGCGCGACCTGGCCGCAGCCAACCCGGTCAACGTGATGATGGGCCCCAACAACAGCGGCAAGCTGCAGATGGCTGAGCTGACGGCTCGCTCCAACCCGCCGGGCGCCACGGCACCCATCACGCTCACCTTCACCGGGCCCAACACCTACACGCGCTCGGACACCGGGGCCACCAGCTACGGCTACATCTCGGGCCAGCCC
>JAANMW010003669.1_pt1 | contig 11528 bp, 8 predicted proteins | sample 7279671 | NCBI WGS metagenome assembly JAANMW01 (sample SAMN14094541, study PRJNA606508) | bioreactor metagenome | isolation source: A lab-scale SPAN reactor treating ammonium-rich wastewater day 247 | place: Ireland: Galway | collected 2017-09-19
AGGCGGTCGGAGGCCTTGGCCGGCGCGGTGGTGGGGATCAGGCGGACGGGCTTGTCGGCGGGCCCGGCCCTGTTGTCGACGCGGAGCAGCCAGTCGATGGCGAAGGCGGGTGGCAGTTGTCCGGGCCGGACCGTGGTGCGGGCCCGGTCGCGCCAGATCAGATCGGGGGAGACGACGGCCGCGACGATGCCGGTGGCCAGCCCCAGTGTCGCCAGCGACCAGGCGAGCCGGGCGGCCAGCGGGAGGCCGCCGGCCGGCGCGCGGGGGTCGCGGCCGGTCGACGGCTTTTCGCGGCCTGGGGCGCGGGGCTGCCGGTCGGTCAGCAGCCCGGCGGCCATCGCCGCCAGCATCGCGGGCATGGCCGCCCCGGCGGTCTCCTTGGCATACCACATCGCCCCAATGACGACGGCGCCCAGCAGGTAGCGGCGGCGAAGCAGCAGCACCGCCGCCCCCATCGTCACCAGCGACGCCAGCGGTTCGAGGAAGAGGATGAACCCGGTCAGCGTGACGATCGGCATGGTCGCGTAGACCAGGGCCCCCGCCCGCGCCGCCGACGGGTGATCGGGGAACGCCGTGCGGCCCAGCAGCCACGCCATCCCCGCCGCCGCGATCCACACCAGCGACTGAAACGCCTGGGCGGTCTGCCAGTGGAACCGCCCGATCGCCCGGCTGATCGCCGCGACGCACCCGTGCCAGCCCGGGGCGCTGAACCAGCCGATGATGATCCGATCGCGGTTGAGCTGGAAGACGGGGCGGTCCGGCCAGTGGTCGAACCAGGTGCGGGCGAACTCCAGGTGGAACAGTTCATCCTCGAACCGCGGCTCGGTGGTCAGCCCGACCCCCAGCACGCCGCCCCACAGGGCGGCGGCAACAAGCAGCACCCAGCCGATGCGGCGGCGCGGCGGAACGGCGGGCTCGTCCTGCGTCTGGGACACAAGGGGGGATTATAGCGGGGCCCGTCGGGCGGGCGATGCCATTTGCGGGGTCATGCCCCGGCCGACTGCCGCTCGGCCAGCGCCGCCACGCCCGTCTCCTCGATCAGCTCGTAGCGCTGATTGCGCTGCCGGGGCGTCCAGCCGGCGGCGCGGACCAGCCGGCGGATCGCCGCCTCGTCCAGGCGATAGGTCGTGCCGGCCGCCGACACCACGTTCTCCTCCATCATCACGCTGCCCATGTCGTTGGCGCCGTGGAACAGGGCGAGCTGACCGATCTTGCCCCCCTGCGTCACCCACGACGACTGCACGTTGGGGATGTTGTCCAGATACAGCCGGGCGACCGCCAGCATCCGCAGATAGTCGTACGCACCGGCCAGCCGCAGCTTGTGCCCGTCGAACGGACCGTGAACGAGCGGGTCGTGGCGGGTCACGCGCCCCAGCGGCGCGCCCTGGTGCTGGAAGGTCCAGGTGATGAAGGCGATGAACCCGCCGGTCTCGTCCTGGAGATCGCGCAATCGGCGGAGGTGCTCGATCCGCTCGGCGTCGGTCTCGATGCTGCCGAACATCATCGTCGCCGAGGTGTTCATGCCCAGCCCGTGGGCCTGGCGCATCACCTCCAGCCAGCCGGCCGTGTCGCACTTGCCCACGCTGATGCGGTCGCGGACGCGGTCGACGAGGATCTCGGCCCCGCCGCCGGGCAGCGAGTCCAGCCCCGCCTCCGCCAGCCGGGCCAGCACGTCGCGGATGCTCATCCCGAACAGTTCGGCGAAGTAGTGGATTTCCGGCGGGCTGAAGGCGTGCATGTGGACCCGCGGGAAGTGCGCCTTGATCGTCCGCAGCAGTTTCTCGTACCACTCCAGCGGCAGCTTCGGGTGCAGCCCGCCCTGCATCAGCACCTGCGTGCCGCCGATGTCGATCAGCTCCTGGATCTTGCCCAGGATCGTTGCGGTCGGCAGGACGTAAGAGTCCGGGTCGCCCAGGTCGGCCTTGAAGTTGCAGAACGCGCAGTGGGCGGCGCAGACGTTGGAGTAGTTGATGTTGCGGTCGATGACGTAGGTCCGCCACGGCTCCGGGTGCAGGCGCAGGGTCCTCTCGTGGGCGGCGGCGCCCAGGTCGTGCAGCGAGGCGTGCCGGTAAAGCTCCAGCGCCTCGGCGTCAGTCAGGCGGGTCAGACTGCTCATGCCACCGTTCCGATCGCTCCGGCTAGCCGCAGAACCGCCAGGGGTGCAGCTTCAGGGGGACGGCGCGTTCGATGATCCCGGCCTGGGCGGCCAGGTCGAAGAACCGCTCCAACCCCGCCCGATAGCGCGGCGTCAGCTCGAACTGGAGCTTGCGGGTCAGGTAATCGACGGCCGCCTCGACCGGCCAGCCCAGCGCCGGGCCGTCGTCGCGGGCGATCTGCTCGCGTCGGGCCAGACCGGCCGACTTGGCCTGGGCCAGCAGGCCCGGCAGGTCGCCCAGGTCGTGGTCGGACCGCGCCGCCCACACCGCGAACACGAACGGCAGCCCCGTCCACGCCCGCCACGCCGCCCCCAGGTCGAGCTGATGCGGCCAGGGCGAGCGGGGGTCGTTTGGACCGGCTGACATCACCTTGTCCCCGATCAGCAGGAGGCTCTCGGGGCGGTCATCGGGGGGGCGGGCCAGCACCACCCGCATGTCCTCCGGCTCCAGCCGGGGCGATCGCCCGAACATGTGGGTCAGCACCAGCCGGGCCAGGGCGATCGAGGTGTGGCTGTCGGCATCGACGGCCAGCCGCTCGATCCGCTCGGCCGGCACGCGGCTGAATATCCGCACCGTCAGCGTCTCGCCGTCGGAGGCGATGCACCCGTCGGGTACGACCACCCAACGCCCGCCGGCTCGCTGGTAGTCGATCACCGGGACCATGGCCGCGTCCAGCCGCCCCGCGTCCAGCCCCTCGCCCAACGCCGACGGCACGTCCAGGGTCAGGCGGACCCGCTCGCTCCCGCTCAGCCCGAAGATCAGCGGGCGGGCGTTGAGGAAGCGGACGGCGCCGACGTCGAAGACCCGCCCAGCCAGTCCGGCGGCCGAATCCAGTTGCGTCCCGGTTGCGGTCATCGCCGAATTATAGCACAAGGCCTCGATACCGCGCCAGGGGGTCGGACCGCGGAATATGGCCGAGAGACGGGACCGAGGATAAAAGCTGCAGCGCCATGGGCGTGAGGAGTCGAGGTTCGTGCAGGTCCGGTGGCCCGGCGCCGTGCAGCCGGCAGCGCGGGCCTCCCGGCTTGTTCAAAGATTTGCCCACAATGGGCACGTAGGGACAACGGCGCGGCCTTGGCCGCAACCATACGGCATGGAGTCAAGCTCGCCAAGAGCGCCAAGTCCGCCAAGTCCATCGAACCGGGCTGATTGACTGACGAGTTCTTTGCAGGGCTCGAAGATGCCGGACAATAGTGGTCCAATGTCGAGCAGGAATTGCCAAGGGCGGAAAGAGACCCGGACGGGCCATTCCACCACCGCCTGTCCTTGGCGCACTTGGCGCACTTGGCGCCTTTGGCGCTGTGCCGCTGGCCGCAGGCCAGGCCGCGACGGGACATTCCGCGGGCGATACTTTTCGGCGCCGACATGACGTGCCCAACGTGGACGAGGACGCAGGCGGTGGCCGGCCGGGGAGGGGCGTCAGCGGTCCCGCGCAGCCCTACGCCCAGGCCTGCACCTGCGTCCTTGTTTACGTCGCGGCCGCGTCGGTGCGGAGCATGGCACGGGGTCGAAAGTCCTTGAAGTGGCCGGGTGGGGCTGATAAACTCCCGCGGTTCGAAACCGGCCGAGGACTTCCTTCGTTGGTCCCGTCTGGATTGCTTTTCGGGAAGCGTACCGGCTGAGCCGTCGAACCGCCGCCCGGCGACGCTTGGAAAGGACGGACATGATCAAGTACGCGCATGTCAAGGAATGGGTCCACGAGATGGCCCAGATGTGCCAGCCGGACGAGATCTACTGGTGCGACGGGTCGGAGGAGGAGCGGGAGCGGCTGACCGCGGCGGCGGTCAAGAGCGGGGAACTGATGGAGCTGAACCGGGACACGTTGCCCGGCTGCGTCCTGCACCGCACCAACCCCAACGACGTCGCCCGCACCGAGGACCTGACGTTCATCTGCACCAGCTTTCAGGGCGATGCCGGTCCGACCAACAACTGGATGAGTCCGCGGGAGGCCTACCGCAAGGCCCGCGAGATCTTCACCGGCTCGATGAAGGGCCGCACGATGTACGTCGTGCCGTTCTCGATGGGCCCGCTGGGCTCGCCGTTCTCCAAGACGGGCATCGAGCTGACCGACAGCATCTACGTGGTGCTGAACATGCGGCTGATGACCCGCATGGGCGAGCAGGCGCTGGACGCCCTCGGTCCGCAGGGCGAATTCACCCGCTGCCTGCACGGCAAGGCCGACGTGGACATCAACCGTCGGCTGATCCTGCACTTCCCCGAGGACAACACCATCTGGTCGGTGGGCAGCGGCTACGGGGGCAACGTGCTGCTGGGCAAGAAGTGCCTGGCGCTGCGGATCGCCTCGGCCCAGGCCATCCGCGAGAAGTGGATGGCCGAGCACATGCTGATCCTGGGCATCGAGGAGCCCAACGGTCGGATCCAGTACGTGGCCGCCGCCTTTCCCAGCGCCTGCGGCAAGACGAACCTGGCGATGCTCGTGCCCCCGGAGGGGCTCCGGAAGAAGGGCTATCGCATCTGGACCGTCGGCGACGACATCGCCTGGATGCACATCGAGACCGACGGCTGGCTGTGGGCGCTCAACCCGGAGATGGGCTTCTTCGGGGTGGTGCCGGGCACCAACCGCAATACCAACCCCAACGCGATGGAGACCATCGCCCGCGACACGATCTTCACCAACGTGGCCCTTCGGCCGGACGGCACGGTCTGGTGGGAAGGCCACGACGACCCCCCGCCGCCCGAGGCGATCGACTGGCAGGGACGGCCCTGGAAGTCGGGGATGACCGGCAAGGACGGCAAGGCGGTCCCGGCCGCCCATCCCAACGCCCGGTTCACCGCCCCGTTCATGAACTGTCCGATCCACTCGTTCCGCTACGACCACCACCGCGGCGTGCCGATCTCGGCGTTCATCTTCGGCGGGCGGCGCGCCCACCTGGCGCCGCTGGTCTACGAGTCGATCAACTGGGACCACGGCGTCTACGTCGGGGCGACGATGGCCAGCGAACGCACCGCCGCCCAGGTCGGCAAGATCGGCGAGGTCCGTCGCGACCCGATGGCCATGCTGCCGTTCTGCGGATACAACATGGCCGACTACTTCGGGCATTGGCTGGACATGGGCGTCCGGGCCACCCATCGTCCGAAGATTTTCCACGTCAACTGGTTCCGGACCGACGACGAGGGCCACTTCCTGTGGCCGGGCTTCGGGGAGAACCTGCGGATCGTCGAGTGGGTGCTGGCCCGCTGCCGCGGCGAGGTCGGCGGCGTCGAGACCCCCATCGGCTACGTTCCGGACCCCAAGGACATCGACATGACCGGGCTGGAACTCAGCGAGGAGGCGATGCACAAGCTGTTCACGGTGAACACCGACACCTGGCTGGGCGAGCTGGACGGCATCACCGAGTTCTTCGACCAGTTCGGCACCCGCCTGCCCGACGAGATGTGGCGCCAGCACGAGCTGCTCCGCCAGCGCCTGCTGGCTGTGGGCAAGTGACGCCCGCCTCGCGCCGGGCCGGGGCGCCCGGTCGGCCCTCCCGCCCGGCGGGGGGGAGAGCGGGTGGATCCGGTTGCGGGATTCAGGCCGCCGGCGGGAAGGGGCGGTCCCTCACTCGGCTGATTCGACCTGGGCCTGGTCCGCTGCGACCTCCAGCCGCGTGTGCGGTCCGAACAGGACGCGGGCGATGGGTTCCAGGCGGGCGAGGACGTCGGCCGGCGATGCCGACTGCTGCTGGGCCCAGGTGCGTGCGGCGGCGGACAGGGCCGACGGCGACAGCAGGATCGACGAGGGCTGCTCGGGGCTGACCTGTCGGGCCATCGACCAGAGCAGTCCGCGCTGGGCCCAGCTCAGCGGGGCGCCGCGGGTGAGGCGGAAGAAGGTCCGCCAGGGTCCGCGCGCGGGCGGGCGGCGGTTTCGGTGGGCCCTGTGGCGGGCCGCCAGCACGATGAACAGCGTCGCCGCCGCCAGCACCCCCACCCAGAACAGCAGGGTCCACCACCACGGGGTTCGCGGTTCGCTCATGTAGCGGTGCATGCTGCGAAAGCGGTCCTCGGCCGAGCCCCGGGCCAGCAGGCCGACCCACGCCCAGATCGCATGGATCATGTCGTGACCTCCTCCATCGGGTCCGGCTGGGGCGTCCGCGCGCGGGCGGCGGGCCGGGCGCGCAGGCGGCGATACAACCGGCGAAGCTCTCCCAGCGCGCGAAGCGCCCGGGCCCGCACCCGCCGGTCCGGATCCTGCCGGGCCAGGTCCAGCACCCGCTGCGCCGGCTTGAACCAACTGACCTGCTCGACCACCCACAGCGCCGAGAGGCGGTGGCCGGGGGAGGGGTCGGACAGCATCCGCTCCAGGCTCTGGCGGGCGCTGGCCAGGTCCATATCCATCAGGGCCTTGATGGCGTTGGCCCGGATGCGGTTGTCGCGGTCGGACAGCATGCCCAGCAGGACGGCGGCGGCGTTCTCGCGCCGCAGGGCGTCCAGGGCCTCGACGGCGTTGGCCCGCACCCGGCGGTCCGGGTCGTTCAACGCCGCCGTCGCCAGCTCGATGCTTCGCGGCGAGGGGACCTGACCGAGCATCTTGACTGCCGCCGACCGCACCTTGGAGTTGGAGTCGGTGCAGCGGGCGAACAGGGCTTGGCCGAGCTGAGCAGCCAGCCCGCACAGGTCCGCGACGCGGGCCGCCTGGAGCCGCTGCTCGGGGTCGGGGTCTTCCAGCTTCCCAGCCAGCCGACCGGGCAGGTCGGCGACCAGCCGGCACAGCTTGCCCGCGGCAAATCGCCGCACCTGCTCGGGAAGGCGCGGGAACTGGGCCCAGAACCGTTCGAAGCCGATGCGGGCCAGCTCCTCGCCGGCCTGCAATCGGACGTGCTCGTCGGGGTGATTCAGTCGGCCCATCAGCAGGGCGTCGGGGTCCGGACCGGTTCGGTCGCCGCGTCGGACCAGCTCGGTGGCGGCCCGGTCGGCGACCTCGAAATCGGGGTGTCCGGTCAGCTTCTTCAGGGCGACCAGGGCCTCGTCGGAGGTCCAGCGGCATAGTTGGTCCAGGGCCGCGGCGCGCTGGGCGGCGGATCCGCCCCAGACCATCTCGCACAGCCAGCGGGCCTTCTGCTCGGCCTCGGCGCCCATCGCCGCGATCCACACCGTCAGCGAGCGGGCCCGTTCGTCGGGGAATCGCTCCCACCAGGCCGCCCGCTCGAAGTAGACCATCCGCTTGACCGCCGCCACGCCGCGGGCGACGTCCGGGTCGTCGATGCGATGGACCTGCCCGATCAGCTCGCCCAGGACCAGGGGGTCGCGGAGCTGGCTGATCCGGGCGGCGAAGCGGTGTCTCGTGGCCGGGACCGACAGGGCCAGGTAGTAAAACGGCACCGCCGCGCGGGCCAGGTAGGGCGCCTCGGTCGCCCGCTGCACCAGGGCCGTGGCAGTGCGGTTGTTCACCTGCGCCAGCAGCGGCGCCAGCAGGTCCGACAGGTCGCCCGCCAGCAGGATCGCGCACTCCAGCGCCACCGGACGCAGATGAGACTCGAACTGGATGACCGCCGTCCGCACGGCGGCCAGGACCTGCTGTCGGGCCTGGTCCCAGGCCATGAATTCCAGCCGCTCGGCCGGGTCCCCCGACGGCTCCGGCGGCGCCGGTCGAGGCCGGGCCTGGAACTGGTCGACGAACCGCCGCAAGGCCATCGCCGCCACGTCGCCGACCTGGCGGTCCGGGTCCGCCAGCACCAGCACCGCCAGATACGCCAGTTCCGCACGCTGGCCCCCGCCGATCAGATCCAACACGTTCAACCGGGTCTGGCGGCTGGTCGAGGAGATGCACGCCCGCAGCCCGGCGGCCAGGTCGTTCACCCGGCCACGGAGCTGCCCGCGCAGCGCCTCCGGCAGCTTGTGCCAGCGCGCCACCAGGCCGCCCAGCCCGCGCGGGCTGGCACGCTCCAGCAGCAGCCCGGCCAGGCGGACCTGGTCCTCCGGACCGCTCAGGTCGATGGCGCGCAGCACGGCGTCCTCAACGGCCGGCCCGTCCAGCGAGCGGAGCTGACGCAGGATGGGATCGTCGCTTGCCATGTCCGATAACGCCAGTATCGGACCGATTCCAGGCCGGCTTGAGAACATCGTCCGGGCGCGGGCGGGCGGAAGGGCCCGGAGGAAAGTCGAAATGGGCACGGGCCACGCTGGAAATGGGGCGCCGCCGACGGTTCGCTCGCGGCTGGGCGCACCGCGGCCGCGGGCCTGCGCGGCGCCAGTGACGCCCGGTTGCCTGATCCCTGCGGGCTGGCGGACCCTATCGGCCGAGCAGCCCGGCCGCCTGCGCGTCGATCAGCCAGCGGAGCGGTCCGCGGACCGGGCGGATCGCACTGGCAGGCAGGGCGGGATCGCCGCCGATCGCCCGGGCGACCGCGGCGGCCTTGTCCGGCCCGGCGACCAGGAAGATCACGCACGCGGCGTGGTTGATCGACGGCACGGTCAGGGTCACCCGCTGGCTCACTCCCCCGGGCGACCGCGGCGCCCGCGCCGGCGACGCCCAGGCGGTGCGTTCCTCCAGCGCCGCCTGGCCGGGGAACAGCGACGCCGTGTGCCCGTCACGCCCCAGCCCCAGCAGCACCAGGTCGAAGCCCGGCCAGGGCCCGGCGAAGAACGACCGCAACTCTCGCTCGTAAGCGCCGGCCGCCTCCCCCGCACCCAGCTCCCCGCGGATGCGATGGACGTTGCCCTCGGCCGGCCCGACCGGCTCGAACAGCGCCCGCCGCGCCGTCGCGTAGTTGCTCCGCGGGTCGTCCGGAGCGACGCACCGCTCGTCGGTGAAGAAGAAGTGGATGGCGGAGTAGTCCAGGCGGGTCGAGTGGGGCGGGCCGGCCAGCAGGGCCAGCGTCGGCACAGGCGTGGCGCCGCCGGACAGGGCGACCGCCGCCCGCCCCCGGTGGACGATTGCCTCCTGGACGTAGCGGACGACCGCGTCGGCGGCCACGCGAGCCAACGCCGCCGCGTCGGGCAGGATCTGCACCTCGGACTGGGCGTGGGCGGCGCTCATGGCGCCTCGCCCGGGGGGATCCCCGTCGGACGCTCCAGGGCCTGGACCTTCCGCAGCCGCCGGGCGTAACGCTCCACGTCGCCGCGGAACCGGGCCGCCAGGAACGCCCCGACGCACAGCCGGGCCAGCTCCGGACCGATCACCCGCGCCCCCAGGCACAGCACGTTCATGTCGTCGTCGTGCACCCCCTGGGCGGCCGAGTAGACGTCGTGGCACAGGCACGCCCGCACCCCGCGAACGCGGTTGGCCGCCAGCACCACCCCCACCCCGCTGCCGCAGATCAGCACGCCGCGGTCGGCGCGACCGGAGGCGATCGCCTTCGCCACCGCCGCCGCGTAGTCGGGGTAGTCGTCCTCCGCGATCAGCCGCTCCGCCCCGCAGTCGATGACGCGATGGCCCAGCCGGGCCAGCTCGTCGATCACGACCTGCCTGAGCGGCCAGCCGCCGTGATCGACGCCGAGTGCCACGCGAAGCGGTGCCGGTGCGGGGTCCATGCCCGAATTGTTGCGGCACGCGGGCACGAAAACAAGCCCACCGCAAGCCGGCATTCTCGCCGCAAGCCGGCGTCCTCGACGCCGGCGGGCGTCGGCGCCGCCGTCAGCGGGCAAAAAAACCGGCGGGTCCTGGACACCCGCCGGCACGTCGATTCATGCTGGCCCGCAAGGATTTGAACCTTGACTGGCTGATCCAGAGTCAGCAGTGCTACCGTTACACTACGGGCCAATGCTGAACACCTACTTATAATCGTCTCGCCGCGGCCTGTCAACGGGGTTGCGATGTGAGGGGCGTGGAAGACGTCGGGCAAGGCCGGGGCGTCGGCGGGCGGATCCGGGGTCGCCCCGTCACTCCGGTGCACCTTGGGCTGTCTTTCGGGGCACGGGCTTCTCGCCCATGATCGTCGGGACCGTCCCGGCCCTGAAACCCCACGGGCAAGAGGCCCGTGCTACGAAGGCGCGCTGTAGTGTTATGACTGGTCGTCCAGCTCTTTGGCCAGGCGGGCCAATTCCGCCCGCAGGTCTTTCAGCGTGTCGGCCTGCTTCGGGTCCGCCACCAGGTTGTGGACTTCATCGGGGTCGGTCTCGAGGTCGTAGAGTTCATGCTCGGCGGGGAATTCGTCCGACCCGCGCTTCATCGCCGGCCACTCGATGTACTTGAACCGCTCGGTCCGCACGCCGCGGTGCGGGCGGACGCTGTGCGAGGCGGGGTACTCGTAGTAGCGATAGTACCACGATTTCCGCCACTCGGCCTTCGGGTCGTCCAGGATGGGCAGCCAGCTCCTGCCCTGCATCCGGGCGGGCGCGTCCAGGCCGGCCAGCCCCAGCAGCGTCGGCGCCAGGTCCACGTTCAGCACCATCTGGCGGCGGCGCAGACCGGCCTCGATCCGCCGCGGATAGCGGACCACCATCGGGATGCGGATCGACGGCTCGTACATGATCCGCTTGTCGAAGAAGTGATGCTCGCCCAGGAAAAAGCCGTTATCGCTGGTGAACACGACGATCGTGCGCTCCGCCAGCCCCAGCTCGTCCACGGCCGCCAGCACGCGACCGACATTCTCGTCCACCCCGGCGACGGTGCGGTAGTAGTCGCGGACCCAACTGTCGAAGCTCGCCGAACCCTTGGCCGTCTCGACCTGCATGCGGGTGTGCCGCAGGGCCGTGGGCCGGCCGGACAAGTCGTCATTGAACGACCGCGGTCGCGGCATGGCCCGGTCCGCCAGCAGGTCCTTGAAGCGGTCGGCCGGCTGCCAGTCGCGGTGGGGCGACTTGAACCACAGCAGCAGGCAGAAGGGGTCGCGGCGGTGCCTGCGGAGATAGGCGACGGCCCGGTCGCCCAGCAGGTCGGTCACGTGCCCGGTCTGCTGGACCATTTTGCCGTCGAAGTCGAGCAGCCTGGGATTGCGGTATTGCCCCTGGTTGGTGAAGCCCAGCCACAGGTCGAACTTCCCGGGCAGCACCGCGCCGCCCTGGTGAAACTTGCCGATGCCGCAGGTATGGTAGCCGGCCCGCCGCAGGTGGTCCAGCAGGGTCGGCTGGTCCGGCCAGGGCGTGGCGTTGGTCGTCACGCCGTGGACGTGGGAGTAGACGCCGGTGAGAAAGCACGCCCGGCTGGGCGCGCACAGCGAGTTGGTGACGAAGCAGTTGTCGAAGCAGACGCCTCGCGCCCGATGCGGTCCATGTGCGGGGTGCGCAGGACCGGGTTGCCGGCCAGGCTCAATCCATCGGCCCGCTGGTCGTCGGTCATCATGAAGATGATGTTGGGCCGGTCCGCGCGGGTGGTCGAACCGGGCCCGTCCGCCCGGGCCGCGGGCCCGCGGCCCAGCCACGGCAGGGCGGCCAGTCCGGCGCCTGCCTGTCCGGCTCGTCGAAGGAACTGCCGACGGGTCCGGCCGTCCGGTT
>JAANMW010003673.1_pt1 | contig 11519 bp, 5 predicted proteins | sample 7279671 | NCBI WGS metagenome assembly JAANMW01 (sample SAMN14094541, study PRJNA606508) | bioreactor metagenome | isolation source: A lab-scale SPAN reactor treating ammonium-rich wastewater day 247 | place: Ireland: Galway | collected 2017-09-19
GGTCCGCGGTCCGATCGCCATCACCCATACGCATAACGACCGGGCCTGCACCTTCTACTATGCGCTTGCCTCGCGCCTGGCGGGCGATGGGACGATGGCGATCGGGGACGCCAACGACCGCTATGGCGCGATGGGGGCCAATGGCGCGCAGCACGTGAATGCCCTGCGCCATGGCGGCTTTCCCCCCTCGTCCGGCCATCGGCCCGTCGCGGACAGGGTGAACAACTATCTGGCCGACAAGGTGGTGGTGGCGGTTCCGGGCGGAACGGATGCGCATAACAATATCGGCAATGCCGGGATCGGGGCCTTGCTGGGAAGCGTCGTTTCGCTCTGACTGCCGGGTCGCCCGGACCTGCATTGACCCTTCCGTGCCGGGCGAAAACGGCCTGATTTCCTGATGGTTTCCGGCCTGGGCCGGGGCGCGCCGGACAACCTGTCCTGGCGGCTGGACAGATTGTCCATTGAAATCAACCCCATGCATTCCGCACCTTGTGCCAAAACCCGAGGGGAGCGGGACGGGGGGATAAGCGTCCATGCTCGCAAGAAAAAGGGCAGGCGGCGGCCGGTTCCGACGGGTCGCGCGCGCATATTCGTTTCAGGGAGGGGAATGATGACGGCCATAGAAGATTTTCCAGGATTCCGGGCACCCTTGTTGTCCCGCGAGCGCACGATAGCGCGGCCGGGCTTCAACCGCTGGCTGGTGCCGCCCGCCGCGCTGGCGATCCACCTGTGCATCGGCATGGCCTATGGCTTTTCGGTGTTCTGGCTGCCGCTGTCGCGCGCCATCGGCATCAGCGACCCGGTCGTCTGCGAAGGGATGGGCCTGAGTTCGGCCCTGTTCACGACCAGCTGCGACTGGCGCGTCGCCGATCTGGGCTGGATCTATACGCTGTTCTTCGTGCTGCTGGGTTCCTCGGCCGCGATCTGGGGCGGCTGGCTGGAAACCGCCGGCCCGCGCAGGGCGGGCGTCGTCGCGGCCCTGTGCTGGTCGGGCGGCATGGTCGTTTCGGGCTTCGGGGTGATGACGCATCAACTGTGGCTGATGTGGCTCGGCTCGGGCCTGATCGGCGGCATCGGCCTGGGCCTGGGCTATATCTCGCCGGTCTCGACGCTGATCAAGTGGTTTCCCGACCGGCGCGGCCTGGCGACCGGCATGGCGATCATGGGCTTTGGCGGCGGCGCGATGATCGGGGCGCCGCTGGCGGACCGGCTGATGAACCATTTCCAATCCGTGACCGGCGTCGGCGTGTGGCAGACCTTCTTCGTCATGGCGGTGGTCTATTTCGTCTTCATGCTGGCGGGCGCCTTCGGTTATCGGGTGCCGCCCGCCGGCTGGAAGCCCGAAGGCTGGCAGCCCAAGGTCTCGGCCCGGAAGGCGGGGATGATCACCCGGCATCACGTCCACCTGAGGGACGCGCACAAGACCCGGCAGTTCTGGCTGATCTGGCTGGTGCTGTGCCTGAACGTCTCGGCCGGGATCGGGGTGATCGGCATGGCCTCGCCCATGCTGCAGGAAATCTTCGCCGGATCGCTGGTCGGCCGGCCGGACCTGGGCTTTACCCAGCTGGACGCCGGCCAGAAAGCGGCCATCGCGGCCATCGCCGCGGGTTTCGCGGGGCTCTTGTCGCTGTTCAACATCGCCGGGCGGCTGTGCTGGGCCTCGGCCTCGGACCGGCTGGGGCGCAAGACCACCTATTTCATCTTCTTCGGCCTGGGGATCGTGCTTTACCTGCTGGCGCCAAGTGCCGCGTACTCGGGCAACCAGGTGCTGTTCGTGGCGATGATCTGCGTCATCATCTCGATGTATGGCGGCGGGTTCTCGACGGTGCCGGCCTATCTGGCGGATGTCTTCGGCACGCAATTCGTGGGCGCGATCCATGGCCGGCTGCTGACCGCCTGGGCGACGGCGGGGATCGTCGGCCCGGTCGTCGTGAACTACCTGCGCGAGGCGCAGATCGCGGCGGGCGTGCCGCGGGCGCAGGCCTACGACTACACGATGTATATCCTTGCCGGGTTCCTGGCCGTCGGGCTGGTCTGCAACGCGCTGGTGCGGCCGCTGGACGAGAAGTGGTTCATGAAGCCCGAAGAGGTCGCGGCCCTGCAGGCCGGCGAGGCAACCGCCGGCCAGGTCCAGAGCGGATCGTTCGGAATCGACCGGGGCCGGTTCGACCTGCCGGCGATGCTGGCCTGGGCGGCGGTCGGCATCCCGCTGGCCTGGGGGGTGTGGACGACGATCATGAAGACCGCGGCCCTGTTCGGCTGATGGCTGCGCCCGCCGCCCATGGCCCGCAAGTCCGGGCGGCGGGATCACGCGGCGGGCAGCCAGATGCGGAAGGTGCTGCCGCCCGCATCGCTGCTGGCGGCGATGCTGCCGCCTTGCCGCTCGACCAGCCTGCGGCAGATCGACAGGCCTAGCCCGGTGCCGCCGCTGCGCCCGCGGCTGGTGACGAAGGGCTCGAACAGGCGCTTCAGCACTTCGGGCGGGATGCCCTCGCCCTGGTCCGAGACCTGCAGCATCACCCCTGCCGCGCCGTCGCGGTCCTGGTCCTGCACCAGGATGCGGATCTCGCCGCCCCGCGGCATGGCATGGACCGCGTTGACGATCAGGTTGACCAGCACCTGCTGCAGGGCGATGCGGCTGATGCGGGCCGGCCGATCCGAGCGGATGTCCCGGCGCAGCGAGACCGAGGACCGGGCAAGCATATGCGCCACCAGCGGCACGCAATCGGCCACGGCCCGCCCCGGATCGGAAAGGGGATGCTCTTCCGCGGTCTGGTCCGTCCGGGCGAAGTCCAGCAATTGCGCGACGATCCGCGAGATGCGCTGCACCTGCTCGTCGATCAGCCGCAATTCGGTCTCGGCCGGGGCGGCGGCCTTGCCCAGCACCTCGCGCAGCACGTCCAGGTTGCCCTGGATCACCGCCAGCGGGTTGTTCACCTCATGCGCGATCCCGGCCGAGATTTCGCCAAGGGCGGCCAGCTTTTCGGACTGGACCAGCTGGTATGTCGCGGTCTCGAGCTGTTGCGCGGCCCGCCGCAGCGCCGCCGTGCGCTCGTCCACGCGCCGGTTCAGCTCGTCGTTCCAGGCCCGCATCCGCCGGTCGTGGTCCTGCAATTGCGCCAGCACCCCGTCCAGGGCCAGGGCCAGTTCGGCGATCTCGTCGTCGCCGCGGCTGATGCCGGTGCGGGCGGCCAGGTTGCCCGACCGCACCCGCTCGAAGGTGGCGCCGATACGCTCCAGCGGGCGAAAGATGCCGCGCGCCCATCGCAAGAACAGCGGCACCGTCACCAGCGCCACGCACAGGAAGCCGACCAGCACCCAGCCCACCGTGCGGCGCCGGGCTTCGGCGAAGGGGCGTTCCAGGATGCCGACATAGATCATGCCGATGGTGCGGCCCGCGCCGTCGGCCAGCGGGGCATAGGCCGAGACATACCAGTCGTCCAGCACCCGCGCCCGGTCCAGCCAGACCTGCCCCTGGCCGATCACCCGCTCGCGCACCGCCGCCGAGGCGCGGGTTCCCAGCGCCCGGACGCCGCCGGGGACCGTGACGTTGGTGGCGATGCGCATGTCGCCCAGGAACAGCGAGGTGGTGCCGTGGCTGCCCTCGGGCAGGCTTTCGGGGCGATAGATCAGGGCGTTGATGCTGTCGATCACCGACAGGTTGCGGTTCAGCAGGATCCCCCCGACCAGGACCGCCTCGGCCCCGCTGCCGGGCAGCCTGGCCAGGACGAGCGATTGTGCCACCATGCCCCGCGTCTCGACCGGGGCCCGGCCTGCCGCCGGGTTGCCGGGCCGTTCCATTTCGGCGCGCGCGGCCAGCGCCGGGGAAAGGGCGCGCAGCTGGTCCCGGTCGAAAACCTCCAGCGTGTTTCGCGCGGATGCGGCGTCGCGCGGGGGTGCGGGGCGGATGCCTTGCGGGCTGGACGCCACCACGCGGCCATCCGGGCGGGCCAGATACAGGTAATCCAGCCCCAGCCTGTCGCGATGGCTGTCCAGCAGCGCGGCCGGATCGGCCGTGCGCGCGAATTCTTCGGAGCGGGCCAGCATCTCGATCCGCTCGCCGGTGGTTTCCAGGATGCGGCCCAGATATTGCTGCGCCACGGTCAGGTCGCTGTTGACCTTGACCAGCAGCAGCCGGTCGAGCTTGAGCGACCATTGATGCATGGTCGCCCCCAGAAAGACCGGCAGGATCACCAGCACCGGCAGCAGGGCGATGGCCAGAAGCTTGTGACGCACCGAGCGGCTGAGCGGACGCGCCGGCTCAGGCATTCCAGTCCGCCAGCCTGCGGTCGATGGTCTTGCGCGAAATGCCCAGCTGCGCCGCCGCCGCCTCGCGGTCGCCGTCGAAGGCGGCCACCGTGCCCAGGATCGCCCGCCGCTCGATCTCGGCCAGGGTCTGGCCGTCGCGCCTGCCCAGCGATGCGACCAGCGGCGTGAAGCGGCCCAGGATCAGCGCGCGCTCGACGGCGTTGCGCAATTCGCGGACATTGCCCGGCCAGTCATAGGTCGCCATGCCGGCCCGCACCTCGGGGGTGATCGGCACCTTGGGCGCTGCCAGCGTCCGGGACAGGGTATCCATGAACAGTTCCGCCAGGTCGAACATGTCGCCGCCGCGTTCGGCCAGGGTCGGCATGTGGATATGCAGCACGTTGATGCGGTAAAGCAGGTCCGCGCGCAGCCGCCCCTCGGCCACGGCGCGGTCCAGGTCGGCATTCGCGGCAAAGATCAGGCGCAGGTCCACCGCCGTCTCGCGCTCGGACCCCAGCGGCCGGATCCGGCGATCATCGATCGCGCGCAACAGCTTGGCCTGCAAGGCGACCGGCAGTTCGGCGATCTCGTCCAGAAACAGCGTCCCGCCGCGGGCCGAGCTGAACAGCCCCTCGCGGTTCCGGTCGGCGGCGGGAAAGGCACCGCGCACATGGCCGAAAAGCTCGTCCTCCAGCATGTCGCGGGGGATGGCGGCGCAGTTCACCGCAACGAAGGGCATCCGCGCCCGGTCGGACAGGGCGTGGATCATCCGCGCCGCCACTTCCTTGCCCGTGCCCGAGGCGCCGGTGATCAGCACCGAGGACGGGGTCGGCGCCACGCGGGCGATGACCTGGCGCACGCGCTCGATGGCGGGCGAGCTGCCGATCAACTCGCTGCGCAGGCGGCCCAGGTCGATATTGTTGCGCAATTCCTGCTGCAGGATCAGGTTCTCGCGCCGCAACCTTTCGCCTTCCAGGCAGCGGGCGATGGTGTTCAGCAGCTGGTTGGTGCGAAACGGCTTGAGCAGGAAATCCGAGGCCCCGGCCTGCAGCGCCTGGATGGCCGTATCCAGGTCGGCATGGGCGGTCATCAGGATCGCGGGCGGGAAAAAGCCCAGCGGCCGCTGTTCCCGCAGCCAGTCGACCCCGCGCTGGCCCTCCATCAGGTTGTCGAGGATCACCAGGTCGAAATCGGTCCGGGCGACCAGGGCCGTGGCTTCGGCCGTGTTCGCGGCCAGCCGGATGGCGCGGCATTTCGACGACAGGATGCGTTCCAGGAAATTGCGCATCCCCGGCTCGTCCTCGACCACCAGGATCGTGGCCTGCGCCAGTGCGTCGCCCTGGGCGGCATGCGCTTCCTGGCGGGCGTCGTTCTGGGTTCCCATCATCCTCTCCCTCGGCGGGACAGTGGCACCGGCCCGCCTTGCTTGGCAAGCATCGGATGCAGGGGGCGGGGGCAAGATCAACGGACAGATTGTCCAGAACGGGCCGACAGGCTGTCCGTTGAAATCGCGGCGCCGGTCTGTTGCCATCGGGGGTAGGGGCCCGCACGGCCCGACAGGAGAACCGCGCCGATGCCCGACCGCAAGCCCGTCTACAAGACCTATCACCATGCCGCAGGCGGCTGGGGCGCGGCGGCGGCGACGGCCAGGGTGCTGATGGAGCAGAGCGTGCTGACCAAGGGCTCGCGCGCGCTGCTGTCGATGAACCAGCCCGGCGGGTTCAAATGCCCCAGCTGCGCCTTTCCCGATGCCGATTGCCGCAAGAAGCTGGAGTTTTGCGAAAACGGCGCCAAGGCGCTGGCGCATGAGGCGACGAAATCCCGCGTCACCCGCGACTTCTTCGCCCGCCACGGCGTCACCGAACTGATGGAGCGGTCGGATTACTGGCTGGAGATGCAGGGCCGGCTGACCGAGCCGATGCGCTACGACCCCGCGACCGACCATTACGTCCCGGTCGGCTGGGACGATGCCTTCGCGCTGATCGGGCGGCATCTGCGCGGCCTCGACAGCCCGCACCGGGCCGAGTTCTACACCTCGGGCCGGACGCCGAACGAGGCGGCCTTTCTTTATGCGGTCTTCGTGCGCGAGTTCGGCACCAACAATTTCCCCGATTGCTCGAACATGTGCCACGAGCCGACCAGCCGCGGCCTGCAGCCCGCCATCGGCATCGGCAAGGGCACCGTGGTCATGGCCGATTTCGAACATGCCGAGGCGATCTTCGTCATCGGCCAGAACACCGGCACCAACAGCCCGCGCATGATGACCAACCTGGTCGAGGCCCGCAAACGCGGCGTCCCCATCGTCACCATCAACCCCATGCCCGAACGCGCCCTGATCCGCTTTGCCGAGCCGCAGGACGTGGTCCAGATGGCGACCTTCGGCTCGACCAGGATCTCCAGCGAGTTCGTGCATGTGAAGATCGGCGGCGACCTGGCGATCCTGAAGGGGATGATGAAGGTGATCTTCGAACGCGACGCGGCGGGCGAGGACGTCATCGACTGGCCCTTCGTCAACGCCCATACCGCGGGGCTGGACAAGGTCCGGGCCGAGATCGAGGCGCTGGACTGGGCCGCGCTGGAGCGCCATTCGGGCATCGACCAGGCGCAGATCCGGCGGCTGGCCGAGATCTATATCCGCTCGAAGGCGACGATGATCTGCTATGGCATGGGGGTGACGCAGCACCAGCAGGGGTCGCGGCTGGTGCAGCAGGTCGCGAACCTGCTGCTGTTGCGCGGCAATTTCGGCAAGCCGGGGGCCGGGATCGCGCCGATCCGCGGGCATTCCAACGTGCAGGGCGACCGCACCGTCGGCATCGACGAAAAGCCGTCGCAGGACTACCTGGACCGGCTTGCCGCCGTCTTCGGCTTCGAGCCGCCGCGCGAACACGGCCATCACGCCGTCGAGTCGGTCGAGGCCATGCTGCGCGGCGAGGCCAGGGTCTTCATCGGCATGGGCGGGAATTTCGCCCGCGCCATGCCCGACACCCAGCGGACCTATGCGGCGATGCGCAAGCTGGACCTGACCGTCGGCATCGCGACCAAGCTGAACCGGGGCCACCTGGTCCATGGCCGGGACGCGCTGATCCTGCCCGTGGTGGCGCGTTCCGAGATCATCCGCACCGCCAGGGGCGAGCAATTCGTGACCATCGAGGATGCCATGGCCAACGTCACCGCCTCGCGCGGGGTGCTGGAGCCGCCCGGCCCCGACTGCCTGCCCGAGGTCGAGATCGTCTGCCGCATGGCCCTGGCCACCCTGCCCGGCAGCCGCACGCCATGGGGCGAATACATCCACGATTACAGCGCGATCCGCGATCGGATCGCGGATGTCTATCCGGCGATCTATGCCGATTTCAACAGCCGCATCAAGGCGCCGCACGGCTTTCACCTTGATGTGCCGCCGCGCCGGCGCGTCTGGGCCACGCCGAACGGCAAGGCGAATTTCCTGCCGCTGCCGGGGCTGGAGGTCAACGACCCGGTGGACGACCCGCAGATGCTGCGGCTGTCCACGATCCGCTCGCACGACCAGTTCAACACCACGATCTACAGCTACAACGACCGTTACCGGGGCATCCACGGCGACCGCATGGTGCTGTTCATGAATGCGGGCGACATCGCCGCGCGCGGGCTTGCCGACGGCCAGGCGGTGGCGCTGGAGACGATCAGCCGCGACGGCCGGCACCGGCGGGTCGCGGGGCTGACGGTCGTCGCCTATCCGATGCCGAGCGGCTCGGTCGCGGGATATTACCCGGAGCTGAACCCGCTCATGCCGCTCGACTACCACGACCACATCACCGGAACGCCCGCCGCGAAATCCGTCCCCGTGCGCATCGCCACCTGAACGGGACCCCCGGCCGCGACCCATTTCCCGCGGCGGGAAAAGCCCGTTCAATCCGTCGAAGCGGTGCTGCCGGCAGACGCCATCTGGAGCTGGGGTTTGCCAATCGGATCCATGGCTTGCGGGTTACGGCCGCCCCGCGGAATGCTGGCTGATGCTGACGGGTTGGTCTATGAACCAGTCAGCGGGGCCGGGCGGGAATGGCGATGGCAAACTATTGCGCGCATACGGGTAGCCGCAAGGATCGCGCCGACTGGCAATTGCCGGCCGATCAGCTTCGGAACACGGCCGCGCTGGCGGCGGCGTGCGGCGCGCCCCTGGGGTTGCAGGCCGCAGCGCATGTGGCGGGTCTTTTTCATGACTTCGGCAAGTATGACCCTGCCTTCGGCCGCCTTCTCGACGGTCAGAATGTCCGGGGGGAACATTCGACGGCCGGCGCCGCCCTGCTTTACGCCCAGTCACCCGCCGGCCTGCGCCCCTGCGCCGAGGTGATCGGCCATGCCATCCTGGGCCAACATGCGGGCCTGCCCGACCGCTATGGCGCGGACAGCAGCATGGAGCGCCGGCTCGACGCTTTCCGCGATCCTGTTGCGCCGGAAATCTCGGCGGCGGCCGGTTCGGATTTCGGTCCCTTCGCCAGGGAACTGGCGGCGCTAGATGCGGCCGGCCTCCTGCGGTTTCGATCTGTCGAGCGCCGCGCGCATGGCGTTTTCCGCGATACCGAGTCCTTCTATGCCGGGCTCGAGGGCAGGCAGCCCGACCGCGCCTGGCCGGCCCTGGCCGATCTGTTGCCGGACTGGAGAGGCGCCTTCGACGCGCATATGGCGCGATTCGACCGCGCTGGCCCGATCAACCGCCTGCGCGCCGATATCCTGGCCGATGTCCGGCGCGGCGCGGCCATGGCGCCGGGACTGTTCACCCTGACCGTGCCCACCGGCGGCGGCAAGACGCTGGCCTCGCTGGGCTTTGCGCTGGACCATGCCGCAGGCCATGGGCATCGCCGGATTATCTTTGCAGTTCCACACACGGAGGCGTGGATCGAAACTCCTTGGGGATTCAGGCCTGCACCATGCAGGCCGGTCGCCTCCTTCGCGGAGGCGTGGATCGAAACACCCAGACCTATGGCCAGCCGTTCCGCCTGGGCAAACCTCCTTCACGAAAGCGCGGATCAGCAGGCACCCATTGCTCGGGAAAGGCTGAAGGGCTGCAAGGGGCCTGGCCTTTCCGGTATTCGCCGACGGCGATCATGCCAGTGCGAGGGCCCGATAGACATAGGCGCGGTGCCGATGGTACGAAGCCGGGGCGGCTCGCCCCCTAGCCGTCCTGCGCCCGCAGCACGCGCGCCGGGCGCGCGGACAGCGGGCGCAGCGCAAAACCGATGCCGGCCAGCATGACCGCAACCACGCCGCCCAGGACGATCGCCACCGCCGAGACCGGCTCGAACACGTAGCGCGTCTCCATCACGAAGGTGATCACTGCCCAGCCAGCGACCCCGCCGGCAAGGATCGCGACGAGGCCTGCCGCGGCCCCCATCAGCGCCGAGCGCAGCGCGAAGGACGCAAGGATGCGGCCCCGCGTCGCCCCCAGCGTGCGCAGGACCGCCGCCTCGAAGAGCCGCGCCCGCTCGCCCGCCGCGGCGGCGCCGATCAGCACCATGAACCCGGTCACGAGCGTCGCCCCCGCCGCCCAGGCGGCAGCCGAGGCGATGGCGCCGAGCGCCTCGGCCACCCGGTCCGCCGCATCGCGAACCCGGATCGCGGTCACGTTCGGAAAGGCGCGCGCCAGATCGCGCAGGATGCGGCCCTCGGCCTCGGTCCCGGCATAGACCGTGGCGATATGGGTATGGGGCGCGCCGCTCAGCGCGTTCGGGCTCATCGACATGACGAAGCCGAGGCCGCCGGTCGAGAAATCGACCGCGCGGAAGCTGGTGATCCGGGCCTCGATGTCGCGGCCCAGGATGTTCACCGTGATCCGGTCGCCCAGCGTCAGCCCCAGTTCCGCGGCCTCCTCGGCCCCGAACGAGACCTGTGGCGGGCCATCGTAGCCCTGGGGCCACCAGGTGCCGGCAGTCACCGTGGTGCCTTCGGGCGGTGCTTCGGAATAGGTGACGCCGCGATCCCCGCGCAGCACCCAGTGGTCGCCCGCGACCTCGGCGGCGGGTCGGCCGTTGATGCGGGTCAGGATGCCGCGCAGCATGGGGGCGCTCTCCACCCGCTCGACGCCGGGGTCCGCGTCCAGCCGGGCGCTGAACGCCGCCATCTGGTCGTTCTGGATGTCGAGGAAGAAATAGGCCGGCGCGCGGGCCGGCAGGTCACGGTCGATGGCGGCGCGCAGGTTGGCCTCGATCTGTCCCACGCTGGCCAGCACCGCGAGGCCCAGCCCCAGCGAGAGGATGACCGAGGTGGTTTCCTGTCCCGGCCCGCCGATGGCCGACAGCGCCAGCCGTAATGTCGGCCGCCCGCGCAGGGCGGGCCTGCGCGCCAGGAACCGCGCCGTGCGGCGCACCAGCACGGCCGACAGGACCAGCACCCCCAGCGCCGCCACGATGCCGAAGGCCGCCCCCAGCGCCAGTTGCGGCACGCCGGAAAACAGCGCCGCCCCGCCGATCAGCACGGCCGATAGTGCCGCGGACACCGCCCACCACACCGGCCGGGGCCAGCCGGGCGCCGCGCCCGCCGCCTCGCGGTAAAGCGCCGCTGCCCGGATGCGGGCGGTGCGCGCCAGCGGCCAGAGCGTGAAGAGCAGCGCGGTGGCGATGCCGTAGAACGCCGCCTCGGCCAGCGGTGCGGGCCAGGGCGCAAAGACCGCCGGCACGGGCAGCAGCCGCCCGATCATCGGCGCGAGCGCCAGGGGAATGGCCGCGCCAAGGATCAGCCCAGCCCCGACCCCGAGGGCGGTCAGCGCCGCGATCTGGAACAGATAGGTCAGGAACACCACCCTTTGGTCGGCGCCCAGGGTGCGCAGCGTGGCGATGGTGGCCGTCTTGCCGGCCAGATAGGCGCGTACCGCCGCCGAGACGCCGACCCCGCCCACCGCCAGGCCGGCCAGCCCGACGATCACCAGGAAAGCCCCGATCCGGTCCACGAAGCGTTCGATCCCCGGCGCGGCGCGGCGGCTGTCGCGCCAGCGCAGGCCGGTGTCGGGAAAGGCGGCCATCGCCTCTTGCCGCAGGGCGTCAAGGTCCGTCCCAGGCGGCAGGAGCAGGCGGTATTGCGTGTCGAACAGCGTGCCCGGCCCGATCAGCCCCGAATCCGCCAGCGCCGGGCTGGCGACCAGCGTGCGCGGGCCAAGGCCGAAGCCGCCCGAGGCGCTGTCGGGTTCGCCCACCAGCACCGCCGCCAGGCGAAAGGATTGCAGGCCCAGCCGGAACCTGTCGCCGATGCCAAGGCCCAGCCGGTCGACCAGCACCCGGTCCATCACCGCGCCCGGCAGGCCG
>JAANMW010003674.1_pt1 | contig 11517 bp, 10 predicted proteins | sample 7279671 | NCBI WGS metagenome assembly JAANMW01 (sample SAMN14094541, study PRJNA606508) | bioreactor metagenome | isolation source: A lab-scale SPAN reactor treating ammonium-rich wastewater day 247 | place: Ireland: Galway | collected 2017-09-19
CTGCAGCACCGTCAGCGGCAGGGCGTGCTGCAGCATCTGGCGCAGCGCCGGTTCGTCGCGGCGCAGGGGCAGGCCCAGGTAGCGGGCATCGAAGCGGATGGCCGTGCGCGCGGCGCCGAAGGTGGCGGGGCCTCGGAACAGTACCGCGTAGGCGTCGGCGTGCGGTGGCGCCGGGAAGGCGAAATCGGCGCCCAGGAGCGGAATGCGCGAGTCCACCAGCCAGCAGGCCAGGCCGTGCGCATTGCGCAGCACCGAGACCAGGCAAAACTCGCGCAGCGCGCCCAGGTCGCGCGCTTCGGTGATGGCGAGTTCGGCGGTTCCGCCGTCGCTCTCCAGGTGCAGGGCGATGTCGTCCGCCAGCAGGCCGTGGTGGCGGCACCAGCGGGCCAGCGCCACCCGCAGGTTGGGCGCGCTGATGGAGGCACGCGCCAGCATGCCGTAGCTGCCCCAGGGCAGGCGGCGGCCGAACCAGCCCAGGGCCTCGTCGTCGAGCTCTTGCATGGCGGCGTCGGAAATGCGCTCCATCTGCCAGGCGGTGATGCGCGCGTCCGCCGCGTGCAGCGCGTCCGGCGCGATCTGTGCCTGCGCCAGGGCGCCGAGCGGGCTCATGCCGCGGCGCGCGTAGGCCAGCGCGATGGCGCGCACGAAGGCCATGGGCGTCACGGCCGGTGCGCTGGCGGGCCAGGTTTCGGGGGCGCGAGGGGCGGCGTGCTCGGGGAGGGCGTTCACGCCGCCCAGTGTGCCCGAGCGGTGGCACGATTTGCAACCTTTGTGGCAACCTGGCAAAGCGCTGGGCTTCTATGCTTGCCCCTTGCCCCGGCCATGCAGGAACCCCATGACGACGACGCACGCCCCCAACGCCGCATCCCACCCAGCACCCCCCGCCGAAAGTTACGCCCGCGGCGCCACCGCCACGCCGTTGATCGAGCAGACCCTGGGCGCGTTTTTCGCCGCCATGGCGGCGCGCCAACCCGAGCGCGAGGCGCTGGTCAGCAGGCACCAGGGCCTGCGCTACACCTACGCCGAGCTGCAGGCCGAGGCCCGCCGCCTGGCCAGCGCGCTGCTGCGCCAGGGCCTGGTGCCGGGCGACCGGGTGGGCATCTGGTCGCACAACAACGCCGAATGGGTGCTGATGCAGCTGGCCACCGCGCAGGTCGGCTTGGTGCTGGTCAACATCAACCCCGCCTACCGCACGTCGGAGGTGGAATACGCGCTCAACAAGGTGGGCTGCAAGCTGCTGGTGAGCATGGCGCGCTTCAAGACCAGCGACTACCTGGGCATGCTGCGCGAGCTGGCGCCCGAATGGGCCGGCCAGCAGCCCGGCAAGCTGGGCGCGATGAAGCTGCCCCTGTTGCGCACCGTGGTGTGGATCGACGGCGGCACCGATGCGGCCGGCGCACAGGGCGCCGAGGAGCCGGGCCTGCTGCGCTTCTCCGACCTCATCGCGCGCGGCGACGCGGCCGACCCCGGCGTGGATGCTGCGGCGGCGGGCCTTGCGGCCACCGACCCGATCAACATCCAGTTCACCAGCGGCACCACGGGTTTCCCCAAGGGCGCCACGCTGACGCACCGCAACATCCTGAACAACGGTTTCTTCATCGGCGAGTGCATGCAGCTCACGCCCGCGGACCGGCTGTGCATCCCCGTGCCGCTGTACCACTGCTTCGGCATGGTGCTGGGCAACCTGGCGTGCTTCACGCACGGCAGCACCATCGTCTACCCCAACGACGGGTTCGACCCTCTGAGCGTGCTGCAAACGGTGCAGGACGAAAAATGCACCGGACTGCACGGCGTGCCCACCATGTTCATCGCCGAGCTGGACCACCCGCGCTTCAAGGAGTTCGACCTCTCCACCCTGCGCACCGGCATCATGGCCGGCTCGCCGTGCCCGACCGAGGTCATGAAGCGCGTGGTGGAGCAGATGAATCTGCGCGAGATCACCATCGCCTACGGCATGACCGAGACCAGCCCGGTGAGCTGCCAGAGCAGCACCGACACACCGCTGGAAAAGCGCGTCTCCACCGTCGGCCAGGTGCAGCCGCACCTGGAGATCAAGATCATCGACCCCGAGACCGGCGCGGTCGTGGCGCGGGGCCAGCGCGGCGAGTTCTGCACCCGGGGCTACTCGGTCATGCACGGCTACTGGGGCGACGAGGAAAAGACCCGCGAAGCCATCGACGCCGAGGGCTGGATGCACACCGGTGACCTCGCCACCATGGACGACGCGGGCTACGTGAACATCGTCGGCCGCATCAAGGACATGGTGATCCGCGGCGGCGAGAACATCTACCCGCGCGAGATCGAAGAATTCCTGTACCGCCACCCGCAGGTGCAGGACGTGCAGGTGGTCGGCGTGCCCGACGAGAAATACGGTGAGGAGCTCTGCGCCTGGATCATCGCCAAGCCCGGCACGCAGCCCACCGAGGACGATATCCGCGCCTTCTGCAAGGGCCAGATCGCGCACTACAAGGTGCCGCGCTACATCCGCTTCGTCGCCAGCTTTCCGATGACGGTGACGGGCAAGATCCAGAAGTTCAAGATCCGCGACGAGATGAAGGACCAGCTCGGTCTCTCCGAAGCAAAGACCGCTTAAAGCGCACGACCGTATGACCATTCTCGACACCCAGCTCAACGCCCGCTCGGCGGACTTCATTGCCAACGCCACCGCCATGCGCGCGCTGGTCGACGACCTGCGCGCCCACCTCGACAAGGTGGCCCAGGGCGGCGGCGAAGCGGCCCGCGCCAAGCATGTGGGGCGCGGCAAGCTGCTGCCGCGCGAGCGCGTGCAAATGCTGCTGGACCCCGGCACGCCCTTCCTGGAGCTGGCGCCGCTGGCCGCGCTGAACATGTACAACAACGACGCGCCGGGCGCGGGCCTGATTGCGGGCATTGGCCGCGTGAGCGGGGTCGACTGCATGGTGGTCTGCAACGACGCCACGGTGAAGGGCGGCACCTACTACCCCATGACGGTGAAGAAGCACCTGCGCGCGCAAGAGGTGGCGGCGCAAAACCGCCTGCCCTGCATTTACCTGGTGGACTCTGGCGGCGCCAACCTGCCCAACCAGGACGACGTGTTCCCCGACCGCGAGCACTTCGGCCGCATCTTCTTCAACCAGGCCAACATGAGCGCCCAGGGTATCGCGCAGATCGCCGTGGTCATGGGCAGCTGCACGGCGGGCGGCGCCTACGTGCCCGCCATGAGCGACGAGTCCATCATCGTGAAGAACCAGGGCACCATCTTCCTGGGCGGCCCGCCGCTGGTGAAGGCCGCCACGGGCGAGGTGGTGAGCGCCGAGGACCTGGGCGGCGGTGACGTGCACACGCGCCTGTCCGGCGTGGCCGACCACCTGGCGCAGAACGACCTGCACGCGCTCAAGCTGGCGCGCCATGCTGTCGTCAATTTGAATAAAAACAAGGCTCCAGCGCCCGCCGATAATGCGCCAGTAGCTCCTAAATATGTAGCAGAAGAGCTCTACGGCGTGATCCCCACCGACACGCGCAAGCCCTTCGACGTGCGCGAGATCATCGCGCGCATCGTCGACGGCAGCGAGTTCGACGAATTCAAGGCGCGCTTTGGCAGCACCCTGGTGTGCGGCTTCGCGCGCGTCGAGGGCATGCAGGTCGGCATCATCGCCAACAACGGCATTTTGTTCAGCGAGAGCGCGCAGAAGGGCGCGCACTTCATCGAGCTGTGCTGCCAGCGCAAGATCCCGCTGGTGTTTTTGCAGAACATCACCGGCTTCATGGTCGGCCGCAAGTACGAGAACGAAGGCATTGCGCGCCACGGCGCCAAGCTGGTGACGGCCGTGGCCACGGCGGGTGTTCCGAAGTTCACCATCATCATCGGCGGTAGCTTTGGCGCGGGCAACTACGGCATGTGCGGCCGCGCGTACAGCCCGCGCTTCCTCTGGATGTGGCCGAACGCGCGCATCAGCGTGATGGGCGGCGAGCAGGCCGCCAGCGTGCTGGCCACCGTCAAGCGCGACGGCATCGAGGGCAAGGGCGGGCAGTGGAGCATGGAGGAGGAGGAAGCCTTCAAGGCGCCCATCCGCCGCCAGTACGAGGAGCAGGGCCACCCCTACTACGCCACCGCCCGCCTGTGGGACGACGGCGTGATCGACCCTGCCGACACGCGCCGCGTGCTGGCGCTGGGGCTTTCGGCCACGCGCAACGCGCCCATCGAAGACACCAAGTTCGGCATCTTCCGCATGTGAGGGCACGATGGACGCCGTGGCCCACTTCACCCAGCTCGCACACTACAACCTGTGGGCCACGGCGCGCCTGCTGGGCGCCGTGCGGGTGCTGCCCGATGCGGACTATCGGCGCGATCTCGGCCTGTTCTTCAAAAGCATCCATGGCACGCTCAACCACCTGCTGGTGGGCGAGCACCTGCTGTGGTTCGTCCGGTTCGCCGAAGGCCGTTCGCCCACGGTGGCGCTGGATGCCGAGGTGGAACCCGACCGTGCGCGGCTGGACGCCCGGCTGCGCGAAGGCGCGGCCCGCTGGGCGCCGCTGATCGCCTCGTTCAAGCCCGACCGCTGGAGCGGCACGCTCGACTACACCACCATGCGCGGCACGGCGGCATCGCTGCCGTTTGCGGCCACGCTGGCCCACGTGTTCAACCACGGCACGCACCACCGGGGACAGATCACCGCCGCGTTGACCGCCCTGGGCCAGCCCAGCCCCGAGCTGGACCTTGTCTACTTCCTGCAAAACCCGTCCCAGCCATGAGCAGCCAGAACCTGTCCGTCACCCAATCCGGCGCCGTGGCGCGCATCACGCTCACCCAGCCCGAGGTGCGCAATGCCTTCAGCGACGAAGTCATCGCCGACATCACTGCCGCCTTCCAGGACGTGGGCACGCGTGCCGACGTGCGCGCCGTGGTGCTGGCCGCCGAGGGCCCGGCCTTCTGCGCCGGCGCGAACCTGAACTGGATGCGGCGTATGGCCGACTACACGCGCGCCGAAAACGTGCAGGACGCCGGCAAGCTGGCCGAGATGCTGCGCGTCATCTACGAATGCCCCAAGCCTACCGTCGCCAGGGTGCAGGGCGACGTATACGCGGGCGGCATGGGCCTGGTGGCTGCGTGCGACATGGCCGTGGCCGTGGATACGGCGGGCTTTTGCCTCAGCGAAGTCAAGCTCGGCCTGATCCCCGCCACCATCAGTCCCTATGTGATTCGTGCCATGGGCGCGCGCGCCGCCCACCGCTACTTTCTCACGGCCGAGCGCTTCGGCGCCGCGGAGGCGCTGCGCATTGGTTTCGTGCACGAGGTGGTGGCGGCGGACCAGCTCGACGCCAAGGTCGATGAGCTGCTCAAGGCGCTGACCAGCGCCGGTCCCCACGCGGTCGGCGCATGCAAGCGGCTGGTGCGCGACGTGGCCGAGCGCGAAATCGATGCGGCCTTGATCGCCGCCACGGTGGAGGGCATTGCCGACATCCGCGCCAGCGACGAGGGCAAGGAGGGCGTGCAATCCTTCCTGAACAAACGCAAGCCTTCCTGGCTGGGCTGATCGGCGCCTCCGGCCATGGACACCCTCTGGTTTCACATCGTGCAGTGGCTCCACACGCTGGGGCTGCATGTGGATGGCGGCACGGCCCGTGCCGTGGGCGATGCGGCGGCCAGCGCCACGGCGCAGCTCGACATGCCCGGCCTGCTGGCGCTGGCCGCCGCACTGGGATGGGCCAGCGGCTTCCGGTTGTACGCCGTGGTGTTCCTGGTGGGGATGATGGGCGTGGCGGGCTGGATCGTGCTGCCGCCGGGCCTGGCGGTGCTGCAAAACCCGTTCGTGTTCGCCATCAGCGGCGCCATGCTGATGGTGGAATTCTTTGCCGACAAGGTGCCCTGGCTGGACAGCGCCTGGGACGCCGTCCATGCCTTCATCCGCGTGCCCGCCGGCGCCGTGCTGGCGGCAGGCGTGTTCGGCGCCGACAACGCCACCATGGCCGTGGTGGCGGGGCTGCTGGGCGGGTCGCTGTCGGCCACCGCCCTGGCCACCAAGATGACCACGCGCGCGGCGGCCAATACCTCGCCGGAGCCGTTTTCCAACTGGGGCCTGTCGCTGTTTGAGGACGGCCTGGTGGTGGGCGTGGTGTGGCTGGCCACGCAATACCCGGTGGCCTTTGGCGTCGCGCTGGTGGTGATGCTGGTGCTGTCGGTCCTGGTGATGGCACTGCTCTTCAAGTTCTTGCGCGCGGTGCTGCGGCATGTGTCTTCTTTCTTTTCTGGTTCTGCCAAGGTGGCTTAAAAATGTTCAACAAGATCCTCATTGCAAACCGAGGTGAAAACAGCCGCGCAGCGGATGTTTCAACAAATTGCTTGGCACGCGCAGCGTGCGCAGGCGATATCGCCGCGGGAGGGCGCCATGTTTAAAAAAATCCTGGTTGCGAATCGCGGCGAGATCGCTTGCCGAGTGGCTGCGACTGCCAAGCGCCTGGGCGTGAAAACCGTTGCCGTGTACTCCGATGCCGACGCGCAGGCCAAGCATGTGGCCGTGTGCGACGAGGCCGTGCACATCGGCGGCAGCGCCCCCAGGGACAGCTACCTGCGCTGGGAGCGCATCATCGAAGCCGCCCAGGCCACGGGGGCGCAGGCCATCCACCCCGGCTATGGCTTCCTCTCGGAAAACGAAGATTTCGCCCGGGCCTGCCAAGCCGCTGGGCTGGTGTTCATCGGCCCGCCGGCCTCGGCCATCCAGGCCATGGGGCTCAAGGCCGAATCCAAGCGCCTCATGGCCAAGGCCGGTGTGCCGCTGGTCCCGGGCTACCAGGGCGAAGACCAGGACCCAGCCCTGCTGCAGCGCGAGGCCGACGCCATCGGCTACCCCGTGCTCATCAAGGCCAGCGCCGGGGGTGGCGGCAAGGGCATGCGTCTGGTGGAGAAAAGCGAGGATTTCGCCGCCGCGCTGGCATCGTGCCAACGCGAAGCCACCAGCAGCTTTGGCAACGATGCCGTGCTGGTCGAAAAGTACGTGCTGCGCCCGCGCCACATCGAAATTCAGGTGTTTGGCGACACGCAGGGCGATGTGGTCTACCTCTTCGAGCGCGACTGCTCCGTGCAGCGGCGCCACCAGAAAGTGCTGGAGGAAGCGCCCGCGCCCGGCATGACGGAGGCGCTCAGGCGGCAGATGGGCGAGGCGGCGGTGGCGGCCGCCAAGGCGGTGAACTACGTGGGTGCGGGGACGGTGGAGTTCATCGTCGAGCAGCCGGGCGGCTACGAGCGGCCCGAGCAGATGAAGTTCTATTTCATGGAGATGAACACCCGCTTGCAGGTCGAGCACCCGGTGACCGAGGCCATCACCGGCCTGGACCTGGTCGAATGGCAGCTGCGCGTGGCCTCGGGTGAGCCGCTGCCGCTGCAGCAGGACGACCTGCGCATCCACGGCCACGCCATCGAGGCGCGCATTTGCGCCGAAAACCCCGACAACAACTTCCTGCCGGCCACCGGCACGCTCAACGTCTATGGGCTGCCCGAGTGCGTGGCGTTTGAAAGGGGCACGGTCCGCGTGGATTCCGGCGTGCGCCAGGGCGACGCCATCAGCCCGTTCTACGACTCCATGGTCGCCAAGCTCATCGTGCACGGCGACACGCGCGCGCAGGCCCTGGCGCGGCTCGACGGAGCCCTGGCGCAGACCCACATCGTGGGCCTGGCGACCAACGTGCAGTTCCTGCGCCGCGTGGCCCGCACCGATGCGTTCGCCCAGGCACGGCTCGACACCGCGCTGATCCCGCGCGAGCAGGCCGCGCTGTTCCAGCAGGAGAGCGTGGGCCTGCCGCTCGCGGCGGCGGCGGCCGTGGCGCAGACCCTGCTGCGCGAGCGCGCTGCCGAGGGCGCCGATCCGTTCAGCCGCCGCGACGGTTTCCACACCCACGGCGTGGTGCAGCGCCGCTTCGCGTTCGAATTCGGTGGCGCGCACGCCAAGGCCTGTCTGACCTACCAGCGCGGCGGCACGCTGCACCTGGCCGTGGGTGAGGGCGATGCCGCCGCGGCCGGCCCGCTGGCCTTCACCCTCCAGGGCGATGGCATCGAGCTGCAGTTCGCCGGCGAGCGCACGCGCGCCGCCGTGTACGCCCAGGGTGAGGTGGACCATGTTTTCACGCCGCGCGGCGCGACGCAGATCACCGCCATCGACCTGCTGGCGCATGCCGGAGAGTCGGCGGCCGAAGGCGGGCGCCTCACGGCGCCCATGCCGGGCAAGGTGGTGTCGTTCGCCGTGAAGGCGGGCGACCAGGTCGCCAAGGGCCAGCCGCTGGCGGTGATGGAGGCCATGAAGATGGAGCACACCATTGCCGCGCCGCAGGACGGCGTGGTGGCCGAACTGCTCTATGCGCCGGGCGACCAGGTGACCGAAGGCGCCGAGCTGCTCAAGCTCTCGGCCGCGTGAGGCGCGCGGGGTACGCTTGCTGGGCATGAAGATCGCTTTTTGTTGCGCCGATACCCCCGCCGAGCCCTGGCTGGAAGGGCTGGCCGCCGCGTTGCCTGGTGCGGACATTTCCGTGTGGCAGTCCGGTGCGCCGCAGGCCGACTACGCCGTGGTCTGGGCGCCGCCCCAGCAGTTCCTGGACGAGCAACCCGCCTTGCGCGCACTCTTCGCCATCGGGGCGGGCGTGGATGCCTTGCTCCGGCTGCGCCTGCCGCCCGGCGCGCTGGTGGTGCGCCTGGACGACGCCGGGATGGCCGTGCAGATGGCCGAATTCGTCTGCCATGCGGTCATCCGCCACTTCCGTGAGCTGGGCGGCTACGAGGCCGAGATGCGCGCCGGCCACTGGGGATTCCGCAAGCCCCGCCTGCGCAGCGATTTCCCCGTGGGCGTGATGGGCCTGGGCGTCCTGGGCGAGCGCGTGGCCCGGGCACTGGCGCATTTCGAGTTCCCGGTGAACGGCTGGAGCCGCACGCCCAAGGCCATTGAAGGCGTCCGCAGCTTCAGCGGGCAGGGCGCTTTGCGCGACTTCCTGTGCGCCAGCCGGGTGCTCGTGAACCTGTTGCCGCTCACGCCCGAAACCCAAGGCATCTTGAACCGCGCTACTCTGGGCGCGCTGCAGCCCGGCGGCTACCTCATCAACGTGGCGCGCGGCGCGCACCTGGTCGAGGACGACCTGCTGGCGCTGATTGCCAGCGGCCACCTGGCCGGTGCCGCGCTCGACGTCTTCCGCACCGAGCCGCTGCCGGCCGGCCATCCTTTCTGGAGCGAGCCGCGCATCGCGCTCACGCCGCACACCTCCGCGCGCACCCTGCGTGCGGAAAGCATCGCGCAGATCGCGGGCAAGATTGCGCACCTGCAGGCGGGCGATGCCGGCATCCGCGGCGTGGTCGACGTGCGGCGCGGCTATTGAACTGCCATACGAAGGACCCCCAATGAGCTTCCCCGACAAAGTCCGCCTCATCGACGTTGGCCCGCGCGACGGGCTGCAGAACGAGAAAACACCCGTCCCCGCGGCGGTGAAGATCGACCTGGTGCGCCGCCTGCAGCAGGCGGGCCTGCGCGAGATCGAAGTGACGAGCTATGTCAGCCCCAAGTGGGTGCCACAGATGGCCGACAACCACGAGGTCATGGCCGGCATCGCACGGCAGCCGGGCGTTCGGTATTCGGTGCTTACGCCCAACCTCAAGGGCTACGAGGCGGCGCTGGCCGACCGGCCGGACGAGATCGTGGTCTTCGGCTCGGCCAGCGAGGCCTTCAGCCAGAAGAACATCAACTGCTCGATTGCCGAGAGCATCGAGCGCTTTGCGCCGGTGGTCGAGGCCGCGCGCGCCGCCGGCATCCGCGTGCGCGGCGCCATGAGCTGCACCGTGGGTTGCCCGTACGAAGGCGAGATCGCGCCCGAGCGCGTGGCCTACCTCGCCGGCCTGCTCAAGGGCATTGGCGTGCAGCGCGTGGACGTGGCCGACACCATTGGCGTAGGCACGCCGCGCAAGGTGCAGCGCGCCATCGAGGCGGCGTTGCAGCACTATGGGCTGGATGACGTTTCCGGCCACTTCCACGACACCTACGGCCAGGCGCTGGCCAACACGCTGGCGGCGCTGGAGCTGGGCGTGTGGAATTTCCAGGCCTCCGTCTCGGGCCTGGGCGGCTGCCCCTACGCCAAGGGCGCCACCGGCAATGTGGCGACGGAAGACGTGGTCTACCTGCTGCACGGCATGGGCATCGACACCGGCATCGACCTCGACCAACTCGTCGATGCCGGCGCGGCCATCAGCCACTTTCTTGGCCGCAAGCCGAACTCGCGGGCGGCTGCGGCGCTGCTGGCCAAGCGGGCGGGGTAGGCGCCATGTGCGGAGCCGAACTCACCCCCTTGCCCGCCGGTGTGCAGCGTGTCGCGGCCGCGTTGCAAGCCGCGGACCACGCGCAGGCGCCGCGCATGCTGGACGACGCCTGCCGCACGGCCCAGCAGGCCGCCGAGGCGCTCGGCATCGCCGTCGGTCAGGTGGCCAAGAGCATCATCTTCCGGCGCCTGAGCGACGACGCGGCGGTGCTGGTCGTCACCTCGGGCGACCGGCGCGTGGACGCGCACAAGGTCGAGGCGCTGGTCGGGCCGATAGGGCGTGCGGACGCCGCCTTCGTCAAGGCGCGCACCGGGTTTTCCATCGGCGGCGTGGCGCCGCTCGCGCATGCCCATCCGGGCGTGGTGCTGATCGACCGCGAACTGCTGCGCTTTGCGGTGCTGTGGGCGGCGGCGGGCCACCCGCACGCGGTGTTCCCGCTTTCGCCGCAGGACTTGCAGCGCCTCACCGGCGCGCCGCTGGCCGATGTGACCGAGCAGACCGCCGCCGCATGAACGCTACCCAAACAATAGCTGCTCACGCAGACAGGCTAAGCGCTGTAGGCTATTTTGACCAAAATTCCGACGAAGTCGTGCCCTCGCCCTGCGTCTCCGTCTGCCGCATGTCGGACGACGGCAGCGTCTGCGAAGGGTGCTTCCGCAGCCTGGACGAGATTCGCCGCTGGTCCGGGCTGGACACCCAGGCGCGCCGGGTGGTCTGGGCGCGATTGCTGCAACGCGCGGGCGCGCCGGTGCCCCCGTCCCTGCCTACCGTGGAACTGCCATGAAGCACATCACTTTCTACCTCGACTTCGTCTCTCCCTACGCTTGGCTCGCGTTCGAGCGCATGCCGCAAGTGCTGGAAGGGCTCAGCTACCAGGTGACCTACCGGCCGGTGTTGCTGGGCGCGCTTTTGCAGGCCCATGGCAATCCCGGACCGGCGGGCATACCGCCCAAACGCGATTGGACCTACCGCCACGCGACTTGGCTGGGCCATTCGCTGGGTATTCCTTTGCAGATGCCCGCGCGCCATCCATTCAACCCGCTTCCGCTGCTGCGGCGCGCGCTGGCGTGTTCCGCGGACGGGCGCATCAACCGCTATGTGGCCGGCACGGTGTTGCGGCATGTCTGGGTCGGCGGCGAGGACACCCTCGACCCCGCGCGGCTCGATGCGTTGGCCGCCGCCCTGGCGCCGCAAATGCAGCCCGGCCTGGAGCCCGACAGCACGCAGGTGAAGGCCACGTTGCGCAGCAACAC
>JAANMW010003679.1_pt1 | contig 11474 bp, 10 predicted proteins | sample 7279671 | NCBI WGS metagenome assembly JAANMW01 (sample SAMN14094541, study PRJNA606508) | bioreactor metagenome | isolation source: A lab-scale SPAN reactor treating ammonium-rich wastewater day 247 | place: Ireland: Galway | collected 2017-09-19
CCCGTTCAGGCTACATCGGCGATCATCGAAACGCAACGCTCAACTCACGCCGGTACGCTGTTATGATGCACCGGGATGCTCCCCGGTTCCCTTCCCAGGCAACGCCGAACCGTTCTGCTTGCTGAAGCGAATCCTGATGAGAGGCTTCGAGGCATGATTCCAAGGGTAATCATCCCCATGCTGGTCACCGCCGCGATGGCAACCGCGAGCCTCGGGCAAGCGTCCGTTCCGGCTTCTTCGGGTATGTCGCCCGCGGTTTCCTCGATGTTCCTCGTGGATGATGAGCGTGTTCCGCACCTCTCCGTATCCTGGACGACGAACTCCGGGAAGGTCGTCGAGTACGAGGCCGACTTGCCCTACGCCGCTCCGGCCGAGCGAGTCCCCATCGGCGGCAACCTGCGGGCCTTCGTCGCTGTCGGGGGGACTCGTCTGGACAAGGGTGTCGGTCACCCGGACGGCATCATCATCCGGGTCGGACTCGACAAGGAAGACGATCAGCGGCTGATGTTCCACGATATCGCCTACGGCTCGTTCGTCGAAGTCGAACTGCGCAACATCGCCTTCATCTCTCCGGGGCTTCCGAGGCCCGATTCCCTTCTTCAGCACCTCAAGTACAACACGGACGACATCCTCGCCTGCGGCCTGCCGACCGATCAGGCCGACATGTACAACCTCGCCAGCCTCACCGACGACCTGGGCGGTTCCATCCCTCGGACGCGAGGCCGATTCGGCGTGCTCAATGCCGCCTCCAGCCCTGATGCCGTAACCCGTCTGATCGTCGAGCCGGATGGTTCTGTCACGATGCGCGTGCGTTTCGCCTACCGCCTGCTCCGGCACCAGTCGGACCCGTGGCGGCTCGAACTGCCCGGTACGTTCTTCGAACCCAGCCATCTGCACATCGAGTTCGAAGCTGTTCCGTGGGCCATCGGGGTCACGCAGTTCGGGCTTGCAGCGCCGCGTTGACGCGATCTCGATTTCCAGATGCGAACCTCGACCGCGGTCGGCGAACGACCTGGTTGGGCTGCAACATTCGATCCGGCAAGAGTTTGCGGAGTGTGCGCGGGATGCTGCATGCCCCGGTATTCTCTGGGTTTTTTGACACTTGCCGAAGATATGGTTGAGTTTCAGTCGCAATTGCTGTAAAATAGCAACAAATACTGCCAAACAGGATTGACGATTGGGTCGTCGTTTCGATCCATGCTCGTCCTTGGTCTCCGGGAGGTCTGACATGCGACTGCTGCTTTCGCCCGCCGCAGTGCTGGCCTGTGCATCGTTTGCGCACGCCCAGTTCGTCGAGCCGGATTCCTACGGCTGGTCGCGCGGGGACGCCCATTCGGCTTGGTTCGAGTGGGACGTTTTCACCAACCCGAGCGGCGGGAACCTGCCCGATGTCGGCCAGTTTCCCTCGCCCCTGCCGGGCGGCTGGGCAACACCTGACGTCTACGACACCACCGGCCTGGCCATCATCACGTCGTCGGGCAACTTCTACTCGTTTGTCGGACCCATCGCGCTCGAGGTTGTGATTCCCAACTACGGCTACGCGATCGGCGCCACGACGCTCATCCTCCAGGTTCGCACGCAGGGGAACGAACTCGACTACGGCTCGGTCAACGTCTGGGGCGTGCCTCCGGTCGAGCACGTCGAGCTCTTTCGGCAGAGCATGGGCGAGTTCGGCTGGCTCGTGGACTCGCTCTTCCGCTTCGAGCTCGACGGCAACGAGAGCGTATACGTCGCATCATTCGCCACAGCCGAGGCCCACGCGGCGATCGACCGCATCGCCGTAGACACCTTCGCCCGCGCGGACGCCTGCCCCGCCGACTTCAACGGCGACACGGTGGTGAACACCCTCGACTTCGTCGCCTTTCTCAACGCCTTCGTCGCTCAGGACACCTCGGCGGACTTCAACGGCGACACAGTGGTGAACACCCTCGACTTCGTTGCCTTCCTCAACGCCTTCGTCGCGGGCTGCTGAGCCGGAGGTGTCCTGTGGCGGCCGGACGGCGCGGGTTCTCCCTCGTCGAACTGCTCATCGTGATCGCCGTGGTGGCGGTGCTGCTCGGGCTGCTGCTGCCCGGCCTCGCCCGCGCGCGGGACGAGGCTCGCGCCCTCCGCTCCGCCGTCGCCTCGCGCTCGCTCGCCGCCGCGTGGACGCTCTACGCCAATGACCACCGCGGCGAACTGATCCCCGGCTATCTCCCCATCACGACCGACGCCCGCGTGACAGACGAATACGGCAACGAGTGGGGCGCACTCATCGCCCAGCGGTGGGTCTACCGGCTCGCCCCGTGGTTCGATCATGCCATGCTCGGAACGACCATCGTCGGCGAGGAGGCGGAGTTCGCACGCGACCGCGCCAGAATCCAGGCGATGGACAACGGCCACTTCGAGTGGGCGTACCGCATGAGCGTCTATCCCTCGTTCGGCCTGAACGTCCAGCACGTCGGGGGCAACTACGCCGACACGCCGCAGGTGTTTCGCGCAACGAACCCCGTTCGCCGAAGCGATCAACCTTTGCGTCCGGAGCGTCTCCTCGTGTTCGCTTCCGCGAGAGGGCCGGGTGCGGGTGACGCTGTAGTTCCCGGCTTCCACCGCATTGAGCCGCCACCACTCGGCGCAATCTATTCATCCGCCGCGAAGCCGCAGACGTTCGGGCATCTCGACGCACGCTACAACAATCGCGTCGTTGCCGCGCTCTTCGACGGGCACGCGGAGCGCATCGAGCCGCGCGAACTCACCGACCGCCGGCGCTGGTCCGACACGGCTGCCCGCAAGGACGACCCCGACTGGGAGCCGTGAACGACGGACAGGGGTTCCGTTTTCGTTCGTTCAGTTCCGAACGAGCGCGGTCTGCATCCGTAGACTCCGGCATGCAGAGCCGACTTCCACGCAACACCCCCCTCGTTCTCGTGATCCGCGACGGCTGGGGCACGAACCCCAACCCGTCGCACGGCCCCTTCAATGCCGTTCACCTGGCACGAACGCCTGTCGCCGACCGCCTGATGTCGCAGTGGCCCAACACGCTTATCAAGACCAGCGGCGAGGACGTCGGTCTGCCCGAAGGCACGATGGGCAACAGCGAAGTCGGGCACCAGAACATCGGCGCGGGGCGCATCGTGGACCAGGAGGCCGTGCGGATCACCAAGGCCTGCCGCGCCGGCCTGGAAACCAACGCCGTGATCGCCGGGGCGGTGCGCGGCGCGAAGCAGCGAGGGCGCGCCGTTCATCTCATGGGCATCTGCTCCGATGCCGGCGTGCACGGCCTGCTCGAACACCTCGACGCCCTGCTAGCGATCTGTGCCAAGCTCGGCCACGACCGGGTCTTCGTGCATCTCTTTACGGATGGACGCGACACGGGGCCGTACACGGGCGCGGCGTTCGTCGCGCGCGTCGAGGAGAGCCTCCGGCGGCACGGTGTCGGCAGGATCGCCTCGGTCATCGGCCGATTCTGGGCGATGGACCGCGACCACCGCTGGGAGCGCGTGCACCGGGCTTGGGCGTGTCTGACGGGCAGGGACGCCGCGGCGCAGGGGGTCCGCACCGCGCGCTCCGCCGCCGAGGCCGTCCGTGCCGCCTACGACGATCCCGAAGCTCCCAAGCAACTCGGCGACGAGTTCGTCCCTCCGACGATGGTGGGGGAGTCGCCCGAGACTCTGTGCGGCTCTCGCATCACCGCTGACGACGCCGTGATCTTCTACAACTACCGCGGCGACCGCCCGCGCGAGCTCGTCAGTGCGTTCGTTCTCCCGGAGGACGAATGGCGCGCCGTCAAGCCCTCGCCCGACACCGGCGCTCGAGGTTTCGCTCGCGGCCCGCGTCTCGACACTGACTTCGTGATGATGACCGCCTATTCCGAGGCGCTCGCTCGGCACGCGAAGGTCGCCTTCCCCAAGCCGCCTCGCATGGTGAACGTCGCGGGCGAGTATCTGGCTTCGCTCGGCATGCCGCAGTTCCGCTGCGCGGAGACGGAGAAGTACCCGCATGTCACATTCTTCTTCAACGATTATCGCGACGAGCCGTTCCCGGGCGAACGCCGCGAGATCATCCAAAGCCCGACCGACGTGAAGACATACGACCAGCGTCCCGAGATGTCTGCCTTCGGCGTAAGTGACGCCGTGTTGCGTCGCCTTGCCGCGATCGACTGCGAGCCGTTCATCGTCGTCAACTTCGCCAACGGGGACATGGTGGGTCACACGGGCAGCCTCGGAGCGGCGGTAAGGGCGTGCGAGGTTGTGGACGAGTGCGTGGGCGCGATCGTCGAGGCTGCGCTGGCCCGCGGCGGCTCGCTCATCGTGACGGCCGATCACGGCAACGCTGAGCAGATGTGGGATCCGGACGCGGACTCGCCCCACACCGCGCACACGACCTACGACGTGCCGCTCATCGTGGCGGGGGAGTCGTTCCGTTCCCGCGTGCTTCGCGGCGACGCCGATCCCGCTGGCTGGTTCGATGAGGCCGCGCGGGCGAAGCGTGGACGACTCGCGGACGTCGTGCCGACTGTGCTCGACATGATGGGTCTCGCGCAGCCGCCGGAGATGACCGGCCGTTCGCTCCTCGTCTGACTCTACTGCACCGACACCATTCGCCGGATGGTCGCCGGGCTTTCGCCGTTGGCCGTGCGCGCGCTCAGCAGCGCGGCCTGGCTCATGCACAGGAGCGACTCGTGGTCGAGCGGCGCATCGTCGCCAGCCGATGGGTCGATCAGCCTCGATAGGCTTTCCGCGATCGCCTCCACCGCGTGCGGGGTCGGCTCAGAGCCGCGTTTCTTGGTTCGCCGCGCCTGATCGACCTTCTCACCCGCTCGGCTGACCCACTCGAACCCGTCCTCGAAGACGCGCAGCCGCCCGTTCGGTCCCAGCAGTGTCGCGGTGCGCGACCATCGCCCGCTCTGGTCGCTGGCGAGGACGCACGCCGCCCGCCCGTCGGCGAATCGGAGGTTCGCGGTCAGGTCGCCGTGCAGATCGCGAAGGGTCTCTCCCGGGAGGGCATGCACGCCAGGCCCCTGCGCCGGGCCGGCGAAGGCGGCGTCGATCGTCTCAGGCTCGCCCATGAGCCAATGCACAAGTTCCATCGCTGCGAAGAGGCGTGCTCCGAGTGATCCTTCCGCCGGTGTGCAGCAGGTTTCGACCGCGAGCGTTCGCACGGGGCCGAACATCTGCAGCACGTCCGCCGCGTCGCGGAATGAACGCGACGACCTGGCAAGCGGGCAGAATCGCACGGCGTCGATCGGCCTCGGGTTGCCGCTCGTCCAACCACCGCCGGCCAGTTCGATGGCCGTCGCCGGGATCGGTTCGAGCGAGGCGATCCGAACGCCGCGAGCGCGGGCTGCAACGAGCGGGGCCAGGTCCGCGGAGGATGCCCCGAACTCACCGGGCGAAGCGAGCAGCACAAGGTCGCAGTCCGCTTCCGCGAGCGCGGCCCGCAGGTCGTCGAGCGCGCCGACGCCGAGCGCGGCCGCCGCGGCTCCCGCACGCCCCCGCCCCGGCGAGCCTGCACCGACCAGCCAAAGCCCCGCAGCTTCTGCGAGACGCCCGACCAGCGACGCCTGGTGTTCCTCAAGCCACGCCACTACCCGTGCAGGTTCCCTCATGGCGCGTGCATGGTACTGGACGCGGGCGCGAACCGTGCGGCGTAGAATGGGTGCAAGCGTGGCAACGCGGCCGCGGACCCGCCGGGAGGCGCGTCCGAGGAAAGTCCGAGCACGGCAGAGCACGGTGGTGGGCAACACCCACCCGCCCCACGGTCCGGGGCGAGGGACAGTGCCACAGAGAACAGACCGCCGATGGCCCAGCGGAGCGGGCGTCTCGCCCGCCGATCGGGGCACAGGCAAGGGTGAAACGGTGCGGTAAGAGCGCACCGCCCGGACGGCAACGCCCGGGGCACGGCAAACCCCACCGCGTGCAAGCCCAAGCAGTTCCCGCCCCACAAGGGGACGCCCGGCTCGGGCGGAAGGGAACGGGTCGGGCGCTCGGGTCACGATGGCCCGGATCGCGCCGGCAACGGCGCGGCGAGAGAAATGGCCGCGGCCCGCGGCAGGCGCGCGTACAAGCCCCCGTCAAGGCACGCGCGAACCGCCGATGGGCACAGAACTCGGCTTACCAGCCATGCGGGACCGTTCGGCGCTGGCCTCCGTGAGAGCGGAGGCCAGCGGCCTTTTTTGCGGACGGCGCACGATGTGCAAGCGAGCGCCCGCATCCAGCCATCCATGCCGCAGGATGGCACGCTCGGCACGAGCGATTCTCACCAGTGCATGATCGCTATGAAGTACGCAAACATCAAGACACTCATGACCACGACTAGCGTTGCCATCGTGACGGTGGCCATGCACAAGCCGATGTCGGCAAGTGGCGCGAGTCCGATCCCGGCTCGCTCGTCAGCCTTGACCGCGAGCACGATCGCAACCACGGCGACGATGAACGAACCGACGCCGAACGTGCACGGCGCCAGGAGCGCTGCGATGACCGTGACAACCTACGCCCCCCAGGCCCGTCCGCTCGGCCCGCGCAGGTCGCGCCCCTGCATGATCGGCTGGCCGCATTCTGGGCATGGCATATCGATGCGAAGGCCGGTGAGGTCGTAACCGCATCGCGCGCAGAGGGGTGGGTGGAGCGTGGGTTTCGGGGTTACGGTGGGGAGGTCGGACATCGAATGGCCTGAGTGTACCGCGGGGGGGATGGGCGCTCGCTGGCGCTTCGTGCTCTCTTGCGCTTCGTGCTCCGTATGCCTCGTTGTTCGTCACGTCCGCCCGACAACCAGCACGATGAAACTAGCGTCCACCTCGTCGCCGCTCTGGATCGGCGTCGCGTAGACGTTGCCCTCGTCGTCCACGGCGTCCGGCACGTGGTCGTGGACCTCGGTGCCGGCGAAGCCCGCTTCGCCCATCGCGTCGCGGAGTTCGGGCACGCTCCACAGCCGCCAGCGGTAGACGAAGGCGTCGTGCATGGTCTGCTCGACCTCGCCGCCCCGGTCTACGCGGAAGTGCAGGGCGTTGACGACCATCCCGGTCAGCGGGTCTGCCTCGCGCTGCTCCCAGGTGTAGCGAACACGCCTGCCGTCGTCGGTCCAGTGGTCGCGTTCGACGCTGCCGACGAGGAAGGCGGTCTCGCCGCCGTAGGTGTCGCAGACGAACACGCCGCCGGGCCGCAGGCGCGAGCGGGTATGGCGCAGGTACGCCAGCAGTTCGTCGCGTGTGTGGATTTCTCCGATCGAGAAGTTGCCGGCGAAGATGGTGTCGGCGTCGTGTTCGCCGGGGCGGGTTGCCGTGCGCACGTCGCCGACGATCTTCAGCACGCGCGGGTCGTCGCGGTGCGCGTGCAGCGTCTCGGCGTCGAGGTCCACCGCGATCGCCCGACCGTGCTCGACTCGCTCGACCCACAGGTGCGAGAGCGCGGCCGTGCCGGCGAAGTCCTCGCCCAGCACCCGCGGTTCGCCGCCGTGCACCACGCGCAACAACGGCACCGCGTGGTGCGGCGACTGGACGCAGAGTTCGTAGAGGTCGTGGCGGGTGAGCATAGCGACAGTGGACACTGGGCAATGGACAGTGGACATTCGGAGCAAGGCAGTGCGGAGTCTGGCGTGCCTTCGGGCTTCATTCTCCGGTGTCGGGTCTTCGCTCACGCCATCCTGATCCAGCGGACGAGTGTCCGGAAGTTCGGCGGCTTGCCGAACATGAGCAGCCCGACGCGGAAGACCTTGGCCGCGGCCCAGATCGAGAGGTATGCGCCGATCGCACTCACGCCGATCGACAGCAGAACCTGCCACGTCGGGATGACGTCCGCCTGCGTGCTTGTCAGTCGCATGACCATGGCGAAGGGGCTCATCGGCGGGACGAGGCTCAGGACGACCGAGAGCGTCGAGTTCGGGTCGCGCGTGATGGGCAGCCACAGGATGTAGGGCAGCATCACCACGATCATCACCGGCCCCATCAGCGACTGCGCCTCGCGCATCTCGTTCACCGCGCTCCCGACCGCCGCCATGAACGACGCCAGCATCAGGTACGCCAGCACGAAGAAGACGAACAGATAGAGCAGCTTGACGGGCCCGATCAGATCCGTCAGCCCGAACGCCGCCAGGGCGCCCGTGCCCAGCCCCGTGTACACGAACAGCAGCACGAACCCGACGGCCATCTGCCCGAGTATCTTCCCGGTCATCAGCTGCATGGGCGAGACCGCGCTCAGCAGCACCTCGACGACGCGGCTCGACTTCTCTTCGACGGTCGTCGTCAGGAGGTACTGCCCGCCCACCATCGCCGAGATCATCAGCAGCAGGATGAAGCCGAAGGGCAGCATCGCCGTCAGTTCCTGGGTCGAGGTGCGCTCGCCGGATTCCGTCACCTCGGTCGGCCGCCCTGCCTTCACGGTCGTCAGGCGGCCGATCTCCTCGGGCGAGAAGCCATTGGATCGGTACCGTTCCGCGAGAATCGCCCCGCGAATCCCGGCCCGAATCTCCTCGATGATCCTGTCGTCCAGTTTCGATCGTACGTACAGCTCGTATCCGCCGAACGCGTCCGCGCCTTCCGCTCTCACCACCGCGTCGGGCGCGATCACGGCGACGGCGAGCCGCCGCTCGTCTCCGCTCGCCGGCTTGAGCAGCGCCTTCTCCGCTTCGAGGTCAGCGCCCTCCGGCAGGGCGACGACGCTGATCATCGGCACCTGCCCGAGCGCGGCGGTCAGCGCGGCCTCCGGAGCCACGGGCGAGCCGCTCCCGCTCGTCGCTGCGCCGATCCCGCTCAGGAGTTCGACCTGGTCCGCGACTTCCTGCGTGAGTTCACCGCGTCGTCGCGCGATCGTCTCCGGCGACAACTCCCGCTCGACCACTGGCCCGAGCACGCCCGTGCGGTCGAGCAGGGCGACTTCGCCCTCGACCTTCGGTCCCTTGGCCGCCATCGTCAGCATCACGATGACGGGGATCATCGCGATGAACGCCAACGGCACCACGACCGCCCCGATGATGAATCCCTTCGTCAGCGCAGTCGAGACGAACTCCCGCCACGCCACCGCGAGCACACGATTCATCGGTTCCCCTCCAGGGCGGCGACGGCTTCCACCTCGCCCCGCAACTCCGCCCGCAGCGAAGCCTCGTCGCCATCGCCGGCCGATCCCTGCACGATCTCGATGAACACGTCCTCCAGCGTCGGCCGCCGCAACTCCACGCGCGACACCGGCGCGGCCTCGACGATCGCCCGGATCGCAGTGTGGGGGTCGTGCCCGTATTCCAGCGAGACCTCCAGTGCGCCGTCCACCCGCGTTACCGTTCGCACCCCCGGCACGCCTGCCAGCAGGCTCTCGGCCGAACCGTTCAGCGGCTCCACGAGCACCGTGTGGGGGTCAAACCTGGCCTTGATCTCGGGCAGGCTCGCGTCCAGCACTTTCCGCCCCTTGTTGATCATCACGATGTGCTCGCAGATCTGTTCCGCCTGAGGCATGACGTGCGTTGAGAAGATCACCGTTCGCCCGGCAGCGTGCTGCTCGCGGATCAGGTCGCGCAGCAATCGAGTGTTCACCGGGTCCAGCCCGCTGAACGGCTCGTCGAGGATCAGCAGTTCCGGCTCGTGCAAGACCGCCGAGATGAACTGCACCTTCTGCTGCATGCCCTTGGAGAGTTCCTCGCATTTCTTGCGCACGCAATCGGCGAGGTCCATCCGCTCCAGCCATGCCCGGACCTTGGCATCAAGCCCGCGCCCAGGCACGCCCTTGAGTCGCCCCATGTGCCGGAGAAACGCCCCGACCTTCATCTTCTTGTAGACGCCGCGTTCCTCGGGGAGATAGCCGATGCGGTCCTTGCTCTCGACCGCCGATGGGCGTCCGAGCACGGACAACTGGCCCGAATCGGGGAAGAGGATGGCCATGACCATGCGGATGGTCGTGGTCTTTCCCGCTCCGTTCGGCCCGATGAACCCGTAGAGGGCGCCGCGGGGCACGGTCAGGTTCATGTCGATCACGGCCTGCTTCGGGCCGAACGACTTGTTCACGCCCCGCATCACGATGGCATCGGTCACGTCCACCCCTTTCGCGTCCGGGCTGCGTTGCCCGGTCGCTGGATTATTGCGGATCCGCGCCCCGCCGTTTCACCGGTCAACGATCCGCCGCCTCGGAGGCTATCGTGGGCGCGATGCCCGGAACCGACGCCCTTCCCGATGCCCTGGTCGCGCGGCTGAACGCGATGGATGCCGAGCTCGAGGGGATCGAGCGTGGCTGGGCTGATCCGAGCATCGCCGCGGACCATCGTGCGGCGCGCGACCTCTCGATCCGGCGGGCTGCGCTCGCGCCAGCGGTCGAGGCGTATCGGCGTTGGAGAACGCTCCGCTCCGAGGCCGCGGACCTGCGTCGAGCGATCGAAGCCGATGATGCCGAACTGGCAGCGTTGGCCAAAGAGGAACTGCCGCTCGTCGAGGCGGAGGCGGGGGAACTCGCCGTCCGCGTGAAGACGCTGCTTGTCGGGGCGGAGGATCGCCGGGTCGGGTCCGTCATGCTCGAAGTCCGCGCGGGCACGGGCGGCGACGAGGCCGGCCTCTGGGCGCGCGACCTGCTCGCCATCTACGAGAAGTACGCCCAGCGTCGGGGATGGGCCTTCGAGCAGCTCGATGTCGTTGCTGACCCGTCGGTGGGGGGGGTGCGATCCGCCGTGGTCAACATCCGCGGCGAGGGTGTGTGGTCCGAACTCTCGTTCGAGGCGGGCGTGCACTCGGTCAAGCGTGTGCCCGCGACCGAGAGCCAGGGCCGCATCCACACTTCGACCGCGACCGTCGCTGTCCTTCCCGAGCCTGAGGAGGTGGCGGTGAAGATCGACTGGGCGCGGGACGTGCAGGAGCATGTCACGACCGCGCAAGGCCCCGGCGGGCAGAACGTGAACAAGGTGGCGACCGCCGTGCATCTTGTCCACGTGCCGACGGGCGTCGAAGTTCGGATGCAGGAGTCCAAGAGCCAGCACCAAAACCGCGAGCGTGCCCGGAGACTGCTCGCGGCGCGTGTCCACGAGATCGAACGTCGGCGCGTGGAGGCAGAGCGTTCCGCCGAGCGTCGCGGGCAGATCGGGGCGGGCGAGCGTTCCGAGAAGATCCGAGTTTACCGATACCAGGACAACATTGTCGCCGACCAGCGGCTGGACGAGAAGTTCAATCTCCAGAATGTCCTCGCCGGGGACCTGACACCGCTGTTCGCCGCTCTCCTCGAGCAGCGAACGGCCGAACGGCTCGCGGCCCTCTGAGGGCGTACGCGGCGTCCATTGGTGATTATTGGCCGCGGATCATTGTTCTTGATCGAGCTTCTTGTGTCGGGAGAGCCTGTTCGCGTATCCTGTTCTCAGTCCCAGGAGTGCCATTCATGCCGTCGACCCGTTCGTTCGCCGCCGTCGCGGCGTCATTCGTGTTCGCTTCCTGTTCGCTCGCACAGAACTACGTTGTCGTCATCGATCAGGCCGCCAGCGGTCTCGTCGGTTCGACATCGTTCGAGGCCGATACCAGCGGCTCGCTGATCGGC
>JAANMW010003680.1_pt1 | contig 11473 bp, 9 predicted proteins | sample 7279671 | NCBI WGS metagenome assembly JAANMW01 (sample SAMN14094541, study PRJNA606508) | bioreactor metagenome | isolation source: A lab-scale SPAN reactor treating ammonium-rich wastewater day 247 | place: Ireland: Galway | collected 2017-09-19
TTTTTCAAAGTGTTTAATTTTTTTATGTGCATTTCAAATTTCTTCTGATGACAGATAGATTTAATGTGTGTTTTATATTTAAAAATTTTTTCTTTAAGTAATTTATAATTTTATAAGCGTAACCCCTCTCATTCTATGATTATTATAATGATTACTTATAAACCACATTTAAGTCATTCTAAATAATATTTTTAGTCTATTAAGTGCTCAGCATTCATTTTATGAATGAAACTCATCTTTAATTTAAAATTAAGAAGGAAAATCAGCTATGTCTGTTTAATTCTAAATATTCAATATCATAACGTCTTCGTTGTGATTCTTCCGAATGACCAATGTAGTTTTTTGTCATGCTGTAAGCATTTAAATAACCATGTTTCAAAGAGTATTTTTTTTATCGTTGAGATTCCTACGGAAATGACAAAATACTCTGAAAAAACAGGATGTTTGTCATGCAGTAAACATCTAGATGAGCTTTTCAAATTGCAATTAACCGTTGAGATTCCTACGTAATGACAAGCAAAATTTTTCTCATGTATTGCAAACTCCTAATGCGCTTCCAACCAGTTTTTGCCCACCCCTACTTCCACTACCAACGGGACTCTGGTCTCGAAAGCACTTTCCATTTGGGTTCTGATCAGTTCGGTGGCAGTTTGCACTTCCTCTACCGGAGATTCGAACAGGAGCTCATCATGAACCTGCAGCAGCATTTTGGTTTCTAGATTTTCTTCGTCAAGTTTCCGGTCGATATTAATCATGGCGATTTTGATAATGTCGGCTGCAGAACCCTGAATGGGCGCATTTACAGCGTTTCTTTCCGCGTGGCCTCTCACTACAAAATTATTGGAATTAATGTCTTTTAAATGGCGTTTACGACCCAATACCGTTTCTACGTAACCTATTTTCCGCGCTTTGTGAACCTGTTCCGTCATCCATTCTTTCAGTTTAGGATATGTTTCGTAGTAAGCGTCAATCATTTGTTTCGCTTCGGAACGGGAAAGTCCGGTCTGTTCTGCTAACGCAAATGCACTCTGGCCGTACACGATACCGAAATTGACCGTTTTCGCCTGTGAACGCTGGGTTTTCGTGACTTCTTCCAAGGGAATTCCGAACAGTTTGGAAGCAGTAGAAGCATGAATATCTTCGCCATTCTGAAAGGCCTGAATCATATTGGTTTCATCGGATATTTCAGCTATCAGCCTGAGTTCTATCTGAGAGTAATCCGCAGAAATGATTTTTTTTCCTTCCGCTGCCACAAAAGCCCCCCGAATCTGCTGTCCCCGCAGGGTTCTTATCGGAATATTCTGCAAATTCGGATTCACGGAAGCCAACCTGCCTGTTGCTGCGGTGGTCTGTGAAAAATTGGTGTGAACGCGGTGGTCATCTTTATCAATCTGTGCAGGCAATGCATCCACATAGGTTGATTTCAGTTTCTGATACGTTCTGTATTCCAGAATATGCGGAATGATTTCGTGTTTTGAAACCAGCTTCTGAAGAATATCTTCCGAGGTTGCGTATTGTCCAGTTTTGGTTTTCTTCGCTTTCGGATCGAGTTGCATTTTTTCAAACAGAATTTCTCCCAACTGGCGCGGCGAATTCATGTTAAACTCCTCACCACAAAGTTCAAATATTTTTGTTTCCAGCTGTTTAAGATCATTTTCAAGGTCGATACTTTCCTGTTTCAGCCAGGCTTCATCGAGAGAAACGCCCTCCAGTTCCATTTTGGCGAGCACTTCCATCAATGGCATTTCAACTTTATAAAATAAATCTTCGAGGTTTTCTTTTTTTAACTGCGGCGCAAAAATCTGATACAGCTGAAAGGTAACATCGGCATCTTCAGCAGCATAACTGGTTTGGGTATGCAAATCGGCATCCCGGAATGACAGCTGATTTTTTCCTTTTTTTCCAATAATGGTTTCGATGGAGACCGGCTGATAATTGAGATAGATTTCTGAGAGATAATCCATCCCGTGACGGCCTTCAGGATTCAGCAAATAATGGGCAATCATGGTATCGAAAAGATTTCCCTTGATTTCAACACCATAAAGCCTGAGAATTTTATAATCGAACTTGAGGTTATGGGCGACTTTCAGGATGCTTTCTTTTTCAAAAAAAGGCTTAAAAATTTCCAGAGTCTGCAATGCTTCCTCCCGGTTTTCCGACAACGGAACATAGTACGCCAGCCCTTTTTTATAGGAGAAACTCATTCCCACAAGTTCGGCTTCCATTTCGTTCAGGGAAGTGGTTTCGGTATCGAAACACACCGTTTGTTGTTGCAGCAAATTATTCACGAGCATTTTTTGTGCTTTTGGCTGATCCACAAACTGATACAGATGATCGTTTTCCGCAATAGTGGATTTGGTGGAAGTCGCCTGTTCCAGTTCTTCAAAATTGGCAAACAAATCCAACTGTACCGTTCCGGAAGCATCCTTTGGAATGTTCACTTTTTCATATCTGGAAATCTTGCCAGGATCCGCTATGGCAGTTTCTGTAGATTCAGATTTGAAAGCCCGGTACAGATTTTCATACAACCTTCGGAATTCGATTTCATCAAAAACCTCTCTTACTTTCTCAAAATCCGGATCTTCCAGATCGTATTTATCTTCATCAAAATCAATAGGCGCATCGCAGATGATGGTGGCCAGTTTTTTGGATAAAATTCCGCGCTCCGCACTCGCTTCTACTTTTTCCTTTAATTTTCCTTTTAACTGATGGGTGTTTTCCAAGAGGTTTTCGATGGATCCGAATTCTTTCAGAAACTTCATGGCTGTTTTCTCGCCTACACCGTCTAGGCCGGGAATATTATCCACCGCATCGCCCATCATGGCCAGAAAGTCGATCACCTGTTTCGGGTCTTCGATGCCGTATTTTTGTTTTACTTCTTCAACCCCCAGAATTTCCACATCGCTTCCTTTATTTCCGGGTTTATAGATTTTAATATTTTCGGTAACCAGCTGGGCAAAGTCCTTATCCGGAGTTACCATATACACGTTATAACCGGCTTTTTCAGCTTTACAGGCAATGGTTCCGATGACATCATCCGCTTCATAACCCTCCACACCCAACACGGGAATATGCATCGCCTCCAAAATTCTGTGGATGTAAGGAATAGCAATCTGGATTGCTTCCGGAGTTTCGCTGCGGTTGGCTTTGTATTCTGTATAATCGGCAGTGCGAACATTTTCTTTCCCGATATCAAAAACCACAGCCAAATGACTGGGTTTTTCTCTCCTGATGAGTTCAATAAGAGAATTTGAAAATCCGAAAATGGCAGACGTGTCCAGTCCTTTTGAAGTCAGTCTGGGATTCCGAATCAACGCGTAATATCCGCGGAAAATCATCGCATACGCATCGATGAGGTATAATCTTTTATCTTGATCTTTTGACATGAAAGCAAAGATAAGAAAAGACATCCACCTGAAACAGAATTTCCTTTCCCGCAATTTTGTAATTTCAGAATTACTTCGTGGCGTTCTATAATTTACACTTCAGATTTTGTTGGTATATTTTTGTGTAGTTCTTAGAAAATTCTTGAACCATGAGTCAGTTGGGCAATTATGTAAAATTCTTCTCTTTTATTCTGAAATATTATAACAGTTCTGTGTTAAAATCAGCATCTGATACGATTGTGAACGATACGGTTACTGATGTTCAGGACAATTACGACCGCAAACCTCAGGAACTGGTTGAAGATTTGAAACAAATGGGACCAGCTTACGTTAAATTGGGACAGCTGCTTTCCACGCGCCCTGATCTTCTGCCCGACGATTATCTTCAGGCTCTTTCTGAACTTCAGGATGATGTGGAAACCATTTCTTTTGAAGAAATAAGAAAAATATTTGAAGAGGAAACAGGCGTACGACTGACAAAAGCATTTCAGGCTTTTGATCCGGAACCACTGGCAAGTGCTTCCATTGGACAGGTTCACAAAGCGGTCCTGCCCTCGGGAAAGATTGTTGTTGTTAAAATTCAGCGGCCGGATATCCGAAAGAAATTTATTGACGATCTCGATACGCTGAGAGAAATGGCTGCGTTGGCGGTAAAACATTCCAAAGAAGCAAAGAAATACGATCTCAACACGATTATCGAGGAATTACGGATTATTTTGCTAAACGAACTTGATTATACCAAAGAGTTTCAAAACCTGCAGAATTTAAGGTGCAATCTGAAACATTTCCAAAGACTGATTATTCCCGAACCAGTGCAGGATTATTCCACTTCCCGGGTTTTGACCATGGATTATATTCAGGGAAAAAAAATCACTGAGATCAGTCCGCTCACCAAAACAGAGACTGATTTCACGCCGCTTATCGACGAACTCACCGAATCCTATATGCAGCAGATTATTGTGGACGGACTGGTACATGCAGACCCTCATCCGGGCAATATTCATGTCACAGCGGATGGAAAAATGGCACTGATGGATCTGGGAATGGTAGCGCGGTTTTCAACTACGATTCAAGAGAAAATAATGAAACTGCTGATCGGAATGAGCCGGAAAAACGGCGATGAAATTACCGATGCGCTGCTGGAAATGAGTGAATATGACAGCCATGAAGCCGATGTAAAAAGTTTCAGAAAAGAAATTAACCGGCTGGTGATGAACAGCACTGCAAGTCATGCAGAAGATATGCAAACCGGGCGAGCGCTGATTCACATGAACCGGGTTGCGGCGAATCATTACATCCACATCGCTACTGAACTGAATATTCTTGGTAAAATTATGCTGAATCTGGATCAGATTATCGCAGTGCTCACTCCGAAATATGATCTTCAGCAGGCGATTCAGAAGTTTATGGATAATATCGTCAACCAAAAAATAAAGCAGGATCTGAACTCGGGAAATATTTACAGTTTTCTCCTGGACAACAAGAAGCTGGCGGAAAATCTTCCTTACCGATTGAATAAAATCTCCGAAAACCTCGCCAACAATGAATTTGAACTCCGCATCAATGCACTGGATGAAAAAAGGGTGACGGACGGCTTTCAGAAAGTAGCCAACCGGATTACCTCCGGACTCATCATCGCAGCCATGATCATCGGCGCTGCCCTGCTCATGCGCATTCCGTCTTCCTACACCATTATGGGATACGGAATTTTGCCATTCCTTTTTTTTATGATTGCCATCGGCCTCGGATTGTACCTTATTTATAATATTCTTTTCAAAGATGAAGATCTGAAAAAGAGAAAGTAACCTCTAGGCTCAGCACCGTTTTACTTTCATAAATATGTATCTTTGTCCTGTATGCAAGACCAATCCCTATCACTCCGTACTGTAACTGTAATGCGTTATATTCTGCCGTTGCGCGAAGGCGGAAGTTTGCCTGCGCTGGCAGAAGCGGACGATGATTTCAAATATGTCGTTAAATTCCGCGGCGCAGGACACGGCGTAAAAATGTTGATTTCGGAACTTCTGGGCGGCGTTATCGCGAAAGCTTTAGGACTGCAGATTCCCGAACTAGTTTTTATTCATCTAGATGTTGATTTCGGGAGAACCGAGGCCGACGAAGAAATTCAGGATTTGCTGAAATTTTCGGAAGGGTTGAATCTTGGGTTGCATTATCTTTCCGGAGCTTTAGCTTATGAACCAGGAATGAAAACAGATCCGTTGTTGGCTTCCAAAATCGTGTGGCTGGATGCGTTTATTACGAATATCGACCGTACTTTTAAAAACACCAATCTGCTTCTTTGGAACCGTGAACTTTGGCTCATCGATCATGGTGCGTCTTTTTATTTTCATCATTCGTGGCAAAATTTTGATGCTGCTGCCAAAACGCCTTTTAAATACGTGAAAGATCATGTATTGCTCGGTCAAGCTACTCAGTTGCAGGAAGCGGACGCTTTTGCCCGATCTGTTTTGAACGAGGATCTTTTCCGGAAAGCCGTCAACCTGATTCCGGAAGACTGGCTGAACTGGGAGGATGCCGACGAGAGCCCGGAAGAAATACGGGAAGTTTATTTTAATTTCCTGAATACCAGACTGAAACATGCCGAACTTTTTGTAAAAGAAGCCCAAGATGCAAGAAGATAAGCTCTACGAATACGCTGTCATACGACTGGTTCCCAAAGTGGAAAGGGAAGAATTTTTCAATATTGGGCTGCTGATGTTTTCTAAGAAAGAAAATTATCTGCGAATTGCTTTTCATGTTTGTCCAGATAAATTCCAGCTGATGTATCATACCCTGGAATACCGTGAAATTCAGGAACATCTTGATCGTTTTCGAAACATCGCAACAGGCGCATCAGATGGCGGCCCGATCGCACAATTAGGCGTTCCCGAACGTTTCCGCTGGCTTACCGCAGTGCGGAGTGCGGTTTTACAGACGTCGAGGCCGCATCCCGGCAAAACAAAAAATCTGGACGCTACTTTTGAGCGGTTATTTGAAGAACTTGTGAAGTAAATTTTGAATAAAAAAGCTCCTGTTATTCAGGCTTCACATACTCGATCTGCCGAACCATACCTTCTGCTTTGGTCTTTTCTCTGTCTATTTTCTTTTGAATCCTTTCCAGTTTGCGGTCACTTTTCACGAGTTCGCGGTTTGCTTTCGCAGCCCGATTCAGAAGCTTGCTGGTGTCTGTAGCCTTATCGGCTACTTTCTGTGGATTATTTGACACAGTGAAATTATCACTTTTATTTTCTGCTGTTTTGCTTAAAGATCTGGCTTCCTCTCGAAGTTTATTGTTCGCCGTTCGCTCTTCTTCATATTCCATCTTCAGTTTGTTTAACTTTAGATTTTGTTCCAGAATTTCTTGGCGTGCCTCATACTTTTGCATTTCAGGAGTTTTTACGGTACCACAGGAAACAGTACCGAAAAGCGTTGCTGCAACAACAACAGCTGTTGAAAATTTTGTTTTTATCATATTGGTTTACCTCTCGCTAAGATACGCATTCTCTGAGTTTATAGTCATAACATTTTGAGAAAATACGATTCATGGCAATACTTTCGATCAAGTAAAAGTTTACCAACCCACTAAGGCATGGACTTTGCTGCCTATTTTACCCAATTAAAATTCTGTCATTCAATCTATTAAATCACAAATTAAAATATTTCTATTATGAACATGATGCTAACAAGGCTGAAAAATATTGTTTCAGAAAATGCCATTACCATTATTCTTAACACGCATCGAACCCTGCCTGACAATGAAAAGGATTCATTACTGCTTAAGAATCTGATCAAAGAAGCGGAAAGCAGACTGTTGGCTGATATGGATAAACGGGAAGCAGAATCATTGATCCACCGGCTGCGTGATCTGGAAGAAACTATTGACCACCGACAGAATCTGGAAAGCCTTATTCTTTTTGTTAATGAAGATACCGCTGAATATGTCCGTTTGCCCATTGCTGTGGAAGATCGTGTAATTATCGACAAGACTTTTGCAACTCGGGATCTCATCCGGGCGATGCACATGGAAGCCAGTTATCTGGTTCTGGTTCTCAGCCAGCAGAAAGCAAGACTTATTAAAGCTTCGAATGACAAAGTAATACAGGAATTTGGCGATCCGTTTCCGATTGAAAATACTCAAATGGTCAACAGAGCTGAACTTTCCAATGCGAGCCGACTAACCAATCTGATCTCTGAATTTTATAACCAAGTTGATAAGGAAGTGAATCATTTGCGAAAGGAAAATCAGCTGCCTGTCCTGATTTGCAGTGAAACTTCACAATACCATGAATACCTGAAAGTAGCTGATGAAAAACACAGTATCTATGACCAATGCCTGAGTGGAAACCACGAAAATGCGAAAGCGCATCACATTGTGACGGAAGCGTGGGAAATTGTAAAAAAATATGTTATTGAGAAGAACAATGCGAGAAAAGCTGAGTTGCAAAAAGCGATCAGTTCCGGCAAATTTCTGAGTGATACCAACGAAATATGGCAGGGAATTCAGCAGGGCTCTGTACAAACCATTTTCATAGAAGAGGGAAATTTTCAACCCGCAAAATGGATCGACGGGCACATCACGTACGTTTCACCCGAAATGAGAAATGGAAAATCGGTGGTGGATGATATTTACGATGAATTAATAGAAGCCAACCTGCGACAAGGCGGCGATACGGTATTCCTACCCAAAGGTGAACTGAGAGACTTTAACGGTTTCGGTGCCGTAACACGATATTGATTCGGAATTAATAAAATATGAAAACCAATTCTCCCATTGAATCAATGAAAATAATTCACGATTCAATGGGAGATTTTTTTAATAATCTTCTGGAATATTTAAAACGAAATTATTCTGCAACCACCTGTTTATTCACATAGTCACAGTTCATCAGGCGAAGGATTCCCATATAATTCAAATTAAATTCAATGAGGTTGCCGACATTATAACCGGATACATTTTCTCCCAAATCCACCACCATCATATCCGAGCTGGAACCTACAATTTTCAGGGAATCATCGGCAGGCTTAATATGGCTGTCTTCCACATCCAACAAGCCAATATCAATAATGGCTCTGTGAGAACTGCTGTTTTCTTCCTCGTCAAATTCCAGCGTATCGCCGGTAAGATTTTGTCCCATATCGCCATCCGGAAGGCTGGGTTTTTCCCGCAATTCAATAATTTCCGCATACAGTTTGAAAACATCCTGATGCATTTCCGGATTGGGTTTGCTGCTGTACACGTCGGTACCCAAAAATAAAGTTTCCCCTACCCTGAAATGATTCACATCTTTCGGCAGCAAGCCGCGGGAAATTAAAGGAATCGTCACCGAAGTTCCGCCGCTGATGTAGGGTATTTTTCTGTTGAACCTCGCTTCTATCAACTGTGCGTAAAGACACAACTGCAACAGCTTGTCCTGATTTGGCAATACGCCGTACATACAGGTAAGATTGGTTCCCAAACCTGCGACTTCAATATTCGGCAGGTGAAATATTTTTTCATAAAAATCAATCACGTCTTCCCGCATCACGCCTTCGCGAAGTTCGCCCAGTTCTATCATAATGATAATTTTGTGGGTTTTATTTTGCCTCACTGCTTCGTCGGAAAGCATTTTTATGGTTTCATATTCTGTATTAAAACTGGAATCGGCGTACTTTACAATACTGGAAATATAGCGTTTGGCTGGCGGTTTAATAAATACTGTTTCGATATTCGGATCCAGAGATTTAATGATTTTCAGGTTGGTAATTCTGCTGTCGCACATCTGTTTTACCCCCAAAGCCATGATTTCTTTCAGGTACACTTTTGATCCGCAAAACACTTTGGAAACCACACCCCATTCGATGTTGTTTTCCTTAAAAAGCGCATCAAGAAACCGATAGTTTTCCTGCAGTTTTTTTCTGTTGAGAACTATATGTGCCATATTATCTGTTCCATCTCATCTCGAGATATTTATTGGTGAAGCCCATTTTTTCGTAGAGTTTCTTTGCCGGATTATCCGGTTCTACGTGCAGTGCGATATTGCCTTCGGTATTTTCCAAAGCCATTTCCATGAGTTTTTTTCCAATTCCCTTGCCGCGATAGTCCTGATGTGCAGCAATATACACCAGAATATTTTCCGGAATATATCCTTTCATGCCTGTAAAATTAATAATGACTGCGCCCACCATCTTCTCTTCATCTTTGGCCGTCAGCAGAATTCCGCCACTTTTTCCTTCGCGGTACAGTGCATAATCTAGGCATTTCTGAATATCGGTTCGGGCATCGCCGTACTGATCGAGATGCTGGAAAAGGAAATCTGCAATCTGCCGTTCGGTATCGGCAGTAACGTCGTTGGGATTTTTGTAACAGGTATATTGTATCATAAAAATAAAATTAAAACCACGCTCCAAAAGGCGATCAGGTTGGTTTAATTTTTTCTGATTAAAGAACAGTAACTTTTACTGAACGAGTATGGGAAATATTCCCAGATCAAAAATAGCGACAAGATCCATTGAATTTTTCTGAAATATCGCTATGAAAATATGAACCCAAAGATACGGAAAATAAATAAATGCGATTTTTAAGCCTTTTTCTCAAAGCCGCATCGGCGCATCCTTGTCCCGGGGATTATTGCGCTGAACCGGTTTGAATTGAATCATTGTTTTCGTTTTTTAAAATTACACATCACCGTAACAGATCGGCATAGCGAGTAATAACACGCATCACTGCAGGTGCCGGCTTCTGGCGTTTCTTTATTTTCATGAGTAGCGAAATGCCATCGGCTATCAAAAATAACATTTATTTACTTACAAAATTATTTCTGCACTAAATAAAAAAACCACCCCGACGATTATCGGGGCGGCATTTAATAAATTTAAAAATTGTTTTATAGAGATAATCAATACACCTCTATCTGTTACTCAAAAATTACTTTTTGATCACTTTCACCGTTTTGGTGTTTCCGTCTGCATATCTCAGATTCAAGAGATACAATCCTGATTTCAATTCAGCTAAGTTGATCTGTGCATCAGGATTGGCAATGGTTTTCACCAATCTTCCGGAAGCATCCATTACGGTAACGGATTTCAGATTCTTGGCATCAGAAATATTGATCACATCGGTAAATGGATTTGGATACACCCTCACCTGATTTTTTCCTTCTACTTCATTTGTTGAAAGACAGACTGGGTCTAAATTGGCCGTCACCTGTGTTCTTGCCGACTCACATCCTGAGGACACTATGAAATTATAGAAGAAATAATAGTACTGAGGATAATTGTTAAAATTATGTCCCGTAATATTGATCGTTGGAGATGTATAAGGGAAATTAGCTCCAGTTGTATTTCTGATCAGAGTAACCGGTGAATCCTGAATAATATAGTAATCACCCGGCGGCAAAAGACTGTTCAGTGTTACCGTTTGAGCAACCGGCGCAGAAGTTGTGCCGCTAACGGTGGTTGTAAACGGTGTAGAAGACATCAGGGTACCAGTAGCTGTGTACACATCCAGCGTACCACTTTGTCCTAGTATGGTAGGGAAAATATCTACCGAATGCAACGTCAGATCGTTTACCACTGTAAAGAATATTCGGTAGTGATCAGTGTTGTAAGCACTCGTTGTTCCGATTGTGGGATCCAAAGGCCCTACAGCAGCCATGCCTGAACCTAGAGACGCTGTTACCCAATAATCGGTGGTTGCCGACAAAGGTGGCGTTGTATACGTTGTACCTGTTCCTACCACATTGCCTCCTGTTGCTGCATCATACCAAGTAATGGTAGCTCCCGAATCTGCCGTTGCGGACAAGGTAGCCGTAGCTCCTGTCGGACAAACTGTAGCTCCTGTAGTACCCGTAATCATCGGTGGCTGACATTCCGTTGTAAAATCCACCGCAATAGCTGACCAAGCACTTTGGTCTGCTGCAGCACAATGTGACCTTACCCAAACATAATATTTGGTCTGAGGTTGCAATCCTGAAATCGGAGTGCTAAGCGCTGCCACATTGGTTGCCAGAGGTACAGTAGCGGCTGTTGGCGGAGTATTGGATGTGCTGTAATACACATCATATCCCATCGCCGGAGGCGTTACTGAAGCATCCCAGCCAACTGTCGCA
>JAANMW010003681.1_pt1 | contig 11471 bp, 12 predicted proteins | sample 7279671 | NCBI WGS metagenome assembly JAANMW01 (sample SAMN14094541, study PRJNA606508) | bioreactor metagenome | isolation source: A lab-scale SPAN reactor treating ammonium-rich wastewater day 247 | place: Ireland: Galway | collected 2017-09-19
TCGGCGCCGCTCGCCGTCATCGCGTTATCGAAATAGCGCTGGACGAACTGCATGCCCCAGGCCACGGAGTCGAGCAGCGTCCACAGCGGGTGCCCCGGGATCCAGCACTCCGGAAACGCCACGAGCCGCGCGCCGCCGCGCGCCGCCGCGCCGATGAGGTCGATCGTCTTGGCGACTGTGGCGTCGAGATCGAGATAGGCGGGCGCGGCCTGCACGGCGGCGGCTTTGAACTTCGGGTGGCTGAGCGGCATGGGCGTGGCTCCCGGTCAATGATGAGGAACGGTTCATCCTGGCACCCGGCCTTGCGGCGCTCTTGCCAGCCGGTGCCGCCGAATTTGACCGCGCGTGACTCGCCTTGGCCCGCGGGATAGCCTCAGCTGGACAAGATGGGGGCGCGCCCATGTCCCAGTCCCTGACGACGGAGCACTTCGCCCATTGGGTCGAGGTCACCTGTCGCACCTATGTCGATCTTCATGTCACGCGGCTCGAGGGCGTGCCGTTCCGCGCCGGGCTCGACGTGACACCGCTCGGCGACGCGCTGCTGGCGGAGCTGCACACCACGCCCGTGCGGGTCGAGCGGCGCCCGGCGGAGATCGCGCGGTCGCAGGGCGAGTTCGCGATTCTCATCCTTCAGCAGGCGGGCACGATGATCGTCATGCAAGACGGGCGCGAGGTGCGCCTCGTGCCCGGCACCGCGACGGTCGTCGATACGACGCGCCCCTATGCGTTCCGTGCGCCCGAAGCGATCCGCCAGATCGTCCTGCATTGCCCGCGCCACCAGCTCGAGGGCCGGCTGCGGTCGATGCGCGCGGTCACGGCGGCGGGCATCGCCGGCGTCTCGCCCACCGGCGCGCTGCTCGCGGGCACGCTGGCGATGCTGGCGCGCGAGCGGCATCGGTTCGCGCGGCCAGAGGCCGAAGCGATCGGCCGTCACGCGCTCGATCTGCTTGCCACGGCGCTCGAAGCCACGCCGGAAGCCGGCGCCGCCGTCTTCTCGCGCGGTTCCGCCGCGCTGCTCACGCGGATCGGAATTTACCTGCGCGAGAATCTCGCCGACCCGGCGCTCGATCCCGCCCGCATCGCCGACGCCCACGGGATTTCGGTGCGCCATGTCCACCGGCTGTTCCACGAAAGCGGCGATACGGTCGCCGCCGCGATCCGCCGCGAGCGGCTCGATCGTTGCCGCGCGGACCTCGAGGATCCGCACCAGCGCGCCCGCTCGATCACCGAGATCGCGCTGCGCTGGGGCTTCAACGACAGCGCGCACTTCAGCCGCGCGTTCCGGGCGCGCTTCGGCGTTTCGCCGCGCGCCGTCCGGCAAGCCAGGCGCTAAGCGCGCTCACTGCTTCATATTTGCCCACCGCATTGCGGGTGATGCCGCGAAATTGCGCAAAAGCGAATGCTCTGCATCGCCGGCAGCACGCGTTTCGGCCGGGGCACGAGCTTTAGCCATCGCCGTCTCCCGCTGGCATATCTCTTGCTCCTCTCTCGCTGGGATCAGCCGCCGCGCGCGGCGCTATCGAGGGCGAGGAGCCGCATGTCCAGCTTCGACAACCCGTTCGACCCCGCGATTTCGCTCAATCGCGAGGGATGCAATTGCGGGCATCACCACACGCAGGAGCAGCACGACGCCGAAGTGGCCGAGCTGCAGCACCGGCGCCAGCTTCAACTCCAGACCGTCGCCGCCAGCGAAGAAGCGCGCTACGGCCGCGCGGTGGAAGGCGCGGTGGTGCGGGCGCTGTTCCCGCGGGAAAGCGCGCGGCGGCGTTTCCTGCACGCGGTCGGCGCCGGCACCGCATTGGCCGCGATCGAAGCTTTCTTCCCGTTGAACAAGGCGCGCGAGGCGTTCGCCGAGGCCAAGGGCAAGATCGAGAAGACGGATCTGAAGGTCGGGTTCATCCCGATCACCTGCGCCACGCCGATCATCATGGCGCACCCAATGGGTTTCTATAAGAAGCACGGGCTCAATGTGGAGGTCGTGAAAACCGCCGGCTGGGCGGTCGTGCGCGACAAGTCGTTGAACAAGGAATACGACGCGGCGCACATGCTCTCGCCGATGCCGCTCGCGATCACGCTCGGCGCCGGGACGAACCCGATTCCGTGGACGATGCCGGCAGTCGAGAACATCAACGGCCAGGCCATCACGCTGGCGATGAAGCACAAGGACAAGCGCGATCCGAAGTCGTGGAAGGGCTTCAAGTTCGCGGTGCCATTCGACTACTCGATGCACAACTACCTGCTGCGCTACTACGTGGCCGAGCACGGGCTCGATCCCGACAAGGACATCCAGATCCGCGCCGTGCCGCCGCCCGAGATGGTGGCCAATCTCCGCGCCGACAATCTCGACGGCTTCCTGGCGCCCGATCCGGTGAACCAGCGCGCGGTCTACGACGGCGTCGGCTTCATCCACATCCTCTCGAAGGACATCTGGGAAGGGCATCCCTGCTGCGCGTTCGCGGCCAGCAAGGCGTTCGTCACCGAGGCGCCCAACACCTACGCGGCGCTGCTCAAGGCGATCATCGACGCCACCGCGTTTGCGACGACGGCCGAGAACCGCAAGCAGATCGCCGAGGCGATCGCGCCCGCGAACTACCTCAATCAGCCGGTCACGGTCGTCGAGCAGGTGCTCACCGGCACCTTCGCCGACGGGCTCGGCAAGGTGCAGCGCGTGCCCAACCGAATCGATTTCGATCCGTTCCCCTGGCACAGCTTCGCCATCTGGATCCTCACGCAGATGAAACGCTGGGGCCAGATCAAGGGCGAGATCGACTACGCGAAGGTGGCCAGCGAGGTGTTCCTCGCCACCGATGCCGCCAAGCTCATGAAGGAGGTGGGCATGACGCCGCCCGCCGCCACCTCGAAGCCGTTCAAGGTCATGGGCAAGGCGTTCGATCCCGCGAAGCCCGAGGACTACATCAAGAGCTTCGCGATCAAGCGGGCCTGATCCGATGCTCGCCTCGCGCGGCCTCCGGGCGGCCGTCCTCTCGCTGCTGTTCTTCGCGCTGTTCGTCGGCGCGTGGCAGTTCGCCACCAGCGGCGGCGAAGGCGGCGCGGCAACGGTCGATCCCGAATACGCGAAGCTGATCGGCAAGGAGGCCGCCACCGGCAGCAAATCCGCGATGCCTTCGCCGGCCGACGTCGCGAAGAAAATCTGGGGCCACGTCGCCGATCCCTTCTACGACAAGGGCACGAACGACAAGGGAATCGGCATCCAGCTCGCTTACTCGATCGCGCGCGTGCTCGGCGGGTTCCTGCTCGCGGCGCTGTTCGCGATTCCGCTCGGTTTTCTCATCGGCATGTCGCCCTTGGTCTACAAGGCGCTCGATCCATTCATCCAGGTGCTGAAGCCGATCTCGCCGCTCGCCTGGATGCCGCTGGCGCTCTACACGATCAAGGACAGCTCGACCTCGTCGGTGTTCGTGATCTTCATCTGCTCGATCTGGCCGATGCTGATCAACACGGCGTTCGGCGTCGCCAGCGTGCGGAAGGAGTGGCTCAACGTCGCGCGCACGCTCGAGGTGGGGCCGCTCCGGAAGGCGTTCAAAGTGATCCTGCCCGCGGCGGCGCCGACGATCATGACCGGCATGCGCATCTCGATCGGCATCGCGTGGCTCGTCATCGTGGCGGCCGAGATGCTCGTCGGCGGCACCGGCATCGGCTATTTCGTCTGGAACGAGTGGAACAATCTCTCGATCGCCAACATCATCACGGCGATCCTGTTCATCGGCCTGATCGGCATGCTGCTCGATCAGATGCTGGCGCGCCTCGCCCGCGCCGTCACCTATCCGGAGTGACGGGCATGACGCGCGAGGAACGTCCGCTCATCCGCGCCGAGGCCATCGCCAAGACCTTCGGCGGCGAAACGCTCACCGCCGTGTTCGAGAACGTCTGGTTCGGCATCGAGCGCGGCGAGTTCGTCGTGCTCATCGGCCATTCCGGCTGCGGCAAGACGACGATCCTCAACATCCTCGCCGGCCTCGACGCGCCCTCGTCTGGCGTCGTTCTCGTCGACGAGCGCGAGATCGACGGGCCCTCGCTCGACCGCGCGGTGATCTTCCAGAGCCATGCCCTCATGCCGTGGATGAGTGTCGCGGCCAACATCGCGTTCGCCGTGCACTCGCGCTGGCCCAAATGGCCGCGCGAGAAGGTGCGCGCGCACGTGCAGAAATTCGTCGATCTCGTCGGCCTCACCGGCAGCGAGAAGAAGCGGCCCGCGCAGCTTTCGGGCGGCATGAAGCAGCGCGTCGGCATCGCGCGCGCGCTGTCGATCGAGCCCAAGATGCTGCTGATGGACGAGCCGTTCAGCGCGCTCGACGCGCTCACGCGCGGCACCTTGCAGGACGAAGTGCTGCGCATCTGCCAGTCCACCGCGCAGACCGTGTTCATGATCACGCACGACGTCGACGAGGCGATTCTGCTGGCGGACCGCATCATCCTGATGACCAACGGCCCGCGCGCGAAGATCGCCGAGATCGTCGTCAACACGATGCCGCGCGAGCGCACGCGGCACGACATGCACAAGCACCCGCACTACTACCGCATCCGCAACCACATCATCGAATTCCTGGTCGATCGCTCCAAGGCCTTCGACCAGGAGATCGCGACGCGCGGCTACGATGCCCAGCATCCGCCGCAGGTCTCGCCCGGCCTGGCAGAGCCAGCGCTGGCCGCGAGCCAGCCGATTTCCATCGCCGCCCTGCGCGCCGAGGGCGGCGACCAAATTCCGGGCCGCCGCCAAGCCTGAGCGCAGCGGCTCTCCATCGCGCGAAGAAGCCGAACGCATCGGAGGAACACGCCATGAAGCGCGAACAGTTGACCGAGAAGATCCTCGACGCCAAGCGATCGAAGGGCCTCACTTGGAAGTCGATCTGCAAGGACATCGGCGGCAATTCGCCGGTGCTGATCACGGCCGCGCTGCTCGGCCAGATGCGGCTCGATCCCGTGCAGGCCGGCAAAGCCGCGAAGATCTTTGGCCTCACCAAGGAGGAGGCGGCGATGCTGATGGAGACGCCGTATCGCGGCGCGCTGCCGCCGGGACCGCCCACCGATCCGCTGATCTACCGCTTCTACGAACTCGTCCAGGTTTACGGCCCCACGTGGAAGGCGCTGATCGAAGAGGAGTTTGGCGAAGGCGACCGCCCGGCCGACGGCATCATGAGCGCCATAGATTTCGACATGACGATCGACAAGCAGCCCGACCCCAAGGGCGATCGCGTGAAGATCGTGATGAGCGGCAAGTTCCTGCACTACAAGCGCTACAGAGGCGCGCCGCAGATTTTCTTTCCGCGCGGCTCAGAATAATTCCGTTGTGCGCACCCGGCGTGCCGCGCAGTATCGCGTTCATCGAAGACGGCGGTCCGCCGCAATCGGACCCGCGGATGATTTGAGCGAGCAGCTTGCACCGCGTCATCAAATGCTAAAGCGCCACGAAGTCGCTCTTCGTGGTCGTGCAACGAACGCCAACGGAGACGCGACATGGCCTTGATCGCCGCATCCCTCCTTGCCCGAACGCTGATCGACCGCGCCGCCGGCGGCCCGGCCGAGGCGGCGTGCTGTCCGGTGTTCTGAGCGCGGCACGCCGCGCCCCGCCGCACGTTTTGGATGCGACGCGCGCCTCGCCATGCGCGCAAGGCAAGGACAAGAGCCATGAGCAACAACCCGATCGAGTTCCATCTGCGCGGCCGCGTCGTCCTGATCGTGGGCGGCGATGCCGCGGTCGCGCCGGCGCTGCGCGCGCTGCTCGGCGCCGGCGCCTTCGTGCGCGTCGTCGCCGAAGCCGCCGACGAGGACGTGCAGGACTCGTTCCGTAGCGGCTGCGGCATTTGGGAGCGGCGCGCATTCGCGCCCCGCGATCTGCATCAGGCCGCGCTCGCGATCATCGCCACCGGCGATTCCGTGCGCGATCTCGCCGCCGCCCGCGCCGCCCGCGTGCCGGTAGCACTGGCGGCGCGGCCCGAGCTTTCGGATTTCGCGCTCGCCGCGCCCGGCGCCGTCGGGCCTGCGTCTTCCGGCCTGGAGCGGCATCCGCCTCGGGAAGCGCGCTCCGCGTGAAAAGCCGGGCGAAACATCAAGACTGGCACGCGGTCCCGCGTCCAGGCAAAATCCAACGATGGAGAGATCGATGCACCGCCGCACGTTCATGATTGCCGCGCTCGCAGGCCTCGGCCTTGCCGGCGCCGCGGGCCCGGCTTCGGCCCAGCAGAAGCTGCTGAACGTATCCTACGATCCGACGCGCGAGCTCTATCAGGAGATCAACGCCGCTTTCGCAAAGCACTGGAAGCAGAAGAGCGGGCAGGAGGTCGCGATCCAGCAATCGCACGGCGGATCGGGGCGCCAGGCGCGCTCGGTCATCGACGGGCTCGAGGCCGACGTGGTGACGCTGGCGCTGGCCTACGACATCGACGCGATCGCCGGGCGCGGGCTGATCGCCAAGGACTGGCTGAAGCGCCTGCCCAACAACAGCGCGCCCTACACCTCGACGATCGTGTTCCTGGTGAGGAAGGGCAATCCCAAGGGGATCAAGGACTGGGGCGATCTCGTGAAGCCGGGCGTGCAGGTCATCACGCCCAATCCCAAAACCTCCGGCGGCGCGCGCTGGAACTATCTCGCCGCCTGGGGCTATGCGCTCCGGAAATTCGGCAACGACGAGGCGAAAGCCGAGAGGTTCGTCGCCGATATCTACAAGAACGTGCCGGTGCTCGACACCGGCGCGCGCGGCTCCACGATCACGTTCACGCGCCGCAACATCGGCGACGTGTTCCTGTCGTGGGAGAACGAGGCCTTCCTGGCTGTGAAGGAATTCGGCGCCGACAAGTTCGAGATCGTCGTGCCGAGCGTCAGTATCCTCGCCGAGCCGAGCGTCGCGGTCGTGGACAAAGTGGTGGACAAGCGCGGCACGCGCGCCCTGGCGGAAGAGTATTTGCGCTTCCTCTATTCTAACGAGGGGCAGACGATCGCGGCGAAGCACTACTACCGGCCGCGCAATCCCGAGGCGGCGGCGAAGAACAAGGAGCGTTTCCCCGAGGTGGCGCTGTTCACGATCGACGAGGTGTTCGGCGGCTGGGCCGTCGCGCAGAAGAAGCATTTCGGCGAAGGCGGGATCTTCGACCGCATCTATCGGGCCAAAGGGCGCTGAGCGGAATGGCGAGAGGCGGGCCGGCCATCATGAGCGTGCGGACGCGCACCACCGTTCTGCCCGGCTTCGGGCTGACGATGGGGATCACGCTCACCTGGCTCTCGTTGCTGGTGCTGATCCCGCTGGCCGGCCTGTTCCTGAAATCGGCGACGATCGGCTGGGACCAGTTCTGGGCGACGGCGACGAACGACCGGGTGCTGGCGGCCCTGAGACTGAGCTTCGCGGCGTCATTCGCCGCGGCGGCCGTGAACGCGGTGTTCGGCTTTGTCGTTGCCTGGGTCCTCGTGCGCTACGAGTTTCCGGGCCGCCGCCTGGCCGACGCGATCGTCGACATCCCGTTCGCGCTGCCGACGGCGGTGGCCGGCATCGCGCTCACCGCGCTCTATGCCGAGAACGGCTGGATCGGCAGCCTGTTCGCACCGCTCGGCATCAAGCTCGCCTTCACGCCCACGGGCGTGTTCCTGGCACTCGTGTTCATCGGCCTGCCGTTCGTCGTGCGCACGGTGCAGCCCGTGCTGCAGGAGCTCGAGGCCGAGATCGAAGACGCCGCCGCCTCGCTCGGGGCCAGCCGCTTCCAGACCTTCCGCCGCGTGATCTTCCCCGCCGTTCTGCCCGCGCTCACCACCGGCTTCGCTCTGGCCTTCGCGCGCGCCGTCGGCGAATACGGCTCGGTCATCTTCATCGCCGGCAACATCCCGTTCGTCTCAGAGATCGCGCCGCTGCTGATCGTGGTGAAGCTCGAGGAATACGCCTACGGGGAGGCCACCGCGATCGCGGCGGTCATGCTCGTCATTTCGTTCGCCTGCCTGCTGCTGATCAATCTGCTGCAGCGCTGGTCGCGGACGCGGGGTTAGGCCGCATGCAGGCAACGCCCGCCATCGCCGTCGAGAACGCGCCGCGCGCCGCGCCCGACGTGCGCACGGAAGCCCGCTGGGTGCGCGTGGCGCTGATTGCCGTGGCGCTCGGCTTCCTCGGCTTCTTCGTCGTACTGCCGCTGATCGGCGTGCTTTACGAGGCGCTGCGCGGCGGCGCGCGCGCCTTTCTCGCCGCGATCACGGAGCCGGTGGCGCTGAGCGCCATCAAGCTCACGCTGGTCGTGGCCGCCATCGCCGTGCCGCTGAATCTCGTGTTCGGCGTGATCGCGGCCTGGGCGATCGCGAAGTTCGAGTTCCGCGGCAAGAGCCTGCTGATCACGCTGATCGACTTGCCGTTCTCGGTCTCCCCGGTGATCTCGGGCCTCGTCTTCGTGCTGCTGTTCGGGCTCCAGGGCTGGCTCGGCCCGTGGCTGCAGGAGCACGACGTGAAGATCATCTTCGCCGTGCCCGGCATCGTGCTGGCGACGGTGTTCGTCACGTTCCCGTTCGTCGCGCGCGAGCTGATCCCGCTGATGCAGGAGCAGGGCACGCAGGACGAGGAAGCGGCCATCTCGCTCGGCGCCAGCGGATGGCAGACGTTCCGGCGCGTGACGCTGCCGAACATCAAGTGGGGCCTGCTCTACGGCGTACTGCTCTGCAACGCGCGCGCGATGGGGGAATTCGGCGCCGTCTCGGTCGTTTCCGGCCATATCCGCGGGCAAACGAACACGATCCCGCTGCATGTCGAAATCCTCTACAACGAGTATAATTTCGTGGCGGCGTTCGCGGTGGCATCGCTCTTGGCCTGCCTCGCCCTCGTTACGCTGGCCGCCAAGGCCTTCGTCGAGTGGAAGCTGCGCGGCGGCACGGCGGAGAGGCGGCGCTAGATGAGCATCGAGATCAAGGGGCTGACGAAGCGGTTCGGCGACTACGTGGCGCTCGGCGGCATCGACCTTTCCGTGGGCGACCGCGAACTCGTGGCGCTGCTCGGCCCTTCGGGCTCCGGCAAGACGACGCTGCTGCGCATCATCGCCGGCCTCGAATTCGCGGATCGCGGAGATATCCGCCTCGAAGGCCAAAGCGCGATGCGGCGCAGCGCGCGCGAGCGGCGGATCGGCTTCGTGTTCCAGCACTATGCGCTGTTCCGGCACATGAGCGTGTTCGAGAACGTGGCGTTCGGGCTGCGCGTGCGCCCGCGCCGCGAGCGACCGGCGGAAGACGAGATCCGCAAGCGCGTCGAGCGCCTGCTGGAGCTCGTGAAGCTCAAGCCTTTCGCGAACCGCTATCCCGCGCAGCTCTCGGGCGGGCAGCGGCAGCGCGTGGCGCTCGCGCGCGCGCTCGCGATCGAGCCGCGCGTGCTGCTGCTCGACGAGCCGTTCGGCGCGCTCGACGCGCGCGTGCGGCGCGAATTGCGCAAATGGCTGCGCCAGCTCCACGAAGAACTCGGCACCACGACCGTGTTCGTCACGCACGACCAGGAAGAGGCGCTGGAGCTCGCGGACCGCGTCGTGGTGATGAGCAACGGGCGCATCGAGCAGGCGGGCGCGCCGGAAGAGGTCTATGCAAGGCCGGCGAACGAGTTCGTCATCCGCTTCCTCGGCAACGTCAACGAGATCCCGTGCCATGTGAGCGCCGGCGCGGCGATGCTCCCCGGCGGCATTTCGCTGGGCCAGCACGATGTCGCGGCGCTGGCCGACGGGCCGGCCACGCTCTACGTCCGCCCGCAGGACGTGGGCCTCGCCCGCGATCCGCGCGGCGGCGCCGTCGTCCGGAGCGTGAGCGCCGCGGGGCCGTTCGTGCGCATCGAGGCCGAACTCGGCGGCCCGTTCCCGCCGATCGAGGCGATGGTTCCGCACGAAGCGCTGGAGCCGCGCCCCTTCGCGCCGGGCGATCGCGTCGCGCTGCATTTCCGCCGCGTTCGCGCGTTCGCACGCGATCCGGCTCTGTCCTCGCCCGACGCGCTCGGCCTCGCCGATGCGCTCGACAGCGAGGCGCCCGCCGTTTCCGCTCTGGCGCGGAAGCCCGCCTGATCGCGGCCGCGCCGCTCATGATCCGCGTTCTGCCATCACGCCGGCGCCTGCTGATCGCCGGCGGCTGCGCGCTCGCGGTCCCCTCTGCCTCGGCGCGCGCCGCCGCCCAAACGCTCGTCAATGCGTCGCACGACACGACCCGCGAGCTCTATCGCGCGCTCAACGCCGCGTTCGCCGAACATTGGCGCGCCCGCACCGGCGCGGAGGTCACGGTCGGTCAATCGCACGGCGGCTCCGCCCTCCAGGCGCGCGCGGTCATCGCGGGTCTCGAGGCCGACGTGGTCACGCTGGCGCTCGCCTACGACATCGACGCGATCGCCGAGCAGGGGCTGCTCGCGGCCGATTGGCGCCGCCGCCTGCCCCGAGAGAGCTGCCCGTTCGCGTCCACCGTCGTCTTCGTCGTCCGCAAGGGCAATCCGAAGGGCATTCGCGATTGGGACGATCTCGTTCGTCCCGGCCTCGCCGTGCTCACGCCCAATCCGCGTACCTCGGGCGGCGCGCGCTGGAACTATCTCGCCGCCTGGGGCCACGCATTGCGCGCGCGGCGCGGCGATGAAGCCGGCGCACGGCGCTTCATGGGCGAGCTTTTCGCCAATGTGCCGGTGCTCGAGACCGATGCCCGCCGGGCGATGCTGGCGTTCGCGCGCCGCGGCCTCGGCGACGTGCTGATCGCCTGGGAGAGCGAGGCGCTGCTCGCGGCACGGTCCGGTATCGCGGATTTCGACATCGTCATTCCGCCAGTGAGCATCCTGGCCGAAATGCCGGTCGCCGCGATCGACCGCGTCGTGGAAAAGCGCGGGACGGCCGCCTTGGCCGAAGCCTATCTCCGTTTCCTTTTCGCGCCGGAGGCGCAGGAGATCGGCGCCCGCCATTTCCATCGGCCGCGCGATTCTGCCGCCGCCGCGCGCCATCGCGAACGCTTCCCGCCGGTCGAGTTGTTCACGCTGGCGGAAGTGTTCGGGAGCTGGCGCCAGGCGCATGCCCGCCACTTCGCGGACGGCGGGACATTCGACGTCGTCACCGGCGGAAGACGCTGACGCGCGGCGCGGGTTTTCGGCGCTTTCGCGTTCGCGGCCGGCGATCTCGCGCTGTCGCGTTGCCGTTTCCGTCCATGCTAAGGTGCTTCCGCTCTCGAGGGAGGAGCGGATGAACGAAGTTCCGGCCAAGCCGCGCCGGCGCGAGGCCGTGATCGGGCAGGAGGGCCCGAGCCTCCGCTCGTGGCTCGACGCGCTCGAGGCCGCGGGCCAGCTCCGCCGCGTGCGCGCGAAGGTGGATTGGGAGGAGGAGATCGGCGCGATCGCGCGCGCCAACCTCGCGCAGGCCGGCCCCGCGCTGCTGTTCGAGCGCATCGCCGACTACGAGAAGGGCCGCTGCACGAAGTTCATGACCAGCGGCGTCGGCAACAAGCGGCAGATCGAGTTGCTGCTGGGCCTCGCGCCGAACACGCCCGAC
>JAANMW010003682.1_pt1 | contig 11470 bp, 10 predicted proteins | sample 7279671 | NCBI WGS metagenome assembly JAANMW01 (sample SAMN14094541, study PRJNA606508) | bioreactor metagenome | isolation source: A lab-scale SPAN reactor treating ammonium-rich wastewater day 247 | place: Ireland: Galway | collected 2017-09-19
CAGTCCGACGTGATGATCGTGGCCGGCACCCTGGTCAACAAGATGGCCCCGGCGCTGCGCAAGGTCTACGACCAGATGCCCGACCCCAAGTGGGTCATCTCGATGGGTAGCTGCGCCAACGGCGGCGGTTACTACCACTATTCCTACTCGGTGGTGCGCGGCTGCGACCGCGTGGTGCCGGTCGACGTGTACGTGCCGGGTTGCCCGCCGACCGCCGAGGCGCTGGTGTACGGCATCTTGCAGTTGCAGAAGAAGATCCGCCGGATGGAACAGAACCCGTACTCGCGGACGCCCAAGCCGGAGGGCGCGCGCGCATGAGCACGCAACTGTCCGAACAGCTGGCCGCGCGTTTCGGCGCGCAGGCTGTCCAGGTCGCGCTGCCGCGCGGCGAGGTCACCCTCGAGGTGGCCGCGGCCGACTATCCCGCCGCCTGCAAGGCGCTGCGCGACGAGTTCGGCTTCGATACGTTCATCGATCTTTGCGGCATCGACTACCTCGGCTACGGCAGCGACGAGTGGGATACCGTGGGCGTGTCCTCGGAAGGCTTCAGTCGCGGCGTGGAAGGGCAGGGCCCGGGCCGTTTCAACTGGGGCGAGGTGCCCAGCCACGAGGCGGGCACCACCGCGGCCACCGATGAGCGCGGCGAGCGCCGTTTCGGCGTGGTGCTGCACCTGCTGTCGATCGCCCGCAACCTGCGCCTGCGCGTGCGCTGCTTCGCGCCGGACGACGGCGTGCCGGTGGTCGCGTCGGTGACCGGCCTGTGGCCCGGCGCCAACTGGTTCGAGCGCGAGGCGTTCGACCTGTTCGGCGTGGTGTTCGACGGTCATCCCGACCTGCGCCGGATCCTCACCGACTACGGTTTCGTGGGCCATCCGTTCCGCAAGGATTTCCCGCTGATCGGCAACGTGGAAGTGCGCTACGACGAGGAGAAGAAGCGCGTGGTGTATGAGCCCGTCACCAGCGTGGAGCCGCGCGTGGGCGTGGCCCGCGTGATCCGCGACGACGCCCGCTTCGCGACCGCCGAGGCCGAGCGCGACAACCGCATCCTGCAGCGGGAGGCCCGCCGATGAGCGCCGTCCTGCATCCCGGCAGCGACACCTTCGCCAGCAATCCGGCGGAAGCGACGCAGGAAATCCGCAACTACACGCTGAACTTCGGCCCGCAGCACCCGGCCGCGCACGGCGTGCTGCGCCTGATCCTGGAAATGGACGGCGAGGTGGTGCGCCGCTGCGACCCGCACGTCGGGCTGCTGCATCGCGGCACCGAGAAGCTGGCCGAGTCCAAGCCGTTCAACCAGTCGATCCCGTACATGGACCGGCTGGACTACGTGTCGATGATGTGCAACGAGCACGCCTACGTGCGCGCCATCGAGAACCTGATGGGGATCGAGGCGCCGGAACGCGCGCAGTGGATCCGCACGATGTTCGACGAGATCACCCGCATCCTCAACCACCTGATGTGGCTAGGATCGAACGGGCTCGACCTCGGCGCGATGGCGGTGTTCCTGTACGCCTTCCGCGAGCGCGAAGAACTGATGGACTGCTACGAAGCGGTCTCCGGTGCGCGCATGCACGCGGCCTACTACCGTCCCGGCGGCGTCTACCGCGATCTGCCGGACAGGATGCCGAAGTACAAGGAGTCGCCGTGGCGCAAGGGCGCGAAGCTCAAGCGTTTCAACGAGGCGCGTGAAGGTTCGATGCTCGACTTCATCGAGCAGTTCACCCGCGACTTCCCGGCGCGGATGGACGAATACGAGACGCTGCTCACCGACAACCGCATCTGGAAGCAGCGCACCGTCGGCATCGGCGTGGTCACCCCGGAACAGGCCAAGGCCTGGGGCATGAGCGGCGCGATGCTGCGCGGCTCCGGCATCGAGTGGGACCTGCGCAAGAAGCAGCCCTACGCCAGATACGCGGAAGTGGATTTCGACATCCCGGTCGGCGTCAACGGCGACTGCTACGACCGTTATCTGGTGCGGATGGCGGAAATGCGCCAGTCCAACCGGATCATCGCCCAGTGCGTCGCGTGGCTGCGGACCAACCCGGGCCCGGTGATGCTGGACAACTACAAGGTGGCGCCGCCGTCGCGTACGGACATGAAGCAGAGCATGGAAGCGCTGATCCACCACTTCAAGCTGTTCACCGAGGGCTATTGCGTGCCGGCCGGCGAGACTTACGCCGCGGTGGAAGCGCCGAAGGGCGAGTTCGGCTGCTACCTGGTCAGCGATGGCGCCAACAAGCCGTTCCGCGTGCACCTGCGCGCACCGGGCTTTGCCCATCTCTCGTCGATGGACGAAATCACGAAGGGGCACATGTTGTCCGACGTGGTGGCGATGATCGGCACCTATGACATCGTGTTTGGTGAGGTTGACCGATGAAAGCGACGGGCAATTTCGAAGCCTGCCGCAACGTCGATCCGATGGTGGCACTGTCGGACGCGACGCGCGCGCATATCGACCACTGGTTGACCAAGTTCCCGCCGGAGCGCAAGCGCTCCGCGGTGCTGCAGGGCCTGTTCGCCGCGCAGGAGCAGAACGGTGGCTGGCTGACCGACGAGCTGATCGCGGCCGTGGCCAAGTATCTGGACCTGCCGCCGGTGTGGGCCTACGAGGTCGCCACCTTCTATTCGATGTTCGAGACCAAGCCGGTCGCCCGCAACAACGTGGCGTTCTGCACCAACATCAGCTGCTGGCTCAACGGCGCCGAAGCGCTGGTGGCGCATGCCGAGCAGAAGCTGGGCTGCAAGCTGGGCGAATCCTCCGCCGACGGCCGCGTCTACCTCAAGCGCGAGGAAGAATGCGTGGCCGCATGCTGCGGCGCGCCGGTGGTGGTCATCAACGGGCATTACCACGAGAAGCTCGACCTCGCGCAGGTGGACGAGCTGCTGGACGGGCTGAAGTAATGGGCGGACATTCGCACTACTCGGAAGGTTACGGCCCGGTCGGTCCGGCGCCGAAGGAACATCAGGCCGTCTACACCACGCTGCATTTCGACAAGCCGTGGTCGTACGAGAACTACCTCAAGACCGGCGGCTACCAGGCGCTGCGCAAGGTGCTGACCGAGAAGATCCCGCCGGCCGACATCATCGAGATGATCAAGGCCTCCGGTCTGCGTGGCCGCGGCGGCGCGGGCTTCCCGACCGGGCTGAAGTGGAGCTTCATGCCCAAGCACGACGGCGAGAAGTACATCCTGTGCAACTCGGACGAATCCGAGCCGGGCACCTGCAAGGACCGTGACATCCTGCGCTACAACCCGCATTCGGTGCTGGAAGGCCTGGCCATCGCCTGCTACGCCACCAACACCAAGGTCGCCTACAACTACATGCGTGGCGAGTTCCACCACGAGCCCTTCGAGCACATCGAAGAGGCGCTGGCGGAAGCCTACAAGCACGGCTGGCTGGGCAAGGACATCCTCGGCTCCGGCATCGATATCGACATCCACAACGCGCTGGGCGCGGGCGCCTACATCTGCGGCGAAGAAACCGCGCTGATGGAATCGCTGGAAGGCAAGAAGGGCCAGCCGCGCTACAAGCCGCCGTTCCCGGCCAACTTCGGCCTGTACGGCAAGCCGACCACGATCAACAACACCGAGACTTACGCCTCGGTGCCGGCGATCGTGCGCAATGGCGCCGAATGGTTCATGTCGCTGGGCAAGCCGAACAACGGCGGCTGCAAGATCTTCTCGGTTTCCGGCCACGTGGCCAACCCGGGCAATCACGAAATCCGCCTGGGCACCCCCTTCTCCGAGCTGCTGGAAATGTGCGGCGGCATACGCGCCGGACACCGCATCAAGGCGGTGATCCCGGGCGGTTCGTCGATGCCGGTGCTGCCGGGCGAGACGATGATGCAGCTGACCATGGACTACGACGCGATCCAGAAGGCCGGCTCCGGCCTGGGCTCCGGCGCGGTCATCGTGATGGACGAGACCACCTGCATGGTGCGCGCCTGCCAGCGGATCAGCCAGTTCTACAAGGCCGAGAGCTGCGGCCAGTGCACCCCGTGCCGCGAAGGCACCGGCTGGATGCACCGGATGCTGACCCGCATCGCCAACCTCGACGCCACGATGGACGACCTGCACATGCTGCGCGCCGCCGCAGGGCAGATCGAAGGTCACACCATCTGCGCCTTCGGAGAGGCCGCGGCGTGGCCGGTGCAGGGCTTCCTGCGTCATTTCTGGCACGAATTCGAATACGCCATCGTGAACAAGCGCTTCTACGTCGACGACGAACGCGCTGGCACGCTGGTCAAGGCTGAAAAGGTGGTTGCGTGAGCGCACAACCCGTCAATCCGAACCTGCCGCCGGACCACGTCACCGTCTTCATCGACGGCGTCGAGATGGCTGCGCCCAAGGGCTCGATGATCATCCAGGCCGCCGACAAGGCCGGCGTCCCGATCCCGCGTTTCTGCTACCACGAGAAGCTGCCGATCGCCGCCAACTGCCGCATGTGCCTGGTGGATACCGAGGTCGGCGGTCGCGCTGCGCCCAAGCCGTCGCCGGCCTGCGCCACGCCGGTGATGGACGGCATGAAGGTCTTCACGCGCAACGACAAGGCGCTGAAGGCGCAGCGCAACGTGATGGAGTTCCTGCTGATCAACCACCCGCTGGACTGCCCGGTCTGCGACCAGGGCGGCGAATGCGAGCTGCAGGACCTGTCGCTGGGCTACGGCCGTTCGGTCAACCGCTTCGTCGAGCGCAAGCGCGCGGTGGCGGACGAAGACCTCGGCCCGCTGGTCGCCAGCGAGATGACCCGCTGCATCCACTGCACGCGCTGCATCCGGGTGACCGCGGAAATCGCCGGCACCTACGAGCTGGGCGGCATGTACCGCGGCGAGAACCTGCAGATCGGTACCTACGACGGCAAGCCGCTGACCACCGAGCTGTCCGGCAACGTCATCGACGTCTGCCCGGTGGGCGCGCTGACCAACAAGGTGTTCCGCTTCAAGGCGCGCCCGTGGGAGCTGACCGCGCGGCCGTCGCTGGGCTACCACGACGCGCTGGGCAGCAACCTGTTCCACCACGTCCGCCGCGGCGACCTGCTGCGCAGCGTGCCGCGCGACAACGAGGCGGTGAACGAGTGCTGGCTGTCCGACCGCGACCGCTATGCGCATGAAGGCCTGTCCGCCGCCGACCGTGCCAGCGTGCCGCTGATCCGCGACGGCGAAGGCTTCCGCGAAGCCAGCTGGGAAGAAGCGCTGGCGATGGCCTCGCAGATCCTGCGCGACAGCGCCGGCGACGCGCTTGGCGTGCTGGCCCACCCGGCAACCTCGAACGAGGAGGGTGCGCTGCTGGCGCGCCTCGCCTCCGGGCTGGGCAGTGGCAACATCGACCACCGCATCGCTCAGCTCGACCTGTCCGACGGCGCCGCCGCGGAAGCGTTCGGCATGCCGGTGGCGGAGATCGAATCGGCCGACGCCATCGTCATCGTCGGCTCCAACGTCCGCCATGAAGTGCCGCTGCTGCACCAGCGCATCCGCAAGGCCTTCAAGAAGGGCGCGAAGATCCACGTGGTCAACCCGGTGGATTTCGATTTCACCTTCAGCATCGCGTCCAAGGCCATCGTGCCGCCGTCGCAGCTGGCCGCGGCGCTGGCCGGCGTGGATGTCGGCGATGCCGGCAACATCGCGGTGATCGTGGGCGGCGTGGCCGAGAACGGCCCGCATGCCGCCGCCATTCGCAAGGCCGCCGCCGACTTCGCCGCGGCCAGGAACGCCAAGCTGTGCCGCATCCCGCAGGGCGCCAATGCGCTGGGGCTGTCGCGCCTCGGCGTGCTGCCGACCGCGCGCGATGCGCAGTCGATGCTGCGTGAGCCGCGCAAGGCCTATGTGATCTACGGCATCGAGCCGGGCCTCGACTTCGCCGACCAGCAGCTCGCGCTGAAGGCGCTGGGTGGCGCGCAGGTGGTGGCGTTCAGCCAGTTCGCCTGCCAGTCGACCCGTGCCGTCGCCGACGTGATCCTGCCGATCGGGGCGCTGCCGGAAGTCGACGCCACCCTGACCAACCTCGACGGCATCGAGCAGCAGGCGGTCGCCGCCGGCAAGCTGCCCGGTCTGGCGCATTCCGGCTGGCGCGTGCTGCGTGCACTAGGTGGGGATCTGGCGCTGCCGGGCTTCGAATTCACCGACCTGGCCGGCCTGCGCGCAGGGCTGGCGCCGAAGGCGGTGCCGGTGGCCAAGGGCGCGCCCGCGTCCGTGGTCGGCAATGGCCTGGAAGTGGCGGGCTCGGCCGCGATCTACCGCGTCGACGCGGTGATCCGCCGCTGCGACGCGCTGCAGGCGCATCCGCTCACCGCCGGCCCGCGTGCCGCGCTGAACCCGGCCGATGCCTCCGCGTTGGGGTTGGCCGAAGGCGTCATGGCCAAGTGCGCCACCGGCGCAGGCACGGCAACGCTGCAGGTGGCGATCGATCCGCGCGTAGCGCCCGGCAGCGTGTGGGTGGAATCCGGTTACGGCGCCACCGCGCCGCTGCTGGCCGCCGCCAAGCTGGAGGTCGCACGCGCATGAACATCGCGAGCAATCCCCTGATGCAATACGCCATCGACCCCCTGCGCGAGTTGCTGCTGTCGTTCGGCACCGTCGGCATGCTGGCGTGGATCGTGCTGAAGATCCTCGTCATCCTGATGCCGGTGATCATCGCGGTCGCCTTCTACGTGGTGTGGGAGCGCAAGCTGATCGGCTGGATGCACGTCCGCCACGGGCCCATGTACGTGGGCTGGGGCGTGCTGCAGGCGTTCGCCGACGTGTTCAAGCTGTTGTTCAAGGAAGTCGTGCAGCCCACGGTGGCGCACCCGGTGTTGTATCGGCTGGCGCCGCTGCTGGCATTGGTGCCGGCCTGTGCGGCGTGGGCGATCGTGCCGTTCGATGCGCAGGTGGTGCTGTCCAACGCCAACGCCGGCCTGCTGTACCTGCTGGCGATGACCTCGCTGGGCATCTACGGCGTGATCATCGCCGGCTGGGCCTCGAACTCGAAGTACGCCTTCCTCGGCGCCATGCGCGCCTCGGCCCAGATGATCAGCTACGAGATCGCGATGGGCTTCTCGCTGGTCGGCGTGCTGATCGCGGCCGGCAGCCTGAACCTGTCCGACATCGTGATGGCGCAGGCCGGCAAGGGCTTCCTGGGCTGGTTCTGGATCCCGCTGGCGCCGCTGTTCGTGGTGTATTTCGTCTCCGGCGTGGCCGAAACCAACCGTTCGCCGTTCGACGTGGTGGAAGGCGAATCGGAGATCGTCGCCGGCCACATGGTGGAGTACTCCGGTTCGCAGTTCGCGCTGTTCTTCCTGGCCGAATACGCGAACATGATCCTGATCAGCTTCCTGACCTCGATCTTCTTCCTCGGCGGCTGGCTGAGCCCGTTCAGTGGCTGGGGCATCCCGCTGCTGTCGGCGGATGGCTGGTGGTGGCTGATCGCCAAGGTGCTGTTCTTCGCCAGCTGCTTCATCTGGTTCCGCGCCACGTTCCCGCGCTACCGCTACGACCAGATCATGCGGCTGGGTTGGAAGGTGTTCATCCCGATCACCATCGCCTGGATCTTCGTGACCGCGCTGCTGGTGTACTTCGGCGTGATTGGCGGCGGCATGACGGGAGCGGCGGCATGAGCAAGGTGGTTTCCTACTTCAAGAGCCTGCTGCTGCTGGAACTGGCCAGCGGCATGTGGCTGACCCTGAAATACCTGTTCCGTCCCAAGTACACGCTGATGTACCCGATGGAAAAGACCCCGCAGTCGCCGCGCTTCCGCGGCGTGCACGCGCTGCGCCGCTACGCCAACGGCGAAGAGCGCTGCATCGCCTGCAAGCTGTGCGAGGCGGTGTGCCCGGCGCTGGCGATCACCATCGAGGCCGGCCCGCGCGCGGACGACGGCACCCGCCGTACCACACGCTACGAGATCGACCTGTTCAAGTGCATCTTCTGCGGTTTCTGCGAGGAGTCCTGCCCGACCGACTCCATCGTCGAGACCCACGTGCACGAATACCACTTCGACCAGCGCGGCCAGAACATCCTGACCAAGCCCAAGCTGCTGGCCATCGGCGACCGCCTGGAGGCGGAAATCGCCGAGCGCCGTGGCGCCGATGCCCCGTACCGTTGAGGCCGACCCGAGCATGGACTTCGATCTGCAAACCCTTGCCTTCCTCGGCTTCGCGGCGGTCGCCGCAGCCGCTGCGCTGGCCGCGATCACCGCGCGCAACCCGGTCCACGCCGTGCTGTGGCTGGTGCTGACGTTCTTCTCGGTGGCCTGTACCTGGATCATCGGCGGCGCCGAGTTCCTCGGCATCGCGCTGGTGCTGGTGTACGTCGGCGCGGTGATGGTGCTGTTCCTGTTCGTGGTGATGATGCTGGACATGGACAAAGCGCCGGCCCGCCAGGGCTACGTCCGTTACCTGCCGATCGGCCTGGTGGTGGCGGTGGTCATGCTGTTGCAGATGCTCGCCCTGATCGGCGTGCGCAGCGCCGCCGAGACGCCGCTGGCGGACAATGCCGCGGTGGCTGCGGACGTGCCCAATACCACCTGGCTGGCGCGTGCGTTGTTCACCGAATTCATGCTGCCGTTCGAAGTGGCGGCGGTGATCCTGACCGTTGCGGTGGTGGCGGCGGTGATGCTGACCCTGCGCAGGCGCCCGGGCGCCCGCCACCAGAATCCGTCCGAGCAGGTGCGCGTGCGCGTCGCCGACCGCGTGCGGATGGTGAAGATGCAGGCGGAAGTACCGGCCGCGGATGCCAAGCCGGAGGAGGGCGCGCAATGAGCAACCTGATGTCCGCCCTGACCCTGGGCCACTACCTGACGCTGGGCGCGGTGATCTTCTGCATCAGCGTCGCCGGCATCTTCCTGAACCGCAAGAACGTGATCATGCTGCTGATCTCGCTGGAGCTGATGCTGCTCTCGGTGAACATCAATTTCGTCGCCTTCTCGCGCTCGCTGGGCGACGCCGCCGGGCAGGTGTTCGTGTTCTTCATCCTCACCGTTGCCGCTGCCGAGGCCGCGATCGGCCTGGCGATCCTGGTGACCCTGTTCCGCAACCGCCGCAGCATCGACGTGGCGGACATCGATACGTTGAAGGGCTGACCTGATGGATTCGGCAATCCTCATCTCCAAGACCCAGCTGGTGCTGGTCGTGCTGCTGCCGCTGATCGGCAGCCTGCTGGCCGGCCTGTTCGGCCGCCAGATCGGCCGCGCCGGCGCGCATACCGCCACCATCCTCGGCGTGGCGGCCAGCTGCGCGCTGTCGGTGCACGTGCTGTGGCAGTTGCTGCAGGGCGCGGCCACCTTCAACGAGAATCTCTACACTTGGCTGCAGGCGGGCGACATCTCCATCAACGTCGGCTTCATGGTGGACAAGCTGACCGCGATGATGATGGTGGTGGTCACCTTCGTGTCGCTGCTGGTGCACATCTACACCATCGGCTACATGGCCGATGACGACGGCTACCAGCGCTTCTTCAGCTACATCTCGCTGTTCACCTTCAGCATGCTGATGCTGGTGATGAGCAACAACTTCATGCAGCTGTTCTTCGGCTGGGAAGCGGTGGGCCTGGTGTCCTACCTGCTGATCGGCTTCTGGTACAAGAAGCCGACCGCGGTGTTCGCCAACCTCAAGGCGTTCCTGGTCAACCGCGTCGGCGACTTCGGCTTCCTGCTGGGCATCGCCGGCGTGCTGTATTGGGTCGGTACGCTGGACTACGCCACGGCGTTCGCCAATACCGATGCGATCAAGGATGCGACCGTGCAGATCCTGCCCGGCCATGCCTGGGCGATCCCGACGGTGATCTGCATCTGCCTGTTCATCGGCGCGATGGGCAAGTCGGCGCAGGTGCCGCTGCACGTGTGGCTGCCGGATTCGATGGAAGGCCCGACCCCGATCTCGGCGCTGATCCACGCAGCGACCATGGTGACCGCCGGCATCTTCATGGTGGCGCGCATGTCGCCGCTGTTCGAGCTGTCCGAGACCGCGCTCAATTTCGTCCTCTTCATCGGCGCGACCACCGCGTTCTGGACCGGCCTGATCGGCATGGTGCAGAACGACATCAAGCGCGTGGTGGCGTATTCCACGCTGTCGCAGCTGGGCTACATGACGGTGGCGCTGGGCGTGTCCGCATACTCTGCGGCGGTCTACCACCTGATGACCCATGCCTTCTTCAAGGCGCTGCTGTTCCTCGGCGCCGGCTCGGTCATCATCGGCATGCACCACGAGCAGGACATGCGCAAGATGGGCGGCCTGCGCAAGTACATGCCGATCACCCACATCACCATGTGGATGGGCACGCTGGCGCTGGTGGCCACGCCGTTCTTCAGCGGCTACTACTCGAAGGACGCGATCATCGTTGCTGCCGGCGAGCACGCGGGCGAGGGCGGCTTCATCGCGCAGTACGCCTACTGGGCCGTGCTGCTGGGCGCCTTCGTGACCAGCTTCTACAGCTTCCGACTGCTGTACCTGACCTTCTTCGGCAAGGAGCGCTTCAGGGACGCCCACGGACATGGCCATGATGCGCACCACGATGCCCATCACGACGATAGCCACGGCCACCACGGCGCGCACGAACCGCACGAGTCGCCGTGGGTGGTGACCCTGCCGCTGGTGCTGCTGGCGATCCCGTCAGTGGTGATCGGCTTCTTCACCGCCGGCCCGATGCTGTTCGGCACCGACTGGTCGGGCCACGAGAAGGGGACAGGCTTCTTCGACGGCGCGATCTTCGTCACGCCTGTGCGCGACGTGATGGCGAAGATCGCCGCGGCGGACTGGCACGGCCCGGTGGCGTTCGCGCTGCACGGCTTCATGACCCCGGCGTTCTGGCTGGCGCTGGCGGGCTTCGCGCTGGCCACGCTGCTGTACCTGGTCAAGCCGGAGTTGCGCACGGACATCACCCGTGCGCTCGCCGCGCCGATCCGGCTGCTGGAGCGCAAGTACTACATGGACGACCTGTGGATCGGCGGCCTGGCCGGCGGCAGCGTCAAGCTGGGCAAGCTGTCCGGCCTGATCGACAACAGGGTGGTGGATGGCGCGGTGAATGGCGCCGTCAGCCTGGTGGGAACGGTGGCTGCGGCGCTGCGCAAGGTGCAGACCGGTTACCTCTACCACTACGCGTTCGCAATGATCCTGGGCCTGGTCGCGCTGCTGGCGATGGCCCGGTACTACTGGCAGTAAGCCGGCAACCGACGAGATGGAAACCGCAAGCGTGACCCACTGGCCCCTGCTTAGTCTTCTGATCTGGCTGCCGATCCTCGGCGGCGTGTTCTCCCTGCTGGCCGGCAACAAGCGGCCGGAGCTGGCGCGCTGGCTCGCGCTCGGCTTCGCGTTGCTGACGCTCGCCCTGTGCGTGCCGCTGTTCACCGGCTTCGACATGACCACCGCGTCGATGCAGTTCGAGGAGCAGCGCGCGTGGATCCCGGCCTACGACATCCAGTACCACCTCGGCGTGGACGGCCTGTCGGTGCCGCTGATCGGCCTGACCGCGCTGGTCGGCGTGCTGGTGCTGGTCGGCGCG
>JAANMW010003684.1_pt1 | contig 11468 bp, 17 predicted proteins | sample 7279671 | NCBI WGS metagenome assembly JAANMW01 (sample SAMN14094541, study PRJNA606508) | bioreactor metagenome | isolation source: A lab-scale SPAN reactor treating ammonium-rich wastewater day 247 | place: Ireland: Galway | collected 2017-09-19
CAACTCGTGATTCTCGCCAGCTACGCCGCCATGCGCCGCATCTCCGCCTGCTGCTACCTGCAGTTCGATTTCGACCTGGCCTCCGACCGCTCGCCGTTCCGTTCCTCAACAGGAGGTGAATCGTGAACCAGATCGCCGACCTGCCGGCCACCGCCGCCGGCTGGGCCGGGCCGCGCCCCGGCGCCGCCGTGCTCTTCCTCGACATCGATGGCGTGCTTCATCCGAAGCGCTCGGGCTGCTATCGCTACATGCCGGCCGTCGAGCGCCTGCTCGCGCGCTTTCCGCGCCTCGACGTGGTGCTCACCACGGGCTGGCGCGAAATGTTCGGCCGTGATCACCTGGTCGGGTTGTTCCCGGAATCCTGCCGGGACCGCGTGCGCGGCGTGACCCCGGTGCTCACCGCGCCTTGGCCGCGCTACGCCGAGATCCGCGACTATGTGCGCCGCCACGGTGTCGAACGCTGGCTCGCGGTGGACGACGATGAGTCTCAATTCCCCGACAACTGCGAGCATCTGTTCCTGGTCGACCCGTGCCACGCGCTCTGCCCGGAGAACGAGCGGGCCCTGGTTTCGCGCCTCGATGCGCTCATGGAAGAAGGCTGGTGCCGGGCATGAAAACCGTCCTGATCGGACTGGCGGCGCTGCTCATCGCCGCCTGCGATGCCGGCGATCCCAACATGGACCCGGTGCGCAAGGCGCAGATTATCGCCCAGCGCGTCGAGGAACTCTCCAAGATCGCCGCCGAACGCGGCGTGAAACTGAGCGAGGAGTACTTCCGCGAGGTGTGCGGCAGTGTGCCGGGCATCGAATGGGACATCCCGCAGATCGAGGCGTGGACGAAGGAGTGCGCCGGCCACATCACCCAGCGGCTGGGTCAGGAGATGGTGAAGGGCACCGCTGAGTTGAGGTCGAATTAATGCACATCCAGTTTCTGCCTGAAGCGGCCGCCCTGGCGATCGAGCCGGCGCCCTGGCGTGCCATGATTTCGATCACCAATCCGGGGGAAGCCGCGTCGCTACGCGATGGCTGGGGCGCGCTGCTTCGCGTGCAGTTTGCCGATGCGTCCTACGACGAGACCACGATCCACTCTTACGGACGCATGTGGAAGCTGTCCTCCCGCGGGTTCTTTGATAAGCGTCAGGCGATCATCATCCGGGGTTTCATCATCGGCCTCTCCGATTCGATCTCGCAGTTCTACGTTCATTGCGGCGCCGGCGTGAGCCGCTCGGCTGCTGTGGCTAGATATGCTGCGGACTACTTCGGCGTCCCACTCGAACAGATCCATGACCGTTTGAATACGACGGTCCTCGCGCTATTGCACGATCCTGATCGTTACGATGCCGTCCTCGCTGCATATCAACCACCACCGTCTTGGTGGCAAAAACTATGGAGGCGGGCCACATCGTGAGCATGCCAGAACCGGAGAAGCAGCCCGCCCCCGCCGTTGAAGGCAAGAAGGTCATGCTGAGCTGGAAGTGTGCTTTGTCCGCGCTGCTGGCCTGGGTCGTCATCGACATGACCCTGCACTTTCTGCTGACCGAGCGCCTGCATATCGGCACCCAGATGTACCTCGGCCTGGGCTTCTATGTCCTGCACGTCAAGAAAATCCGCCTGCCGGTGCGCCTGGAAGCGTTCGACGTGGCCGGCTGGTTCAGAGCCTTCTACTGGGCGGTTTGGTGGCCGTGGTATCTCGTCCGCCGCCAGCAATGAGTCAGAAAACTCAGATGAGAAACCTGCTCGATAACCTGAAGACCCGCATCAAGCACGCCGTTGCGAAGGCCCAGCGCGGCCTGACTCGCAAGGAGATCGCCAAGGCGCTGGGCGTGCCCCCAGGCAGCCGGGATCTGGCGGCAGCTATCGAAGCTCTGATCCAGGACAGCGTGCTGATCCGCGCCGGCGGCGTGGGCGCGGGGTATCGCTACTGGTTGGGGAATGCGTGAAAAAGAACATTTAGCGGCCTGAACGTCGCCGTGACCTCGCACGCCCAGACGCTCGCCGACGGCAACCAGATCGCCGATCTCGGCACCTACATCAGAGCCGATGGCCAGGTGAGCCCGCTCACCCAAACCGCAAGCGAGAGCCTGTGGGAACGGTAATTTGGAATCTGTTTTCGCAAGGAGAAATAGTATGTATCAAGAAAAAGGGGATCTGAATTATCAGGTGGAGAATCTTGTCGAGACCCTGCGCTATTGCCGACCGCGCAACGGTTTCCTCATCAACAAGAGCAATGCAGAGATTGCCGACCTGTTATGGGATGCAGTGCGCGAGACGGTCGGGGATCTGGCGGCGCCAAACCTTGATCGGGCAGCGGGCCAGATGCACCAGGCGCTCAACGCCTTCTTTGTGGTCGACCGGCTGGACCAGAACCTGGCGATACCGCTGGCCAAGTTGGCGCAACGCCAATCGCACGTCATCAATTTCTTTGTCCGGCCGGGGCGCAAGCCTGCTTTGACGAGCGTTAAAGAATGAACAGCCTGTATCGCGCTGCAGAACAAACCGCCCAGCTCGCCGAGCGGCGGGCCCAGCTACTCCGCCTCTTCGGGGAGGAAAAGTATCTCAAGCAGACAACCCTAGCCAAGGAGCGCATCCGCGAGGTGATGGCGATCCAGAAGTCCGACAATGTGATCTCTGCGGCGATTTGCTACTGCAAAAGCATGGCGGCCCAGCACCCGGGGGAAGACGTGAGCACTGCTCAGCAGTTCGTCCTCTGCGCCGCAGCCGATATGGCCGAAGGCCGATAACGGAACGCACCATGCCTTGCTACATCGAGCATACCAAGGACGGCGGCACCATGTTCGTGTGCGGCGCTACCCGTATACGCTGATGAAGGCGATTTCGATCCGTGAACCCTGGGCCTGGCTCATCATTCGCCCGGACCTCACCGACCCGATCGACCGCGCCAAGGCCTTCGCCGCCGGCCGCATCAAGGACATCGAGAACCGCAACTGGTCGACCAAGGTCCGCGGCAGGGTGCTCGTCCATGCCGCCAAGGGCATGACCCGCGACGAATACAAGGACGTCAATGACGCCTTATCACGGGGCGAATGGCGCGACCTTGGAATCATGCTTCCGTCGTTCGACGAAATTCCGCGGGGAGGGATCATCGGCTCCGTCGAGATTGTCGATTGCCTCACCCAGTCCAATTCGCGCTGGTTCTTCGGTAAATATGGGTTTCAGCTCCGGAACCCGGAAGCCCTGCCGTTCCGTCCGCTGAAGGGCCAGTTGAGCTTCTTCGATGTTCCGCCAGAGGTATTCCACCCATGACCTGGGCCTACATTCCTGTGAGCAAAGTGATGTTCGCCGCGAATGAGTATTTGAGGATGGCGCTTCCTATACGGCTACAGATACTGAGGTTGCTCGCCCTTATCCTCGCGCTCGCAACCGCACCGGTTTTCGCCGACACCCTGCGCGGCAAGGTAGTGCGTGTCCCAGATGGCGACACTGTGACTGTACTGGACGCCCAGCGCCAGCAGCACCGCGTGCGCGTGAAAGGCATCGACGCCCCAGAGGCGAAAGGGCAGTCCTTCGGGCAGCGCTCCAAGGAAAACCTCATCCGGCTCGCCGCCGGCCGGCAGGTCGATGTCGTCTGGGACATGCGTGATCGCTACGGCCGCATCGTCGGCAAGGTGCTCGTCTCGCAGGAGGGGTGCGTCGGGGCATGCCCTAAGGTGGATGTCGGCCTGCGCCAGATCGAGGCGGGGATGGCTTGGCACTACAAGCAGTACGCCGCCGACCAGACGCCAGAGGATCGGCGCCGCTATGCCGAAGCGGAGGAAAGCGCTCGCGCGAAGCGGCTCGGCCTCTGGGTGGATCCAAAGCCCGTGCCGCCGTGGACATGGCGTAGGCAGACGAGCGTAAATGTGACTGGAGGTTTGGATGAACGGTGACAAGATGGATTTCGAGGATCATATGCTAGTCCTCGATTGGTCGCAGGAATGCCTGCTGAGCGAATACGAAGACCCCTATTATTTCTTGACAGAGACCTCCGGCAACATCCGCCTGCGTGATCCTCTTCAAGATACCGATTGTGTCATCGGAAAATTCAATCTTTTCTACCTCGATTTGGAATCGATGACGAAAGAAGGAATGGCCACGCTCGTCTTCGATGCCTTGGACACCCGTAGCCAAACGATCGTCTACTACGATCCCATTTTTGATAGATGCGAGCCGTTTTTCTCTGAGGCGGTGAATGCAGTGTTTGATTCTATCTATTTACCCAATCTGTTAATCCTGGACCGTCTTGAAATACTGCCTGAGCATAGGGGGAGAAGTGCGGGATTGCTGGTTATGCGAGAACTCATCAGGCGTTTCGGCCAGGGAGCCGGGATAGTCGCCATCAAACCATTTCCGTTGCAATTCGAAATAAGCAGGCCGCTTTCCGAACTGGATGAATGGGATAAATCCATGCGGTTTGATGAATTGCCGCGAAATGAATGGCCTGCATCAAGAAAACTTGAAAGGTACTACGCGAGGCTCGGGTTCAAGAGGCTCGGTGGCACACCTCTCATGATTCTCTCCACCTCGGAGAAACTGCCTAGCGCGCAAAGCTTGACCAGATCAAGCGCTGGTTCCGCTATGGGATTCCAGTCATCCACCCCTCGCCCGACCTGACGGGTGCGTCTGGTCATGAAGGCGGATGACGGCCTGTGCCAACGCGAAGTGGCGATGACTCTGGGGAGGCACTAAAACCAAAATCACCAAATGAGTATGACGGAGAGGGAAAAACCAATGTCGACCAATATTCAGACTATCCGGCGTTATGAAGACGAACTGTACCAACTGAGAGAGCTTGTCCTTGAGCTTATGTCGCCGGAAATTCGGCAGGTCCTCGATCCATGGAGTAAGACTTCTTCCGTAACCGAGTGGAGGTTGCGGGCGGCCGAAGCAGTCATCAGACTGGCTGAGCCGAAATCGCCTGCTGATATGGGATCAACAGGACTTAATGATCGAGCCTGTTGTCCGCTTTGTAGAGAGGGGCGTGCTGATTCGTTTGGTAGCGGGGAAATCGGATTTGCATATCCTGGTGGGCTGCGGCGTCATCTGCTGGGCATCGGCAACAGCCGGCCTTGCAGAGTATTGCGGGCGATAGCGGACATAGTGAAAACCATCAACAGCCCAGGCCCACAGTTAAGACTCCCCCCTCAAGAATGACTATTTCCACGAAGGATTAAACATGACAAGCATTCTGGACGAAGTCCATCCTAATATCGCGGAGAAGTTTCGTGCCAATTATTTTTCCGCGTGGGACGAGGATGAACTGTCCATACGCTATGGTAACCCAGCACCACCGGAACACCGTCCTTTCTGCGTGCGTCATTTCATCGCCAAGCTTTACCACGAACTCGCCAGCCAGGGAGAAACGAAGGTTTCCCTCGATATGACGTTCTCCGACCTGATGCGCATGAACGAGGTCATCCAGGACCTAGCAATCGACAAGTTGTGCCGCCAAGCCGTGGAATTTGCCGCGAAGGAGGCCTGTTCAGTGTCCCTCTTCGAATACGAGCGGGATGAGACAATGAAGAAGATGATCGACGAGGCTTCAACAGTGCTGCAACAGAGCACTGGCGGCAGCGCCATTAACCTCCTCGTCAAGGAGTACTGGCCGGAAACGCTACAGAGAAACGGCGCGAGGCGACTTCGCGATTTCTTCTACAAGAAGCGCTCGGACGGCTCCTACTATTTCGGCATCGACAGGCTTCGGCAAAATCGACGCCCATCCAAGAAGTACCCATCTCCCTCAGGCACGATCGATCTGAATGTCCGCGACGAGGATCGCGGTATCAGCGCCGTGCGCCCATACGAATGGCAGGCGGTTCTCAGAAGCCATGCCGGCGAGCCGCTGGCAGCGGCGGCGGGAACACTTTTTAGGACGCGCAAAAGCGTTTGCGCTAACCAAAGCTTCTGGATCAACCTGGCAGACGAGATATCCGATCTGGACATGGTCCTCATGCATGCCTTCTGCGAATTCTGGGAAGGAGCTCAGTTACTTGAGAACGGGGATGTCACACTGCTGGGACACTGGGAGCGTTTCGAACATTCCCCTAAGGGGTGCGGGAAGGAACTATTGGAGGGCGCTCTAGGCAAATTAGCGGAGCGCTTTCCGCGCCTTCGCTACGTGTGCCAGGATATCCGCCTGCCGCAGTTCCGCGACTGGAACATGAAGGATGAGCCCGTCACGATCAGCCAGGACAAGGAGCGCCAGCTCAATCGGTTCAAAGCCTACTTGAAGATTACCGGCCTCGATCAACCATTCGAGGGCCGGCTGCAGATGCTGCCTGTCGTGCCGGCGATCGATGACCACTCATCGACTGTCTCCTGGGCAATTGGCGAAATGGCCGCAGCCCGCCACGCGATCACTCGCCTTATTCGAGTGTGAGCGTGGCAGCAACGACCTCACGCGCAGCCTTCGAATCCCACATCAGCTGGGCACGTTAATCCCTCTGAGCGAGCGATGAATTTCATCCTCACAAACGGCGTCACAATATTCCACGCCGGCGGCAGAAAAGAATGCCTTGAGTATGCGAAGAGCACCTTCGGTATCAATGATCCATGGAGGGTTCGCCATCTACCCGGGATCCCGAGACTTAAAGAGAAGCTGGAACTCTGCACGCACAGCGCCACCACCGCACTGGTGAAACAATTCAGGAGAGAGGGCGGGGATATCTTCTGGCATGTGCTCGAAAGAAGGCCGGCCTACCTTTCCACGTGCTGCACCGTGACGGAGAAAGAAATGTCAAGGCCACGGCGCCCACTTCTCTACGGCTACATGGCCATCCCGGACGACGAGCTCGGCAAGGTGATGAGCGAGGGCATCATGCCGGCGCAGTCGGGATGGAGAGTGCTCCATCTTGACCTGAACCCCGGGTGCACTCCATTCGCCTACTGGGAGCACTCCATCTGGTGCTACGGCGATTTGAGCACCGCGCTCCAGTACGAGCTCGCAGAACATCCCGTGTTCGAAACGGATGCGTTCCTGGGCTCCACCTTTACGATCGCGCTTGCCGCTGTGGTGTGGGAAGCGGACTGCGATTTTTCCCGCCGGACCAAGGCCATTCACCCAAGCTTCATAGTCCCCTTGCACTCGGGCTTTCTGCGCCGAGGGAGGGATTACGACGAGGGCAACTACCGCTGGTTCAGGAAATGCGAGGAAGAGGCAATGAAAGCGCTGGCAAGGCGAGACATCAAGCCTCACGAGACCCTGGATACGGCAGAATACGATATTGACCTTTTACAGGCGTGGTAGAGGAAAATTGCCGATCCGCCAGGCGTAAATCCTGAAATACCCAGTTTCAGAAGGAAGCGTGCTCTCCGAATCGTCTGCCAATGCCTTTTAGGTGACGGAGTGATCACCAGACTGCTACTTGCTGATGGCACGCATTGCATCTGCGAGATCCTTGTCCGAGATGCGCCCTGCCTTGCGCAGCCAGATCAGCAGCCGAGTTGGCTTGGGTATGGCGCGGCCAGACTCGTAGCGCGAGCCGCCCGATTGGGTTACGCCAACTCGTTTCCAGTACTCCGACTGGTTGAGCCCTTCAGCACGGCGATCATCGATGATCAATTCCGACTTTGACTTCGCTTTCGATGCCTTCTTCATCACTTCTTCTCCTTGGGTTGAACTGCTGTAGATGCAATGCGCTCCATCAGTTGCTTGATCTCCTGCGCCAGCTTGTCAGCGCGGTCGGTTTCGGCCTTTCGGTGCTCCTCGACCGCAGTCACGCGGCCGTTGATGCGCGCCAGCTCCGCGCGCGCCTCGGACAGCATGTCCACGCTGTTCCGGCATTCGCTCTCGAATTGCTCGGCCTGGCGCTTGCGTTGCGCCGATTCTGCTTGGGTGCTGGCCAGGGCGGCGGCCAACTCGGTGATCCGCGCCTGGCTTTCCTTGTCCCGTCGCTCGGCCGTCTCTGTTTGGCTGGCCAGGCGCTTCTCCAGTTCGCTGCGCACTCGACGGGTCTCGGATCGAGCATCTTCGATGTCCTCAAGGGACTTCCTCTCCAAGCCGCGGTAAGCCTCCTCGATGCGTTCGATCTGCGCCTGCATATCCAGCCGGCGGTCCTCAGCGTCCTGCCTGGTTCGCGTCAGCTCTCCTTCAAGGCTTGTGACCTTGGCGTTCGCGGCGGCGAGCGCCTCGCGAAGACTGGCCAGTTCGGTTGCCTGGGCATGGATCCGCTCGGATTGCTGCTGGGCTTCGACGCGGGCGCCGGCGAGGGCGGCTCCAGCCGTGGTGGCGCGCAGTTCTGCTTCGCGGACCTGCAGGGCAGCTTCCTGCCGGACTTGCTCCACGGCAGCGCGGCTGTTTTCCAGCTCAGCGTCCATCCGGCCGCGTAGCTCGTCCAGCTCACCCCGTGCGATCGCCAGGCATTCGTCCCACGCGGTGACCGCGAGTTGCCGGATGCGCTCGGAAAATGAATCCGGCAGCCCGGGCAGGATCCGGTTGTTCTCTCGGTCCAGCCATTCGGCGATAAACCCCTGAACCACTCTCGAACCACCCTTGTTGCCCATCTGCTTGTAGACGCGGGCGAAGGTCACTCGCTCACCGCTGTCCCGCACAGCATTGCAGGCGTTGAAGACGTCGTCTCGCTGGACATCGGAACTCTTCGGCATCGATACCTCCTTGAATGGCGGCGCAGATGCGTTATTTTATGACGTGATGGACGTTATATCAATACGCTTATTGCTATTTATTAGACATTATGCTTATACTGTCTAAAATATCGGTTTTGGCGGGCCACGAAATCATTGGGGATACACTTTCATGCGAAATGAACTGGTTCAGCTGCCGTCGATAGCCCCGATCGACCTCATACGGTTGCCTCAAGACCTCGACGGCCACGCTGGCGCCAACCGGGCAGTCGGCCCCGCGCAGATCTCCGCAGGTACTGACGTCGAAGCCGTCACCGCATGGCTGGCCAACTTTTACGGCCGTTCCACCTTCGATAGCTACCGTAAGGAGGCCGAGCGGTTGCTGCTTTGGTCGGTATACGAAATGGGCAAGCCGTTGTCCTCGCTGAACCATGAGGATTTTCTGGTCTACCAACGCTTTCTGTCCGAACTGGAACCGGGGAGCAGATGGGTGCTTGATACTGGACAAAAGAAGGTGTCCCGCCATGATCCGGCGTGGCGTCCGTTTGCCGGGCCGCTATCGCCCTCCAGTCAGCGCCAGGCCATGATCATTCTCAATGCCATGTTCTCTTGGCTGGTCGACGCCGGCTATCTTCGCGGCAATCCGTTGTCTCTGATACGCCAACGCCGGCGGAAGAAGCCGCCTCGCGTGACGCGCTTTCTCGAGCACGACGTTTGGCAGGAGGTGAAAGCAACAATCTCCGCCATGCCACGGGAAACCGACCGGGAGAGGGCGCATTACTTTCGGGTCAGATGGCTGTTTACCCTGCTCTACATCGGGGGCTTGCGGATTTCGGAGGTCATCGGCAACACGATGGGCGATTTTTTCCACAGGCGGGACAAAGAGGGGGAAATCCGCTGGTGGCTGGAAGTCACCGGAAAGGGGGAGAAAACCCGGCTGGTGGTGGCCACCGAGGAACTGATGATCGAACTGGCCCGCTACCGCCGCGAGAATGGTTTGCCGCCCTCCCCTGCCACCGGGGAGGACACCCCCCTCCTCTTCCGCATCGGCCGCGACAAGTCGGCATTGCGCCGGCCGCTCACGCGCGGCGCTGTGCATGTGATCGTCAAGAAGGTTTTCGAGGACACCGCGCAACGGCTTCGACTGATGGGGCCAAGCTACGAGGAGGCTGCGCTCGCTGTCGAAAGAGCATCCGCGCATTGGCTTCGGCACACGTCAGGCACGCACATGCTGGACAACGCAGTGGACCTTCGCCGGCTTCGTGACAATCTTGGGCATGAGTCGATTGCCACAACGAACAACTATGCCCACGCTGAAGATGATGAGAGGCACAAGCAGATCGAGGAGAAACATAGGCTCGGCTGGTGAACCCTCTTATCGAACTGCGACGACGGCATTGCCCATGCAAAGCATAGCCGTCAGGCTATCGTGGTGGCGCATGATCCCGCTCTGGCGAAGCCCGCATTGGGTGTCAGCGTGGCGCGTGCGCGGCACATCGGTCCCACTCCTGATGCCAGGGGTGCAGGGTATCGACCTCAGTGGCGACATGCCCGCACACAGCGCATGTGATTGGCTCCAACTTCCGTTCCTTCGCAATCCATGCCAGCATCTTCATCGGATAGCCGTTGCCGTCCTCAACAAATACAGTCGAGTGTTCAGCGTGCTCACGTATCCACTCTGCTGCCAGCTTCAGTCCGGCGACCAGTGCAAGCCGCTCGGCAATTTCAAGTTGCTGCTGTAGTGATTCTTCTGATAACTCATCACCCATACTGCTATTTGTCTCCGGAAACGTCTGGAGGCGATTTGCCCGCCATTAGGTGTTTGATAATTTCGGAGCACTTGTGGCACGTAACCGCCTTACGATTTGTTGTCCAGGTAGCACGCGACATGTCTATGGCGCGCGGTTGGGTGAAGCACATGGCAGATACGGCGCCATCCGCGCGAATAGACCTTGCAAGGTGGCATATCCTGGTGTCCCGATTTGAGCGCACGACTGTTCTGGTTCATACGACCTGTTTGACTGAAACATAAGGTGGGGGCGAATTGAGCGTTGCACCTGAAGCTGTATCCAACCAGATCGGCTGCATCCATTGCCCGAATCCATCGAATCGCAGGATAAGGGTATCTCCATTGGCTAACTGGAACTCGTACAGCTTTCCTTGCTCAGGAGTCAGCATTTATGGCCTTTCCATTGCGGGTAGCCTCATCGATTGCCGCATCCAAGTCCCCCATGCGCAGACCTTCGCCCTCGTTCGCACTTTCGTCGGCTATAGTCCAACGCACAACGTCGATTCTCGGGGCGCTGGTGTCGTTAGGTTGTTCGCGGAGCCATTGATATCGCATGGCATCGCGGTAAATCACGTTTAGCGCGTCGCGCTCCCCAGTTCTGAGTTTCGGCGCCAGCCAATCGTATGCTTGTTGCGTGTTCATCTTTTATAGCCCAAGTAAATATGGGGAGATCAACATAGTTTGCCACACCACGCCACTCTGTTTTGTCGAAAATGAGACTGACTCGCGTTGAGAAATCCTATCGTTCTCTAAGCGCCTCACCCCCGTATTGGACCAACGGGCTCAAGAAGAAGTCGATGATCCGTCGCTTGCCGGTCTTGATCTCCACAGATGCCGTCATGCCAGGAGAGAGATTGACTGTCTTGCCGTCCACCTCGATGACGGTACGTGACATCTGCACCTTGGCCGAGTAAATCAGCCCGCGCTTTTCATCGCTGATGGCATCACTCGATATGTACGTCACCGTTGCCGGCACCGTGCCGTAGCGCGTGAATGGAAAGGTCTCCAGCTTCACCTGCGCCTCCTGACCGGCGAACACAAAGCCGATGTCCTTGTTCTCGATGAACGCCTCGATCTCCAGCGCTCCTTCCCTGGGCACC